>Ga0256405_10000043_pt1 | contig 354050 bp, 277 predicted proteins | sample RumenRJG_02DNA_FD_189096 | JGI IMG/M metagenome (GOLD analysis project Ga0256405, IMG submission 189096) | Bovine rumen microbial communities from Lethbridge, Alberta, Canada - RJG_02 | ecosystem: Host-associated > Mammals > Digestive system > Stomach > Rumen | place: Canada: Alberta...
CCATCAATCTTAGCAAGCTAAGATCATGATGCCCCTCGACTTGCATGTGTTAAGCCTGTAGCTAGCGTTCATCCTGAGCCAGGATCAAACTCTACATTGTATAATCTTTATTTCTTACCTAGGAAAAACTAGGCACCCCTAGGAAAAACTAGGAGTTATCTGTCTCAGAACGCTCTATCCGGTAGTATTGTTTTTAGAATCAAACGGTTCGTTCAATTACCCAAGAGCAAATAATGCTCTCGCTTCTTGTACTACTACTTCTCTGTTTTATGTAAATCTTTCAAAGAACTCTTTCTTCTGCTACGGGATTTCCCGAAAGCGGATGCAAAGGTACAACTATTTTTGAAAACACCAAAACTTTTTGGGGGCTTTTTTACACTTTTGACTAAAAAAACTTCGGGAATTGATTTATGTCAAGTCCTTACTTCTCGCGCGTACCTTATTTTATATATGCGCGCGAAGGCAGGACGGAGCGGACAGGCACGTACCAATAAAAAAATGGGGCGTCCCGATAAAAAAACGGGCAAATATTTGGTAGTATGCAGAATATTGTATAAATTTGCAGCCGCATTTGAATAAATATACTAAGATGAAAGTCAAGAACGACCGCTTGGAAGCGCTACGAATGATTATCTCCAGCCAGGAACTGGGGAGTCAGGACGAGTTGCTGACAGCCCTGAAGAAAGAGGGTTTCAAGTTGACGCAGGCTACCTTGAGTCGCGACCTGAAGCAGTTGAAGGTGGCCAAGGCTGCCTCCATGCGGGGCAATTACGTCTATGTGCTCCCCAACGACACGATGTACAAGCGCGTCTCCACGCCCCACTCGGTGAAGGAGATGCTGCAGGTCCCCGGGTTCCTGAGCATTCATTTCTCTGGCAACATGGGCGTCATCAAGACACGTCCCGGTTATGCCAGTTCCATCGCCTACAACATCGACAACAACCACATAGACGAAATACTGGGCACTATCGCCGGTGACGACACCATCTTCATCGTCATCAAGCAGGGTGTCGGGAAAGAAGAAGTCATCAACGCACTCAGCGAGGTGGTACCGAATATGAAGTGATAAGTGATAAGTGATAAACGATAAGTGATAAGCGATAAGTGATAAACGATAAGTGATTCATTTGCTTCCGCAGATAAAGATTATGCAACAAGAAGAAATAGATGTATTGGTGGCCGGACCGGAGCACGAGGTATATGTAGATACCATCCTGCAGACCATTGCCGACGCAGCCAAAGTACGTGGCACGGGTATTGCCAAGCGTACCCACGAATACGTGGCAAAGAAAATGTTTGAGGCCAAGGCTGTCATAGCCCTGACAAAAGACGGTCGTTTTGCTGGCTTCAGTTATATTGAGACCTGGGACAATCAGCAATATGTGACGACGAGTGGACTGATCGTACATCCCGACTTCCGGGGCTTACACATTGCCAAGCGTATCAAAGACCTGACGTTCACGCTGGCCCGTACCCGTTGGCCACACGCCAAGATATTCTCGCTGACCAGCGGTGCCGCCGTGATGAAGATGAATACCGCACTGGGATACCAGCCTGTGACGTTTGCCGACCTGACAGACGACGAGGCCTTCTGGAAGGGCTGTGAAGGGTGCGTGAACTATCCGGTATTGCGCGAACGCAACCGTAAGTTCTGCATCTGTACCGCCATGCTCTTCGACCCCACGGAGCACCTGCCTGCCAAGTTGTCCGACGAGGTACTGTCGCGCATCAAGCACCTACAGGAGATAGAAGGACAGTGATAAGTGATAAGTGATAAGTGATAAGTGAAGAATTAAACGAAAAATAAGTATATGAGCAAGAAGAAAGTAGTAGTAGCATTCAGTGGTGGATTGGACACCAGCTACAATGTGATGTATCTGACCAAGGAGATGGGTTATGAGGTGTATGCCGCCTGCGCCAATACGGGTGGTTTCTCGGCAGAACAGCTGAAGAGAAACGAGGAGAACGCCTACAAACTGGGCGCCGTGAAATACGTGACGCTCGACGTGACGCAGGAGTATTACGAGAAGTCGCTGAAATACATGATTTTCGGCAACGTACTGCGTAACAACTGCTACCCGATATCAGTCAGCAGCGAGCGTATCTTTCAGGCCATCGCCATCGCGCGCTACGCGAAAGAGATAGGTGCCGACGCCATTGCCCACGGTAGTACGGGTGCCGGCAACGACCAGATCCGTTTTGACATGACCTTCCTGGTGATGGCTCCCGGCGTGGAGATCATCACGCTGACCCGCGACAGGAACCTGACACGTAAGGAGGAGGTGGACTACCTGAACGCCAATGGCTACTTTGCCGACTTCACCAAGCTGAAGTACTCGTACAACGTCGGCATCTGGGGTACCTCTATCTGTGGTGGCGAACTGCTCGACCCCACCCAGGGACTGCCCGAGGAGGCCTACCTGAAGCACGTCACCGCCAAGGAACCCGAGAGTCTGCTGAAGATCCAGTTTGAGAAGGGCGAGATTGTGGCTGTCAACGGCGAGAAGTTCGACGACCACATCAAGGCCATCCAGAAGATTGAGGAGATTGGTGCCTCGTACGCCATTGGCCGTGATGCCAACGTGGGCGACACTATCATCGGCATCAAGGGCCGTGTAGGTTTCGAGGCTGCTGCTCCGAAGCTCATCATCGAGGCTCATCGTCTGCTGGAGAAATCGACGCTCTCCAAGTGGCAGCAGTACTGGAAAGACCAGGTGGCCAACTGGTACGGCATGTTCCTGCACGAGAGCCAGTACCTGGAGCCCGTGATGCCCGACATGGAGGCCATGCTGACCAGCAGCCAGCGCAACGTCACGGGTACCGCCATCCTGAAACTGCGTCCTTACGGCTTCGAGACGGTGGGCATCGACAGCGCCAACGACCTCACGAAGTCGAAGCTCGGCGAGTATGGCGAGACGCAGACCGGTTGGACAGCCGACGAGGCCAAGGGCTTCATCAAGGTCAGCAGCACCCCGCTGCGCGTCTATTACGGAATTCACAAGGACGAAAAGAGATAACGCTATGGAGAAGAAATTCTATCTGTCCACTACCGACAAGAAGATTGGCGGCGTCTGTGGCGGCATCGCCGAGTATTTCGGCATCGACTCGCTGCTCGTAAGAGTCGTCGCCCTGTTCCTCATCCTGGGCTATGGCTGCGGACTGCTGCTGTATATTCTGCTCTGGATATTGGCACCTAAAAACCCTGCCATATGATTAAAATAGGAATACTGGGTGCGGCAGGCTATACGGGCGGTGAACTCATCCGTCTGCTGCTCAACCACCCCGAGGCCGAGATCGTCTTTGCCAACTCGGAGAGCAATGCCGGCAATCTGGTCAGCGACGTCCACGAGGGACTGCTGGGCGATACCGACCTGCGCTTCACCAGCGAGATGCCCTTCGACCAGGTCGATGTGGTCTTCTTCTGCTTCGGTCACGGCAAGAGCGAACAGTTCCTCAAGGAGCACACCATCCCTGCCAGCGTGAAGATTATCGACCTGGCACAGGACTTCCGCATTAAGGGCGACCACGACTACGTCTATGGCTTGCCCGAGATCAACAAGAAGGCCATCCAACAGGCTCAGCACCTGGCCAATCCCGGTTGCTTTGCCACCTGTATCCAGCTGGCCCTGTTGCCTGCTGCCCACCTGAACCTGCTGAAGGAAGACGTCGCCGTCAATGCCATCACGGGGTCCACGGGAGCTGGTCAGAAACCTGGCGCCACCACCCATTTCTCGTGGCGCAACAACAACCTGAGCATCTACAAGCCTTTCACCCATCAGCACTTGGCAGAGATCTGTCAGAGCCTGAACCAATTGCAGGACTCCCCCACAATCGGAGGTGGTCAGGGGCAGGTCTCCATCGACTTCATCCCCTATCGCGGCGACTTCGCCCGCGGCATCTTCTGCACCGCCGTCATCAAGACCAAGGCGCCTGCCGACGACATCATCGCCGCCTACAAGGACTTCTACGCCGATGCCGCCTTCACGCACTATAGCGACAAGGCACTCGACCTGAAACAGGTAGTCAACACCAACAAGGCCCTGGTGCACGTCGATGCCTTCGAGGGCAAGGTGCTCGTCACCTCTTGTATCGACAACCTGCTGAAGGGTGCCGTAGGTCAGGCCGTCCAGAACATGAACCTCATGTTCGGCATCGACGAGACGGCTGGTCTCCGCCTGAAAGCCTCCGCTTTCTAAGCACCAGGCGATACATACTCACTGGTAAGGCGCGGACATCGCAGCGTCTGGCGCAGCCCATCTAAAATCAAGGTAACGACCTCTCCGTGAGGCCGTTACCTTTGTTTTTATGCCTTTGCCCGAAAAGCCGAAATGCTGGTGTAAACACAAAATTTATTTTTTCATGAAAAATGGCTCAAACCTACATAAATAGACTTAATATATTGTAAACGAGAAAGATAGACTATGTATGTTTAAAGATATTTACATGGGCAACCTACATGTTTTTTCCGATTTCTTGCGTATTTAACATTCGTTAGGGTTTGTTCGGATTTTGTTTTAAGGCTCCGAACAAATTGTTTTTGTGGGAAAAACAATTTGTTTTTATAGGAAAAACACTTTGTTTTAGGTCTAAAAACAAAATGTTTTAGGCCTAAAACTGGTTGTTTAACGCCTGATACACAGTATTTTACGGCTTACATCCACAAACAAACCAATTTCCGCCAGCTTTTGAGTATGTAGGTTAGTGTTGTAATTATCTTTAAACATACATACTCTAAAACCTTGGTTTTCAGTAAGCTATCTCAAAACATGTAGGTTTGAGCCATTTTTTGCCCAAAAATAAATTTCATTTTTCATACCTACAATTTTAACATCTTGTTAACATTTTGAAGATGGCAGAAAACAATCCGCCGAAACATCTAGCGGATGTCTCGGCGGATTATGGAGCTTTGCTCGAAGTCGTTAATGCTCAAGCATTGATACCACCATCATGGTTTTCGATTACTTGCAAATACCTTTTATAAGGAGGGACTTTCTTTGATTCATTGCCTACTATTCCTCAAACAATTTGTCAATCTCGGCGCGGCGCTTACGAATTTTCTCAGCCTTCTCGGCCAGCACCACTCCCATCTTCTTCTGCCACTCCTGCTTGCGCTGCTTGGCGGCACGGAACATCTGGACATACCGCTCATGCTCTGTCCATTCCTCTGCTGTAAAAGTTCGTGTTGTTGCCATAATCGTCGTTGCTTACAAGTTTCCGCTGCAAAGATACGAATAAGTAAGGAAAATACCAAATATATTTGAGCTTTTCGAGTGCTTGGTCTATTGTGCCATCAGAAATAAACCAGCAGGGAGCAGCACCGTACTAAGTGCTGCTCCCTGATTTGATGATGGACTCCTATGGAGTCGTGATACTACTTTACCACGACCTTGAGCTGCGCTCGAAGTCGCTCACGCTCGGCAATGCTCAAGCGAGCATGGCATTGCACTCACTTAACCACGACCTTGCGGGTGCTTCCGTCCGTCATGCGGACGATGTTCAGGCCTGGCTGCGGCGTTGCCACGCGCTTGCCGTCGAGGGAATAGCGCACGGCCTCGTGGACACCGTCATTTGCACCGCCCTTTGCGACGTTCTCAATGCCTGTAGGAACACCTTCTTCCATATAGACGAAATTCTTCCAGCCTCCACGGACTTTATATTTGCTCTTAGTACCCTTTGGAATGTATAATGTACCGTCTGCATAGGTCTTATTCGAAAAGGCATTATCGGGAATCGACACAGGTGATGTGATCAGCGTCACGACATCCAGCAGTTTTTCGCACTTATAGAAAGCCTCACTAGCGATAGATTCCACACTAGCGGGAATTACAATTGATTTCAACTCTGTCAGCCCGTAGAACGCCCTTGCTCCTATGCTCGTCACACTATTGGGAATGGTAACAGAGGTGAGGCTATAGCAACCATTAAACACATAACCACCAATGCTCGTCATACCATCAGGAAAAACAACGCTTGTGATTTCTGTATTCTCGTCACTATATAGATGATGAGCATAAAATAATGGATTGCTAAAACTATCATTAAAAGATATTCTACACCATGCAGCAATGTCTGAAAAGATAACTTTTTTTAAGCCATAACAATAGTAGAAAGCGTTACCGCCAATACTCGTCACGCTTTTAGGAATGGTGATAGAGGTCAGGTCAGAGCAATTTGCGAAAGCAGAACTGCCAATACTTGTTACATTGTATGTCTTTCCTTCATATGTTACTGTTTCTGGAATTACAATACTGCCTGCATATTTTTCCCAATTCCAATTATTGGGTCTATAAGTTACTGATAATTCTGTATTGTTATTTGCCCAGTTATAACAAATGGTAACGCCATCCGAGTTAGCCTTGGCAATATTGTAGGCAAACGTCTGTTGTCCAACCATACTTATGAGTAAAGTCAGGAAAAATGAAAGTTCAAAGTGTTTCATAATATTAACGATTGGCTTCAATTTTTTCTTTTTCTTCCTTGGTAAAACTCTGTCCACATTGGGTACATACATAGTCATCCGTTTTGACTTCTAACCATTCGGTTTCTCTTGTTGCAGGAAATGTTTCTTTTTCAAAAGATGGATGTTCACAGGGTTTATCCCCCCATAGTTGCCTTAATTCTTCTGCTCTTTTAATATTCATACTTGCACATAATTGCGCCTACCACTCTCCCTGCTTCAGCGATTAAACTTGATTACTAAGTGGAAACAAAAAGGGCGCGGGAGAACTTTCTGTCGCTTATCCCACGCTCAGGCCTTCGCATTGCCCCTTATCAAGGATAAGCAACTCAGCCGGCCCACGCCATTGGGTATTATAGATAAAATGTAAGAACCAACAGTGGTTGGCATACATCGGGGTATAATACGCCTAACGTGGACGCTTCGTTGCGTTTATCTTCTTGATAAGTTCAAGTTGCGAAGTTGAGCGTAGAAGATAACGTTCAGTAAACGTCCTTCGAGGCCGGCCTTACAAATGGCTTGTGGCCTCTGTTCCATCAATGTCTTGACTGTTCCTGATAATGTCACCAGGCTTTGTCAGGGAACAAAGATAAGAATTATTCTTGAAACGACAAAGAAAAAGGCAAGAAAAAAATCCTTGCCTTCGTAATCCTATTAAACCCCTTTAAAACGCAATGTGCGTTTTTCTCTGATCAAGATTAGAGTGTGGCGTTGCATCCTCAGCCCATAGGCATTAGTGGTTTTAAGGGTTAAACGTTTTGTTTCTCTATTTACTCTCTATTCGCTGAACAAGACTGCGAAGATATGCATCGGAAACATTTTCAATCTCAGACTTGTCATAAATGGTCATTAGCGTAATAAGGATTTCATCGGCACTCTGCTCTTGGACGTTATACGTTATGACTCGCGCACCACCGCTTTTGCCTTTACCCTTAGAGGCTATCGCCATGCGGTTCTTATAAGTATGTTTCCCTAATGACTCACCAGAAAAAGGATTCTTTTCCAGTTCATTAAGGAAAGTGTCGTAATCGCTTTCAAAAGAAGGATACTTTTTGCGCAATGCCTTTGCACCGCGCTCGAACTCGTCAAGATAGTCAAATGTGACTTTCATAAATCCTATTTAGAAAATAGCTTACGAGCGTCATGGCGAACTTTGCCTGCGTGCAATTCATCGAAAGCGCGAGTAAGACTTTCCTTGACCATAGTTTGCTGTGCCTTGGTCTTATCTTGCTCTGCCAACATACGCTCTGCGAGAGCCTTACGAACAGCCTTTGTTTGGCTTTGAATAAGAACCCACAAAGCATCTACTGTACTTATCTCTGTCGTTTTTGGTGGTATTGTTGTTAACATACTTCGCCTCCTTTTAAATTTGTGACGCTGCAAAGATAAACAATTATTCCGAACAAACAAAGAAAACGGCAAGGAAAAACCAAACTCGCCTATAAAGATACGAAATATTATCGGGCAAGACTACAACCTTCTTATCTCAGCTGTTCGCGGCATTGTTCCAGGATGGCGAGGAGCTCGTCCTGCTTTTCGGCGCGGAGCATCTTGATGCGGGTCTCGCGGAAGTTGGGGATGCCCTTGAAGACGGGAGTGGCGGCGAGGTGGCGACGGGTGTGGAGGATGCCGCAGAGTTCGGCGGACTTGCCCTTGGAACGCATCTCCTCGGTGTCGCAGCGCTCGATATTGATGCGGAGCTGTTCCTCCAGGACATCTATCTTTTCGTCGAGGGTAAGCTCCTTGCGACTGAATATCCAGGGCTGGCCGAAGGTGGCACGGCCTATCATGACGGCATCGACGCCATACTCATCGAAGGCGCGGTCGGCATCGTCCAAGGAGCGGATGTCGCCATTGCCGATGATGGGGATGTGGATGCGGGGATTGCGCTTCACCTCGCCGATTAGCGTCCAGTCGGCCTGACCCGTGTACATCTGACTGCGGGTACGGCCATGGATGGTGAGGGCCTGGATGCCGCAATCCTGTAACTGTTCGGCCAGTTCGCAGATGATGAGTTGTTCGTGGTTCCAGCCGAGGCGCGTCTTCACGGTGACGGGCAGACGGACGGCATCGACCACCTTTTGGGTAATCTCCAGCATTTTGGGGATGTTCTGCAGCATGCCAGCTCCGGCACCCTTGCCAGCGACCTTCTTGACGGGGCAGCCAAAGTTTAGGTCGATGAGGTCGGGACCAGCCTGTTCGACCATCTTGGCAGCCTCCACCATCGCCTCCACGTCACGCCCATAGATCTGGATACCTACGGGGCGCTCGTCATCGCTGATGGTCAGTTTGCGGAGCGTGGCCTTCACGTCGCGCACCAGGGCCTCGGCAGACACAAACTCCGTATAGACCATGGCGGCGCCAAAGCGCTTGCACAGCAGGCGGAAGCCGAGGTCGGTGACGTCTTCCATGGGAGCCAGGAAGACGGGGCGCTCGCCCAGTTCGATATTGCCTATCTTCATCTTTCTATCCCGACGGGAGAACCGTCGGGCACTTTAAAACATTTGCGATACGCGGCGGATGCCAGCCACGAGGGTGTCAATCTCTTCTTTCGTGTTATACAGCGCGAACGAGGCGCGGACCGTGCCGCTGATGCCCAGGCGGTCCATCAGGGGCTGGGCACAGTGGTGACCCGTACGGACGGCGATGCCCAGGCGGTCGAGCAGAGTACCCATGTCGAGGTGGTGGATATCCCCTACGTTGAAGGAGACGACGGCGTCTTTGCATGGCGTAAAAGCGCCGGGAACAGTGGCAGCGGGAGCGCAGGCGGGCCCGTAGATGTGGATACCCTCGATGGTCTGGAGCTGCTCCATACAGTAACGGGTCAGTTCCTGTTCGTAGGCCTGGACGGCATCAAGGCCCACACCGTTGAGGTAGTCGATGGCGGTGGCCAGGCCGTGGGTGGCGACATAGTCGGGCGTGCCGGCCTCAAACTTGAAGGGCAGGCGCTCGAAGGTGGTACGCTCCCACGTCACCTTGTCAATCATCTCGCCACCACCCTGATAGGGCGGCAACTTCTCGAGCCACTCCTCCTTGCCGTAGAGCACGCCAATGCCCGTAGGTCCGTACATCTTATGACCACTGAAAGCCAGGAAGTCGCAGTCCAGCGCCTGGACATCAAGGGCCATGTGGGGTGCGCTCTGGGCGGCATCGACCAGTACGGGGATGCCATGGGCGTGGGCCACACGGATGATGTCGGCAACAGGATTGACGGTGCCCAGGACGTTGCTGACGTGGGCGATGCTGACGAGCTTGGTGCGGTCCGTCAGGTAGGTTGCGACAGAGTCGCAACAAACAGAACCACTAGCGTCGGAATCAGCAGCGTCGCAACACGCCAGGAGGCCGTCGTCGGTGATGGGCAGGTGGCGGACCACGATGCCACGACGCTGGGCCTGCAACTGCCAAGGCACGATGTTGGAGTGGTGCTCCATGTCGGTGACGAGGATTTCGTCGCCGGCCTGCATCTGACTCTCACAGAACGACGACGCCACCAGGTTGATGGCTTCCGTGGTACCTCGGGTGAAGACGACCTCCTCGGTCTTGCGGGCGTTGATGAATTGGCGCACCTTCTCGCGGGCCGCCTCGTGGAGGTCGGTAGCCTGCTGCGAGAGGTAGTGGACGCCGCGGTGCACGTTGGCATTGACGTTGAGATACTCCTCGCGCATGGCGTCGAGGACACACAACGGCTTCTGCGTGGTGGCCGCATTGTCGAGATATACCAAGGGCCGACCATAGACCTCGCGGGAGAGGATGGGGAAGTCGGCACGAACCTTATCTATGTTATACATAACCAATAAACAATAAACAATAAACAATAACCGGTAACCAATAACCAATAAACGGAGGGGATTATACAGAGGGCCCCATGACCTTCAGACACATCATCGTCAGGTCATCGTTGGGCTCGGCACCGTCGCGGTGTTGCTCCACGGCAGCACAGAGGACGTCGATGACGTGGCGGGCATTGTCGAACTGCGTATGGCGCAGGATGTCGAGCATGCGCTCCTCGCCAAACTGTTCCTGCTGGCGGTTTTCGGCCTCGTTGAGACCGTCGGTATAGATGAAGAGCGGACGACCCTTGATGCTGTCAAGGTGTTCGCCGACAAACTCTAATTCGGACCAGAGGCCGATGGGCGCGTTGGACTCTACCTCCATGAAGGAGCCTTGCTGGGCGTCACCACCCAGTACAGGCGGGTTGTGGCCGGCATTGCAGAAGTCGAGGCGTCCCGTGGTAAGGTCCACCAGACCGATGAACATGGTGATGAACATGCCGTTGATGTTGTCCTCGGTCAGGGCGGCATTCATGCGTGTGGCTATCTCCGCAGGCATCCGCTGCTGGGCAGCCATGGTGCGGAAGAGGCGGATGGCCTGGGCCATGAACAGCGAGGCCGGCACTCCCTTGCCACTGACGTCGCCGATGCAGAAGTAGAGGTGGTCGTCCTGGAGCAGATAGCTGTAGAGGTCGCCACCCACCTCACGGGCCGGTGTCATGGAGGCATAGAGGTCCAGGCCTTCACGCTCGGGGAAGACGCTGGGCACCATGGACATCTGGATGTCGCGGGCGATGCGCAACTCACTCTCGATGCGCTCCTTGATGGTGGTGGTCTCCTCCAATTGGTCGTAGGCCTCCTGGAGTTTCGTATGGGCATCGGCCAGGCGTTGCTGGGCCTTGCGCTTATAGAGCGTATAGACGACGAAGAAGATGCTGACCAGCAACAGGGCCACCAGCGTACCCACATAGCGCTGACGCGTCAGGTCGGCCTGCTGGCGGGCTATCTGAGCCTCTTTCTGGCGCGAGTCGTAGAGGGCGGCCAACTCGGCGGCGTCGTCAGCCTTCATGCGGACGATGGCGCTGTCGATGGCCTGACACATCTGGAGACCCACGGCGATGGTGGAGTCCTTCTGTTGGGCTCCGACATTGGCACGGTATTTAGGCAGCAGGTACTGCTGGATGTTGTCGATGGTCCAGCGCACATTGTACTTACGCATCTGGCTGTCCAGCCAGCCGTAGTTATAGACCGCCTCGCGCCAGCGTCCGGCAGCCATCAGGTAGTCGTTGGCCTCGATGCGTCCGTCGCCCGTCTGACTGTATTCCGTCTGCAGCGCCGTGCGGTACACCTTGGCAGCCTCACGCGACTGACCCAGGCCTTCGAGTGCCGTGGCCCGATAGAAGTAGAGGCGGGCACGCTGCTTGTCGATATACTGGGCATTGGCGGCGGGATGATTCTCAAACTGCGTCAGCAACTCGTCGAAGCGCTCCGTCCAGAGGTTGGCCTCCTCGAAACGGTGCTCCGAGAGGTAGTTGTTCGTGGTGGTGATGATGCCCACGATGGCACTCTTGTGGTAGTAGCCCGTCTGGTCGCGCTCCAACAGTTTCTGGTAGCTGCGGAAGGCTCGTCCGTAGGTGGCCTCTGCCTCGCTGGGCTGTCCCAGTTTCAATTGACAACTGCCGATGACGGTGAGCAGGTTGGCATAGTCGCCAATGGTATCACGACCCAACTGCTCCATCCGTGTCAGCGCGGGTACCGCCACCGTCATGGCTGACTGGTAGTCGGAGCGCAACAGGTAGAGATTGGCCAGGCGACTGACGGAACGGGCGTAGTAGTCGAAGTCCTCGTCGTTCTTGATTTCCGTCTCCGCGACCTTCTTCCAATGGAAGTCGGCGGTGCGCAACTGGTTCATGTTATAATAGGCATAGCCTCGCCAATAGCCCGCCTGGACATCGGAGATGCTCCCCGTGGTATGGAAACTGTCGGCTAACTGGAGCAGCTGGTCGTAGTTGTGGGCCTTATAGGCAATGTCCAATAGACTGTCGGCCTCGTCGATGGTGACCACCGAGCGGCGACTGTCGGTGCACGACACCGATACCAGGAGTGATACGACGGCCACGAGGGCCAGGGAAAGACTTCTTATGCGGTTAGCCATACTTCAGGGAGTGAATGGTTACTTACAGAGTTTACAGCCCTCACACTTGTTGAGTTCGCCACGGAAGCGCTTCTCGACCAGGTAGTGCAACCGGTCGCGCAGGGGCTCCAGGGCGATGCGGTCGAGGACCTCGTTGATGAAGGCGTTTTGTAACAGCATCCGGGCCTCCTTCAGGGAGATGCCTCGCTGCTGCATATAGAAGAGCGCCGCATCGTTGAGCTGACCCACCGTGGAACCGTGGGCACACTTCACGTCGTCGGCATAGATCTCCAGCATGGGCTGGGTGTACATACGGGCCTCGCGGGTGGCCGTCAGGTTCTGGTTGGTCATCTGCGAGGAGGTCTTCTGGGCCCCTTGCTCTACCAGCACACGACCGGCAAAGGCTCCCGTAGCGTGGTCGTCCAGAACATATTTATAAAGTTCGTTGGACGTACAGTGTGAGGCACGGTGGGTGATGAGCGTGTTGTTATCGACGTGCTGCTGCTTGTCGGCAATGACACATCCGTTACACGAACACTCGGCACCCTCGCCGGAAAGCGTCAGATCGAGTTTGTTACGCGTCACACCATTGTGCAGCGTGATGACATCGTGGTTGACACGGCTGTTGCGCTGCTGGTCGATATAGACATTGCTGACGCGGACATTCTTGTGGTGGGTCTCCTCCAGACAGTAGAGGTCGAGCGACGCATTCTCACCGACAAAGGCCTCGATGACCTGTGTGGTCAGGAAGTGACGGTCGTCGGCAGTATGGTCGCAGAAGAGCAGTTTCGCCTCGGCACCCTCTTCCAGGATGATGAGCACACGACGGTTGACCATCAGGGAGACCTCTCCCCCCGCCCTCCCCGAGAGGGAGGGAGCCTTGAGGATGTTGATGACCTGGATGGCGCGGTCCACCACCACGTTCTTGGGCACATAGACATAGAGTCCATCCTGTGCCAGCATCGTATTGAGGTCGGTGACGGCGTCGTGGTCCTGACTGGCCAACCGGTTATAGTATTCCGTCGTCGCCAATTCCTTCAGCGAGCCCAGTTTCACACCCTCTGGCAGATGCCCTTTGGCCTGCATCTTGCCATAGAAGCCATCGTTGATGACGAAATACAAGGATGTCGAGAGGTTAGGCACGTCACAGCGAAACGCCTGATAGGGATCCGCGGGAATCTGCAGGCGGTTGAGGTTCAGTCCGTAGTCGGGAGCGAAGAGGGCCTCGAGGTCGGTGTATTTGTAGCGCTCCTGTTTTCGAGTGGGAAAACCACTCGACACAAAGCGCTGGAAGGCCTCGTCGCGCACCGCGTTCATCACGTCGCTGCTGTGCTCGCAAATCATCTGGCGACACTGTTGGTATAGGTCGATATATTGTTGTTCGCTATTCATTCTTCACCTATCTCTTCCTTAATCCAGTCGTAGCCGTGCTCCTGAATCTGTACAGCCAGTTCGGGACCACCGGTCTTGACGATACGGCCCTTGTAGAGCACGTGGACAAACTGTGGACGAATCATCTCCAACAGACGGTCGTAGTGGGTAATGACGATGCACGACGTCTGGGGTGTCTGCAACTTGTTGACGCCCTCGGCGACGATGCGCATGGCATCGACGTCCAGACCGGAGTCGGTCTCGTCGAGGATGCTCAGCGTGGGCTCCAGCATGGCCATCTGGAAAATCTCGTTGCGCTTCTTCTCACCACCGCTGAAACCCTCGTTCACAGAACGATTGGCGAGTTTGGAGTCGAGTTCCACAATCTTGCGCTTCTCACGCATCAGCTTCAGAAACTCGGCAGCCTTCAGTTCGGGGAGTCCCTGGTAGCGGCGCTTCTCATTGATGGCAGCCTTCATGAAGTTGGTCATGGAGACACCGGGAATCTCCACAGGATACTGGAACGACAAGAACAGACCCTCGTGGGCGCGGTCCTCGGGTTTCATCTCCAACAGGTTACGGCCATTGAAGTAGGCCTCACCCTCGGTGACCTCATAGAGCGGATTGCCCACGAGGACGGCACTGAGCGTTGATTTGCCAGAGCCGTTAGGTCCCATGATGGCGTGCGTCTCGCCATCGTTGACGACGAGGTCGATGCCCTTCAATATCTCTTTGTCACCAATCTTGGCGTGTAAGTTCTTTACTTCAAGCATATACAAGCCCCCTAAGTTAGGGGGTTAGGGGTCTGAACAAGCGTAAATACCAGACCTTTAATTGTTTTATTACTATTGGGAATCTGCGCCTGTTCAGACCCCCATCCCCCCTAACTAAGGGGGCTTAATTATCCTACAGTTCCTTCTAATGATACCGATAATAGTTTCTGGGCCTCTACGGCAAACTCCATGGGCAGCTTCTGCAGGACCTCCTTGGCATAGCCGTTGACGATGAGACCTACGGCCTGCTCGGTGGGGATGCCGCGCTGGTTGCAATAGAACAGCTGGTCCTCGGAGATCTTCGACGTCGTCGCCTCGTGTTCGAAGATGGCTGTCTCGTTATGCACATCCATATAGGGGAAGGTGTGGGCACCACACTGGCTGCCGAGGAGCAGCGAGTCGCACGACGAATAGTTACGGGCATTGTCCGCCGTACTGGTGGCACGCACCAGTCCGCGGTAGCTGTTCTGCGAGTGACCTGCCGAGATACCCTTGGAGATGATGGTCGAACGGGTGTTCTTCCCCATGTGTATCATCTTCGTACCCGTATCGGCCTCCTGGTAGTTGTTGGTGACGGCGACGCTATAGAACTCGGCCTGCGAGTTGTCGCCACGCAGGATGCACGACGGATATTTCCACGTGATGGCCGAACCTGTCTCTACCTGTGTCCACGAGAGTTTGCTATCGACACCGCGCAGGTCGCCGCGCTTGGTGACGAGGTTCAGCACGCCACCCCTACCCTGCTCGTCGCCCGGATACCAGTTCTGCACCGTCGAGTATTTCACCTCGGCACGGTCCATGACGATAATCTCGACAATGGCGGCGTGCAACTGGTTCTCGTCGCGCATGGGTGCCGTACAGCCCTCGAGGTACGAGACGTACGAGTCGTCATCGGCGATGATGAGCGTGCGCTCAAACTGTCCGGTATTACGGGCATTGATGCGGAAGTAGCTGCTGAGCTCCATGGGACAGCGCACACCCTTGGGGATATAGACGAACGAGCCGTCGGAGAATACCGCACTGTTGAGGGCGGCATAGAAGTTGTCACGATAGGGAACCACACTCCCCAGGTACTGGCGCACCAGGTCGGGGTGCTCCTTGATGGCGTCGCCGATGGAGCAGAAGATGACGCCCTTCTCGCGCAGCTTCTCCTTGAAAGTGGTCTTCACGCTGACAGAGTCCATGATGGCATCGACGGCGGTATTGCCGCTCAGCGCCAGACGCTCCTCCAGAGGTATGCCGAGCTTGTCGAAGGTCTTCTCCAGTTCGGGGTCTATCCCAGCGACTGAATCGCTGGGCACAGGACCATTCGCCTGCCCCTTCTTGGCGGTGGGGTCGGCATAGTAGCTGATGGCCTGATAGTCAACGGGCGGTACATGGACGTGACCCCACGTAGGCTCTTTTTGTTCCTGCCAGTAGCGGAACGCCTTCAGGCGGAACTCCAGCATCCATTCGGGTTCCCCTTTCTTAGCAGAGATGAGCCGAACGACATCCTCGTTCAGCCCTTTCTCAATGATTTCAGTATGTACGTCGGTGGTGAAGCCGAACTCGTATTTCTGTTCGGCCACCTGACGCACAAATTCATTCTTCTCACTTTTCACAATTCACTCTTTCGTTGGCTAAGCACTATTCACTATTCACTATTTCACTAGCGAAGCGTTAGCGAAGCGCTACAGTTTCTGTTCCACCTCAATCTCCGTGAACGTCTCTATGATATCGCCCACCTGGATGTCGTTGAAGTTGACCAGCGAGATACCACACTCCAGACCGGTAGCCACCTCCTTGGCGTCGTCCTTGTAACGCTTGAGGGCGTCAATCGGGGCGGTGTGGATGACAATACCGTCACGAACCACACGGGCCTTGTCCTTGGCATGTACCTTACCATCGGTGACCAGACCACCGGCCACGGTGCCGACCTTCGAGATCTTGAAGACCTGCTTGACCTCAATCTCACCAGTGACAATCTCCTTCTTCACCTTGTCGAGCATACCCTGCATAGTCTGCTTCACATCGTCGATGGCATCGTAGATGATGGAGTAGGTATTGATCTCCACACCCTCACGTTCTGCCAGACGGCGTGCCTCACCGGAGGGACGGACCTGGAAGCCGACGATGATGGCCTGCGAAGCACTGGCCAGCATGACGTCGTTCTCCGAGATCTGACCCACGGCCTTGTTGATGACGTTGACCTGCACCTTCTCGGTAGAGAGTTTGATGAACGAGTCGGAGAGTGCCTCGATAGAACCGTCGGTGTCACCCTTGACGATGATGTTCAACTCGTGGAACTCACCGAGGGCAATGCGGTGCGACAGCTCGTCGAGACCCAGCTTCGTGGTGGTGCGCAGCGACTGTTCGCGCTGTAGCTGTACACGCTTGTTGGTGATGTCGCGGGCCTCCTGCTCGGTCTCCATCACGTGGAAAGAGTCACCGGCCGTGGGGGCACCATTGAGACCCAGGATGATGGCGGGCTCGGCGGGACCGGCTTTCTCGATGCGCTGGTTGCGCTCGTTGAACATAGCCTTAATCTTACCGTAGCTCGTACCGGCCACGACGATGTCGCCGACCCTCAGCGTACCGTTGCTCACCAGCACGGTGCTAACGTAGCCACGGCCCTTGTCGAGTGACGACTCGATGATGCTACCCGTAGCCTTGCGGTTGGGGTTAGCCTTCAGGTCGAGCATCTCGGCCTCCAGGAGCACCTTCTCGAGCAGTTCATAGACGCCCTGTCCTTTCTTGGCGCTGATCTCCTGGCACTGGTACTTACCACCCCAGTCCTCGACGAGGAGGTTCATATTGGCCAGGTCCTCGCGGATCTTGTCGGGGTTGGCTCCGGGCTTATCAATCTTGTTGATGGCAAAGACCATCGGCACGTTGGCAGCCTGGGCATGGGCGATGGCCTCCTTAGTGGTAGGCATCACGCTGTCGTCGGCAGCCACGATGATGATGGCGATATCCGTCACCTGGGCACCACGGGCACGCATAGCCGTAAACGCCTCGTGACCGGGAGTATCCAGGAATGTGATGCTGTGGCCATCCTTGAGTTTTACGTTATAGGCACCGATGTGCTGCGTGATACCACCGGCCTCACCGGCGATGACATTCGTATTGCGGATGTGGTCGAGCAGCGAAGTCTTACCATGATCCACATGACCCATCACCGTCACGATGGGGGCACGACTGACGAGATCGTTCTCGTCGTCCTCCTCCTCGGTGATGGCATTCTGCACCTCGGCAGAGACATACTCGGTAGTGAAGCCGAACTCGTCGGCCACGATATTGATGGTCTCGGCATCCAGGCGCTGGTTGATACTCACCATGATGCCGATAGCCATACAGGTACCGATGACCTGGTTGACACCGACATTCATCATGGTGGCCAACTCAGAGACGGTAACAAACTCGGTGAGTTTCAGCACCTTGCTCTGTGCGGCCTCGGCAGCCATCTCCTCGTTCATGCGCTCTGCGACGGCATCACGCTTCTCACGACGGTACTTGGCACCCTTCTTGTTCTGACTCTTGGATGTCAGACGGGCCAGCGTCTCCTTGACCTGACGGGCTACTGCCTCATCATCGACCTCCAACGGCTTGACGGGCTTGTTCTTCTTGTTCTTCTTACCACCGCCCAGTTGCTGGTTGTCTTGCTTCTTGCCTTTGACATCCTGCTTCTTGCCTTGCTGGTTGGCCTGCTTGGCTGCAGCCTCGATATCCACCTTGTCGGTACGGATGCGCTCGCGCTTGCGGCGCTCGCCGGCGGCCTTCTCCTCGCGCTCCTTGCGACGCTCCTCCTTAGACTTCTTCTTAGGACGCGTGCTCTGGTTGAGGGCGTCAAGGTCTATCTTACCCAGCACATTCACCTTGGGGGCCATCTTGGCCTCGCTCTTCAGCGTAAAGACCTTGTTCTCGTCGGCAGCTTCCTCGGCGGGCTGCACAGACTCTTCAGCCTCAACAGTCTCAGGCTGTTCGACCTCCTCAGCTACGGGGGCGACGTCTTCGAGTTCGGGGGCAGCCTCCTCAACAGGACTTTCGACGACAGGCTCGGGTTCGGGTTCGGCCACGGGGGCTGGAGCCGGTTTGGGTTTGCCAATCTCGTCGAGGTTGATCTTACCCAACGGCTTGAACTGAACGCGCTGCTCCAGCAGCTCCTCGGTCTTGGTAATGGCTTTCTCTACCTTCTCCGCCTTCTCGACCTTCTTCTCCTTGGCTTTCTTGGTGAACATCATGTCGGCCTGGGTCTTCACGGCCTTGTCGCCGCTGAAGGCATTGACCAGTGCCTCATACTGTTCGTCGGAGATCTTGGTATTAGACGTGGTATCATCCTTCACCTCACCGAGCTCTTTCTTGTTCTTCAAGAAATCGACGGCTGTCTGAAGTCCGATATTCAGTTCTGATAATACTTTATTTAATCTTACTCCCATCTATTCAAATTGATAATTGATAATTGTTAATTACTCGAACTCTGCCTTGAGCACCTCGATGACGTGGTCGACGGTCTCTTCCTCCAGGTCGGCCTTCTCGATGAGCATTTCACGCGGAGCATTCAACACGGCCTTGGCGGTATCCAAGCCGATAGCCTTGATAGAATCGATGATCCACTGGTCGATCTCGTCGGCAAACTCGTCGAGGTAGATATCCTCGTCGGCCTCGCCCTCGTTGACCACACGGAAGACGTCGATGGTGTACTCGGTGAGCATAGAAGCCAGCTTGATGTTCAGACCGGCCTTACCAATGGCCAGACTGACCTCCTCGGGCTGCAGATAGACCTCGGCCTTGTGCTCCTCGGGGTTCAGCGTGATGCTGGTCACCTTGGCGGGCGACAGGGCACGCTGGATGAACAACTGGGTGTTGCTGGAGTAGTTGATGACGTCGATGTTCTCGTTGCAGAGCTCACGGACGATGCCATGCACACGGCTACCCTTGACACCAACGCAGGCGCCTACGGGATCGATGCGGTCGTCGTAGCTCTCGACAGCCACCTTGGCACGCTCACCCGGCATGCGGGCAATGCGGCGGATGGTGATGAGACCGTCCTGAATCTCAGGCACCTCGGCTTCGAGCATACGCTCCAGGAACAGGGGACTGGTGCGCGACAGGATGATGCGGGGATTGTTGTTCTCGTTCTGCACCTCTTTGACGATGGCGCGGATGGTCTCACCCTTGCGGTAGTTGTCGGCGGGAATCTGCTCGCTCTTCGGCAGGTGCAGTTCATTGCCCTCGTCGTCGATGAGCAGTACCTCGCGCTTCCACATCTGGTAAATCTCGGCGGAGATGATCTGTCCCACCTTGTCCTTGTACTTGTTGTACAGCGAGTCGTGCTCCAACTCCAGAATCTTGGAAGCCAGCGTCTGACGCAGGTTGAGGATGGCGCGGCGACCGAACTTCTGGAAATCGACCTCCTCGGACACCTCTTCACCCACCTCGTAGTCGGGCTCAATCTTCTGGGCCTCGGAGAGTGAGATCTCCTTGTTCTCGTCCTGTACCTCACCGTCAGCCACCACGATGCGGTTGCGGTGAATCTCAAAGTCACCCTTGTCGGGGTTGACAATCACGTCGAAATTCTCGTCGCTGCCAAACAGCTTGGCGATGACGTTGCGGAAGCTCTCCTCCAGCACGCTCACCAGAGTTGTACGGTCAATGTTCTTTGTCTCTTTAAATTCCTGAAAGGTCTCAATCATTGAGGGGCCCTTCGTAGTTTTTGTTGCCATAACTTATATTTACTATTTTACTATTTACTTTTTACTATTTGAAGTTCAACAGGTACTTGCAGTACTTGATGTCGTCCATGGCAAAGGTCTTCTCGACATCCACCAGTACGGGGCGCTTCTTGCCCTCGACGTGCTGCTTCTCCTGAACCTTCACGACAAACGTGCGGTCGTCAGCGACAGACACCAGCGTGCCCTGCACCTTCTGACCGTTCTTCTGTAATACCTCTACCTCCTTACCAATGTGGTTGCGGTATTGCTGCATCACCTTGAAAGGCTGACCAATACCCGCAGAACCTACCTCCAATTCATAGTCGCCCAGCTCCTCGCCCAACTGCTCCTGCAGGAAACGGCTCAGCGCTGCACAGTCCTCAATCCATACGCCGTCGGCGTGGTCAATCTCGATGACGATACGGTCATCGGCTGTCATCTCTACATCCACGAGGTAGTAGTCGCCCGTCGCGAGCCACTCGTCCACCTTGGTCTTTACGATGTTCTTGTCTATCATATTGTATTTGTTAATTAAAACAAGAATGAGAGGCTTCGGAAAGCCCCTCATTCCACTGAACGGTTGCAAAGGTACATATTTTCCGTGAATCCTGCAAATATTTCGGTAATTATTTGTTGTAAGTAGCTATGCCACCTTTAACAAGTCTAGCACAGAATAGACGCGTGTCATATTCTCAAATGTGAAAAACTGGTCGTCAAGTATCATCCACTTATTGCGTTCTTTCACCGGCATCTGCTGAATGTCTGGAAAGAATGAAACAGGTACGATTACTTCACGTCCGTCTGTCAGACGAACAGACATCTTACCACGATGAGCGGTAAAATTTATGTCCTTAATTCCTAATGTTACACCTTTAATCTTACACATATTAATATTTATTTAATTTCGGCATAACTTTCTATTTTTTGCAAATATACGCATTATTCCCGAACAAACAAAGAAAACGGCAAGGAAATTCATCCTTGCCGCATTAAGCAAACAATTTTCTACATGATTACTTTATCACGACCTTGCGGCCATTGATGATGTTCAAGCCCTTTGTCGGAGCGGCGATGCGCTGGCCTTTCAGGTTGTAGATGACGGGAGCACCCACGTTTTGCTGGAGCGTGATCTGCTCGACGGCCATTTCCTCGTCCGTCAGCGGCACTATCTCCTTAAACTGTCCCCATATTTCGTGGCTCTTGTAGGCATCCACCGACTGGGCGGGAACGTGGAGCGTACTATTATTATAAATATTAATTTCTAATGATGCAAAAGTAGATGAATTTATTACAGGACAATCTACCGCATAACAATATATATTTTTTATATTATAGCAATTGCAGAAAGCTTGATAGCCAATACTCGTCACACTATTGGGGATGGTGACAGAGGTAAGGCCTGAGCAACCATAGAAAGCATAATCGCCAATACTCGTCACACTGTTAGGAATGGTGAAAGAAGTAAGGCCAGAGCAACCAAAGAAAGCATAATCGCCAATACTCGTCACGCTATTGGGGATGGTGATGGAAGTAAGACCAGAGCAATTTTGGAAAGCATAGTGGTCAATACTCGTCACGCCACTGGGAATGATTGTGTTCTGACAACCTGTCATTAGAGTATTAGTAGCAGTTTCTATGATGGCATTACAGTTGTTCCGAGAATCATATACAGTATTACCCGATGCCACCTGAATGGAGGTAAGGCCAGAGCAATACCGGAAAGCTTCACTGCCAATATTCGTCACACTATTGGGGATGGTGACAGAGGTAAGGCCAGAATTGTAGAAAGCAGAACTGCCAATACTCGTCACGCTGTTGGGAATGGTGATGGAGGTAAGGCCTACGCAATTTGCGAAAGCAGAACTGCCAATAGTTGTTAAGCTGTTGGGGATGGTGATAGAGGTGAGGCCAGAGCAATAAGAAAAAGCATTACCCCCAATAGTCGTCACGCTATTGGGAATAGTGACAGAAATTAATTGGTCGCGACTACTGAAAGCACCTCCGGCAATTCCTAAAGTACCTTCCTTTATTTCGATAGAAGTATTCTCTGGCATCGCGCCCTTATAGCCGTACGCAATCTTTCCTATATATATTAGACCATCTGGCTGATTATCATACCACCCAGTACCAGAGAAAGCAGAACTGCCAATACTCGTCACGCTGTTGGGGATGGTGATGGAGGTAAGACCAGAGCAACCAGAGAAAGCGACATCGCCTATACTCGTCACGCTGTTGGGGATGGTGATGGAGGTAAGGCCAGAGCAACCAGAAAACGCATAAGTGCCAATACTCGTCACGCTGTTGGGAATGGTGATGGAAGTAAGGCCAGAGCAATTCTCGAAAGCAAAACTGCCAATACTCGTCACGTTCCCCGGAATGGTCGTATTCTGACAACCTGTCATTAGAGTATTAGTAGCAGTTTCTATGATGGCATTACAGTTGTTCCGAGAATCATATACAGTATTACCCGATGCCACCTGAATGGAGGTAAGGCCAGAGCATCGTTCGAAAGCGGCATAACCTATACTCATCAAACTCTCGGGGATGGTGATAGCGGTAAGGCCAGAGCAACCAAAGAAAGCATAATCGCCAATACTCGTCACGCTATTGGGGATGGTGACGGAGGTAAGGTTAGAGCAACCAGAGAAAGCATATTGGCCAATACTCGTCACGCCACTGGGAATGATTGTGTTCTGACAACCTGTCATTAGAGTATTAGTAGCAGTTTCTATGATGGCATTACAGTTGTTCCGAGAATCATATACAGTATTACCCGATGCCACCTGAATGGAGGTAAGGCCAAAGCAGTACTTGAAAGCGCCATTCCCAATACTCGTTACGCTTTCGGGGATAGTGATAGCGGTAAGGGCTGTGCAGTACACGAAAGCAGAATTGCCAATACTCGTCACGCTTTCGGGGATAGTGATAGCGGTAAGGGCTGTGCAGTTTGAGAAAGTTTGACGGTCAATACTCGTCACGCTCTCGGGGATGGCGACGGAAGCAAGACTAGAACAACCCTGGAATGCTGCAAAGCCTATACTCGTTACACTGTTGCCGATGGTGACGGAGGTAAGTCCAGAGCATCCATAGAAAGCTTGATAGCCAATACTCGTCACGCTGTTGGGAATGGTGACGGAGGTGAGGCCTGTACAACGTTGGAAAGCTTGATAGCCAATACTCGTCACGCTGTTGGGAATGGTGACGGAGGTGAGGCCTGTACAACGTTGGAAAGCTTGATTGTCAATGGCAACAACCTTGAAAGTTGCTCCGTTTAATTCATTTACAGAAGAAGGAATTACTACATTCCCTTTATACTGGCCAGAAGGCAGGCTTGTCACCTCTGCCAAATTGTTTTCCCTATCTACATAGTAGTATATGTTTCTGATTCCGAATTTGACTTTTTCCGTCCTGTCGAATTCGGCGAATGCCTGCAGTCCTACCATACTCATGAGTACGGTCAAAACGAGTGTGAGTTTAATTTGTTTCATGCTGTTATTGTTTTAAATTATTAGAAATTATGTGATTTTTCTGTTTTAGTCCACAAAAAAACGTGGACAATTTACTTCGTCTACGTCATCTGAGGTATTGGGGAAAACCTATGTAGCTTAAACGAGTAAATGCCCACGCCCAACGGCGTGAACTATCTACTTCTGTTCTTGCTACGTATCTTTCAATTCCCCAATTGTCAGATGACAAGAATCTAAAAGTGGATATTCATCCTATATGTCCTTGATATGTATCTCTCAGCCCATAGGCATCAGTGGTTTTAAGGGTTAAACGTTAGTGCTTATTTAAGCTTGTACATAGTCCAACTCGTTCCGCTTGATGACAAGCGGATAACGTTCGGGATGACGCAAACTGTCTATTTCTAAATCTACATCTAGGTCGGGCCACTCTATGGCCTCTGGACCCGACATTCGGACGTTAAGCACACTGCGAATGGGGGCATCCTGCATCCAAGGGATACGGTTGTACGACAGGAAATAGTCATGACCCTGTACGGACAGCATGACTCCCTGTGCATTAATCATCAATACGCTTACCAACGTGCTGACGGAACTGTTCCTTAAATCTGTCTGCATATTTCTCTACCAATTTCTTTATTCTATTCAATTCATAATCTGAGAACCCCGTATTCTTTGCCAATTCTACTTCAGGCTCAAGCCAGTACTTTGCTTCACACCTGTCGTGAACAACATGAATATGTAGACGTTCTTCTTCGTTGCTATAGATTTTAAACGTATATTCGTTTTCACGTCTGAACACGGGACTCATACTACTTATATCATTGATTCGGTGCAAATATACACATTATTTCCGAACAAACAAAGAAAAAGGCAAGGAAAATATGGTTATGACGGATTGTAAGTACATGGCAAACAGAGAACTTCGTTACAGCGGGAAATGCTGATTATAAAAAAAAGATTATCTTTTTTGGATAATTGTTTGCTGGTTTCGTTATAAGATATTATCTTTGCACACAGAAAGTAAATAGAAAATGACTAACTGATGATTGACAATCCTTTTATAACCTACGGCTATGAGTCTGCCGAATACTTCTGTGACCGGCAAGAGGAGACCCAAATGCTGACCTCTTTGCTTGTAAACGGCAATCACGTGGCTCTCATCTCTCCCCGTCGTATGGGAAAGACGGGCTTGATACGTCATTGCTTTGAACAATCCGCAATTCAGGAGAAGTACTATACATTTCTGATTGACATCTATGCCACTAAGAATCTTCAGGACATGGTGTTCCAAATGGGACGTGGAATAGTGACCAGACTGAAATCGCGTGGACAGGAGGCCATAGATAAGTTCCTAATGTTTGTAACCTCGCTTCGCACGGGTATTTCGTTTGACGGACAAGGTAATGCCAGTTGGAATCTTGGGGTTGGTGACATTAAGTCACCGTCGTTTACGCTTGAAGAGATTTTTAGTTACCTGAAAGCGGCCGATCGTCGCTGCATCGTTGCCATTGACGAATTTCAGACTATCACGGATTATCCCGAACAAAACATTGAGGAGCTGCTGCGTACTTACGTTCAGGATTGTCGTAATGCCGTATTTGTGTTTTCTGGTTCACAAAAGCGGATGATGAACGAGATGTTTACATCGGCAGCTCGTCCGTTCTATCAAAGCACTTCGATGATGTTTCTCAAGCCAGTAAAGCTATCTGCATACGAGGAATTTGCCAAACGTCATTTTGAGAAAGCCCATAAAAGTATTGCAGATGGAGTGGTCAAGGCCATCTATGAGCGTTTTGACGGTACTACCTGGTATATTCAGAAAGTTCTGAACCAACTGTTTGCTACTTCTGACCATGTAGTAGTCGAAGATGTTGAAAGAGCTGTGTCGCAAATTTTAAAGCAGAATGAAGAATCATATTTGGATACGCTGTTCCAATTGACTCTCAGACAACGAGACCTTCTGGTGGCTGTAGGATTAGAAGGAAAAGCAAGTCAGATTACGGGCATGCAATTTGTGAAACGTTATCACCTGTCATCTGCCAGCAGTGTTCAGAAAGCAGCTCAGATATTAGTTGAAAAACAGTTGTTAACCAACCAACAAGGAATCTACGAGGTTTACGACAAGTTCCTTGCCGAATGGTTGCGAACCAGATAATTTTGTGTGACACTCGTGTGATGAGCTGATGCAGACAGAAGCTACTTGCTGATGTGTATCGTCAGCGTCGCTGCATCGAAACGGATGCCGTCGCGCTCGATGAAGCGGGAAAGGACACCATTGGCGGCCAACTCCTGCGGCGTACCCACGGAGAGACCGTCGGGCTCCATGAGCCAGAGACGGTCGGCCATCTGCAGCGACAACTCGACGTCGTGGGTCGAGAGGAAGATGGTCTTCTGTTCGTCGTGGGCCAGGCGGCGGAGCAGTTGCATCATCTCCACCTTACTGGGGAAGTCGAGGAACGCCGTAGGCTCGTCGAGATAGATGACGGGTGTTTGCTGGGCCAGTGCCTTGGCTATCATCACCTTCTGACGCTCACCGTCGCTCAGCGTCTGGACCATCCGGTCACGCAGCGCCTCGATGCCCACCAGCGTCAGGGCTTTGTACACCTGCGTCTTGTCTTCTGCCGACAAGCGGCCCCAGAAATCGGTATAGGGAGAACGTCCCAAGGCCACCAGTTCGTGGACGGTCATATTCCGTACATGGGGCTTTTCGGTCAGTACCACACCGATGATGCGACTCAACTGTTGGTCGGTTAAAGAGGTGAGGGGTGAGAGGTCAGAACCGAGGGGCAGGAGGATGTCACCGGCCAGTGGGGGCTGGAAGCCGGAGAGCGTGCGCAACAGCGTGGACTTGCCGATGCCGTTGCGGCCTAACAGACACGTCAGTTCGCCCGCGTGGATAGCGGCCTCCAAACCGGTAGCTACGACATGTTGATGGTGTCGGCCCGGATAGCCGATGGTGAGATGTTGCAAACAGACACTTTTCATAGTTGGGAAGGAATAGAATAACGGCGTATGAGTGCTGCAAAGATGCTGTTACGCATCAGGACACTCTGACTGCCGGTCATGAGCAATTGTTTTCGGGCTCGCGTCATGACCACGTTTAACTTACGATCGATGATACATCCTGGAGACTCCTCAAAACAGTTGGCAGTAAGGAAGTCGAGTTGGTAAGGATGGCGCACGGTGAAACTATAGATGATGACATCGCGCTGAGAACCCTGGTAGCGCTCGACGGTGTCGATGGTGATGTCTTGTAGCTGGGGCAAATCCAACTGCGCTATCTCGCGGCGTATCATGGCAATCTGATTGCGGTAGGGAACGATGACACCTACCGTCTTCGAGGCATCAAAGCGGGTACCATACTGACGACAGATGCGCCTTAGCAGGTCGGCCACCATCCGGGCCTCCTGGGGGTTGACCTTGTCAGAGAGCTGAGAGGCGAGGGATGAAGGCTGAAGGCTGAAGGCTGAGGGGTGAGACGAGTCCGAATCGCTGGGGAAGAAGAGGACACGCTGCTGTTTCAGGAGGTCGTCCAAGGCATCTTGTGAGGGGGCCTCATAACCCAGGGAATCCTCCTCCTGATGAGGGAGTGGAACAGGCTGCAGGTGTTCCGTGGCATAGAAAAACTCGTTGGGGAAGGCCGCAATATCGGGATGCATACGTCCCTGGCGACGCAGGATGGCAACGAAGTCCTCTCGACCTGCTGTACGTTCCTGGAGGAGCAGTCGCTCGAACAGCGACTGTCGGCAAGTATGCAGCGTCGGTTCGTCGTCGGGTTGCTGCACCACGGCGGGCAGTTGTTTGTGGTCGCCTATGAGGATGAAGCGCTTGATACAGTCTGACGTCAACAGTCCGATGATGTTGGGCTCCAGAATCTGTGAAGCCTCATCGACGATGCACAGGGAGAAGTCCATGAGTTCCAACAGGAACGGACGGGACAACAGCGTCGATGTGGTACTCACGATAACGTTCACGGCCACCAGTTGCTGACGGATGTCGTCCATCTTCGGACAGGCGTCTATCATGCGGTCCAACAGGTGCGGTACGTAGCGCGACTCACAGGAGTCGGCACTGCCCAAGCGCAGATAGTCTATAGCCGCCTCTTCCAACATCCCGCATATCTCATCGACCGCCCGGTTTGTATAAGCAGTTAAGAGGAGTGTGGAGTGTGAAGGGAGGAAGGAGGAAGGAGGAGTATTGGGCGGGGTTTGCAATTCCTCCTCCACCAGGAAACGGAGGGCCATAGACGTCTTGCCGGTACCGGGAGGACCCTGCAACAGGAAATAGTCGCGGGCCTGTTTGGCTTTGAGCAATACGTCATCGTAGTGGGGACTATAGCTACGCGTCAGTTGGAGGGAGCCATCACGACGGGGCGCACGCAGACCTAACAACAACTGGCGCTTGTCGGCAGCTGCCGTACAGAACGCATGGATGCTGCGGAGGGCCGCCGTCGTGGTGATGTCGGACGAGGCGTGTTCCACGGCAAAGACGCCCTCACGGAAGATGCTGTCATTTTGCTGACGCTCGTTGAGTCGGACGGTAAGCAGCGTATCTGTCAGCGCGGAAATCACACCTTTATATAAGATGCGACTACACACATCGGTCTCTTCGTCATGACGATAGAGATACACCATGTCGCCACGACGGAAATTGGGAAGCACCTGACTGGTGTCTATTGCCAGTGTCACCTGTTCCTCATCATGCTGCTGGATGGGCCCCATCAGGATGCTGCCCGTCTCCAGTTTCACGGACAACGGCATATTCCACAGGTCGGCCTGTGCCCCACCCTGCCCCTCCTGGACACCGGTTTTCTGGGCCAGTTGTTCACGATAGACAAAGGTAAAGAGGCGCTCCACATAGTCGCGCTCACCTGCCGACAGACGGTGGTATGGCGTGGTGAGCTGTTCCAACTGACCGCGGATGTATTTGTTATAGAAGTCGGCCTTCTGGGTGTTTTCCAACAGGATGGACGACTGCAACAGGGGCTCTACGGTGGCAAAACCCTGACGGGCCATCTGAATCTCCTGGGCTACGATACGGTTGCGCACCAGGATGGCCTCTCGAAACAGCTGCTGGTAGAAATTGACGACCAGCAAACCCTGCCGGGCAGGGTATTTGGAATAGAGCAGACGGATGTCCACCTGATTTGCCGGCAGATGGAAATTATAGCGGAGCACCCCATAGTAAAGCAGCAACTGCACGTAGTGGGCTTCCTGATAGGGATAAGGACTGACAGGCGGCAACTGTTGCATAAGTCGTTCGATATGCCAGTTCTTCCCCGACTTCTGCTCTACCAGCAGGCGCATGTCGTCGGTCATTAGGTCCACACGTCCCTGCAATCCCAGGTGTTCGCAAACGAACGACGGTTCCAGCAGTGCCCGGCGGATGTCGTGGCTGTCGCTGACGCGCAGGGCGTCGTTGTCGTCTTGGTGAAAGAGCACCTCCACGGCTTCGCGAATATGGACTTCCTGCTGGCGGGCGTCGGCCTTGAAACGGGCACTGTCGAACCCTGGACAGGTGCAGAACTGCAGGACCTGTTCGCCAAACGACTTACGCAGGGTGTCGGCAAAGGGCGTATCGGGATGATGGATGAGGTCGTCCAGTGCCGTGCCCGCGAAATTACCCAAGAGGATCTGCTGACTGTTGGCCCGTGGCTTCAGGCGATTGAAGAGGTAGCTCATGGGGTGATGGCCATAGTCCTGGAAACAGGCGGCCACCGAAGAGATATCTACCAGGAAGTCGGGCTCCACGACCACCAGGCCGGCCTTGATGGTGTTGCCTTCACGATGACAATCCAACAGGTTGAGTTGCATGCCGACTGTGAGGATGTCCTGCACGGTCGTGTCTTCCACACAAATGTCACCATCGGCTGTCGTGGCATAGATGGTGTGGTCGTCCCAATGGTCAACGACACAACGCAGATAAGACAGATTGACCCGACTGGACTCCTGCTGGGGTTTTCCTGCTACCGGCAGGCGCACCACCACCTCGTGGGGAATATCCACATGGAAGACGGCGGAAATGAAAAGGGCCAGTGCCCGAACATCATAGAGCCAGTCCTCCTGAGAGAGCGACTCCTCGCTGCCCCCTTGACGGCCATTGGAGTGGCGACGCATCTGCTGGATGGCTATACGGTCACGCACAGCCACACCATGATGCTTACAGAGATAGTCAACTTGTGAAAAGACATTGCCGAACCCTTGACGCGTGCCCTTCAGTGCCTCCGCACAGGTCAGCACCAGTGTTTCGTGCAGATAGCGCAGCGTCACATCAGTCGGTGCTGCTACCGCCAGGTCCGCACAGCGGTCAAAGAGTTCCTCCGCAGACATCAGTTGGTCTTGGAAGTCATCGGATTGCGCAAGCCTTTATAGCCTGTCAGATAAGCCTTGGCAGAGCCAAAGCTCAGGAACATATCCAGACGGACGGGCAGGTGGTTCTCGTCGTCGGTGATATAGAAGCGTATCAACTCGTGGTTCTTGCCGTCCTCGCGCTGGATGAAGGAGAAGACCAGACAGCGGAACTTGTCGCCACTATTCTTCATCTTCACATTGCTGGTACCGTGGTATTTGAGCCATGAGTTGGCAATACTCATACCGTCGGCGATGGGAAGGGGTATCTTGTCGCCCTTCTTCAATTTGGAGGCATCGAAGTTGCGAGCGCGCAGATACACGCTCATCATGTCGTAGATGCAATCCTTGTATTCCGACTCCTTCCACAGGTGTTCGGCACTGCTGGTAATCTCGTGCTGGCGGACGTGGCAGTTGCCATTGGGATATGTGTACCAGATCTCGTCCATATAATAGCGGTTGCCCTCGCGGGAACCCTTGCGGAAGTACAGCGGAGCGATGTCCATGGTGGTATAGCTCAGCAGCGTGTCACGCATGACGAAGACGTCATCCAATTTGTCGTTGCCACGCGTAATCAGACTACAACGAAAGGCGTCCTGTCCCTTGTACCTGGACTGCACGGTGGACATGGATGCCGTACCCACCTTCAGCCATACGAATTTCCAGTTGAAGTAGAGGTCGTAGCTGACGAACTCGCCCGACTTGAAGGACGTATTCTGGATGCCGCACTGCGCAGCAGAGCTGCTAATGAAAAGTGAACAGTGAATAGAGAATAGTATGACTACCATCCATATGCGTTTATTCATTTTCACTTTATTAATCATGTTATTCGTTTTCATATCGTATATTTCTTATCACTATTCACTATTCACTATTCTCTGTTCACTATTCTCTGTTCACTATTCACTAGTGCGCAGCACGTTTCACATACTCAATGCCCAACTGACTGGCACGCTCGGCATTGCGGTTCTTCTGTTCTTTCTTGCCCTGGTTGTCTTTCTGCTTGATGAGTTCACCGGGCTTCTGGCGATTGCGTGGCAGCTCTGTGAGGTTCCACGACAGCGTGATGTCCCATTTGGCCTTCGCCTCGATGCTCTTCGGATAGTAATAGACATCCTCGGCCTGTCGGTCGGCATCATAGTCACCCGTGTCCCAACGTCCGTTTTTGTTGCGGTCGGCAAAGGCACGGACATAGTATGTTGCCGGCTTGACATAATAGAACGGAGCCGTACGGTCGGCATCCATGGTCACCTGTTGCAATACGTGATCGTTCTTGTCCAGCAGTTGCACGACGTAAGAGGAATCCTGCAAGCCACTCATCTCCATCAGGATGGTCGCATATTCGTCGAGCGACTTGACCTTGATGCCCTGCTTGAAAGGCTTCGATACCAGACCGTAGATATCCTCGAAGGCGGCAGAGTCCACCTCGAAACTGTACTCCCGCTCCGGTTGCCAGTCCACCACCACCTCATAGCTTCGCAACTGGTTGTCGCGCCGATAGAAGTCAAAAGGCGCTTTGTACCACAGCGAGTCTATCTTGGAATAGAGATGAATCATGGCCGTATCGAGGCGTACCAGCGGGGCAGGCATCTCGATGACGATAGAGCGGTTGGGGTCCATCGCCTGCTGGACCTGGTATTTCGGTTCCAGCGCCTTCACAGGATAGATGCTGTCATAGGGTTCCTCGCGCTTCTTCTTTTTCTCCTGCTGCTTCTGCCACTCCTCATAATCCTTCTGCTGTGCCTTCAGGCGCTTGGCATAAGGGGTCTTGGCCAACGCCTCAATGGTGTCGGTCTGACTGACGAGATTGCCCAATGTATCGGTCATCTGGTACTGCATCTCAAACGTCAGCGTGTCCTGTTGTACCAGCAGCGTATCGCGAAGCCAGTAGGTCAGCGAGTCTTGTGCGACATTGCGCTCCAGGATAAAGGCATCGTCGGCATTGAAGTTCAGACCCCGGATGACGGGCAGCTGGGGATGGCCGTAGCTGAAAAAGATGTTGATGCGGTCGGCATCCTTACGTTCTGTCTTGAGGAGGAAACGGTCGGTCTGCACCTCCTGGAAAGCCTGCAGCAACACATCGTCCGGATAATAATGCAGGAACGACACCTGCGCGATGCTGTCGATATGCAGTGCGTCGCGCCAGATGGTATCCTGACGGACGTCCATCTGGGCATAGGGCTGGTAAGTCTCATGGGAGAAGGCTATCATCTCGCTCTTCTGCGAGAACTTGTAGTTGCCGTCGGCATCCTGAAGGGCATAGACCCGGTATTGGCCTGGAGCCACACCCTTGATGACGAAATGGCCATTGCCGTCGGTACGGGCCACACGCAACAGGGGCTTGGTGCGGAAGGCGGTATCCGCCAGATCGTCATAAAGACCCACCAGGATACCCTTGACAGGCTCCAGATTCTCGGCGTTGATGATATGACCGGCCACCTGCATGGTATCGATCTGCTCGCCCGTGGAGAATACGTAGGCGTAGTTTCCCAGGGGGTTGTCCTCGTTGTTGTCGCTGATGGCATCGCTGAAATCGACCGTGTAGGTCGTATTGGGTTTCAGCGAGTCTTTCAGTTCGATGACGATTTTCTTGCCTGCCGCCTTGATTTCGGGCATCTCCAACTGGGGCGGAGAGACGATGACGTTCTGGGAGGCATCAGCCAGTTTGATATACTCATCGAAATAGATGGTCATCTTCTTGCTAGTCACCTGTGTGGAGCGCTCTGCCGGATGCGTAGCCAGAATGCGGGGCGGGTCTTCATCATACCACCCGCCATCGGGCGACCCCATGCGGGCACAGCTCGAAATGAGAAATGAGAAATGAGAAATGAGAAATGCTGTCAAAAGCATTCCCATGCAACCTTTGAGGGGCTGTAGTAACTTCTTGATGGCAACAACCCATTTCTCATTTTTCATTTTCATATCTAATTTCTCATTACTCATTTCTCATTTAATTTGAGAAGTTGTTCGATATATGTCCGCTCATTGCTGAGGCGGGGTACCTTGTGCTGGCCACCGAGCTTGCCACGCAGTTTCAGCCATTCGTTAAACAGTCCCTGACGGGCAGGAATGATTTCCAGATGCTGCAAGGTGATATCTTTGTAACGCTTGGCCTCATAGTCACTGTTGATCTCCTGAAGCTTCCGGTCCAGCAGGTCAGAGAATTGTGCCAAGTCGCTCGGCGCCTTGGAGAACTCGATGAGCCACTGGTGGCGACACTTGGCATGGGCGTCCATGAAGACGGGAGCAGCCGTATATTCCTGCACCTCGGCACCGGTCTGCTCACAGGCATAGGCCAGTCCCTGTTCGGCATTATCAACGATGAGTTCCTCGCCAAAGGCATTGATAAAGTGCTTAGTACGACCAGAGATAAAAAACTTATAGGGATTGGTAGACGTAAACTGGATGGTATCACCAATCTCGTAGCGCCATAATCCACAGCTGGTAGAGATAATCATCGCGTAATTCTTACCTATCTCCACACCCCACAAAGGTACGATGTCGCCTCCGTCAATGGGTCGGAATTCGTAGAACACCCCGTAGTCGAGCATCAGCAGCATGGCCTTGTCCATCGGGTCGTCCTGCAGACCGAAGAAACCCTCCGAGGCATTGTACGTCTCCATATAGTGCATGTTGGGCGACGTGATGAGTTGCTCATACTGCTTGCGATAGGGCGTGAAGGCCACACCGCCATGGAAGAACACCTCCAGATTGGGCCACACCTCTTCGAGATGCGTCTTACCCGTCATCTCCATCATGCAGTTCAGCACGCTGAGCATCCAGGAGGGCACACCACTGATATTGGTGACGTTCTTGTTCATGGCCTCACGGGCGATACGCTCACGCTTCATCTCGAAATCAGAAAGTAATGCCGTCTCCTTCTTGGGCACACGTATCAGATTGACCAACGGATTGATGTTCTCTATCAGGATAGCGCTGAGGTCACCCACCAGCGAACCTGCCACGTTGTAGTTAGGCGCATGACTGCCACCCAGTATCAGGCCCTTGCCATCAAACATCCGTGACTTGGGGTTATTCCTCAGGTAGAGAGCCACCGAGTCGCGTCCTCCAGCATAGTGAATCTTCTGCAGACCCTCGTCACTGACAGGGATGAACTTCGACTTGTCGTTGGTGGTTCCCGACGACTTGGCATACCACTTGACGCGTCCTGGCCACAGCACATTCTTCTCGCCATGACGCATGCGGTCAATATCACCCTTCAGCTCCTCGTAGGTGTTGACAGGCACCATCTTGACGAACTGGTCGTAGTTCTTGATATTGTCAAAGGCATGATTCCTGCCGTATTCTGTATCCTTTGCGGTATGAATCAGATGATTCAGCACTGCACGCTGCAGCGCCTCTCCCCCATTCAGATGTTTCTCCAAAGCCTTCTGACGGGGCTTAAACACATTTCCTATTATCTGAGTCAGACTCATGGTCGTACAAATTTTTGCCTGCAAAGGTAATACTTTTTTCTGAAACCACACTTTTTCTCCTTACCTTTTAATAATTATAAGCAAACTGCAGGCTGAAGCTTGATGACTTCAGCCTGCTTATAGTTGTTGTATCCCCTTTGTCACTCTGCAAAGGCGGCTGCCTCGGCTTCAGCGATGATTTCTTCGCGGGTCTTCTCGCGGGGCGTAGCGCTGATGTCATCGAGGGTCAGACCGTCGAGAACCGTTTGTGGTGACTGAGTCACCACACGCTCTGGCTCTTCCACCTTCTCTTGCTCCACGATGAAATCAGGATTTTCCAGCTTCTCCGGATCGGGAACGCACATGACGGGTTCTTCCTCCATCTTGGTACGGTCGGCCTTGGCGGCAAAAACAGCATCTATGAACTGAGGTTCACGGCGCAAGCGCTGCAGTGTCTCTTTAGAGGCCACCTGTTGGCTCTCCTTCTTGGAATAGCCGATGCCCTTGCAACCTTCTATTCCTTCTATAAACACTTGCGTGGTGAAGACCGGGCTGTTCTTTTCGTCATGGTTCTGTTCCAAGTCGCGGTATTCCATCTTGACACGGTTCTTCTGACTCCACTCCAACAGTTTCGACTTGAAGTTGACTTCCTTATAGGCCACCTTGTCAATATTGATGACCTGAGCCAGGATGCGCTTCTTCATAAACAGCATACAGGCGTCATAGCCCCTGTCCAGGTAGATGGCGCCCACCAGAGCCTCGAAGGCATTGCCGTTCATGTAGCTGTTGTGCGCATTGGAGTGGCCGGCCGACAGGATCAACTGCGAGATGCCCATCTCCTTGGCCAACTTACCCAGCGTGTCGCGACTGACCAGTTTGGAACGGGTATTAGTCAGGAACCCCTCGCGCTTACCCTCAAAATGACGATAGACGATGTCGCCCACCACAGCATCCAGAATGGCATCGCCCAGAAATTCCAGCCGCTCGTTGTTCAACGGACGGCCTTTCTCATTACGACGCCCCACACTCTTGTGCAAAAGGGCTTGTTTGTAGATGCTGATGTCGTGGGGATAGAAGCCTAGTATCTGGTAAAGAGAAGAAAAAAGCTCCTTCTCCTTACGGAAAGGGAGCTTGATTCTGTCAATGATGTTACTATTCAGCATATTTCTTGAAAACTACGCAAGCGTTGTGACCGCCAAAGCCGAACGTATTGCTAAGTCCGGCACGAACCACACGCTTCTGGGCCTTGTTGAAGGTGAAGTTGAGGTTGTAGTCGATCTCTTCGTCCTTGTCGTCCTCCTCATGGTTGATGGTGGGAGGAACGATGTCGTTCTTGACGGCTAAGACGGTAGCCATAGCCTCTACGGCACCGGCGGCACCCAGCAGGTGACCGGTCATGGACTTCGTTGACGAGATGTTCAACTTAAAGGCGGCATCACCGAATACTTCCTTGATGGCCTTGGCCTCAGAGATATCACCCACATGGGTCGATGTACCGTGAACATTGATATAGTCGATGTCCTCGGGTTGCATACCAGCATCCTCCAAAGCATTCTTCATGACCAGGATGGCACCCAGTCCTTCAGGATGAGAGGCGGTGATGTGGTGAGCGTCAGCACTCATACCGGCACCAACCATCTCAGCATAGATCTTGGCACCACGAGCCTTGGCGTGCTCCAGTTCCTCCAGGATGAGACAACCGGCACCCTCGGCCATGACGAATCCGTCGCGGCTGGCGCTGAACGGACGGCTGGCCTTCTCGGGCTCCTCATTGCGGGTGGACAGGGCCTTCATGGCATTGAAGCCACCGACACCCGTCTCGCAGATGGCAGCCTCGGCACCACCGGCAACGATGGCGTTGGCCTTGCCCAGACGAATCAGGTTGAAGGCATCAGCCAGTGCATTCGATGAGGAAGCACAGGCAGAGGCCGTGATATAGTTGGGACCATGGAAACCATACATGATGGAGATCTGTCCTGCAGCAATATCGGCAATCATCTTCGGAATGAAGAAGGGGTTGAACTTAGGACCATCCTCACGGTGGGCACCATAGTAGGTTACCTCGTCCTCAAAAGTCTTGATACCACCGATACCGACGCCATAGACCACACCGATGCGGTTCTTGTCCTCGGCCTCCAAGTCCATGGCGCTGTCCTCGACAGCCTGCTTGGCAGCAATCAGGGCCAGCTGTGTGTAGCGGTCCATCTTACGAGCCTCCTTGCGGTCGAGGTAGGCATTTACGTCCAGGTTCTTGACCTCACACGCAAACTTGGTCTTGAAGTTGGTTGTATCAAAATGGGTAATAGGAGCAGCACCGCTCTTACCAGCCACCATGTTCTGCCAAGTCTCCTCGGGAGTGTTTCCCAGTGGCGTTACGGCACCGAGTCCTGTAACTACTACTCTTTTTAATTCCATATTTTAGTCTATTATATGAGTTGGGGGTCTGAATAGAACTTTCGTCTGTTCAGACCCCCAACCCCCTAACTTAGGGGGCTTCATTTATTTTGCGTTCTCTTCGATGTAAGCGATGGCGTCACCTACAGTACCGATCTTCTCAGCCTTGTCGTCGGGGATAGAGATTCCGAACTCCTTCTCGAACTCCATGATGAGCTCTACGGTATCCAGAGAGTCTGCACCCAGGTCGTTAGTGAAACTTGCCTCGGGCTTAACTTCTGCTTCGTCAACACCCAGCTTGTCTACGATAATAGCCTTTACTTTGCTTTCAATTTCTGACATAATACTTTACTTTAAAATGTTAATAATTGATTCCAAATTATGAAAACTAAACCACCATGTGTAGCTTAGCGGGTGCAAAGTAACACATTTTTATTGACTTACGCAAATTTTAAAAGCAAAAAAGCATCGCAAATTGCACAACCACCCCCCACTTGTGCACTTTTTGGCTATTAAAATAGTATTTTTTACACTTTTTCGTCATCGTACCGCTCTCTTCTGATTGGATAATGATTACGCAGGTACTCAAACTGGTCGGGGTCTGCCTTGAGTTTCTGACTATCCGTCAAAGGGTTATATAAGTCTAGGGGACTACCCGTCAAGATAGTCTCCTGGAGTAATGGCGGCGGGAGAATCTTTCCGGGGTGCGGCAAGTGGAAGTGGCGGCACAAGGCATCGACCACCATGTTGTCGGCATTTACCTTTCCGTCGGCCGAATAGCCTGCGATATGAGGAGTACCGATGAATACCCGCTGCAGGAGTTCGCGGTTGATGGCCGGTTCACCCTCCCAGACATCCAGAACGGCATCCTTCACCCTACCCTCCTGCAAGGCCATGAGCAGCGCCTGGTTGTCCACCACCTCACCACGGCTGGTATTTATTATATAAGGTACGCGAGGCAGTTGATGGAAGAAGGTATCATCAGCCAGATGCCAGGTGGCATCAGGTCCCTCACGGGTTAGCGGGACATGGAACGTGATGACGTCACAGCTTCTCGCTATGTCGTCGAGAGACACGAAAGATAGCTTGTTCAGCCCCCTGTCGTCCCCTAACTCAGGAGACTGTTCTTCCAATGGCGGGTCGCATACCAACACCTGCATGCCCAGACGTTCGGCGACAGCCTTCACCCGACTGCCTACATGACCACATCCCACGATGCCGATGGTGGACTCCCGGAGGCAGAGCCCTCGTTGCGCTGCCAACAACAGCAGGGCACACTCCACATACTGTGCCACCGAACCGGCATTACATCCGGGACAATTGGTCCAGGCGATACCCGCCTGCTCCAGATAGGCCGTGTCAAGGTGGTCATAGCCTATTGTGGCCGTGGCCACCAGCTGTACGCGACTGTCTTTCAGCAGCTTTTCGTCACAACGGGTACGTGTCCGCACCACCAGCGCGTCCGCATCGCGAACATCGTCAGCACCAATAGCGGCACCTGGCAGATAGACCACTTCGTCGGCCAACAGGGCCAGCTGTTCCCGTATATAGGGTATCTTATCATCTACGATTATCTTCATTGCACTGCAAAATTACGAAATAATTTTTATTTTTATTTCTTATTTCATATTTATTTCGTATCTTTGCAAAATCATATCTAATAACAACAGCTTATGTCATTCACAACAAAAGCAAATGAGATTTTCAATCAGGCGATTCGCGACTACCATCTGAAAGACCATGTGGACACACCCATCAGTAATCCTTACGAGCGCGAAACCATTGAATACAGCCTTTATCTGAAGTGTTGGATCGATACCGTACAGTGGCACTTGGAGGACATCATCCGCGACCCGCACATCGACCCCACAGAGGCCTTGAGCATCAAGCGCCGCATAGACCGCAGCAATCAGGACCGTACCGACTTGGTAGAGGAGATAGACTCTTACTTCCGTAAGGTCTATTACGAGGTCGTCCCCCTACCTGATGCCCGCCTGAATACGGAGAGTCCCGCGTGGGCCATTGACCGTCTGAGCATTCTGGCGCTGAAGATCTGGCACATGAAGGAACAGACCGAGCGCAAGGATGCCGATGCAGAACACGTGGCCAAGTGTCAGGCCAAACTCGACGTGTTGCTCGAGCAGCAGGTGGATCTCTCCACGGCTATCGACCAGCTGCTGGAAGACATCCAGCAAGGTCGCAAGTATATGAAGGTCTATCGGCAGATGAAGATGTACAACGACCCTGCTACCAATCCGATACTTTACAAGAAGTAAGAGGTAAGAGGTAAGAAGTGAGAGGTGAGAGGTTAGAACTATGAAGAAAGAGCATCTGCTTGTCATTCGTTTCTCTGCCTTGGGCGACGTAGCAATGGCCGTGCCCGTTGTCTATTCCCTGGCTCATCAGTATCCTGACATCCGCATCACGGTACTCAGCCGTGCCTTTGCGCGCCCGCTGTTTGAAGACCTGGCGCCAAACGTAGGCTTCATGGTGGCCGACCTCAAGAACGAATACCGGGGCATCAAAGGCCTCAACGCCTTATATCGCCGACTAGCTGCCAAGCAGTTTACGGCCGTTGCTGACCTGCATAACGTGCTACGCTCGGAGTACCTGCGCCTGCGCTTCCATATCGCTCACTACCGCGTAGCCCATATCAACAAGCACCGCAAAGGCCGTCGTCGCATCACGTCGGCCAGCGACAAACGCCTCACCCAGCAGCCCACCTCGTTTCAGAACTATGTCGAGGTGTTCGAGAAGTTGGGCTATCCCGTCAAACTCCAGTTTCACAGCATCTTCCCACCCGAAGGCGGAAACCTCAACCTCCTGCCCGCAGGCATCTGCGTGAAGAACTCCTTTGAGCAGTGGATAGGTATCGCACCCTTTGCAGCCCATGAGGGCAAGACCTACCCTCCCCGCCTGATGTTGCAGGTCATCGAACAACTCATCGCCCAATATCCCAAGGCCCGCATCTTCCTCTTTGGCCGCGGCCGACAGGAAGAGCAGCATTTCCAGGAGTGGTGCCAACTGCACAAGGAGTGTGTGGATACCAGCCGACAGCTTGACTCCCTGCATCAGGAACTGATACTGATGAGTCATCTCGACGCCATGATATCGATGGACTCCTCAAATATGCACCTCGCCTCGCTGACGGGCATTCCCGTGGTCAGCATCTGGGGGGCCACCCATCCCTATGCCGGATTCCTGGGTTACGGACAGACTGAGGAAAACGCCATCCAGCTGAACCTGGAATGCAGACCCTGCAGCATCTACGGACAGAAGCCCTGTCTGCGTGGTGACTATGCCTGCATACAGAACATCACGCCCCAAACCATCGTAGATAAAGTTACTCACATATTACTAACCTCTAAAAACAAAACATGATGAAAAAGTACATTTGCGAAACCTGTGGTTACGTGTATGACCCCGAAGTGGGAGATCCCGACAACGGCATCGCTCCCGGAACAGCCTTTGAAGATATTCCTGAGGATTGGGTATGTCCCATCTGCGGAGTAGGCAAAGACGATTTCTCCGCTGAGGATTAAGACTTTAAAAGAAGGACGGAACAGCGCTTCCGCCCTTCTTTTTATGAAATAATTCTTAATTCATCGTGCATAATTCTTATTTTCTTCGTACCTTTGCAGCCGTTTTAAACGTTTAGAGAAAGACATGTCATTAAAATGTGGTATTGTGGGACTGCCCAATGTGGGTAAGTCCACCTTGTTCAACTGCCTGTCGAGTGCCAAAGCCCAGGCAGCCAATTTTCCTTTCTGCACGATAGAACCCAATGTGGGCGTTATCACCGTTCCCGACGAACGCCTGACGAAGCTCGCCGAACTGGTTCATCCGGGGCGCATCGTACCTGCTACCTGTGAGATCGTCGATATTGCCGGACTGGTCAAGGGAGCCTCCAAGGGCGAGGGCCTGGGCAACAAGTTCCTAGGCAACATCCGCGAGACCGACGCCATCATCCACGTGCTGCGCTGCTTTGAGGATGAGAATATCACCCACGTCGATGGCACCATCGACCCCATCCGCGACAAGGAAATCATTGATACCGAGTTGCAGTTGAAAGACCTGGAGACCATCGAGAGCCGACTGGCCAAGACGGAGAAAGCCGCAGCTGCCGGAAACAAAGACGCCAAGATAGAGGTCAGCGTGCTCAAGGCCTATAAGGAGGTGCTGGAGCAGGGCAAGAACGCCCGCATCGTGGAGTTTGAGAGCAAGGACGAGCAGGACTGTGCCAAGAACCTCTTTCTGCTGACTGCCAAGCCCGTGCTCTATGTCTGCAACGTCAGCGAGGCTGATGCGAAGAGTGGTAATGCCTTTACGCAAAAGGTTGAGGCGCTGGCCAAGGAAGAAGGTGCAGAATCGATGGTCATTGCCGCCAAGACCGAGGAGGACATCGCCGAGTTGGAGAGCTACGAGGACAAGCAGCTCTTCCTGGAGGAACTGGGTCTGGAGGAGAGCGGTGTCAACCGCCTCATCAAGAAGGCCTACGCCCTCTTGAACCTGGAGACCTTTATCACAGCAGGCGAGATGGAGGTGAAGGCCTGGACGTATAAGAAGGGCTGGAAGGCTCCACAGTGTGCTGGTGTCATCCATACCGACTTCGAGAAGGGTTTCATCCGCGCCGAGGTCATCAAGTACGACGACTACATCCAGTATGGTTCTGAGGCTGCCGTTCGCGAAGCCGGCAAGATGGGCATCGAGGGTAAGGAGTATGTCGTGCAGGATGGCGACATCATGCACTTCCGCTTCAACGTCTAGTAAAAACTAGTCCTATTAGAAATACTAGTTAAACTAGAAATATATGGAAATACTAAGCTATATCGTTTGGAATCCCAGCCTCAGCATAGGCCCGTTCCGCTGGTACTCGCTGTGCTGGCTCATTGGTCTGGCACTGGCCTATCTCGTCGTGAAGCGCCTGTATAAGGAACAGCATATCAAGGACGAGTTGTTCGACCCGCTGTTTATCTACTGTTTCATTGGTATCCTGATAGGTGCCCGTCTGGGCCATTGTCTCTTCTACCAGCCCGACTACTTCCTGACCTCGGGCCAGGGATTTGTGGAGATGCTGCTGCCCATCCACTTCGGCAACGACGGCAGTTGGCTGGGACGCACCTTCGGCTTCTTCTTTACGGGCTATGAGGGCCTGGCGTCCCACGGGGGTACGCTGGGACTGATGATAGCGCTGTGGCTGTATGTCCGCAAGACCCAGTTGAGTCTGTGGACGGTACTCGACAACATCGCCATCGCCACAGGTATCACGGCCTGCTTCATCCGTCTGGGCAACCTCATGAACTCCGAGATCATCGGTAAGGTGACGGACGTTCCCTGGGCATTTGTCTTCGAGCGTGTCGATCAGTTGCCGCGCCATCCTGGCCAGCTCTACGAGGCCATCGCCTACGGCATCCTCTTCGTCCTGATGTGGTGGTTGCACAAGAAGGGGATGTCTGTGGGTAAACCACAGACCACAGGCAATGTATTGCAGGTGGGCACGGGCTGGTACTTCGGCTTCTGCCTGACCTACATCTTCACGTTCCGCTTCTTCATCGAGTACACCAAGGAAATCCAGGAAGCCTTCGAGGCCTCCATGCCTTTCGACATGGGACAGTTGCTGTCGATACCCTTCGTCGTCCTCGGCGTATGGTGCATGGTAAGGGCTAAGAAATAAAAAAATTATTTTCCTGAGACGATTTTTTGTATGTCGTTGAGCTTGTTGAGCGCCTCCATCGGCGTCAGGTTGTTGATGTCGAGACCCAAGATCTCGTCACGAATCTGACTGAGCACGGGGTCTTCCAACTGGAAGAACGAGAGTTGCATGCCCTCGCGGCTCTGAGCAATCTCCGCAGTAGGTTTGCCGACGGTGCCTACCTGGGCATTATCGCTCTCCAACTGCTTGAGGATGACGTTGGCGCGCTTGACGATGCTCTTCGGCATACCCGAGATTTCAGCCACGTGGATACCGAAGGAGTGCTCGCTCCCACCCTTCTCCAATTTACGCAGGAAGATGACCTTACCCTCGACCTCCTTGACGGAGACGTTGTAGTTTTTGATGCGCTGGAAGTGCTTCTCCATCTCGTTCAACTCGTGGTAGTGGGTGGCAAAGAGTGTACGGCCCTGGGCCTTCGGGTGTTCGTGGAGATACTCCACGATGGCCCACGCGATGGAGATGCCGTCGTAGGTCGAGGTGCCACGGCCCAACTCGTCGAAGAGTACCAGCGAGCGCGGCGTGACGTTGTTGAGGATGTTGGCAGCCTCCGTCATCTCTACCATGAAGGTTGACTCGCCGGTGGAGATGCTGTCGCTGGCACCCACACGGGTGAATATTTTGTCCACCAGACCGATTCTCGCGCTCTCTGCGGGCACGAAAGAGCCTATCTGGGCCAGCAGCACGATGAGCGCCGTCTGACGCAACAGCGCGGATTTACCGGCCATGTTAGGTCCTGTGATGATGATTATCTGCTGACGCTGCTGGTCCAGGAGGATGTCGTTGGGCACGTAGCGTTCGCCGACGGGCAACTGTGTCTCGATGACGGGGTGGCGCCCTTGGCGGATGTCGATGACGTCCGACGAGTCGATGACGGGACGCACGTAGTGGTTCTCCTCGGCGGTCTTGGCTGCCGACAACAGACAGTCCAGATGGGCAATGACGTTGGCGTCCTGCTGGATCTGTTCGATATAGCGCTGGGCTTCCATGACCAAGTCGTTGAAGAGGCGCTGTTCGAGCGACACGATACGGTCTTCGGCACCCAGAATCTTCTCCTCATACTCTTTCAGTTCCTGGGTGATATAGCGCTCAGCCTGGGCCAGGGTCTGCTTACGCACCCACTCCTGGGGCACGCGGTCCTTATAGGTGTTGCGCACCTCCAGGTAGTAGCCGAAGACGTTGTTATAGCCTATCTTCAGCGACGGGATGCCCGTCTCCTTGGCCTCGCGATCCTGGATCTGCAACAGATAGTCCTTGCCGGAGTAGGCGATGTGGCGCAGTTCGTCGAGTTCCGTATTGACGCCGTCGCGGATGACGCCACCCTTCTGCACCAGCAGGGGCGGGTCGTTCTGGATTTCGCGGTCTATGCGGTCGCGCAGCTGTTCGCAGACGTCCAGGCGGTCGCCGATTTTTCCGATGGCGATGCCATTGGACACACTCTGGGCGGCGCCATCGGAGGCGCTGAGGGCGGCCTGTCGGCAGGCCTCCTTGATGGGGCCGATGGCCTGCAGAGCCACCTTCAACTGTACCATCTCGCGGGGTGATACGCGCCCTACGGCTATCTTCGAGACGATGCGCTCCAGGTCGCCGATGTGGTGCATCTGTTCATCGACACACTGGCGGAACGCGGGTTCGCGGAAGAAGTAATCGACGATGTCGAGGCGCTGGTTGATGGGTTGTTCGTCTTTCAGCGGGAAGACAAGCCAACGCCTTAGCAGACGGCTGCCCATGGGCGATACGGTATGGTCGATGACATCGAGCAGCGACTTGCCGCCCTCCTGCATGGTACCTATCAATTCCAGCGAGCGTACCGTAAACTTGTCGAGGCGCACGTAGCGCTCCTCCTCGATGCGGGAGAGCGTCGTGATGTGGGCAATCTGCGTATGGAGCGTCTGTTCCAGATACTGCAGGATGGCACCTGCGGCGATGACACCGCTCTTCAGATGGTCCACGCCGAAGCCTTTCAGCGAACGGACATTGAAGTGCTTGCAGAGCTTCTGGTGGGCTGTCTGCTCGGTAAATACCCAGTCGTCGAGCTCGAAGGTACACAGCCGCGTACCGAAGTAGCGCTCGAAGTCGCGCCGGTGCTCCCTGTTGTACAGCACCTCCTTGGGCTGGAAATTACCCAGCAGCTTCTCTACATAGTCGTAGGTACCCTCGCCCGTCAGGAATTCGCCCGTCGAGATGTCGAGGAAGCTGACGCCACAGGCAGCCTTGCCGAAATGGACGCTGGCCAGGAAGTTGTTCTCCTTGTAGTTGAGCACGTTGTCGGAGAGTGCCACGCCAGGCGTCACCAGTTCCGTGATGCCGCGCTTGACGAGTTTCTTGGTCAGTTTGGGGTCTTCCAACTGGTCGCAGATGGCGACACGGCGCCCAGCCCTGATGAGTTTGGGCAGATAGGTGTCCAGGGCATGGTGTGGAAAGCCGGCCATCTCGTCGCCCTTCACGCCGGCCCCATTGTTTCTGTGGGTCAGCGTGATGCCCAGGATTTGCGATGCCGTGACGGCATCGTCGCAGTAGGTCTCGTAGAAGTCACCGCAACGAAACAGCAGCAGAGCCTCAGGGTGTTTCTCCTTGAGGTCGAAGAACTGCTTCATCATCGGGGTCAACTCCTTGCCGTCTTTCCTTGCCATTTACTTATTCCAGAACTTCTTACCGTTCATGATGACCATGCCCTTGTAGCTCTTGTCAACCACCTGTCCGGCCATGTTGTACATCACGTTGTCGTGGGCCTTGGCCTCTGTCTTCACCGTCATGACGGCCGCGGGCTGCTGGTAGTTGTCGTAGCTGAACGCTACCTCCTTCAGCGTGCCCCAGATATACTGCTCCAGGCCGGGATAGTCGATGAACGGGTTGCGGTTGCCCTGAATGCCATAGACGGCATTGTTGCGCGGCGTCTCTTTCTTAATAGGATTGTCCACGGGGTCTTTCGTTGCCCACTCCAGGAGCATATTCAGCTGCCACTCCTGGAAGCCAGGATATTTGTTGCCGTCAAGGGTGGCCTTAACAGCTTTTGAAGTCTCTTCGCCTTTACCAGAGTTCACTCCATAGTCCGTGTACCAGGAGGGTATTTCATCCTCATAGCGTGTCACCATATAGAAATAGGTGCGAGCAAAGTCACCCTTATAGATGTCATTAGGTTCAAACACGGTTCCTGAATACCCTGTATAGGTGCAAGAACCTAACTTACTAAAATCATCATTAGATTTCCAACTACCATTTGTCTCGCCGAAGGGATGATTGCTTCGCTTATTGTTCACCAACTTGTCTGTAGGATACAAATGGAAGAGGTCACTATACATAATGCTGGTTTTGATACCTCCAAACCAACTGTTGGGGAACGAGTGTTCACGATTGAACTTATCACCTTCCGTACTTCCACCGGAGCCAGAGTCTTGGTCCGTTGAACCATAAGTAAAATTGGATTTGTTGGAATACATATCCCATACCTTCCCATCAGAACGTTTGTCGGTGGTTTCATAATATCCCCAAAGATCACCATAGGACAGGGAGATATGATTTGTTTTGATTATCCCGCACAGCGCTGTCTTCAGCTCTGCACCTTTCTTGCCGTTGGCATCCTGGTAGTAGGTGCCGGAATTGTTAGGACCCTGGGCGGAAGCCGTTGCGGCAACCAGCAGCGCCAGACAGGTAAGGAGTAAATGTGTTCGTTTCATAAGCATCGTATTATTCAGTTATACATCAGTTCAAGAACATGGCTACAAAGGTACGAAACATTTTTCATATTTCGTTCACAAATCGTCTTTTTTTCACTCCTACCCCACTCGGCCCCCTCCTGTCGGCCCCCACAAAGTACTGCTGAAAGAATTCAAAAAAGGTAGAAAAATCGAAAACAAGACTGACAGACTGACAAAACCCCTGTGCAGAAAGGGGTTTGCAGTCTTTTCAGAGACTGTCAAGACTGACATAAGACTGACATGATTTAGCCCCGTTTTAGCGGAAAATGAAGAAAATTCTCTAGAGAATTTAATTGCTATAAGTTGAAGAAGAAGTAAATTCTCTAGAGAATTTGATCGAGGAAAGGCCAAAAAGAGGCCATTTTCGTGTCAGTCTTATGTCAGTCTTGACAGTCTCTGAAATAGACTTAACTCTCTGATTATCAGACGTCCTGTCAGTCTGACAGTCTTGTTCTCGAAAAATCTCCCTTCATTTTCTTTGTCGTCACATTATTATTGACTACCTTTGCCAAGTCATGAACGAAACAAAAGACAACTGTCACAAGCATTGGGCACAGGGCAAGAAACCCTCCATGAAACGCCGCTCTGAGGAAAACAACTACCTGGACCGCGGCATCTACCTGGTGACACTGGCTATAGAGAGACGCCAGCCACTGCTGGGCACATTAGCTGGTAGGGCAGACATCACGGAGGGCACTCAGGCTCCTCACGTAGTGCTGACGCCGTTTGGAGAAAAGGTAAGACAGGAGTGGGAGGGTATTCCTCGATACTATCCGCAGATAGAGGTCATGAAGCTCTGTATCATGCCTGACCACATTCACGGCATCTTGTTTGTGCACGAAAAGATAGAGCGCCATCTGGGACATGTTATCAACGGCTTCAAGGCTGGCACAAGGCGAGCGGCACGGGAGCTCGGAATAATCACTGAGGCCAAGCCTCAGCCTACGAAACCGACAACACAAGAAGCCCCAGCCCCCACCGTCCCGTACGCTGAGGCTGAGCCTCAGCCAAACACCCAGCCCAAAAGCCCAAAACACGCCCCCGTAGGCACCCTCTGGGAACCTGGCTACCACGACCGCCTGCTGCTGCACAAAGGCCAGCTACAGCACATGCTGGCCTACCTCGACGACAACCCGCGGCGCCTACTGCTGAAGCGACAGCACCCTGCGTTCTTTACCCAAATAGGGGGTATCAAAGTGGGCGGTCTCCCTATGGATGCTATGGGTAATATCTCATTGCTTAGGAACAGAGAAAAGCGCGACCTGCAGGTCTCTACTCACCTCTACCAACAGGAGATTGATGCACTACAAAGAGACTTTCTCCACGATAGCGCTCAAGGAAAGACCATCATCTCTGCCTGCATCAGTCGTGGCGAGCGCCAGATAGCTACAGCCTGTATCCAGGCAAAGACACCATTTATCGTACTTTTAGTGGAGGGCTTTTCCCCACTCTACAAGCCACAACCTCTTTACCTGGAAGCCTGTGCTGAAGGGCGTCTGCTACTGCTTAGTCCGTTCAAGTGGCAGAATGAAAAGATTAGCAACATGCGGCAGCGGTGTCTCTACCTAAACCAACTGGCTAAGTGGCTGAGTGAGCACCCTGACGTAGAGATAGAAACAAAATAATAGAGGCGGAGCGCTGGCTCTGCCTCTATTGTTTTGTCGTTGTATGGCTGAGGCCCGTCCTCAGCCTTGGTTGTTGGTTACTTCAGCACTTTCTTGCCATTCACGATGACCAGGCCCTTGTAGCCCTTAGCAACCTGCTGGCCAGCGAGGTTGAACATAGCGCCGTCAGCCTTGGCAGCCTTGACAGTAGCGATGCCGCTCTCGGCTGTCTTCTCAGAAGCGACATAGTAGAGCTGATAAACGGGGTCGCTTCCACTCTTGACATAGATGTCACCCATACCTTCGATGGTGTACTTGGCTCCTACCTCAAACGATACATTGGAATTAAACTGGTTGCGAACGTTGAACTCGGTTGTACCCACTTTGAAGGTAAATACCTTACCGTCATCGCTCTTTTTTACATATTCAGCATTCTCGACCTTCAGATAGGCATTCATGTTCTTCAGGTCGCTGATATTGGCAATGTCCAGAGTCTTGGGAGTAACGGTAGCACCCTCTGACTTCTTCGTAAACTCGATGTCAGCAGCAGCAGCAACAACCAACTCCAGCAAGCCGTAATAGCTCTGAATAGTACCATAGATAGCCCCTACGTTACCTGAACCAAGGTTGCTCGTCAAGACATCACCCTGTTTCAGTCCAAGGCTGTTACCAAACAGTACCAAATCGTTTGCTCCGTCATTGATGTAAGTATAAGAGCCGTTTACGTAGGTAACCGTTACGTCGTTGTAGCCTGTGATTGTTCCCTCATTCGCTGTAAGTGACCAGAAGGATACGGGGAAACCTGTTGCGTCAATCTCAGAATTACTCTTTGCATAATCTACAAGGAACTCGGCTATATTCATATATCCTTTGTAAACGGTCAGCGTATAGAACTTGCTGCTGGGCTTGTTCTGAGCATCGCCCTTATAACTTGCCGTTACCTGCAGCGTACCGTAAGAATGATTGGGGATTGTAATTGTGTTTCCACTAACGGCAGCCCCAGCCAAATCGTCGTTACCAGACTTCTTTTCTATACTCCACTCTACGGTAGCATCGATGGGGGTACCATCGGCCTTTACCTGACAGGTAGGCAGCGTTACGGACTCGTCTTTACCACAGGTGGCACGGGTTGCATAGCCTTCACCAAACTCTACTGTAGTAGCGGTACGGGTGTCACCATCAGAAGCATAGACCACTTTGATATTTTCTGCACGAGTAGCAGCACCAAAGACACAAGATACGGCATTGCTGCCAGTTGTGGGAGTGATTGTAATAACCTTGCCATCTGCAGCAGCGGTACCATTGGTCCAAGTGGCGTTCTTAAAATTAGTAACATAATCACCTGTACTTGTAGCTGTAATTTGGATGGAAGAAATAGAAATGCCAGAGGCAGGAGTAAAGGTTAACACTTGGTTTTTATAAACACGAGTATGAGTGTTGGTTCCAGCCCCTCCCAAATAGTTATTAGCATTTGTTGTGGATGTACCTTTTGCCAAAGTCATCGTTACATTAGCGTTGCTCCAAGTGACAAGATCCTTATTTGCATCGTTGTCATAAGAAGCTTTGGTCAAATCCCAAGTCACGTCATCGGCCAGAACATTCATACTAATCATTGCCAATGCGGCAACGAAGAAAAAGCGTAAAGTTTTCATCATAAATATTGGTTTTTGAAGTTAATAATATGTTGTTTCATAGTGTTTCGTTTGCAAAGATAAGGAATCGTTTTGAATTATGCAAACGTTTACGGAAAGATTTTTGAAAAAAGGAGGAAAAAGACAGAAAAACGCGAATCTTTTGGCTATATGCGGAAAACTTTGTATCTTTGCACGTTGATAGAAAGAACAGAAACAAAAAATATACAAGACAATGGAATACAACTTTAAAGACATTGAGCAGAAATGGCAGAAGCGTTGGGTGGAGATGCAGACCTATCGCGTGACGGAAGACCCTACGAAGAAGAAGTTCTACGTGCTGAACATGTTCCCCTACCCCAGCGGTGCGGGACTGCACGTGGGTCATCCCCTCGGCTATATCGCATCGGACATCTATGCCCGCTACAAGCGCCAGCAGGGTTATAACGTGCTGAACCCCATGGGTTACGACGCTTACGGACTGCCTGCCGAGCAGTACGCCATCCAGACTGGTCAGCACCCCGAGAAGACCACTACGGAGAATATCAACCGCTATAGGAGTCAGTTGGACAAGATCGGGTTCTCGTTTGACTGGGAGCGTGAGGTGCGCACCTGCGACCCCATCTATTACAAGTGGACGCAGTGGGCCTTCCAGCGCATGTTCAAGAGCTATTTCAGCCTATCGTCGATGAAGGCACAGCCCACCATCAAGCTCATCGAGCACTTTGAACTGATGGGTACCGAGAACTGTAACGCCCTGGGTACGGAGGAGTTGCACTTTACGGCAGCCGACTGGGCCGCATTCTCAGAGAAGAAGAAGCAGGAAGTGCTGATGAACTACCGCATCGCCTACCTGGCCGACACGATGGTCAACTGGTGTCCGAAACTGGGTACTGTGCTGGCCAACGACGAAGTCGTTGACGGCGTTTCCCAGCGTGGTGGCTATCCCGTGGTACAGAAGAAGATGCGCCAGTGGTGTCTGCGCGTCTCGGCTTATGCCCAGCGCCTGCTGGACGGTCTGGAGGACATCGACTGGACCGACTCGCTGAAGGAGACCCAGCGCAACTGGATAGGTCGCAGCGAGGGTACGGAGGTTGAGTTCAACGTGGCTGACAGCGACAAACACTTCACCATCTTCACCACGCGTGCCGACACGATGTTTGGCGTGACCTTCATGGTGCTGGCACCAGAGAGCGAGCTGGTGGCACAGCTGACGACGCCTGAGCAGCAGGAAGAAGTCAACAAATATCTCGAATACGTCAAGAAGCGCACGGAGCGTGATCGCCAGATGGACCACAAGGTGACGGGCGTCTTCTCCGGTTCGTATGCCATCAATCCGTTTACAGAGAAACCCATCCCCATCTGGATTTCAGAATACGTCCTGGCAGGCTATGGTACGGGTGCCATCATGGCCGTACCTGCCCACGACTCACGTGACTACGCCTTCGCCAAGCACTTCAACCTGCCCATCATCCCGCTGATTGAGGGTGCAGACGTCAGTGAGGAGAGTTATGATGCTAAGGAAGGCATCATGATGAATTCTTCATCTGAGAAGTTCAGCCTCAACGGACTGACTGTGAAGGAAGCCATTGCTGCCACGAAGAAGTACGTGACGGAGCAGGGATTGGGTAGGGTAAAGGTGAACTACCGCCTGCGCGACGCCATCTTCTCGCGTCAGCGCTATTGGGGAGAGCCGTTCCCCGTCTATTACAAGGACGGCATGCCCTACATGATTCCGAAGGAGTGTCTGCCCCTGGAACTCCCCGAGATTGACGAATACAAGCCCACGGAGACCGGTGAGCCACCTCTGGGACGTGCCAAGCGCTGGGCCTGGGACACGAAGACCGACAGTGTGGTCGATTGTTCAGCAATCGACAATAAGTCCGTCTTCCCCCTGGAGCTCAACACCATGCCTGGCTTCGCAGGCTCCTCGGCCTACTACCTGCGCTACATGGACCCCAAGAACGAGAAGGCACTGGTCAGCCGCGACGCCGACGAGTACTGGCGCAACGTGGACCTCTACGTAGGCGGTACGGAGCACGCCACGGGTCACCTGATCTATGCGCGCTTCTGGAACAAGTTCCTCTACGACTCTGGCTACTCGTGTGAGGACGAGCCCTTCAAGAAACTCGTCAACCAGGGCATGATCCAGGGTCGCAGCAACTTCGTCTATCGTATCGAGGAAGGCGCCGAGAAGGGCAAGTTCGTCAGCTGCGGACTGAAAGACCAGTACCGCGTGTCGCCCATCCATGTCGATGTGAATATTGTCAGCGCCGACGTCCTGGACATCGAGGCCTTCAAGGCCTGGCGCCCTGAATATGAGAACGCCGAATTCATCCTGGAAGACGGCAAATACATCTGCGGATGGGCCGTGGAGAAGATGTCGAAGTCGATGTTCAACGTCGTCAACCCCGACATGATTGTCGAGAAGTACGGCGCTGACACGCTGCGTCTCTACGAGATGTTCCTGGGTCCCGTGGAAGCCTCCAAGCCCTGGGATACCAACGGCATCGACGGATGCCACCGCTTCCTGAAGAAGTTCTGGGCGCTGTTCTACGGCAACAACAGAAACCAGGAGAACGACGGCCTCATCGTCGATGACAGCGAGCCCACAAAGGACAATTTGAAGAGCGTCCATAAGCTCATCAAGAAGGTGTCGCAGGACATCGAGGTGTTCTCGTATAACACCAGCATCTCGGCCTTCATGATCTGCGTCAACGAACTGTCCCAGCAGAAGTGTAAGAGCCGTGAGGCCCTGAAGACACTGGTCATCCTCATCGCACCCTTTGCACCCCACATCGCGGAAGAGTTGTGGGAGGCGCTGGGCGAAGAGGGTAGCGTATGCGACTCGAAGTGGCCCACATGGAACGAGGAGTACCTGGTGGAGAACACCATGAAACTGGGTGTGGCTTTCAACGGTAAGACACGCTTTGACATGGAGTTTGCCGCTGACGCTACGAACGACACCATCCAGCAGACCGTGCTTGCTGACGAGCGCGCCCAGAAGTATCTCGACGGCTTCGAGATCAAGAAGGTCATCATCGTACCGAAACGAATGGTGAACATCGTACTGGGCAAATAGGCCTAACACCCAAAACCTAACACCTAACACCTATGAATGTAAAACACCAAATCATCATGAATGAAGCCAAAGACTATTTCTTTATAGCCTTTGGCCTCTTCCTGTACACCATCGCCTTCACGGTCTTTCTGATGCCTTATCAGATAGTCTCAGGCGGTGTGACAGGTCTGTCGGCTATCATCTTCTATGCCACAGGGTTCCATCTGGAGAATACCTACATCATCATCAACGGAATTCTGCTCATTGTAGCGCTGAAGATACTGGGACTTAAATTCCTGATGAAGACCATCTTCGCCATCCTCACCCTCTACTTCATGCTGAAGTTCGCACAAGACATCCTGCCCAAACAACCCAACGGCATGCCCATCAAACTCATGGGTGAGGGACAGGACTTCATGTCGATGATCATAGGCAGCGTCATCACCGGATGCGCTTTGGCTGCCGTTTTCCTGAACAACGGATCCACGGGCGGCACCGACATCATCGCCGCATCCATCAACAAATACCATAACATATCCCTGGGCTCCGTACTCATCGCCGTCGATTTCTGCATCATCGGCTCGTGTATGTTCTTCCCCCAGTTCGGCAACTACGTCGAACGAGCCCACAAGGTCATGTTCGGTCTCTGTATGATGGGTATGGAAAACTACACCCTGGACTATGTGATGAATGCACGCCGACAGTCCGTACAGTTCTTCATCTTCTCCCAGAAATGGCAAGAGATAGCCAACGCCATTGGCATGAAGATGCACCACGGCGTTACCATCCTTGATGGCCACGGCTGGTACACAGGAAAAGCCATCAAAGTGCTCTGTATCCTGGCTAAAAAGAACGAGAGCATCAACCTCTTCCGACTCATCAAGATGATAGACCCCAACGCCTTCGTCAGCCAGTCGAGCGTCATCGGTGTCTATGGTGAGGGCTTTGACGAGATGAAGGTGAAAATCAAGGAAGACAAGAAGAAGATAGGAGAAGATCAGGGAGGTTAGAAATATGAAGATAGTTTTTGCAACCAACAACGAACATAAGCTCTCTGAGATTCGCGCTATTCTGGGACCACAGTTCGAAGTCGTTTCCTTGGCGGATATAGGCTGTCATGAGGACATTCCTGAGACTGGTACCACACTTGAGGATAACGCGCTGATGAAGGCGGAATACATCCACGACCACTACCATATCGACTGCTTTGCCGATGACACAGGACTGGAGGTAGAGGCTCTTGATGGGGCTCCGGGAGTCTATAGCGCACGCTATGCGGGTGGGGCAGGACACGACTCTCAGGCCAATATGAACAAACTATTGGCCGAATTAGGAAATAATAACAATCGGAAGGCACGATTCCGTACCGTCATCGCGTTAATACTCCATGGGGAGACCACACTCTTTGAGGGTATCTGCAACGGAGATATTATCCGTGAGAAAAGGGGAGGGGAGGGCTTCGGCTACGACCCCATCTTCCAGCCCACAGGCTATGAGCAGACCTTCGCAGAACTGGGCTCCGACGTCAAGAACCACATCAGCCACCGCGCACGGGCTGTTGCAAAACTCGCTGAGTTTCTAATGAATAAAGAACAATGAATATAAGAATAGTGAATATCAAGTTAGATAAAAACAAATGGATAGTATTCGCCTTACTATTCACTGTTCACTGTTCACTATTCACTAGCCCTGCAAGGGCGCAAATCGGCACCTGGAGGAACTTCCTGGCTTACTCGGACATCCAACAGATAGAGGCTGCCGGACAGGAACTCTTCGTCATGGCTTCCAACGGGCTGTACCAGTACAACAAGCAGGACCAGAGCATCTATAACTATGACAAGGTAAACGGACTGAGCGATGTCACCATCAACCATATCCGCTGGTGTCAGCAGGCCAAGCGACTGGTAGTCATCTACGACAACTCCAACATCGACCTCATCGAGACCGACCATACCGTCACCAACATCAGCGACATCTACCATAAATCTCTCACCGGAGGCAAGTCCGTCCATAACGTCACCGTCCGGAACCAATATGCCTATCTGGCTACCGACTATGGCGTCAGCAAGGTGGACGTAAAGAAAGCCGAAATCACCGAGAGCTACATGCTGGGCTTTGCCGTCAGCGCCATCGCCTTCGACGACACGAATATCTACGTACAGAGTCCTGCCAAAGGTTTGTGGACCTGTTCCCTTACCAAGAACTTGATAGACCCTGCAAACTGGACACAAACCGCTACAGCACCCTCTTTCGACCAGGACCTGTCAGCCTATAACGAGCATATCGCGCTGGTGAAGACCCTGCAACCGGGAGGACCGAAAACCAATCTTTTCGGATGGCTTCGATACTATAAGGAGAAACTCTGGACCGCCGTGGGCGATTACAACACCGACGCCCCCATACAAGTCTATGCTGGCGACAACCAGTGGCAGATATACCAGTCTGATGGTGTCAGCGACGTCACTGGCGTCTCGTATCAGGGACCATTTTGTTTCGATATCGATCCACTCTCGTCCGACGACCACGTCTTTGCTGGAACCCGAAATGGACTCTATGAATTCCGCAACGGAAAATTCGTCGCGTTCTATAATAGCAGCAATAGCCCTATCGAGGCATACGACGGCACAAACTTGGAATACGAGCTGGTGACGGGCGTGAAATTCGACACATCCGGAAACCTATGGATCCTCAACAGTTCCGCCCCCTCCACTTCACTCATCAGATATTCAAACGGCACTTTCACCAAACTCAACGAGCCAGTACTGATGAAACTCAACAATACCAGAAGTAATGGTGAGCTGGGAAAGATGATGATAGACAGCAAGGATAAGATGTGGTTTACCAATAATAACTGGTTCCTTCCCGCCCTCTATCAGTACGACATGCAGACGGATGAAATTACCGCCTATGAGACATTCACCAACCAAGACGGCGTCAAAGTCGTGTTGACCTACGGTGTCCGTTGTGTGACTGAAGACCTTGACCACAACATCTGGATAGGTACCGACAACGGACTCCTCATGCTCGAGCGCAGTCAGATAGACCAGCAAGGCACTGTCTTCACACAAGTGAAAGTACCCCGTAACGACGGTACCGACCTCGCCGACTACCTCCTCGCCGGACTCGACATACGCTGCATCACCGTCGATGGCGCAGGCCGTAAGTGGATAGGCACCAGTGGCAACGGCGTCTATCTTATCAGTACCGACAACATGGAGCAACTCCAGCACTTCACCACGGAGAACAGTCCATTGTTGTCTGATATCGTCAAAGCCGTAGCCATCAATCCCAGCTCCGGCGAAGTATTCTTTGGCACCGAAAAAGGCCTCTGCTCCTTCGTCAGCGATGCCACAGAGGCAGCTACTGAGATGACTAAAGACAACGTTTGGGCCTATCCCAATCCTGTAACTCCCGACTATACGGGACCCATCACCATTACAGGCCTCACGATGGACGCTGACGTCAAGATACTCGCCGCCAACGGAGCCCTCATACACCAAGGCCGTAGCAATGGCGGCACTTACACGTGGGACGGCTGTGACCGTGAGGGTAGGAGAGTGGCTTCGGGAGTCTATATGGTTGCTACTGCCACCAGCAGCGGAGAGAAAGGAACGGTATGTAAAATAGCTATTGTCAGATGAGCAGGATAAAACACGTCATCACTCGCCATTGGGCCATCATCCTCGTCTTACTGCTGACCCCATTCTTGCTAGGTACCGTACTCCCCATCCTGCCCACGCACGATGACTGGTGCGGAACAACGACACCCGATTTCAGGCCATTCTTTATCAAAGAACACTTCCTGTTCTATGGCTACCACTGGAGACCCTTCGACACATGGATAGGTTATGTGGCAGGACGCAACCCACAACTCTTATTTCCTACATGGAACCATTGCCTCGTCATATTGGGCCACCTCTTATGTACGCTCGCTGTCTATCGGTTATTGGGAAAACTCGGATTTAAGACGTCAGCAATAAATATAGTCACATTATGTTTCTTCCTTCTGCCTGCCACCATGGCTACTGTCACCGCGATAGACAGCCAGAATCAGGTCTTCGCGCTATTGTTTGGTATAGTGGCTTTCTTGGTGTATATTCAAAAGAAACGAGGAAAATACTATATCTGGATACCACTTATCTTTTTAGCTACGCTTTGTAAGGAGAACGGTCTGATGTGGGCGCTGATATGTCCGATACTGGCTTTCGGCTTTGATTTCATCGACCAAAAGACACTCAAGAAAGACATCCTTGTCAGCATCAGTATCATGATTGCCTATGCCCTCGCCATCATCATACTGCCTAAAGACATCATTATCCATCCCGAATACGAGCCTGGAATGATGAAGGTGGTCAAAAACAGCATCAAATTTCTGTTTTCCACCTTTCTCACCGTTGACTATATCTATCTGCTCCACACCCCCAGCAGAAACCTGTTGATGGCTTTAGGTAGTATTCTCTTGACACTACCCTTTGGCTACTACGTATTTATCAAAAAAGCCAAGCTCCTGGGTGAAAAGAAAATGCTGTGTACCCTACTTTGTATGCTCATAGCAGTAGGACCTCATCTGCTCACAACGTTCAGTATGATGCATACCTATGCCGGCTTGGCATTCCTATGTATCATCATGGCAAATGCTATTCAAAGCTACCAAATAATCACCAAACCCCTGATTGGCGCATTTCTGCTCTTTCTGACAGCATCTTTTTGTATAGATAGTCACCTTATCCATGCGTCTGTTAAATCGGGCTTGGTGGGAAAGCAAATGGCACGAGACGCTATTAGAAAAACAGGTACACCCGTAGAAAACGTATATGTTGTAATCATAGAAGACGACTATCCTAAGTTGTCGTCATTTTGTGTGATACCCAATGAAGCTTTCGGATGGGGTTGGGCTGCACGATACGAGACCAATTATCAATGGCCCGTAGTTATTGAGGACACAACGATAGAACGTTCTACTGACGCCTATAAAAAAGCAAAGGCGTTAGGCCTGGAGACTCTCCGGGAAAAACCTTTCGACTGTGTTTGGATCATTAATCATGAGCATATCGATGTCATTAAAAGATAAAATCCGATTGTTTACCGACAAGACCTTCATGAAGTTTGTCATTGTTGGAGTGGTAAATACCATAGTAGGTACTACCATTATGTTTGTATTCTATAATGTATTTGGATTCAGCTATTGGATATCGTCTGCCTCTAACTACTTCTTTGGCAGCATCTGCAGCTACATACTTAATAAACATTTCACATTCCAAAATAAAGAGCATGGATGGAAACCGCTTATGCGTTTCACACTTAATATTCTGACATGTTATCTATTAGCTTATGGCATTGCCAAGCCTATCATGCACTGGATTCTGAGTGGTTATAGCGTAGCTATTCAGGAGAATATATCTATGGCGCTCGGTATGTGCTTATTTATTGTATTCAACTATTTAGGCCAACGGTTCTTTGCCTTTAAATCAAAATAGATTATTGCAGACCAAAACACAGTCTGATTAATTTTACAGGACAACGTTCGACCCATTTAGCTATTAAGACTGGTATAAAAATACCAGACAACATGTTCAAGGCAAAAAACAAATAGAAGAAACGCTCATCATAGAAATAATGTTTCCATAATATCAATTCCACGAACGTTTGAAAAGGTAACGACATCAGGTAAATTTGGAAGATATATTCCCTGAAACTTGAGAATAAGTTAGGAAGATACCTAGCTATTCTTAAGCACAGTGAACACATCAGAACAATACCTGACACAGAATTTAGAATGACTATTCCGTAGTAATAACATGTAACATACAGTATAGTCAGAAATAATAATACAGCTATATGATCGATATACTTATACAATTCAAATCTGAAGAAAAAGATACCAAAAAAGAAATACACCAGATAGTGCTGTAATTCTAATATATAAAAGACATTCCAAGGACTATCAAGATCAGTATCAATAAAGAATAATCCACAACAAAACAATAAGAATAATATCATCCTGTACCTATTCTTACATAAGTAACAGAACAATGGGTACATCAGCATTAAAAACATCAGTACGGACAGAAACCATAATGACTGTGATGAGTGACCCCGATAGTAAACAAACGACTCTAGGAAATTAGTCCATGACAATTCGATGGGAGTCTTTGCAAACTGATTAAAAACACATTTAATAATATAATAGACAATTACAAAGAAAACAAAAGGTATCATGATACGCTGGAACTTATCCTTGTATAATGTCTTTGTGTCTATTTGTTTCTTGATTCTGCTAAGATATAAAAGTCCACCAGATATGAAAATAAATAAGGGCATACGTATAGGATGGAACGGAAGAGAAATCATTTGGCAGAATAGATGATTCTCTCCAGTAGCCATATCTACCAGATAGGTATGAACCAAGACTACTAACAGTATGTTAAGCCCCCTCAAAACTGCCAGCCACTCTATACGCTGCTTCATAAATCAGCTTAACTCCAGCATTCTTTGTATAGGTTTAACAGCCTCTTGAGCTATCTTCGGATCAACCTCTACCTTTGGCCATTCATATTTGAGTGTATTGTACACCTTGAGTAGCGTGTTCATCTTCATATATTGGCACTCATTACAACTGCATTCCAGGCCGCTCTCGCTTATTTCTGGAGGTACAGGGATAAATTCCTTGTCAGGGCAGGAACGTTGCATCTCGTGCAAAATACCGGCCTCTGTAGCCACAATGTATTGTGATGCATGGTTTTCCCGTGCATACTTCAACATATCCGCAGTACTACCCTTGACGTCAGCCACAGCCAATACCGGACCCTTGCACTCCAGGTGAGCCATCACCACTGCATCAGGATATTGCTTCTTTAATTCCAATATCTTGGTCACAGAGAAACGCTCATGTACATGACAGCCCCCATTCCAGAGCAACATCTGGCGGCCTGTTACCTCATTAATATAGTTGCCTAAATTATAATCAGGACCAAAAATAAGTTTCGCGTCCTTGGGCAGCTGATCAACCACCTTTTTGGCATTACCACTGGTGACAACGACATCCGTCAAAGCTTTTACAGCAGCAGTAGTGTTAACATAAGAAATTACCTGATAGCCAGGATGCTCATCCTTGAATTTCTTCAGGTCTTCTGCCTTACAACTGTCAGCTAACGAACAGCCAGCATTCAGATCTGGACAAAGTACTGTCTTATCAGGAGAAAGCAGCTTGCAGGTCTCTGCCATGAAATGTACACCACACATGACCATCATCTTAGCATCCGTCTCTGCAGCCTTACGTGCCAAAGCCAGAGAGTCACCCACAAAGTCGGCAATATTTTGTATGTCACCAACAGTATAGTAGTGTGCCAATATGATGGCGTCTTTCTCTTTACATAAGCGACGGATTTCAGCCTTTAAGTCTGTTCCTTCTGCTACAGGTTCATTGATAAAACCCTGCTCTGTCCATTCGGTTTTCAACATAACAATAATATTATAATTTTCTTTTTTCTTTTTCTTTAAATAGAAATGATGTGTATGATGGAGCGTTGATATGTGCAAAACTTTCGTTGCCTTTTCTTGCCAGATAGTTTATCCCCATCTCATAGAATGATATCCATAGACATTGTGAATAATTACTATTTGATAATGAATAGGATATATTACTTATCCACCATTTCTAATTTCGGTGCAAAATTAATAAGTTTATATCTTTTTTGTGCGAAAAATAATGGAAAACTTATATATAACCTGCAATTTTATGGATTTTATCCACGCTTTTTAAAGGAGTGGCTGTATAGTGATGAATAATCCACAGAATAATTCACACGTTTTGCACACAGTTATCCACAATATTTTGTAATTTTGCAAACGAATATGAGAAAAGTACGTACCATAGAAATGAAACGTCTCACAGTTGAAGAGTATCGTGAGGCTCAGAAACTGCCATTAATAGTGGTTTTAGATGATGTGCGTTCTATGTATAATATAGGTAGCGTGTTTCGTACTTGTGACACTTTTCGAGTGGAATGTCTCTATTTATGTGGCATTTGTCAGACGCCACCCTCTACTGAAATACATAAAACGGCATTAGGTGCAGAGGAGAGTGTCAGTTGGCGCTACTTCAATACAGCATTGGAGGCTGTAGAGGAACTCAAAAAACAGGGCTACAGCGTGTTTTCTGTTGAACAGGTGGAACATAGTACCAAACTGCATACGTTCGTGCCACAGAAAGACCAAAAATATGCTGTAGTGATGGGTAATGAAGTGAAAGGCGTCCACCAGGAAGTGGTAGACGCCTCAGATGGTTGTTTAGAAATTCCTCAATTGGGTACGAAACACTCCATGAATGTCTCTGTGACAACAGGTATCATCATCTATAAATTTGCCGAGGAACTGATACTACGTTAGTGTGCTTCCAACCAGTTGTCGCCAAAACCGGAGTCTGCTACTAATGGTACCTGCATCTGGAAGGCATTCTGCATCTCTTCGATGACAATGCGTTCCACTCTCTCCTTTTCTTCTGGATAGACACTGAAATTAAGTTCGTCGTGTACTTGAAGAATCATCTTAGAGCGTATATTCTCGGCCTTGAAACGCTCAAAGATGTGAATCATAGCCACCTTGATAATATCAGCTGCTGTTCCTTGAATGGGAGCATTGATGGCGTTACGTTCGGCAAATCCTCGAACGGTAGCATTGGCGCTATTGATATCTGGTAGATAGCGACGACGACCAAATAGGGTAGTGACATAACCTTGTTGACGGGCTATTTCCTTGCACTTTTCCATATAGTCGTGAACCTCTGGGAAGGTGGCGAAGTATCCGTCTATCAGCATCTTAGCTTCTTCTCGGGGAATATCTAGGCGTTCTGCTAAACCAAAAACCGTAATTCCATAAATGATACCAAAGTTAGCACGTTTGGACTTAGTGCGTTCGTCACGTGTCACTTCTTCTATGGGTTTCTTATAGATGTTAGCAGCTGTTGCGGCATGAAGGTCTTTGCCCTCACGGAACACTTCAATCATGTGTGGATCCTTCGAGAGATGTGCCATGACTCGCAACTCTATCTGACTGTAGTCAGCTGAGAAGAATAGACATCCTGGTTCAGGAATGAAAGCCTTGCGAATCTCTTTGCCGTCTTCACCACGAATAGGAATATTCTGTAGGTTGGGATCGCTGCTTGACAGTCTTCCTGTTGCCGTAATAGTCTGGTTAAAAGAGGTATGAATATGTCTTGTACGTGGATTAATCAGTTTAGGTAGTGCTTCGACATAGGTACCTATCAGTTTCTTTAAACCTCTATGCTCTAAAATATCTGCTACGATTTCGTGTTTATTCTTGAGTTGTTGTAATACCTCTTCGCTAGTGACATACTGGCCAGTCTTGGTTTTCTTGGCCTTCTCAATAATCTTCAGTTTGTCGAACAGTATTTCTCCTACCTGTTTTGGAGAGGCAATATTGAACTGCTGTCCTGCAAGTTCATAGATACGCTGCTCGATTTCGTTCATACGAGTAGTAAACTGCTTGTTAGTCTCAGCCAAAGAATCCGTGTCAAGGCAGACGCCATTCATTTCCATCTCAGCCAAAACAGGCATCAAAGGCATCTCTATCTCATAGAAAAGGTTTTCACATTCATGCTTTTTCAGTTCTGGCTCTAACTTATTTTTCAGTTGTAGTGTGATGTCGGCATCCTCACAGGCATATTCATAGACAAGGGTAGGAGAGAGGTCACGCATGGATTTCTGATTCTTTCCTTTAGGACCTATTAATTCGTCAATATGAATGGTCTGGTAATGCAGATATACTTCAGCCATATAGTCCATATTATGTCGAAGCTCTGGCTGGATCAGATAGTGAGCTATCATAGTGTCCCACATCGGTCCTCTTAATTCGACATGATAGTTTCTCAGAACCTCTAAGTCGTATTTCAGATTTTGTCCAATCTTCAATATGGATTCATTTTCGTAAAGAGGTCGGAACATATCGACGATTTTTTGTGCTTCTGTCTTTTCGACCGGAATAGGAACATAAAATGCCTCATGTTCTTTGACACTAAAGCTCAAACCTACTAATTCTGCATCGATGGAAGAGGTGGAAGTGGTTTCCGTGTCTAAACAAAGAAAATCTTTTGTTAAAAAATAATCAATTAATTTCTTTAAATCTTCCTCATTATCAATGAGTTTGTAGTTATGCTGTACTGTTTTTAACGTCTCAAAACTTGAAAAATCTGGCTCGTTCGTAGTGGAGGCAGCAAATTCTGCAAAGAGATCGAGTTGTTGATTAACAGGTTTAATAACTTTTTCAGTTTTTTTAAGAATCTTATTGGCAAGGCTCTTGAACTCCAATTCTTCCAACAATTTGCCTAATTCTGCTTCGTTGGGTTGCGAAACCTTCAACTCTTCCATATTCAGTTCGATGGGTACATCAGTTTTGATAGTGGCCAGGAACTGTGACATCTTGATATCGTCGATGTGTGTTTCCACTTTCGTCTTGAGTGCTCCCTTTATTTCATCCAGTCGATGAAGCATCTCATCAATACTGCCAAACTCATTGATGAGTTTCACGGCTGTCTTTTCACCAACACCAGGACAACCTGGGAAGTTATCTGCGGAGTCACCCATGAGTGCCAAGAGGTCGATGACGGCTTGTGTCGATGGAATGGCATATTTTGCTTTCACTTCCTCAGGGCCCATAGTCTCGTAACCACCTCCATGACGAGGACGGAAGATATAGACATGATCACTTACCAACTGACCATAGTCTTTGTCGGGAGTCAGCATATAGGTATTGATACCTTGCTGGCCAGCTTTCGTTGCCAAAGTTCCGATGACATCGTCTGCTTCGTAACCATCGACCTGCAGAATGGGAATGTTCCAGGCTCGTAACAAGTCTTTAATGATGGGTACTGACTGTTTGATATCCTCTGGGGTAGCTTCGCGCTGGGCTTTGTAAGCTGGGTAGGCCTCAGAACGGAACGTAGGACCATGAGGATCAAAGGCCACGCCAATATGGGTGGGTTGCTCTTTGGTAAGCACTTCCTGCAGAGTATTCAGGAAGCCCATAATGGCACTGGTATTGAGTCCCTTGGAGTTGATTCGGGGGTTTTTGATAAATGCGTAGTAGGAGCGATAAATGAGCGCGTAGGCATCTAAAAGGAATAACTTTTGCATAACGTTTTGGAAATTTCGTGTAAAATTACAAATAAAATGGAGAATATCCAATTATTTTCATTACTTTTGCAACAAATTAATGTGTTACATGGATTATTTAAGCATCATTAAACAACCGATAGCAAGCGATTTATCCGATTTCATCGCTCTCTTTGAACAGTCTTTAAGTCATCAAGAAGGTTTATTGAGTTCTGCTTTGTGCCATATTCGTCAACGTGGAGGAAAGCGTATGCGTCCTATGTTGATGTTATTAATGGCAAAAAACTATGGTGCAGTGTCACAGGTGACACAACATTCAGCAGTAGGTCTTGAATTACTTCATACAGCCTCATTAGTTCATGATGATGTAGTTGATGAGAGTGGAGAGCGTCGAGGACAGGCCTCTGTGAATGCTACCTATAATAATAAGGTGGCTGTTTTGGTAGGCGACTATATTCTTTCAACAGCATTGTTGCATGTGTCCTTTACTGGTAACCAGCAGATAGTTCAAGAACTCTCAGAATTGGGTCGTACCCTTGCAGCTGGAGAGATTCTTCAGTTGTCTAATATTCAGAATCAGCAGATTTCTGAGGATGTTTACTATCAGGTTATCCAACAAAAAACAGCTGCTTTATTCCAATCCTGTGCTGCTATAGGTGCTTTGTCTGCTGGCGCCTGCAAAGAAGACGTCAAAAAAGCCGGTGAATTCGGAAGAAATTTGGGTATTATGTTCCAAATTCGCGATGACATTTTTGATTATTTTGACTCAAAGGAGATAGGAAAGCCTACTGGAAATGATATGACGGAAGGTAAGCTCACCCTGCCTGTCATCTATGCTCTTAACACCACGTCGTTTGACTCCATGCAGACGTTAGCTAAGAAGGTCAAGGCAGGCACGATTAATACTGATGAAATTGCCGTCCTGGTAGAGTTTACTAAGCAACAGGGTGGTATCGAATATGCTGAACAGAAGATGGCTGAATTCAGTCAACTCTGTAAGGATTATATTGACAACAACGTAAAAGAAAAGGCCATCAGAGATGCTCTGACGGCCTATGTAGATTACGTGGTTCAACGTAACTATTAGAAGAATTTTACTTCCTTACCTGCCAGGTCGCTCAATACCAAGTTGGGCAGACGGCTGGTACCCAGACGGAAGTAGTAATTAGTGAGCCACTTCTCGCCCAGAATCTCCTCGACAATGCTATAGTAGGTCAGTGCGTCGTTGACCGTATTGATGCCACCGGCAGGCTTCAAACCTACCATGATACCAGTCTGGTCATAGTACTCCTTGATAGCTTGGCACATCACATATACTGCCTCGGGTGTAGCACCAACCTTCTCCTTACCGGTAGAGGTCTTGATATAGTCTGCACCTGCATACATAGACAGGATAGAGGCCTTCTTTACGTTAGAAAGGTTCAGCAGGTCACCAGTCTCTAGGATAACCTTCATGGGTACGTCACCGCAGGCAGCCTTCTGCTCCCAAATCTCGTCACATACTGTCTCATAGTCGCCTGCCAGGAACTCTCCGACATGCATCACAATATCCACATTCTCTGCACCATCCTGAACAGCCAGTTTGGTTTCTGCTACCTTAATCTCAATGAGTGCTTGTGAAGAGGGGAATGCACCACTGACAACAGTAGGGATAACGCCCTCTACTTCCAGTGAATCAGCCACTAACTTGGCGAAGCGAGGATAGGTAACGACTGTTGCCACATGGGGCATATCGGGGTATTCATGTGCAAACTTGTTGACCTTTTCTACCAGTGCCAGAACGCTCTCGTCAGAATCCTGAGTGGTCAGTGTAGTCATACATACACAGCTAAAAAGGAATTTCTTGATTTCCTCTGTGTTGTTCTTCGGGACTCGCTCTTCCACAATTTTCTTCACTGCAGCAGCTACAGCTGCTTCATCTACATTGCAGTTGTACTTGCTCAGAGCCTGTTCATACTTGCTTTTAATTTGTTCCATAATACTAAGATTTTAAGTTAATAAAAATAGTTATTGTCTCAATTTCTCATTGTTCTGATGTCTTTGTTTATCTCTCTGGGTCTTTTTCTCCAGGTTCTTCTGGAACTCTTCTGTCAGATCTATTCCCGTTTGGTTAGCCAGACATAATAGTACCCATAACACGTCGGCCATCTCATCTCCCAGATTCTCGGCTTCGCCGGCCTTAAAGCTTTGGTCACCATACTTTCGAGCCATTACGCGAGCCAATTCACCAACTTCTTCTGTCAGTACTGCCATATTAGTCAGTTCAGAGAAGTAACGTACTCCATACGTCTTAATCCACTGATCTACAGTCTTTTGAGCTTCCTTTATGGTCATTCTTTATTCTTTGTATCCATACATATAGTTACTGGTCCGTCATTGAGTAGTTCTACTTTCATGTCTGCACCAAACTCTCCAGTTTTAACAGGTTTTCCGATAGCTTCAGAAAGTTGCTTACAGAAGGAATTATAGAGCGGGATGGAGTGTTCATGTGAGCCCGCCTTAAACCATGATGGCCTGTTTCCTTTTTTATAGCTGGCAAATAGTGTAAACTGACTCACAACCAATGCTTCTCCTTCAACATCGATGATGCTACGGTTCATGACACCTTGTTCGTCATTAAATATACGTAGTGAAGCCACTTTCCGAGTTAGCCAGTTTACATCTTCTTCGTTGTCATCTTCACAGATTCCTAAGAGTATCAGTAATCCCCGTTGAATATCAGATTTAAGGGTACCTCCAATGGTTACACTGGCATGTGTTACTCGTTGTATGACTACTCTCATGCCTGCAAAGTTAAATATATTTTCTGAATTTACCAAACATTGTGCAAAAAATCATTTCAAACTCCTTGTCAAGAGTGAAAATATTGATACAGAAGGGTGCCTTTAGCAACGCCGATGATTGCGATTAATGTTTCCTGTTTTGCCTCTTTGATACGGTTCACAGACTTAAAGTGATTGAGTAATTTCTCTTTCATTTTGGGACCTATTCCTTTGATGTGATCCAATTCAGAGTCCAAGGCATGTTTAGATCGTTTCTCTTTATGAAAAGTTATAGCAAAACGATGTACCTCATCTTGGAGCTGTGCTAAAACGCGGAACAATTCTGAGTCGCTTTTTAAACCGATGACTCGTGGTGGAAAACCATATAGCAATTCATGCGTTCTGTGTTTGTCGTTCTTGGCTAGTCCTGCAATAGGAATATCCAAATTTAACTCGTCTTGAATGACTTTACGGATGATTTCCATTTGGCCCTTACCACCGTCAGCAATGATGAGGTCGGGTAGTGGCTGTTGTTCCTCTATTTGCCTCTTATAACGTCTAAATACAACTTCTTTCATAGAGGCGTAGTCATCGGGTCCTTCAACAGTTTTAATGTTGTATTTCCGATAGTCTTGCTTAGAGGGTTTCATTTTCTTAAAAACAACACATGCGGCAACGGCATCACTTCCGGCCATATTAGAATTGTCGAAACACTCTATCTGATACGGCATTTTCGGTAGATGTAACAGCTCTTGTAATTCCTTCATAAGCCGTACTTGTTTTTGCTCTGGATTCAGTTTCTCTGCTTGTTTCAATCGGTCAAACTTATATTGTTTTCCGTTCATTAGCGATAGTTCCAAGAGTGTCTTTTTATCACCTCTTTGAGGTACTGTAATGGTTACTCCTTCCAGATTCACATCTACCGAATAGGGGACTATGATTTCTTTGGCATGGCTATCAAACCGTGTTCTCATTTCCACAATAGCTAACTGTAGGAGTTCATCTTCCGTTTCGTCCAGTTTTTTCTTGTATTCAAAGGTAAAAGACTGGTTAATTTGTCCGTTGGAAACGTGGATATAATTGATATATGCTATCTTTTCATCGTTAGTAATGGATAATACATCCACATTATCTATCGTGTGGCTGACCACCTCGCTTTTTGCGACAAATTGTTCTATTAATAGGTACCTACGTTTGATTTCTTCAGCTTCCTCGAACCTAAGATTCTCTGCAAAAGCCATCATTTCGGTCTTCAAATCCCGTAATACCTGTCTGGTGTTTCCTTTCAGTATCTCGGTTGCTTGTAAGATGTTTTTCTGATAGTCTTCCCGTGTTTGTTTTTTGGCGCAAGGAGCTCCGCAGTTCTTGATATGATACTCCAGACACACTGGGTATTTACCCTCCTTTATTCCTTCTTCCGTAAAGGGTATTCTACAAGTTCTTGGATGATAGAGTTTCTTGATTAATTCCAATACCGCATTCATCGATCCTACAAGGGAATACGGACCATAATAGGTACCCCATTTCTTCTTGATAGTACGTGTGCTGAAAATACGAGGAAGATATTCTTTGGTAATGCAAATACTGGGGTATGTTTTACCGTCTTTTAGTAAAACATTATATCGGGGATTGTATTTCTTGATCAGTGCATTTTCCAGAAGCAAAGCGTCTTCTTCAGTCTTAACAACCGTATAGCTGATATCCCATATTTTTGAGACTAATACCTTTGTCTTGAAGCGATCCACTTCAGTATGAAAGTAGGAAGAGACACGGTTTTTCAGGTTTTTTGCTTTTCCGACGTATATAATAGTATTATCTTCGTCATAGAACTGGTAACTGCCTGGTTTGCCAGGTAGCGTACTAACTATTCTTTTTAGCCTTTCCAACCGAGTCTCTTCCTCTTCTTTCTTCATCCTAATGATCTTCTAGTTTCACGTGAAACATTAAATAGTCATCAGTGTCGTTACTTCTTCGTCCTTATCAAAAATGTCACGACCATGAAGACCTTCATCTGTGATTTCTATCAGGAAGTTTACATATATTTTCCGAGGATTGAACTTCTTAACCAGATTGCAGGCTGCTTTCATGGTGCCACCCGTAGCTAATAAGTCGTCATGTAATAAGACTACATCTTTGTCGTTGATGGCATCTTCATGGATTTCGATTGTATCCGTACCATACTCTTTCTCATAACTTTCTTGTACGGTAGCTGCAGGGAGTTTTCCTGGTTTACGCGCCAAAACGACACCTGCACCAAGTTTTACCGCTAATGCACTAGCCATAACAAATCCACGGCTTTCAATACCTACAATTTTGGTGATACCTTTGTTTTTGTAAAGCTCGTACAATTCATCCACCATGATTTGCAAACAAGCTGGGTTCTTAAACAAAGTGGTCACATCTCTGAAGTTAATGCCTTTCTTTGGGAAATCTGGAATGCAACGCAGATTCGCCATTAATGTTTCGTTGTTCATAATCTTTGGTTTTATCGTTATTATAATGTAAATGTTTCACGTGAAACTATCATCTACCCATTAACACCAACATGGCATTGATATCACTTGGCGATACGCCTGGAATTCTACTGGCTTGTGCTAGTGTTTCCGGTTGGATTCTTTCAAGTTTCTGTCTTGCTTCAGTTGAGACAGCCAATAGGTTGGGATAATCAAATTTTCCTTTGATCTTGATGTTTTCCAGTCTGTGCATTTTTTCTGCCACTTGCCGCTCACGTTCTATGTAGCCTTTATACTTCATGTGTATCTCTGCAGCCTCTGCTATTTCCTCCTGACGATTTGGGAGTCGCTCGATGCGTTCCCGTAATTCAGGAATGATGAGTTCCAGTTTCTTGAAGTTAAGTTCAGGACGAGCCACCAGATCTTCAAGTTTGCATCCATAGACGAGTGGGGTAGAGTCCATGGATTCTAACACCCCATTAACCAGCTTTGGTTTGATGGCAAATGTGCGGCAGAAATCTTCAATTTCTTCGATATGTTGTTTCTTCTCCAGCCACCACCGGTAGCGTTTGTTTTTTACCAACCCTATTTCGTAGGCTTTCTCGGTCAGTCGCGCATCCGCATCATCCTGGCGTAACAGAATTCTGTATTCTGCCCGAGAAGTAAACATACGGTAAGGTTCATCAACCCCTTTAGTTACCAAGTCGTCAATCAGTACGCCTATATAGGCTTCATCCCTTTTAAGTTCCAGTGTTTTTTCGCTGTTTCCAGCGTATAGAGCTGCATTGACTCCAGCGATGGTACCTTGTCCTCCCGCTTCTTCGTAGCCTGTTGTACCATTCACCTGTCCTGCAAAGAAGAGCCCTTTGATGATCTTCGATTCTAGTGAATGTTTGAGTTGTGTAGGATCAAAGAAGTCATATTCTATGGCATATCCCGGGCGGTACACTTTCACGTCGCGAAGAGCAGGGATTTTCTTTAATGCCTCTATCTGGACGTCCATAGGTAATGAAGACGAAAAGCCATTAAGGTACATCTCATTGGTATTTTCCCCTTCCGGTTCCAGGAATAACAGATGCTGTGGTCGTTCAGGAAAGGTGACCAGTTTGGTTTCTATGGAAGGACAATAGCGGGGACCAATAGACTGAATCTGTCCATTGTATAGTGGAGAGTCTGCCAGTCCGCCTCTCAAGGTCTCGTGAACGGCTTCGTTCGTATAGCATACCCAGCAGGGTTGTTGTTTTAAGGGGCGGTGTTCACCCATATAGGAAAACTGGTAGTAGGCGTCCTCTCCATCCTGCCGTTCCATGTCTTCAAAATGTACGCTGCGTTTGTCAATGCGTACGGGTGTTCCAGTTTTCATCCGATGGGAAAGGATGCCGTGTTGGGTAATACTCTCCGTGAAATGGGGAACAGCAGGTTCGGCGATACGTCCGCCAGGCACCATTTTTCTTCCGATATGCATCAGTCCGTTCAGGAAGGTCCCTGCTGTTACGATGATAGCTTTACCTCTGATTTCACAGCCCCAGATGGTTTTAACACCTACGGCCTCTCCATGTTCCACGATAAGCTCGTCAGCCTGGTCTTGCCAGATATCCAAATGTTCCGTCTCATCAAGAACAGAACGCCATTTCCAAATGAATTTTCCTCGGTCACATTGTGCTCTGGGCGACCATACTGCAGGTCCTTTAGAACGGTTCAGCATCCGAAACTGTATGGCTGTGGCGTCTGTCACCAGTCCCATCTGTCCTCCCAGTGCGTCAATCTCCCGGACTATTTGTCCTTTGGCGATTCCTCCAATAGCTGGGTTACACGACATTTGTGCAATCTTGTTCATGTCGATAGTGACCAGACAAGTCTTGGCACCCATGTTAGCTGCTGCTGTGGCTGCTTCGCAACCGGCATGTCCAGCACCTATCACTACTACGTCATATTTCAGTATCATGTCGCAAAGGTACAAAAAAACGAGTAAAAAGCCAAATAATATTCGTGGAGATTAATACATGGGGAAGTCTTCTATGTGGCTGATGTCCGGTTCACCCTGTTTGGGTGTTCCTACGACGGTGATTACATCCAGCCGGATCTCATGGTCTATACGCTTGTATTTCACATAGTGGTTGATGGCCGCCCTCAGGTTCCGGAGTTTCATATAGTCAACTGCCTCCTCCGGTTCAATAAAAAGTCTGTTGCGCCGTGTCTTCACTTCGACAAACACGACGACATCGCCGTCTATGGCGATGATGTCTATATCGCGATGTCCCGATTTCCAGTCTCGCTCTAGGATGGTGTATCCTTTCTTCAACAGGTACTGTGCTGCCAGTTCTTCACCCCATGTTCCCAATTCGTTATGTGCCGCCATTTTTGTCTGTTGATGCTGTAATTATCGTGCAAAGATAATAGATATTTTGTATAAATAGCCTATTTTCTTCCGAAAACGTTTGCGGAATTCATATTTTTATATTAATTTTGTAGCCAAAACACGTACGCACGTACCTAATACTAAGTATCATTATTAATTTTTAATATCTATAATTTATGTGGTTATTTAATTCATCCATTGGTCGCAAGGTCGTCATGTCTGTGACCGGATTGGCGCTGATTCTGTTCTTGACATTCCACGGTTGTATGAACATGGTCGCACTGTTCTCGGGCAAGGCTTACAACACCATTTGCGAATTACTGGGAGCCAACTGGTATGCCGTAGTGGCTACCATGGGTCTGGCTGCTTTGGCAGCGTTTCACATTGTTTACGCGTTCATCTTGACAGCGCAAAACCGTACTGCCCGCGGATCGTCGCGTTATGATGTTACCGAGAAACCTGAAAAGGTGGAGTGGGCTTCGCAGAACATGCTTGCCCTGGGTATCATCATCTGCGTGGGTCTGCTGATTCACCTGTGGAATTTCTGGTACAACATGATGTTTGCCGAAATCGTTGGCTTCAGTGCCGGTCACCTGCCTTCTGACGGTTTTGCCTTCATCATCGACACGTTCAGCAATCCTGTCTATGTTGGGCTGTACATCATTTGGCTGTGTGCCCTCTGGTTCCATCTGACCCACGGTTTCTGGTCCGCCATGCAGACCTTGGGTGTCAGCGGTAAGGTATGGTTCTGCCGTTGGAGAGTCATCGGTTTCATCTATACCACTCTCCTCATCCTGAGCTTCCTCGTTGTGGTGTTGGCCTTCGCCTTCAAGTGCGCTCCGAGCCTCTACTGCTATGGCAGTTGCTGCTAATAAATTGTCAAATTGTGAAATTGTAAAATAGTCAAATAAAACTATGGCAAAAGTTATTGATTCTAAGATTCCCGCAGGTCCAGTACCTGAGAAATGGAAGGAATATAAGGCTCATCAGCGTCTCGTAAACCCGAAGAACAAGCTGAAGCTCGACGTCATCGTCGTGGGTACCGGTCTGGCTGGTGCCTCTGCAGCTGCCTCTCTGGGTGAGATGGGTTTCAACGTCATCAACCTGTGTATTCAGGACTCTCCCCGTCGCGCTCACTCCATTGCTGCACAGGGTGGTATCAACGCCGCCAAGAACTATCAGAACGATGGCGACTCCGTCTATCGTCTGTTCTACGACACGGTCAAGGGTGGTGACTATCGTGCCCGCGAGGCCAACGTTTATCGTCTGGCAGAGGTCAGCAATAACATTATCGACCAGTGCGTGGCTCAGGGTGTCCCCTTTGCCCGTGAGTATGGCGGCATGCTGGCCAACCGTTCTTTCGGTGGCGCTCAGGTAAGCCGTACATTCTACGCCAAGGGTCAGACGGGTCAGCAGCTGCTGCTGGGTGCCTATAGCTCTCTGAGCTGTCAGGTCAAGGCCGGCAAAGTAAAGCTCTATACCCGTTACGAGATGGAAGATGTCGTCATCGTTGATGGCCGCGCACGTGGTATCATCGCCAAGAACCTGGTCACTGGTAAGTTGGAGCGTTTCAGCGCCAACGCTGTGGTCATCGCTACTGGTGGTTATGGTAATACCTACTTCCTCTCTACCAACGCTATGGGTTGCAACTGCACCGCCGCCGTCCAGTGCTATCGTAAGGGTGCATATTTTGCAAATCCCTCTTACGTTCAGATTCACCCCACCTGTATCCCCGTTCACGGTGATAAGCAGTCTAAGCTGACGCTGATGTCCGAGTCACTGCGTAACGACGGTCGTATCTGGGTTCCCAAGAAGATAGAGGATGCCAAGGCTCTGCAGGCAGGTACCAAGCAGGGTTGGGAGATTCCAGAGGAGGATCGCGACTACTATCTGGAGCGCCGTTATCCAGCCTTTGGTAACCTCGTACCTCGTGACGTGGCCTCTCGTGCTGCCAAGGAGCGTTGCGACAAGGGCTTTGGTGTCAACAACACCGGCCTGGCTGTGTTCCTCGACTTCTCTGAGTCTATCAACCGTCTGGGTCTTGATGTTATCATGCAGCGTTATGGCAACCTCTTCGAGATGTACGAGGAGATCACCGACGTATTCTCTGGCGATGTAGCCAACGAGATCAATGGCGTTAAGTACTACAAGCCCATGATGATCTATCCCGCTATCCACTACACCATGGGTGGTATCTGGGTTGACTACGAGCTGCAGACCACCATCCCCGGTCTGTTTGCTATCGGCGAGTGTAACTTCTCTGACCACGGTGCTAACCGTCTGGGTGCTTCAGCGCTGATGCAGGGTCTGGCCGATGGTTACTTCGTGCTGCCTTACACCATCCAGAACTATCTGGCCGATCAGGCTGTATGGCCAAAGGTTTCTACCGATCTGCCTGAGTTCGAGGAGGCTGAGAAGGCTGTAAATGCCGAGATCGACCGTCTGATGAACATCAAGGGTAAGCGTTCTGTTGATTCTATCCACAAGGAGCTGGGTCACATCATGTGGGAGTATGTAGGTATGGGCCGTACCGCCGAGGGTCTGAAGACCGGTCTGAAGAAGATGCACGAGCTGGAGAAAGAGTTCGATACCAACCTCTTCGTGCCTGGCACTAAGGAAGGTCTGAACATCGAGCTCGACAAGGCTATCCACCTGCGCGACTTCTTCACCATGGGTCAGCTCGTAGCCTTCGACGCCCTCTCTCGTAACGAGTCCTGCGGTGGTCACTTCCGCGAGGAGTATCAGACCGAGGAAGGCGAGGCTAAGCGCGACGACGAGAACTTCTTCTATGTTGGCTGCTGGGAGTACCAGGGCAAGGGCAATGAGCCTACGCTCATCAAGGAGCCGCTGGAGTACGAGGCTATCAAGGTACAGACACGTAACTATAAAAACTAAGGAATTATGGCTAAGAATATAAGCTTTACAATAAAGTTCTGGCGCCAGAACGGCCCCAAGGACCAGGGACATTTCGACACCCACGAGATGCACGATATCCCCGACGACACCTCCTTCCTGGAGATGCTTGACATCCTGAACGAGGAGCTCATCAACGAAGGCAAGGAGCCTTTCGTGTTCGACCACGACTGCCGCGAGGGTATCTGCGGTATGTGCTCGCTGTATATTAACGGTACGCCTCATGGCAAGACTGAGCGTGGTGCTACCACCTGCCAGCTCTATATGCGCCGTTTCAACGATGGTGACGTCATTACCGTTGAGCCTTGGCGCTCGGCAGCCTTCCCCGTTATCAAGGACTGTATGGTGGACCGCAACGCCTTCGATAAGATCATCCAGGCTGGTGGCTACACCACCATTCGCACCGGTCAGGCTCAGGATGCCAATGCCATCCTCATTCCCAAGGAGGATGCCGACGAGGCTATGGACTGCGCCTCCTGCATCGGTTGTGGTGCTTGCGTAGCAGCTTGTAAGAACGGATCTGCCATGCTCTTCGTCAGTTCGAAGGTTTCCCAACTCGCCCTGCTTCCCCAGGGTCGCGTTGAGGCTGCCCGTCGTGTGAAGAACATGGTTGCCAAGATGGACGAGCTGGGCTTCGGTAACTGTACCAACACCCGTGCCTGCGAGGCTGTCTGCCCGAAGAACGAGACCATCGCCAACATCGCTCGTCTGAACCGCGAGCTGATCAAGGCCAAGTTGGCTGACTAAGTGTCTGTAAAAGGTAGTGGAGGCATCAAAAGCCCCCACTACCTTATTTTATATATAGGTAACCTGAAAACTATAAATATAATGAACAAGAACGAGAAATTTTTGATCACCATCAATCGTGAGTTGGGCAGTGGCGGTCGTACCGTTGGTCGTATCTTAGCCCAGAAACTGGGTGTTCCTTTCTATGACAAGGTCCTTATCAAGGCTTTGGAAGAGAAATATAATCTGAGCACCGAGGAAATAGAGCGCCTGAAAAGCCGCAATCGCAGTTGGTGGTCTGACTTCAAGCGCGTGCTGACCGTTGGTGAAGATGCTGCTAACTCCCTAGAATACTATGTGGGTGCCGACGCAGACCTGCTGACCACCGAGGCCTTGTTCAAGGCAGAAAAGGAAATCCTGATGGGTATTGCCGAAGAGGAGTCCTGTGTGATAGCCGGTCGTTCCGCCTTCTTTATCCTGAGTGCTCATCCCAACCATCTGAGCATCCTCATCCAGGCCTCTATAGAACATCGTATAGAGCGCTTGATGAAGAAGCAGAATCTCTCCTGGCAGGAAGCGCTCAAGACCATCAACAAGGTGGATCATATGCGAGAGGAGTATGTGAATAACTACGCCCAGACCTCACGCTACGATACCCGCAACTACGACCTGGTTATCAATATGGACGGCAAGACCGAGGAACAGGTCGCCGATTTGATTCTGAGCTATATTGACTGACCAGCCCAGCGCAGTCCGAAGAAGGTTTTGCTATTCCAGCAAGATGCCCGTAAAGATTCTTCCGCTCTTGATACCCAAGCGACGGGCAGAGAAATAGTCGGCAGACTGTTGGAAGGTACAGACAGGAGACATGGCGATATGATTGGATGGGATGCCGGCTGCCATCAGTTGTCGGTGGTTGCACTCAGGTAGGTCAATATGCCATTTTTCTCCCATTCCATCGACCGTGGGATACCTCTTACTGATAGCTGTCATATCAAAACCCTCGTTGAGAAATGTTTCATAGACCTCGTCTCCTACCTCGAAACTGTCGAGATGGATGCCGGGGCCTATTTGTGCTATGATGTCCGAGGGTTGGGTGCCATAGCTTTTAACCATCGCCGTGACTGCTTTCTCCACGATACGCTTGACGGTACCTCGCCAACCCGCATGGATGGCACTAACGGCCTGTTTCTCCGGGTCGTAAAGCAGTACGGGGATGCAGTCGGCGGTAGATACGCCGATACATACGCCCCTGACGTTTGTCATCAGCGCGTCCACACCCTCCAGGTGTTCCCGCCGCTCGGCGGTGTCCAGTGCCAGGAATTGCTCGTCAATATCGACTATGTGGGTCTCATGAATTTGGTGGGGCATCACCAGGCGGTCGCCCGTGATGTCCAGCGTCTGACACAGTGCCAGGCTGTTTCGGAGGATGTCTTCCTCCTCATCGCCACAAAAGCGATTGATGTTAAATGCCGCATAGGGTCCCTTGCTGTACCCACCATGACGGGTACTGCTGAACGCCCTGACGCCCCTGCCCATCCTGTATTCATTCAGTTCCGGTTGCTTCATCATGCCGCAAAGGTACAACATTTTTCCCGTTCATGATTGAAAGAAGCAGAAAAAAACTCCGCGACCCATTGGGCTGCGGAGCTGCTTGTTGTTATGATACGTTGGTTATTTACTTGGTAAGTACCTTTGCATGTTTGCAAATGTACATAGCCTCGAAGGCTGCAACGGCCTCAACGGCCAGTGAAAACATTGTTAACATCATAGTTCGTTTCCTTTCTTAATCTTTAATTGTTATCCTTACTCTTTTTTCTTTTTGACGATGCAAAGTTACGAACTATTTCGAGATGTTGTATCACTGGAGGGCCAGTTTTGCATAAAAAGGGGCGATTCTTTGACGCTTGTCAACGAATCCTGCTGTTTGTTGATTTACGTCAATATTCACCTGAACAGTTGCTGGCCGGCCTCTGCGATGTTGTAGCGCTTCCTTTCCTGGAGTCATCGATTATTATCTACGTTTTCTGCTCTTATAGCTCTTCTTAGCGCTGACGTCAAACTTATAGCCAACGGTCAGCATGCCGCCATCGGCATACCATTTGACGTTGTTATCCTTGCTATTCAGGTTTGTCAGGGCTGCTGCTCCGCGAAGATCGAGCGTGATGCCGTTTTTGAACTCATAGGAGAGACCTACGGGCAGAGCGAGGTTGAAAGTGTTGCAATCGCTCTTGAAGTCAACACCACCTTGTGAAGCATTGACCAGGAAGCCGGGCTGCAAACCGATCTTCAGCGCAAAGCCCTTGGCTACGTAGAAGTTGGCCAAGATGGGGATGTTGATATAGTCCACCTTGCTGGTCTCGGCATTCTTAAGCTTCCAGCCCTGCTGCATATACATCAGACCGGCAGACACAGAGAACCACGGTGTCGAAGTGTAGTATTCTCCTTCCGCACCAATGGCCAGAGCCATGCGGGCCTCGTCATTGTCATACTTGACGGTACCGCCGGCCGTGTTGTACTCACCTCTCAGGTTACCATAAGATAAACCAATCATCGGCTGAATGGTGAAACTACCTGCGCTGTGGCGCATCTTTTGGGCATTGGCAGTCAGGCAGCATAGTGCCATCACTGCAATCATCATTGCTTTTTTCATGTTTTTGTGTGTTTATGAATTAATACCTGATATATTGATGTTGCAAAGTTACAAAAAAAATTCCTAAAAGCAGCAATTGGCTCCTACCATATCGGTAAATTTTGTATATTTTGAGAGTGCTTTGTAAATTGTGAGAGTCCATGATGGTACTCATCATAAAATTTTGTATCTTTGCAGCCATCAAATACCAAGAACACATGAATGAACTGATCACTACTATCAACGATGCCGTATGGGGCTATGTGCTCATCTATGCCTAGGCATCAAGGAACCCACCTTCCACCGCTCCCAACTGCCCGAGTTGGAAAAGGAACTGGATTGTTGGGAATAAAAAAATGGGGGACCTTCGCAAAGCGTTAGTCCCCCATTGAAATAGGTTACTGGTGTTAGTCACTCAGTGAATAGGTCACGGTAGTGACCACACGTACCTTTTTAATATAAGGTGTGTTCTGGTCGCGGTCACCAATCTCGAACTGTCCCTGTCCGGCAGTCTGTATCTTGCCCAGCTCAGAGTCGCTGGCCTTGGCAAACTGTTCGGCAGTCTTCTGGGCGTTCTTGATAGCCTCTTCCATCATCTCCGGTTTCATCTGCTGGAACGACACATACTCGTACTGCGGATTGCTGCCTTCGATGGCGACGCCTTGCTTCAGCAGTTCAGCCTGGCGGAAGATAGCGGTCTTCACGAGATCCACCTTCTTCGTGCTGACGGTCAGCGTCGTATTGATGATATAGCGGAAGTTCTTGCGGTTCTCGCTCCACTGGTTCGACTCCAGGTCGTTCACGGTAGGCGGATTAACGGTGACCTCCTGCTCGTCGATACCGTTCTGCTTCAGGAAGGCCTTGATCTTACTGGTCTTCTCATTGATGCTCTGGTAGAGCGTCGGCAGGTCGTTGCCCATATCGTTGGTAGAGATGCTCCAGATGACCTTGTCGGCCTTCACCTCTCGTTCGGCGAGTCCCTTGACGGTTACCTTGCGGTCTTTGTTCGAGAAGTTGTCGATGCCGCTCTTGATAAACCATCCCAGCAGGATGATGCCGATGGCCAGGATGGCCGCTTCACGGATTCTGTTCATAGTCATAGTCTTAGTTCATTGCGAAGAACAGACCGTTGTTGGCAGCCATGCGAGCGTCGAAGACACCCTCCTCGTTGAGCGTGAAGCTCTTGGTCTCACCATTGATGCGAGCCTGGATGCTACCGTCGGCATTGAAGCGGAAGATCTCCTTCTGTACGCCGTTCTGCTCCATAGACCAGGAGTCGTTCTCCTCGTTGTGGATGAAGTAGGTGATCTCACCGTTGGGAGTCTTGATCTCGTAGCCGTTCTTCAGGGTGGTCACGGCATAGTAGCGGCCGTCCTTACCCATCACCTGCTGCGTCTTGCCGACGTTAGAGGCCACGGGGTTGCTGCCCGACCAGAACTCTACGGTGTTGAGAACGATGATATCGACAAACTGACAGATACCACCTACGATGGGTACCAGGATGAAGCCCACGATGGCGTTGACAAACTTGTTGCTGGTCATGTGATTCTGCCAGTTGATGTACTTGTTCCACAGACCGTACTGACCCACGAAACATGAACTGAACAGGAAGCTTCCTGCGAGGAGGCATACAGTCACTTTCAAACTGATTCTTTTCATTGTTGTAATGGTTTTAAAGGGTTTAAAATGTTTATGATAAAAAATAAATAGCTTCTGGTCCCATATTGAAGAGCAGGTCGAGGATGGAGAGGTTCTCCTGGAAGCCGTGCTTTCTTTCGAACACCTGCCAGTAGCGCTTGGGTTGGAAGTCGTCATCCGGCTGCGGGTGCTTGGCGTTGATGACGTCACGGAAGTCGTCGAGGGGAGAGGGGAGGGGGTCGATGTCCGATGCCTGTGGGGAGAGGAAACGGGTGGTGTACTCCACGTGGGGGTGCAGGTCGATGAGTTCGCAGATTTTCTGGCGGATGGCCTCGTTGAAATCTATCAGATACTCGTATTTCTCCTCATAGAACGGACGGATGTCATCGGTATAGTATTCGAAGAACGGGCTCTCGCTGTAGGCCGACTGCAGGGCGTTCCAATGGACGTGGCGCCACTGGTTGTGGTCGCTGATGCGGAGATCCTTGGTCTTCAATGTTTCATTTTTAATATTTAATCTTTCATTTTTAATATTTAATGTATCATGTTCCACGGGTACCGTGAGGGCCTGCAGTCCGTTGGCTGTGGCGATGATGCAGCGGTTGCGGTAGGTCTGTTTCTGATAGCTGTCCCACTGCTCTATCAGCACGCGGTCGTAGCGATTCAGTTTCTGATACCACTGAATCGGACCGAAATACGTGGTTTGTAGCAGTGCCGTTGTCATCTTGCTCCTTGCCCCTACTTTATATTGTCCACCAAGCGGAACAGGCGGTTCCAACGGATACCGGAGATGCCGTGGCGGTCGGGGTCGCTGCTCCACCAGATGAAGATGGGCTTCCCCACGATATGGTCTTCGGGTACGAATCCCCAGTAGCGAGAGTCCAGCGAGTTGTGGCGGTTGTCACCCTGCATCCAGTAGTAGTCCATCTTGAACGTGTACTTGTTGGTTGCCTGCCCATTGATGTATATCTTGCCGTCCTTCACCTCCAGTTTGTTGCCCTCGTAGGTGCGGATGGGACGCTCATAGACGGGCAGGTTCTTCAGTGTCAGGTTGATGCTCTCGCCCTTCTTGGGAATCCAGATGGGTCCGTAGTTGTCGCGCGTCCAGTGCAGGTTGCCGTTGAGCGGATAGATATCCAGGTCGCTGGTGTCCTCGTTGATTTCCACGCGCTCGGCGATGCCGCGCTGTTTCAGGGCCTTGGCGGCCTTGGCGGTGAGTGGCATATACCCCTGTGTGTTGAGGCTCATCAGGTCTTCCATGGTGATACCCAACTCCTTCATGACGTCGTCTTCCAGACGCTCCTTGAGTTTCACATGATAGCTGTACTGTACGTTGTCCGGCTCTTTGTTGGCCTTACCGTCCAGGTAGATGATGCGGTCCTTGATTTGCAGCGTCTGACCAGGCAGACCCACACAGCGCTTCACATAGTTCTCACGACGGTCTGTGGGGCGCGTATCTATCACGCCATATTCCTGCGGATTGTTCTCTATCGTCTTGCGCCCCGCCTGGTAGATGGCGTCGAAGTAGAGCTGCAGCTGTTCCTGGCTCAGCGAGTCGGGATCAGGACGCTGCGGATACATCTGATAGCCTATTTGGTAGCACGTGATGTAGAAGTCATAGCCCTGATAGCGAGGGTCGCTGCAGATGGTGTCTCCGGCGGGATAGTTGAATACCACGATGTCGTTGAGTTGGATGTTGCCCAGCCCCTTGACGCGACGGTATTCCCAGTGGGGCCATTCGATATACGACTTACACTCGAACAGGGGTAGCGTATGCTGTGTCAGTGGCATCGACAGCGGGGTCTCCGGAATGCGGGGTCCATAGCTGGCTTTCGACACGAAGAGGTAGTCGCCCGTGAGGAGGCTCTTCTCCAGGGAACTCGACGGGATGACGTAGTTCTGGAAGAAGAACAGGTTGATGAAATAGACGGCCACCAGGGCGAATACCAGGGCATCGACCCACGACATCACCCAGCGTACAGGGCCTTCGGCATCCTTCCACCACTGCCATTTGATCTTCTTGGTGATATAGACGTCATAGATAAAAGGCACCACCAGCAGTCCCCACCAGGATTCCACCCAGTAGAGGAAGAGCAGGTAGCACAGCAGGACGCCAATGAACTTCGCCCACTGTACTTTCTTCGACCTAAAGGTCGAAGTGTGGCGCGCATTTATATTCAGTTTTTTCTTTTCCATATTAAAATTTAAACATATCTGAAATAGTCAGCAGGCCCTGGTGCTCATGGGTGTACTCTGCGGCGAGTACGGCACCGAGGGCAAAGCCCTGACGCGAATGGGCGTCATGGGTAATGGTGATGATGTCGGCCTCCGAGTCGTAGCGCACGGTATGGATGCCGGGCACCTCACCGCGCCGGATGTGGTCGATGCGCAACAGTTTCTTGTCTGTCGTGTCCTCGGCCCAAGCCTCTTTGCGGTCCAGGTTCTCCAGGATGCCCTCGGCCAGCGTGATAGCCGTGCCGCTGGGGTGGTCCAACTTATGCACGTGGTGGGTCTCCTCCATCTCCACGTCATACTGCGGAAACTGGTTCATGATCTTGGCCAGGTATTTGTTGACGGCCGAGAAGATGGCTACGCCGATAGAGAAGTTCGAGGCCCAGAAGAGCGTCTTGCCCTGTTCGGTACAGGCCTTACGCACGTCGTCGCCGTGTTCCTTCATCCATCCTGTGGAGCCGCTGACCACTTTCACGCCTGCTGCCCACGCCTTGAGATAGTTGCCGTAGGCCGCCTGTGGGGCGGTAAACTCTATCGCTACATCAGCACTCTTGAAGGCTTCGCTCTCAAAGTCCTGCTGGTTGTCGATATCGATAATACTCACAATCTGATGGCCGCGACTCAAGGCTATCTGTTCGATCATCTTGCCCATTTTGCCGTAGCCGATTAATGCTATTTTCATCTTACCTATTTATTAATACGGCACAAAAGTACGAAATAATTTTCAATTGTCAATTATCAATTATCAATTATTTTGTATCTTTGCGCCATGTTAGTCAATGAGAGTACGTGGCAATTCATTCGTCAGCATGTGGACGATGACGTGCGGAAATTGGCCCTGCAGGGGTCGAAAGACGCCGCCGTCGATATGTCCATGGCCCTGCAACAGATAGCCGGTCGGCAAACAGCCCGTCGGAAGTTGCCGTCGTGGGCTGCTGTCGAGGGTCTTGTCTATCCGCCCCACCTGAATATGGAACAGTGCTCCTCCGAACAGACGGCCCGCTACAAGGCCGGTCTTGTCGGCGAGGGTCGCCGCTATGTCGATCTGACGGGAGGTTTTGGCGTGGACTTCTACTGGATGTCGCAAGGCTTCCAGGAGCGGGTCTATGTCGAACAGAACGAAGCATTATGCGCCATTTCAACGGAGAATTTCCGCCTGTTGGGACTCGCATGTACCACCTGTTGCGACGACGCCACCACCTACTTGACCAACATGGCCGAGGCAGATGTCATCTACCTCGACCCGGCACGCCGTAACGACCAGGGAGGACGCACCTACGATATCAGGGACTGTACGCCCAACATCCTGGAACTGCTGCCCCTCCTACAGGAGAAGGCCCGCAAGGTCGTCCTCAAACTCTCGCCCATGCTGGACTGGCGCAAGGCCGTCGCAGACCTCGGCCAGGTCTCTGAGGTACATATCGTCAGCGTCGGTAACGAGTGCAAAGAACTGCTCCTGGTCTTGGAACCTACGGAGCAGCCCCTCCGCATTGTCTGCGTCAACGATGACCAACTCTTCGAAGTCAGGGAGCCTCCCTCCACCCTCCCCACTCCTCCCTCCCCACTCCTCCCTCCACCCTCCTCCTTCCACCCTCCACACTCCACCTTCCACTTCCTCTACGAACCCAACGCCAGCATCATGAAGGCAGGGTGCTTTGAGGCCGTGGCAACTCGCTATCCCGTCCGTCAGGTAGCTCCTAATTCCCACCTCTTCCTGTCTGACGAGGACATCCAGGATTTTCCGGGTCGCCGCTTTCAGATCGTCGCCGTATCGTCCATGAACAAGCACGACCTCGCTGCCGCACTTAGCGGTCTCCGGGCAGCCAATATCACCGTGCGCAACTTCCCGATGCGTGTTGACCTGTTGCGCAAGAAACTCAAACTGAAAGACGGCGGCGACCACTATATCTTTGCCACAACAGGTGCCGACAACGCCCATCAGCTCTTTATTTGCCGTAAAATAGGTTAAATATTTTGTTTTCTCGTGCTTTTTCCTTACCTTTGCAAGGAATAATAGTTTTGAGTAGATGTCACCTGTAGAGATTCGGAAAGTTACCTGTCGTAAGGACCTTGATGCCTTCATCCAATTTCATTACGACTTGTATCGGGGTAATGCGTATGACGCCCCCAACCTGTATAGCGACGAGATTCACACGTTGAGTAAGGATCGCAATGCCGCCTTTGAGTTCTGTGAGGCCGACTATTTCCTGGCCTACAAGGACGGCAAGGTGGCAGGGCGCATCGCTGCCATCATCAACCACCGTGCCAACGAGCGGTGGGAGACGAAGAGCGTGCGTTTCGGATGGGTGGACTTCATCGATGACCTGGACGTCTCCAAGGCCCTCTTCGAGGCCGTCGAACAGTGGGGCCGCGAGAAAGGCATGACGCAGATGGTCGGTCCCCTGGGCTTTACCGATATGGACCCCGAGGGTATGCTCATCGAGGGTTTCGAGGAGTTGGGCACGATGGCCACCATCTACAACTACCCCTACTATCCCCGGCATATCGAGCAGTTGGGTGGCTTCGTCAAGGACAACGACTATGTGGAGTACAAACTTATCGTCCCCAAGGAGGGCATGCCCGAGAAGTTCCGCAAGGTCGCCGAGATGGTGATGAAGCGCTACAACCTGCACCCCATGCACCCCAAGCGCAGTCAGGTGTTCGGCAAGGAACAGTACGGCCGCAAGGTGCTTGACGTCGTCAACAAGACGTTTGGCCACCTCTATGGTTATTCGCAGATGACGGAACGCCAGATTGACGAGTACCTGAAGATGTGGTTCCCCATGCTCGACATGGAGATGCTCTGTCTCATCGAAGACTGGAACACCCCCAACCACGAGGTCATCGGCGTCGGCATCTCCATCACCAATATGACGCGAGCCCTTCAGAAATGTAAGAACGGCCGTCTCTTCCCCTTCGGTTGGTGGCACTGCATGAGGGCGCTGAAGTTCCACAAGGCCGAGTGCCTCGACCTGATGCTCATCGGCATCCTGCCCGAGTATCAGCAGAAAGGAGCCAACGCCCTGCTGTTCTACGACCTCATCCCGAAATACCAGAAGTTCGGCTTCAAGTGGGGCGAGACCAACGTGGAGATGGAGACCAACGAACGGGTGCAGAGCCAGTGGCAGTACCTGGAACACATACAGCATAAACGCAGAAGATGTTACATTCGTCCCCTAAGTTAGGGGACTACAGGGGTCTGAACGACCTCTATAATATTTTGAATTATGGAAGAGAAGATTACGAAGATGCAAGCTGGTTCAGACCCCGAACCCCCTGACTTAGGGGGCTCAGCGTCACCTGTTACTCCAGAGTACGACGAGACCAATATCCGCCACCTGTCGGACATGGAACACGTCCGCACCCGCCCCGGCATGTACATTGGCCGCCTGGGCGACGGCTCGTTGCCCGAGGACGGCATCTACGTCTTGCTGAAGGAGGTCATCGACAACAGTATCGACGAGTTTAAGATGAAGGCCGGCGACCGCCTGGAGATCAATATCGACGAACAGTTGCGCGTCTCCGTGCGTGACTATGGCCGCGGCATCCCGCAGGGTAAACTCATCGAGGCCGTCAGCGTGCTCAATACCGGTGGTAAGTACGACTCAAAGGCCTTCAAGAAGTCGGTGGGACTGAATGGTGTGGGTGTCAAGGCCGTCAATGCCCTCAGTGCCCGTTTCGAGGCTGCCAGCTATCGTGACGGTAAGGTACGCCGGGCCACTTTCGAGCGCGGCATCCTGCAGACCGACCATACCGAGGACTGCCAGGACGAGAACGGCACATACATCTTCTTCGAGCCCGACAACACCCTCTTCAAGGACTACCAGTTCCACGATGAGATAGTGGAGAACATGCTCCGCAACTACACCTACCTGAACATCGGCCTGACCATCATGTATAACGGGCGCCGCATCCTGTCGCGCCACGGATTGCAGGACCTGCTGAAAGACCGCATGACCAACGACGCCCTCTATCCCATCATCCACCTGCAGGGCGACGACATCGAGGTGGCCTTTACCCATGCCAACCAGTATGGCGAGGAGTACTACTCCTTTGTCAACGGCCAGCATACCACGCAGGGCGGTACTCACCAGAGTGCCTTCAAGGAGCATATCGCCAAGACGATTAAAGAGTTTTTTGGCAAGTACGAGTACGGTGACATCCGTTCGGGCATCGTGGCCGCCATCGCCATCAATGTCGAGGAACCCGTCTTCGAGAGTCAGACGAAGATCAAGCTGGGCAGCACTCAGATGGCTCCCGATGGCGAGAGCATCAACAAGTATGTCGGCGACTTCATCAAGCAACAGGTCGATAACTACCTGCATATCCATCAGGACGTCGCCGAAGTCATCGAGAACAAGGTCAAGGAGACCGAGCGCGAGCGCAAGGCCATGGCAGGTGTCACCAAACTGGCTCGTGAACGGGCCAAGAAGGCTAATCTGCACAATCGTAAGTTGCGCGACTGCCGCATCCATTTCTCGGATGTGAAGAACGAGCGCAAGGAGGAGTCGTGCATCTTCATCACCGAGGGCGACTCTGCCAGCGGCAGCATCACCAAGAGCCGCGACGTCAATACGCAGGCCGTCTTCTCGCTGCGCGGAAAACCCCTCAACAGCTTCGGACTCACCAAGAAGGTGGTCTATGAGAACGAAGAGTTCAACCTCCTGCAGGCTGCCCTCGACATCGAGGAGGGTCTGGACACCCTGCGATATAATAAGGTAATTGTCGCTACAGATGCCGATGTCGATGGCATGCACATCCGCCTGCTCATCATCACGTTCTTCCTACAGTTCTTCCCCGAACTCATCAAGAAGGGCCATGTCTATGTCTTGCAGACGCCCTTGTTCCGCGTGCGCAACAAACGTACCAAGATCAAGAACAAGAAGGTGCTGGAAGCCGAGGATGCCCTCAAGGCCAATAGCCAACAGCCCAAAGCCAAGAGCGACTTCCTCACCCGCTACTGCTATAGCGAGGAGGAGCGCGTGAAGGCCATCCAGGAGTTGGGTCCCGAACCGGAGATTACCCGCTTCAAGGGTCTTGGCGAGATCTCGCCCGAGGAGTTTGCCGGATTCATTGGTCCCGACATGCGCCTGGAACAGGTGACGCTCCACAAGAACGACCAGGTGCAGAAACTCCTGGAGTACTACATGGGCAAGAACACCATGGAGCGCCAGAACTTCATCATCGACAACCTCGTCATCGAGGAAGACAAACCCGAAGAAGACAATGATTAAACGTATCCTGTTTGCTGCCATTCTATGGCAGCTTACCATATCCGCAGTCGCGCAGATGCGCATCAATATGGGCGGCGACTCGCCGTTGCGTAAGTTGCAGATTGCCGAGGTGGCCATCTCCAACCTCTATGTCGATTCCGTCGATGAGCAGAAACTCGTCGAGGACGGCATCCGCGGCATGATAGAGAAGCTGGACCCGCACTCCAGCTACTCCACACCCAAGGAGGTGAAGCAGATGAACGAGCCCCTGCAGGGTAATTTCGAGGGCATCGGCGTACAGTTTAATATGGTGGAAGACACGCTCCTCGTCCTGCAGACGGTGAGTGGCGGCCCTTCGGAGAAGATGGGCATCCTGGCTGGCGACCGCATCGTCAGCGTCAACGACACGGCGATAGCCGGTGTCAAGATGTCCAAGGAGGAGATCATGCGCCGCTTGCGCGGTCCCAAAGGCACCAAGGTGCTGTTGGGCATCGTCCGTCCGGGCATCAAGGACCAGCTGACTTTTAAGATTACGCGCGACAAGATTCCCGTCCATTCCATCGACGCTACCTACATGATACGTCCCGAGGTGGGCTACATCCGCATCGGCAACTTCGGAGCCACCACGCACGACGAGTTCCGTGAGAGCTTGAAGACGCTGTTGGCACAGGGCATGCAGACCCTCATCCTCGACCTGCAAGAGAATGGCGGCGGCTATCTTCATGCTGCCGTGGCCATCGCCGACGAGTTCCTGAGTTCCAGCGACCTCATCGTCTATACCCAGGGCCGCAGCGTCAAGCGCAGCGAGTACCATGCCAGCCATGGCGGACTCTTTACTGAAGGGAAAATCATCGTCCTCGTAGATAGCTATACCGCCTCGGCTGCCGAGATCGTCTCGGGAGCCATCCAGGACCACGACCGCGGCACCATTGTTGGTCGCCGCACCTTTGGCAAGGGCCTCGTCCAGCGCCCCATCGACCTGCCCGACGGTTCCATGATCCGCCTGACCATTGCTCACTACTATACGCCGTCGGGCCGTTGCATCCAGAAGCCCTACGAGAAAGGCAACCAGAAGGACTATGCCATGGATGTCATGAACCGCCTGAAGAGTGGCGAGTTGACCAATGCCGACAGCGTCCACTTTGCCGACTCGCTGAAGTTCTACACGCTCCGCGAGCATCGTGTGGTCTATGGCGGCGGAGGCATCATGCCCGACGTCTTTGTACCCTTGGACACTCTGAAATACACCAAGTTCCACCGCGAACTGGCTGCCAAGGGCATCGTCATCAACCAGAACCTGCGCTATGTGGACCGCCACCGCAAACAGTTACAGAAGGACTATCCCGACTTCACGACCTTCCGTGACCGTTTCGAGGTTCCCCAGGCGCTGATAGATGCCATCATCCAGGAGGGTGAGAAGCAGAAGGTGCAGCCCAAGGATGCTGCCGAACTGCAGCAGACACTGCCCTACCTGCGCATCCAACTGAAAGCCCTCATGGCGCGCGATCTGTGGACCATGACCGAGTATTACGCCATCATGAACGAGCAGAACGACGTCGTCCAACGCGCCCTGCAACTCATTGGATACTAAAGCACGGAATACAATTTTTTTCTATAAAAGTTTGGTTATTCAGCGATAAATGTTTATCTTTGCGCTGTCGCTTGTTAGTCCTTGGGGGCAAAGCGGGCGGTCTTATTTTATGAGAAAGACGTTTTCAAGACGTCTGTCGTTGTGCATAACGAACTTCGCAACTCCGTAACATCACAACAGACAGATGACAACGAAGCGTCTGCGTGGAGCGTTTCTATATACCTCTTTATATATAGTTCGTTCTGGCGTGGGCTAACTGGCGTTGTCTATCCTGTGTGATGTGGGCAATGCGAAGGCCTGTTATGCCAGGATGGGCAGAAAGAACAGGCACCTACGCCTTTTTCGTATCATAAGCTGAACCTAAAACGAATAAGTAATAGCCAACTTCGGGGTGTCTGTAGGCGAGGAAAATATTGCCACATATGCAAAAAATTTATTTTGTTAATCATCCGATGGATGAACCACGATATGGTAGGGCAAAAATAGGAGATAGGATTTCTGTTCGTTGGACTGTCAGAAGTCCCCATCGAAGAAAATTTATGAAAAGGCATGGGCGATATCTTAATGGTAATGATCTTATAGAAGACGAGCTTTATTTTTGGGGGGAATATGAAGCCCATTCTGATTGTGAGCTTAAAGATAAAGAAAATGCCCCAAAAGCCGTTCACGATGTACTTCATCCTGTAAGAGGTTCTGTACCAGTCCTGAGTAATGCTTTGAATACAGATCCGTATGTGTTTGGTGAGCATTTTAAAAATATTTGTTGCGGTATTCCCAAAAAGAAAGACGAAGAAGAGGAAGTCTATAAACATGGTGATGTTATTATATTTGGTAATAGAAAGGATGGCGCTTTCTTCTTTGATACCGTTTTTGTAGTAGACAGAAGAGTAAGAATCGATTACTATCTTAACAAGACACAGTATTATAAATTATCTATAGAGCCATATAATTTGGATAGAAAGAATGAAGTCATGTATTTCTATCAAGGTGTTTCTTATATAGAAGATAAAGAATTTTATAGTTTTGTCCCTTGTTCGTTGGAATATACCAAGAAGAAACTTCCCCAAGTGAATATTAGCGATTTTGGCTTACACAGGGAACGCACGAATGATAACTGGAATAAAATCCTCAAAGCAGTGGAAACTGCAGAATGGGAAATAGGCGTTTATATAGACAAAATTTGAAATAAACAATAATTATTAACAACTTAAAACAACAACATTATGAAACAAACAAGTTTTACTCTATTGTTGACCATGCTCATGAGTATGGTGGGACTACAGGCATTTGCTGGCTTTAACACATATACTAAGATTCAAGTGGGTGATTTGTACTATTACCTGGATAATGACAATCTTCAGGCTCAAGTGACGTCGATGCCGTCGGGGAAATATGCGGGCGACATTGTGATCCCCTCAAGCATCAACTATGAAGCAAAGACATACAGCGTGACGAGTATTGGCAGTGATGCTTTCGAATATTGCTCTGGTCTTACCTCTGTCACCATTCCCAACAGCGTGACAAGTATTGGCAGTGGTGCTTTTTATGGTTGTTCTGGCCTTACCTCCGTCACCATCCCTAACAGCGTGACGAGTATTGGCAGTGCTGCTTTTTCTGGTTGCTCTGGCCTTACCTCCGTCATCATCCCCAATACCGTGACGAGTATTGGCAGTGGTGCTTTTTCTGGTTGCTCTGGCCTTTCCTCTGTCACCATCCCTAACAGCGTGACGAGTATTGGCAGTAGAGCTTTCAGAGGTTGCTCTGGCCTTTCCTCCGTCGTCATCCCCAGCAGCGTGACGAGTATTGGCAGTTCTGCGTTTTCTGGTTGCTCTGGCCTTACCTCTGTCGTCATCCCCAGCAGCGTGACGAAAATTGACTCTGAGGCTTTCAAAGGTTGTACTGGCCTTAAGGACGTTTATTGTTATCCTACCGAAGTGCCGGAGACTAATGGCTCGGCCTTTAATAATGTGACCGCAATTAATGTGGCATTACATGTTCCATCTTCTTCTTCAAATAAATATAGGCTGCATGAAGTTTGGGGGCAGTTCAAGTTAGATTCTTATATATATTTAGATGAGACTGCATTTACCTATTCAGTTGATGGGCTTTCGAAAATGAAGATGACAATACCTGCTACTGAGCATAAACTGAACATCGCTGCTGAGGAAGGCTGGAAGGTCGTGGCACTGACGGTGAATGATGAGAGCAAGATGAGCGAACTGAAGGATCATGTACTGACCATCAATGTTTCGGCTGATACCGAAGTGAAGGTCACCTTCGGGTGGGCTAACGAGGCTAACCTCTATACGGAAGACGCAGTTACAGGCATTGCCACCATCGAGGGCGAAGGCGTGAAGGTGCAGGCTAAGGACGGCCAGATATGGGTTGACGGTGCTGCCGGCAAGACGGTACGCCTCTATACCATCGGTGGCGCGCTGATGACTACCGTCACCCCGAAGGCCGACATGACCGGTAAGTTCTCTGTAGCCGCAGGCACCTACATCGTGCAGGTGGGCAACAAAGCCGCCAAGGTCGTGGTGAAGTGAGCGCAATGCCCAGCTCGCTTGAGCATTGCCGAACGTGAGCGACTTCGAGCGCAGCTCAAGGTCGTGGTTAAGTGAGCGGATGATAAATGAACAGTAGGAATTGGGGATGGTCTCACAAAAATAGACCATCCCCGATTTATTTCTTTGCGAAATTTTTCGTTGCGATAAATAGAAATATTCTTTGTTTTTGTGCCCACTTATTCGTATCTTTGCACTGAATATAAGGATATATGGCAGAACAGCAGAAATGGCAATGGCAGGAGCCGGGGACGGCGTGGAGAGGTGTCGGCATTTATCATATTACGCTGACGGTGCCTTCGCGGCTGCCGTTGTTGGGTACGCTGGTGATACCCGAGAACGACCCTTCGCAGGCGCGGGTAGAGCGCACGGCACTGGGCAATGCTGTGGTAGATGAGCTGTATGTGATGTGCAGACACTATCCGGAGATTCGGATTTTCCGGTTCTGCCTGATGCCCGACCACCTGCATGCCGTCATTCAGGTGACAAGGGTCATGGACACCAGCATACGCAGCGTGGTGCGCGGATTCTGGCAGGGTGTGAAAAAGCTGGGGAGGGCGCACACTTTGGCGGTTTCCTCTTTGGCGGTTTCCCCCGAATTAAATTCGGGGACAACAACCAAAGGAAAGACGGAGACAACAACCGAAGGAAAGACGGGGACAACAACCGAAGGGAGGACGGGGGCAACAACCGAAGGGAGGACAGCAGACGGCGGCTGGGCTTTCCCGGTGTTTACGGAACGGCCGTTTATTCGCCCGTTGTCGCGCCACGGGCAGCTGCAGACGATGATGCACTATGTGAGGATGAACCCGCAGCGGTTGGCCACGAAGCGCCTGATGCCAGGCTTCTTCCGTGTGCAGAAAGGCATCGAGATTGGTGGCCGCAGCTACGATGGTGTGGGCAATGTGGCCCTGCTGCATGCCGAGCACTATGACGTGGTGCATGTGCGCAGTGTGTGGGTGAAGGCAGCGGAGCACGGCGACAGTCAAACCCTTCGCGACTATATGAACAGCCGCGTGCTGAAGGCCCGTAAAGGGGTGGTGATGGTGTCGCCATTCATCTCGCCGCAGGAGAAGCAGGTGATGCAGGTACTGATAAACGAGCAGCATCCCTTCATCCTGCTTGCCGACAATGGTTTTCGCGAATACTACAAGCCCGCTGATGCGCTCTTTGATGCTTGTGCGGCAGGTAGGGTGCTGATACTCAGCCCTTGGTCTTATGACGCTGGCAAGCGACACATCAGTCGTGAGGAGTGCGTGATGTTGAACGAAATGGCAGAGGAGATTTGTAAAGCGATGGAACCAGCTAAATCTGCTGGAGGTGAGGATCTCATGAATCGTTAACGGAAATCAAAAAATAACCTTCACCTTCACCCGATTTCTCGGAACCCCTTTTAGAATAAGGTTTCGCGGGGGCGCCGCGCGTGGAGGCGTGTCGCGGTGAACCGTCACCCATCCTTCACCCTCGGAAGGGCTTAAACAGAGAAAAACGCTCAGCACTTTTCCAAAAACGCTCAGCATTTTTCCAAAAACGCTCAGCGTTTTCGGCCGGCTTGGGCTAAGTCTGTGAAAACAACGAAGTCCTCTCGCGCGTGTATGCGCATGTGCGCGCTCGCATGCGCGTGTGTGCGCTCGTGCCCGTGCGAGTGCATGTGCGTATGTGCGTGCCCGCATGCGCACACCTGTGCGCGCGAGGAACGTCCAGCCGAACATTTTTGTCCGTGCGCGGGTGAAGGTTCGGTGACGGTTCGGAAAACGAGAAACCCTCGGAACCCCCTGTAAATAGGGGGTTGGTGAAGGTGAAGGTTATTTTTTGATTTCGGATTTTAGTTAAAAACCCGGTGAGGTGCTGCGGAGTTACAGGGACTTCTTGATGATATTTTGCATCTGTTTGCCGAAGTCCTTGGAGATGTAGTTGTCCAGACTGCCGCAGACGTTGGCCGAGAACTGCAGGCCGTAGTTGATGACCTGGTCCCACTGTTCCTCGCTGAGGCCTTTCAGCACGTCCTTGCGGGTGATGCCCTCCTGGATGAGGCCATAGAGGAATCCGGCGTTGAAGTTGTCGCCGGCACCGATGGTGCTCACCGTGTTGATGGGCTGGATGGGATACTGCTTCTTCATGCCGTTGTCGGCACGCAACTCGACGGGTTTGTCGGCATTGGTATAGATCATCTTCTTGGTGTAGAAAGAGATCTGCGAGCGATAGACCACGTCGGGGTCGTTCTTCTTGAACAGGATCTCGAAGTCTTCCGACGAACCGCGCACGATGTCGGCCAGTTCGAAATTCTCCAGCAGGTTGGGCGTCAGTTTCATGACCTCGTTCTGGTGGGAGGCCCGGAAGTTGACGTCATAGTAGAGGATGGCGCCGCGCTGGTGAGCATATTCCAGGAAGGCCTTCACCTGCGGACGGATGACGGGGTTCAGCGCGTAGTAGGAGCCGAAGAGTACCAGGTCGTCGGCCTTGACCTCGGGATAGCTGAAGTCCAGGCGGTCGTGGGGATGGTCCTTGTAGAAGATGTACTCGGCATCGGTCTTCTCGTTGAGGAAGGCCAGTGACAACGGCGACTTCGAGTCGGGGAAAACGGTTACGCAGTCGGCATTGCAGCCGTTGTCCTTCAAGAACTTGATGATGGTCTTGCCGATACGGTCGTTGCCTGTCTCGCTGATAAAACTGGTGGGTACACCAGCACGTGCCAGCGAGATGATGGCGTTGAACGTGCTGCCGCCGGGTACTGCACTGACGGGCTGGTCATCGCGGAAGATGATGTCGAGGACGGTCTCTCCGATTCCTATTACTTTTCGCATAGCTGTATGATTTTCGTGCAAAGATACGAAATAAAAGTGAAAAGAGAAAAGTGAAAACTGAAAAAAATTACTATCTTTGCAACCGATATGACGAAATACAATACAGCGACGCTGCCCAACGGCATGCGCATCATCCATCTGCCCAGCCTGTCGCCCGTGGTCTATTGCGGCATCGGCATCAATGCCGGCTCCCGACAGGAAGGGGTGGGCGAGGAGGGTGTGGCCCATTTCTGCGAGCACGTGTCGTTCAAGGGTACCCATCGCCGCTCGTCGCTGCAGATTCTCAATACGCTGGAGCGTGTGGGGGGCGACCTCAACGCCTTTACCAACAAGGAAGACACCGTCTTCTATGCCGCCATCCTGAAAGAACACCTGCCGCGGGCTGTTGACCTGTTGTGCGACATCGTCTTCAACAGCAGTTACCCCGACCAGGAGATAGCCCACGAGGTGGATGTCATCTGCGACGAGATAGAGAGCTATAACGACTCACCCGCCGAACTCATCTACGACCTCTTCGAGAACCAGGTGTTCCAGGGGCATCCCCTGGGGCATAACATCTTAGGTACGCGCGAGCAGGTGCTGCAGTTCTCGTCGCACCATGCCCGCCGCTTTACCCAGCGCTACTACCGTCCGGAAAACGCCGTCTTCTTCGTCTATGGCGATGTGCACTTCGACCGCCTGGTCCGGCTGGTGGAGGAGCGAGGATCGAGGAGTGTGGAGTGTAAATCGAGGAGTGTGGAGGGTGGAGTGTGGAGTGAGGATAGACCACCCTCCACGCTCCTCACTCCTCACTCCACACTCCTCGACCCCCCACCCCCCCACCACCAGGCCCACGTCATGCTGGGCAGTAGGACGTTCTGCTATGCCGACCCGCGGCGCATGCCCCTCTACCTGCTGAACAATATCCTGGGCGGACCAGGGATGAATGCCTGGCTGAACCTGGCGCTGCGCGAGCGCTACGGACTGGTCTATACCGTGGAGAGCAGCATGGCCAGCTACAGCGATACAGGCTGCTGGTCGGTGTATTTCGGTTGCGACCACCACGACGTGAAGCGCTGTCTGCGACTGGTACACCGCGAACTCGACCGCGTTATGCAGCATCCGCTGTCGGAGCGCCAACTGACTGCCGCCAAGCGCCAGTTGAAAGGGCAGATCGCCATCGCCTGCGACAATCGCGAACAGTATGCCCTGGACTTCGCCAAGAACTATCTGCACTACGGTCGGGAGCGTAGCATCGCCGACCTCTTGCAGCGTATAGATGCCATCACGGCCAGTCAGGTGCAGGACGTGGCGCAGTACGTCTTTGCCCCCGAGCGCTTGCAGCTGCTCACCATCTGACATCCCCTTTAACACGACAGATTACCTACCCACATGGAACAACTGATACACTACTGCTGGAAACACAAGATGTGGCCGATAGAAGGCCTGGAGACCACCGACGGCCGCCTGGTGGAGGTCATCGACCCGGGATTGCACAACCGCAATAGCGGACCCGACTTCTTCAATGCCAAGGTGAAAATCGGCGGCATGCAGTGGGTGGGCAATGTCGAGATCCACGACAAGTCTAGCGACTGGTACCTGCATGGTCATCAGACCGATCCCCATTATAATAATGTGGTGCTGCATGTGGTGGGTGTCGCCGACCGCGACGTGGAGACCCAGGAGGGCCATTTCGTGCCGCAGGTGGTGCTGCCCGTGCCACAGCGCGTACACGACAACTATGCCGAACTGCTGAAGACCGACGCCTATCCGCCCTGCTACCGCATCATCCCCCAGTTGACGCCGCTGATGGTCCATTCGTGGATGGCCGCCCTGCAGACGGAGCGTCTGGAACAGAAGACCATCGCCATCGAACAGCGTGCCCGCCAGGCCAGCGGATCCTGGGAGGACGCCTACTTCCTGACGCTGGCGCGCAACTACGGTTTCGGCATCAATGGCGACGCTTTCGAGGAGTGGGCGCGCCACATTCCCCTGCAGGCCGTCGGCAAGCACCGTGACGACCTCTTCCAGATTGAGGCTATCTTCATGGGACAGGCCGGACTCCTGGAGTTGGAGGCCATCCCAGAGCGCTACCAGCAGACGGCCCTCAACGAAGGCTATTTCGCCAAGCTGCGTCATGAGTACCAGTATCTGGCCCATAAGTTCTCGTTGAAACCGATGGATTTTCACCTCTGGCGCTTCCTCCGACTGCGTCCGCAGAACTTCCCGCACATCCGTATCTCGCAGTTGGCCAACCTCTACTACCAGCGCCGCGCCCACCTGTCGGCCTTGGTGGAGTGTCGCGACCAGGCGTCGATGGCGGAGATGCTGCGCACCCAGGTGACACCTTATTGGGAGACCCACTACACCTTCGGCTCCGAGAGCCTGCGCAATGCCAAGCACCTGTCGCCCTTCAGCATCAACCTGCTCATCATCAATACCTGCGTGCCGATGCTCTTTGCCTATGGTCGCCACGTGATGAAGGAGGAGTTGTGCGACCGGGCCTTCGACATCCTGGAACAGTTGAAGGCTGAGAACAACCACATCATCCGCATGTGGCAGGAGTGTGGCCTGGAGGTGCGCTCGGCAGGCGACTCGCAGGCGCTCATCCAGTTGAAGAAGGAATACTGCGACAAGCGCGAATGCCTGCGCTGCCGCATCGGGTATGAGTACATGCGAAGACAAAGCCCCCTAAGTTAGGGGGATGGGGGTCTGAAAAGGGCTCATAAAAATTTAAGAAAAAGAATTATGGAAGAAATAAAGAAGATAGACTCTGGCAAGTATATTTTTGAAACCCGCATGGAGGTGCGCGACTACGAGTGCGACATCGAGGGCATCGTCAACAATGCCAACTACCTGCACTACACCGAACATACGCGCCACCTGTTTCTGAAAGCCTGTGGCCTGAGTTTTGCGGAGATGCACGAGAAAGGCGTTGATGCCGTCGTGGCCCGCATGAACCTGCAGTATAAGACCCCGTTGCGCTGCGACGACGAGTTTATCTCCCGCCTGTGGCTGGAGAAACAAGGCATCAAGTACGTCTTCCACCAGGACATCTTCCGGGCCTCCGACGAGGCCCTCTGTTTCCGGGGCGACATCACCCTGGTATGTCTCGTCAACTGCCGCCTCGCGGGCAGCCCAGACTATGACGCCGCCTTTGCACCCTACCTGTAATACCGACCCGTTATGCAACAAGAGGAAATCTACTACACCGTGGCGCTGACGCGCATGACTGGTTTCAACCAGCAGATGGCCCTGCTGCTCTACCAGACCCTGGGGGGCGGCAAGGCAGTCTATGAGCACCGCCACGAGATAGGCGACGTCATGCCGGAGGCTACACCCCGTGTGCGTGAGGCCATGAAAAACTGGGACGACGCCCTGCGGCGTGCCGCCGCCGAGATGGCCTTCATGGAGAAAGGGGGCATCCGTGCGCTCTGCCTGGGCGATGAAGACTATCCGCAGCGGCTGAGCCACTGTCCCGACGCTCCCGTGGTCCTCTACTATAGAGGTACGGCCGACCTCAACCAGCGCTACATCCTCGACTTGGTGGGTACCCGCCACTGTACGCCCTACGGTCAGGACCTGGTGCGCCGCTTCGTCGGCGACCTGCGCCACCTGTGTCCGCAGGTGCTCATCGTCAGCGGCCTGGCCTACGGCATCGACATCTGTGCCCACCGCGCCGCCTTGGAACAAGGCTATGAGACGGTGGGTGTCCTGGCCCACGGTCTGGACCAGATCTATCCGCCCCGCCACCGCGCCACTGCCGTTGAAATGGTGAAAAAAGGCGGTTTGCTGACGGAGTATATGAGTCAGACGGAGGCCCTGCCCAACAATTTCCGACAGCGCAACCGCATTGTGGCGGGCATGAGCGATGCCACCATCCTCGTGGATGGTGCCATCAAGGGTGGCGGACTCATCACCTGCCGCATAGCCCAGGAATATGGCCGCGACGTCTTTGCCTTCCCCGGGAATGTCGGGCTGCCCTATAGTGAGGGCTGCAACAGGATGATCCGCAACAATACCGCTGCCCTCATCACGTCGGCCGCAGACTTTGTCGAGGCTATGGGGTGGAAGACCGTCGCCGACCAACCTGTCGCCGTGGAGCGCCAGTTGTTCCCAGACCTGTCTGACGAGGAACAGCGGGTGGTTGACCTGCTGCAACAGACCAACGACCTGCAATTGAACATCCTCAGCGTCAAAAGTAATATCCCCATCGGTTCACTGACGGCCCTGCTCTTCTCCTTGGAGATGAAAGGTGTGGTGAAACCGCTGGCTGGCGGGACATACCATCTTTTGAAGTGATAAAGGCGGCCTGCGGCCTAGTGATAAGTGATAAGTGATAAGTGAAAAGTGATAAGTGAAAAGTGAAAAACGATAAGTGATAAGTGATAAGTGTAAGATGTTAGCGAGCCATTATTATACAGGGAAGGTGGAGGCCGGTTGTGATGAGGCCGGCAGGGGCTGTCTGGCAGGGAGTGTGTATGCCGCTGCCGTCATCTTTCCCGAGGACTACCGGAATGAGGCGCTGAACGACTCGAAGCAGTTGACGGACAAGCGCCGCAAGGCGTTGCGGGACATCATCCAGCGCGACGCCATCGCCTGGGCGGTTGGCGTTGTCACCCCCGAGGAGATAGACCGCATCAACATTCTCAACGCCTCAATCCTTGCCATGCATCGCGCCCTGGACCAGTTGCAGGTGCGTCCCGAGGCTGTCATCGTCGATGGCAACCGCTTCAAACGCTACCAAGACCTGCCTCATACCACCATCGTCAAGGGCGACGGCAAATATCTCAGCATCGCCGCAGCCTCCATCCTGGCCAAGACCTACCGCGACGACTATATGGACGCCCTGGCGAAGGACTATCCGCAGTACGACTGGTTATCAAACAAAGGATACCCCACGAAGAAACACCGTGAGGCCATCAGACAGTATGGCATCACGCCCTACCATCGGAAGACATTCAATATGTTGGGGGACGGACAGCTCAGCTTCGACTTTTAGTTGGCGTGGCGGTGAACGGTGTCCATGACGCGCTGCTTGAGACGGGCCACCTGCTCGGCGGTCAGCACGTCACAGTCATCCAGGTGGGTCAAGATGTCGAGGGCTTTGAGATAGGCCGACCGTATCTGAGGGGAAGCCGTCAGATAGGACGCCCAATAAGTCTCCTTATCGGGGTTGGCATCCAGTACGTAACGGATAAAGTCATCGTCACACAGGAATTCGTCAACTTTCGTGTAAATCGTCCTTTTCACGTATGCTGTCTTTACGATAAAGACGCAGCAAGTGAAAAGATGTCATCATTCTACGACAAGAATTATAAGGCTGCCTCGCGCAGTTTCAGCATGCCGCGGTGCATGAGGTTGCGCACCGAGTGGTAGTTCATCTGCATGATGTCGCAGATCTCGTCGTATTTGCGCTCCTCTAAATAATATAAGGTGATGGCTTGGCGCTGGCGGCGCGTCAGGTTCTGCATGAGGTGGGCCACCTGACAGTTCTGGAGATCCACGTGTTCCTGACACAGGTAGTCGTGCTCCACATCATCGGTCGAGAAGTGGTAGTCGTAGTCCTCGGCGGCATCCTCACTCATGAAGGTCTGGCGGCGGAACTCGTCGAGCAGGCGGTTCTTCAGCGAGATAATCAGGTAGGAGCCGAAATTGTTGATGGCCGTCTTCTCGTTGCGCTTGGAATAGACCTTGACAAACACATCGTGGACACAGTCCTTCAGCAGTTCCTGATCGTGCGTGAGTTTCGTACCATAATTAAATAGCATCTGCACATACAGGTCATACAGCTTGGAGAACGCGGCATCGTTTCCGGCGCAGAACTCACTGACGAGTTCGCGGGTCTGTTCCTTGAGGTTGTAGTTAGCCATGAGATAGCGTCATTAAGTAGTGTTCGTCTTAGATTGTGCTGCAAAGATAGACAAAATCCACTAATGGCACTCAGATTTTTAGTTAAAAGTATGGGAAAAATTGGTATTTACCCGATTTTTCCCATGAAATCTTTATTTTTTTCGTAACCAGAAGATGCCTTTCCCAGGAATGGGGATGTGGTTCTTCGCTTGTCGCAAACGCTGGATATCACCCGTCTTGTCGTTGATCTGACAGACGATATAGGTACCGGGAAGGTCGATGTCCATTGGTTGGTCGTCCAGTTTGCAGAGCACCATACCCGTGTCGCCGGCCAGTGCATAGCAGCCGTTGACCATTGTGGGACGCATGGCCACGACATCGCGGAGGAAGGTGACGTCGGTCACAGGTATGGCGGCACACGAGCCACCCGCCATCAGGGCTGCCCAACCCATCTCCGGATGCTTCTGGGCGGAATAGATGACGGCTTTGTCGGGATACTGCGTACGGTATTCCGAGACGGCGCGATAGACATCCTCAAAGCGGGCTCCTCCCGTACGTATCTTACGCATGTACTGGCGCTGGGCCATGTTGACACCGCCGGGAGGGGCATACTCGCCGCGGTGGTGGTAGAACCACTGTTCGATGTCGATGATATCGACCGTTTTTGAACGCTGCGGGTCCTGGAGGATGGCATCCTGCACGTCCTTGTTGACGGCGAGGTCCACCAGTACCTGTCCGTTTTCCTGTTCCCACTGGCTCACGACATCCAACCAGAACTGTACAAAGTGCAGGGGACCGGTAAACTCCTCACCGATGCTGTGGATGACGTTGGGCTGACCCTTGAAGGCGTCCAGCGACTGGCGGATATACTGGCGGTGCAGTTGGCGGAGTGTCTCGTTGGCGGTATCATAGAACAGGGTCGCCGTGAAGATACGCTTGTCGCCCGTGAAGTTGACGGGTTCCAGGAAGGGGGTCTGGTTGACGTTGTTGGCGGTGCGCCAGGGACAGTCCACCCAGTGGGCACCGGCCTCCAGGATGTTATGTTGGAAATAGTGTTGGTTCTTGAGCAGGATACCGATGGATTCGCCCTTTTTTGCAAATTGCTGCAGGCGCCAGAAGTACCACTTGTTGAGTTTGGTCAGGTCGTACTTGGAGAGACCGTCCCAGGCCAGTTGACGTTGAACGTTGAACGTCCCAGTGCGGGCAAAGGGTTGTTCGTAGAAGGGAGCCCATACGTCACCGTTCTTGCGGCGGATGCGCTCGTGGTCGTCGCGGCGGCGGTCGGTCCACAGACCATAGTTCTGACTGAACAGCAGGGTATGGCTGCGCTGCATCTCGGCGATGACGCTGTCTAAGCGGTCGGTGCCGCCAGTACCCTCATAGCCGGGAACGAAACGGGTCACGGCCATCTTGCCCTTGGCCATGGCGGCATCGGTGGTGCGTCCGTTCCACCAGGGCGTCTGGTGCTTGCCGCCTACCAGCAGGCTGCCGTCTTTGGTCAGCCAGCCATTGACGATGGCATAGGTGGGCGTGGGGGCAGCGGGTGCTGCAGGCGCTGTAGCTGTCATGGTCGGGAGTGATGCTGTGGCGGTCAGTGCGGGGTCCAGCGTGGCGGCATCGATCCATTGCTGTAGGGTGGTGCGCGGTGCCAGGGCCTCCTCGGCCATGTGCATGGCTTCCTCGATGGTTGGAGAACTGCTGGCATTGTGGTCGCGTTCCAGTACGCGGCACTGTGCCGACATGTCGCGCTGCAGGCGTTTCTCCAACTGGTCGCGGAAGAGTGAGAAGGGTCTGACGTGTTCGTTCATCTGGTCGAAGTCACCATTGCCTTGTATCTGTCCCCAGCAGCCGTAGCTGATATTGCGGTTGAGGCTGTCGGGTGAATAGCAGTATAGTCCCGAGGCTGTCGATTGCCACATGGTGCTGTGGGCTGTGCTCCATCCGGCACCAAACTTCTCGAGTTCCCAGTTCTTGAAGACGATGTCGTTGCCGTCGATGTTGACCACGTCAAACAGGATGCCGGGAGCCCACGAGGCGATGGCGCCGCTGGGACCCAGCGACTCATAGCTGTCGCACTGTACGAAGGCGTTAGGTCCTGCTGCGGTATGTCCCACGGCAAAGTCGTTGATGCCATGTTCCGAGTAACAGCGCTGGACGAGGACCTTCTCACCAAAGGTGAGGAACGTACGCCGGCGGAAGCCACCAATTTCCGAGATGGGGGCTAACGACTGACAGTCTTCTACCGTTACCTGTCCTGCCGTCTTCTGGATGACCACTGCCGATCCCGCGAAGTGGCGGAAGTTGACGAGGCGCACCCAACAGTCCTCGGCATCAGCGATATAGATGCCGTTCCAGCAGTGGCTCTCGTCCATGGGCAACGCACGGTCGTAGTCCGACGCTAATGACAGGTTCTCGACGCCACACTCGCGGAGGAGTCCGGAAGGTTCGTAGAGATAGACCTTGCCACCGCCATAACGCTTTTCTATCGCACATGTGAGGGGGGCGTCGAGGGTCACCTGCTGACCATCGACCGCCGTGATGGTACGGTGCCAGCGGAGGTCGATGTCTCCGGGATGCCAGGCCCAGTAGCCCATGCGCTTGCCACCACCGAAGGAGGCGCAGCCCAGGGCGTCGATCCACTCCTGGGTGGAGGGACGGACGATGGTCAGGCGCTGGCCTTGCTGCAGGGAGGTGCGACGGGTGGCCAGGGACAGTTGGAGGCTGCCGGCCGGAACATCGGCGATGTCGAAGGAGTCCTTGACCACGATGTCGGGGCGTCCTTCCACATAGATAAGAGCTCCGCGGTCGTAGCCTGTCTTGCGCAGGATGGTCTTGTCGCGACCACTGCCGCGCAACACGACACCGCTGGTGTGCAGGCGAAGGGGCTCGCTCAAGGTGAAGGTGCCTTCCGCCAACAGTACGGCACCGCGCAGACCCGTCTGCTTATCAGCCTTCTGACGGCTGACCTGGTCGATGGCGGCCTGTATGCGTGCGGCATCGTCCTGCCCCGTAGGCTGTACATAGACTGCCGCCTTCACCGCCGGGATGGCTTGCTCGGAGTGGTGGTAGCCACAATACGAGTAATCCATCGGGATTGGCTGCGCCAAAGTGATGAGTGATGAGTGATAAGTGATAAGTATCGTTAGAATAACAAGAAGTTTATTTTTCTTCATAATTCCGTGGTAATACTGTTTTACAAGTAGATGTAAGAAGAGAAATCAATTCATTACAATCAGAAATTAGGCTCTCAGACTCAATTAAAGACAAATAATCTGTGGCTGCTAAAAGTCGAATCCAATATCTTGTTTCATTGGCTTCCTTGAGCGCGATTTGCATTTTAGAACCAAAATCACCTTTTGATTGAGCAAACTGTGCTTCTGAGATATTGGCACCTATCGAAGTTCCAGATCTTAATAATTGTTTAGATATAGTGTACTCATGTTTCACGTCAAAAAGATATCTATTCAAGTTCACGATACGAATAGCAAAAATAAAACTCTTCTCTTCTAATACGCTCCTCATAGATATTATTGTTTCATCATTTAACGCTACTTATCACTCATCACTTATCACTTATCACTCATCACTTATCACTTATCACTTTTATTATTCCGTTTCATCCATTCATCGCGCTCTTTCTTGAGGTCGTAGCCGCGGGAGGAGAGCCAGTTGTTGGTACGGCCGCGGTACTTGTCGAACCAGTAGTGCTTGCCCTTGGAGTCGGCGGCATCGATGGCAAACTCGCGGGCTTCCTTCAACCAGATGAGTACCTGCTGCTTCTCATAATCAGACAGCGTGGGTATCATGTCCTGCGTGGCCTGGTAGTCGCGCTTCAGGCGACCGAAGGTCATACCGTCTTTGACAGCATCGATCTGTTCGTCGGTGAGATAGACGGCCAGGTTGGAGGCCAGTTCGAAGTGGTGCTTGTACAGCTCTGCATCGCGGCGGCGCTGGGCACTCTCGATGATGCGCTGGCGGTGGCCCTTGCCCTGTACGGAGTCCTTGGCATATTGGGTGCGCTTGGCACAGACCTCATGGATGTCGTTGAGCAGGAAGTAGCGGTTGGCAATGATGTTACGTACCGCACGAGCCTGTTTCTGGTCAGTCAGTTGCAGACCATCGACAATCTTCTGTGACCGCTTGACGATGCTCTCGACATAGGCGGTGTCACGACCTTCGTCGTCCAGCACAACGAGTTGCGCATGGACAGGGAGGGAAAGCAGCCATAGCAGGGCTGCATACAGAACCTTCTTCATAGCTTACATCAGTTTGCCCTTGGCGGCCAGGGTGTCGTAGTTGTTGTTCAGGTTCCGCCAGTCGGTCTTCGACTGCGGGTTGATGCCGTTGATGTACTTCTCGATATTGGTATAGCCGTCACCGTTGATGTCGCCATTGGCATCGCTGGCATCGTTGGGATTCAGACCGTAGCGCACCTCCCACTCGTCGGGCATGCCATCGCCGTCGCTGTCCTTCCACGGCTGCCACTCCTTATACTCCGGATAGCCACCCATCTGACGCGGGTCGGTGATGATACCCTGCTTATAGGAGTCATTGGCCAGACGGCGGTATTTGAAGAAACCTTCCTTGTTCTGTGACTTGGGATGCAGACCCCACATGTCGCCATAGGGATTCTGCTTCACACCGGTCTTCTTCTCGATCTTGGCCAACTGCTTCTCATAGTCCTGGACGTAGTAGGCCTGACCCGTGCGGACCTCCTCGCAGATGCGCTGATCCACGATGTCGCGGCAGGGAATGGTGGCTCCGGCATTGCTGAGCACCCACTCATAGGCCTGCTCAGCACCCATGACCTTGACATAAGGCATGGCAAAAGGCTCGTTGCTGCGCATCATGGCCAGTTCGGTGGCATCGACCTCACCATCCTTGTCGGCGGTCTGGATACCACCGTTCCAGTTGTCCTTTGTCACTTCGGGATAACCCTCCATGATGTTACCCGTCGCATAGATACGACCGAACTGCTTGAAGGGGAACAAACCCTTGGAACGGCTCTCTGCCTTGGTGATGCGGTGACCTACAGGCTCGTCCTTCGGCGTGAGGGGTCCGGGCTTGTAGTAGTTGTTGATGAAGTTGAACATCGACTTATACTCGCCACCGTCGGCTACGCGGTGTACCCAGTTATAGGTGACGTTGTTGACGAAGTTGAAGACACCCGCCCAGCCGATACTCGGGTTACGGCCCGTATTGTCGGCCCACAGGTTGCGCATGAACGTGGTGTTCTCGCCGCCGATGGTCGAGCCGAAGGCGTGGTTCCACGTGTCGAGGGCCTTGGCGGAGATGGTGTTCTGGATGGTGACGTTGACCGTCGGCTTCTTCTCCATGGGTTTGCCGTCGTGCATGTCGAACATGTGGCGGTAGAACGAGATGTTCTCGTCGAGTCCCCACTCGCACGAACAGTGGTCAATCATGATGTTACCCACGGGATTGCCGCCAAAGGAGTCCTCACGGTTGGTGACCAGTGTCTCACCACGGCGGAAGCGCATGTGGCGCACGATGACATCGTGGGTATCGACCTGGAAGGACTCGCCGGCAATACATACGCCCTCACCGGGAGCGGTCTGGCCGGCAATGGTGACATAGGGAGCACGTACGTAGATGGGCGACTTCAGACGGATGATGCCGCTGACATTGAAGACGATGATACGCGCACCGCCCTGTTCGCAGGCCCAGCGGAACGACCCGGGACCGTCGTCGTTGAGGTTGGTGACGGTTAGCACCTTACCGCCACGGCCGCCAAAGGTAAACATACCGCCGCCCTCAGCACCGGGGAAGGCGGGGATATTGGCCTGGCGCAGGTCGTAGGGCATACCAGCCCAGGGCACGTAGGGACGGCCGGCCTTGGCCTCGGCAATGACGATGGGGAAGGCTACCTCCCAGGCCGAGTCGGCATGGGCTTTCCATTGTGCCTTCTGCTTGTTAATCAACTCTTTGGCCTCACTGGTCAAATCGGGATACTGGGCGTGGGCCGACAGTACTGTCATGGCCGCCATCGCCAGGAATGCAAGTTTCTTCATATGCTGATAGGTTTCTTTTTTGTTCTGCTTAATAGACGTATGAGGTACAGAAAAGTCCACTCAATAAACTTTTTTTTGCATACTTGATGACACGAAGAGTATTAAAACGTCTTAAATGATGTAAAACTATATAGTCTACAACTGATCTATGGGTTACCCATTGTTAAAAAGAAGCCTCTTATGGGGGATGGTCGCCGTGTTGGTGGCTGTACCTGTTGTTGTTGAGGCCCAACAGTACCGTATTGCGGCCTGCGACTGGATGATGCTGAAACGTCAGAAGATAGGCGAGTTCCAGTTGGCCAAGGATATCCATGCCGACGGCGTGGAGGTGGATATGGGTCCGTTGGGACAGCGTGTGCTGTTTGACAACAAACTGAGGGAGCCCCAGTTCCAGCATCTGTTCCGCCATACCGCCGACTCACTGGGCATCGCCGTTCCGTCGATGGCCATGTCGGGGTTCTTTGCCCAGAGCTTTCTCAAGCGTGAGAACTACCGCGAACTGATACAGGACTGTCTGAACTCCATGCAGGTCATGGGTGCCCGCGTGGCCTTCCTGCCGTTGGGAGGCAGCGGCAACGAGTGGCAACAGCCCGGAGCGGCCCGCGAGGAACTGGTGCGCCGACTGCATGAGGTCGGCGAGATGGCCCTCCTGCAGGACAAGGTCATCGCCATCCGCACCCAGCTTCCCGCGTGCGCGAACCTTAAATTATTAAAGGAAATCAAGAGCAAGGGCATCCAGATCTACTACAACCTGCAGGATGCCGTTGACCAGGGGCTCAATCCCTGCAAGGAACTCCAGAAACTGGGCGCCAAGAACATCGCCCAGATCCACGCCTCGCTGACGGACAGCGTCACCCTGGACCGCGACCCGCGCATCGACCTCCGCCAGGTAAAGCGCGTACTCGACAAGATGCACTGGAGCGGTTGGCTCGTCGTGGAGCGCAGCCGCGATGCCCATGACACCAAGAATGTCCGTGGCAACTATGGCACCAACGTCGCCTACCTGAAAGAAATCTTCCAAGAAAACAAATCATATTAAATAACTTAAAACAAATTGCTTATGAAGAAAATTCATGTGATGGCATGGCCGAAACTTTGCTCGATGCTTCTCCTCGGAGCCTCCGCAATGTTCATGGCTTCCTGTGCCCAAGACGGATTTGACAACAATGAAGCGTTCTATGGCACCATCACCAGTGGTGACCAGTTGGTCTCTCCCGATGGTGGAACCTTCAAGGTGAAGAGCAGTGCCGACCGCAGCACGCAGACCATTTCGTGGAATGCAGCCACCGGTGCCCTCGACTACAAGGTGTGGATCTACAAGAGCGATGCAGTCATTGACGACGCCAATCCCGGTGAGGTGATGGTCAGCGACTCGCTGGTTCACAATCCTTATGTAACCGTTCCCCGTGTCCGCAACACGTACTATCGTATCGAGGTGATGTCTGCCGAGAATAAGGCCGAGAACAACCCCGGTGCCGACACGAAGACCGAATACAAGTGGGACACCTTCCTGATTGAGATTTCTGTGTCCAATGCTGAGGAGTACGGTGGTGGCGACTTCTACAAATTCCTCAAGACAAAGGACGTTGACGGTGACGATGTCATCACAGCAGCCATCAAAAAGAATGATAACAAGGTTTGTCCTATTTATTTCTTCTTCAAGTCAGATGTTTCATACAATATGTCTGATGTGGTGGACTTTGGGGGCTATGAGGTAACATTAGCAGCAGAAAACGAACAGGTTAAGCCAACAATAAGGATGGACGTTAATGCCTGTTTTGTGACCTATAATACATTTGTTCTTGAGAATTTGAAATTCGATTTTGAGGGTTGTTCAAATGATTTCATCACACTTAACAAAACTCCTGACGCTGCCCTCTTAGGTGCTACAGGAGGAGGTTCTTTCTACAATATCCAATCGCTAATCTCCATTAATAATTGTGAGATAAATAAATTGAAAGGTTCTATCATTTATGATAACAATATTAAATATTGTTTGGAAACCTTCTCAATTGATAATTGTATTTTCAATTTTGAAATACCCACCAAGGGAAGCGGAAATGGATACATCTATATGAAAGGTGGTTTCATTAAAGATTTGGTTATTACAAATAGTACTTTCTGGAATAATGGAGATGATAATCACCAATACTTCATTAAGTATTCTAATGGAGGTTGTGCCAAAGATGCCGGATATGGGACAGAAACCTCGCAAACTGCAACGATGGATAACAATACATTCTATAACATAGCTCATGGTCATTGGGCAAACTGGGATGGTTTCATGGGTGGAAAGAAAACACAAACAGAAATACTAGCCCATAAAAACATCTGGCAAAACTGTTCTTTGAATCAAGGTGGCATTATTAAGCGTATGCTCAAGCAACAAGATCCATCAACCAATAATTTTAAAAAAATCGAATTTGGTTTCAATACTTATTGGGCTGAAGGTAAATTAGAAGCTGCTGCAACAGAGATTGATAAATACGATAAAAGTAATACTTACATAAAGACGGATCCACAACTCAAGAATCCAGCAGCTGGCGACTTTACAGTCCAAGGTGAAGAGCAGTTGAAAGAGAAGACTGGCGACCCGCGCTGGTTACCCGCTAATTAATATCATCATCTAAAGAATAAACCGTTATGAAGAAAAACATTATTAAGACTTTATTCCTGGCATGGGTGATGACATGTGCGTTGCCAATGCAGGCACAGAACCAGACCGTCAGCGGCCAGGTGGTCGATGAGTTGGGAGAGCCGGTGATTGGTGCTACCGTTACGGTGGCAGGTACCAAGACGGCTACAGTGACCGACCTCGACGGTAACTATAAGATAGCAGTGCCGAAGGGTGGCAAAGTGACCATCTCCTATATCGGCTACCTCCCCCAGACCGTGAAGCCCGGCGGCATCATCAAGCTGCAGGAAGACAAGCAGAATCTGGAGGAAATCGTGGTCGTCGGTTATGGTGCCCAGAAAAAGGCCCACCTGACCGGTTCGGTGGCAACAGTAGATATGGACGACGTGAAGGACCTCTCGGCTGGTGGCCTCGCCTCTACGCTGAGCGGACTGGTCAACGGTTTGTCGGTGAGCGGCGGTGACGGCCGTCCCGGTGAGAATGCCCGTCTGTCTATCCGTGACGTCAACTCCCTCGGCGAGATTGGTTCTACGTCTCAGCAGCCGCTGTTCGTCATCGATGGCTATATCTATCCCAATGATGTGAAAGTGGGTAACTCCTCCCAGAACCTGGGTGCTGAGGCTTTCAACAACCTGGACGCCTCGGAGGTGGAGAGTATCACCGTGCTGAAGGATGCCTCGGCAGCCGTCTATGGTGCCCGCGCCGCCAACGGTGTCATCCTGGTGACCACGAAGAAAGGTAAACTGGGTGCTCCCCGCATCTCCTACAGCGGTACGTTTGGTTTCACCGACGAGGTGGCCCGTCCCAAGATGCTGAGTGCCTATGACTACGGTCGTCTGTATAACGCCATTGCTGCTGCAGACCCCCGCAATACCACGCTGAACCACAAGACAGGTCTCTATCAGGCCGACGAACTGGAAGCCATGAAGGGACTGGACTATGACCTGCTGGACAAGTACTGGTCCACCGGTTTCACCCAGAAGCATGCGATGAACATCAGTGGTGCTACCGAAAATGTCAGCTATTTTGCCGGCATGAGCTACTTCGACCAGGACGGTAACCTGGGTAAGCTGGACTACAACCGCTGGAACTACCGTGCCGGCGTGGATGTGAAGATCAGTAAATGGCTGTCGGCAGGTCTGACCGTCAACGGTGACTATGGCACCAAGGATAAGCCCCTGCTGAAGGTCGGTGGTACTAACGACGAGAAAGACTATAACCTCATGCTGACCCGCCCGCGTTACATCCCCGAGGATGTCGCAGGCTATGACATCACAACCTATGGTATCAGCAATGCGGAGAAGGGCCAGAACCAGAACTACTCCTTCCGTGTGCTGCAGCAGAATGGTGACTACAGCAAGACGAAGACCTCTAACATGAACATCGGTGCCAACATCAGCTACGACTTCGGATGGAATGAGTACCTGAAAGGTCTGAAGCTGAAGTTCTCGTACTCGAAGAGCATCAACAACGACAAGACCAACCAGTATGGTTCTTCTTATACCATCTACTCGATGTCACAGCGCTATGGCAGTGCCAACCACCTGTACACGCCGACGGCCAATGACGATCCGACGATAGACTATACCGATATCACCAACTTCAACGCCCTGCAGCGTAACAACGGTGATATGCTGTATCGTACCACCACGCGTACTGACAACTACCAGATGAACTTCACCGCTCAGTATCAGCGTAAGTTCGGTGACCATGACGTCAGCGCCCTGTTCTCCATCGAGAAGTCTGAGGCAGAGAGTGAGTATCTGATGGGACAGGTAGACAAGCCTTATCCCTTCACCACCGGACAGTCTAACTCTGCTACCGGTGAACAGCATACCACGTTCACCCGCCAGGAGAGTGGTACGCTGTCCTACATCGGACGTATCAACTACGCCTATATGAACCGCTATCTGGTAGAGTTCCTGCTCCGCTCGGATGCTTCCACGAAGTTTGCCCCCGAGAACTACTGGGGTACCTTCCCCGCCATCTCGGCAGGTTGGGTAGTCACCGAGGAGCCGTGGTTCCAGAATGTGAAGTGGCTCAAGTGGGTTGACTTCTTGAAGATTCGCGCCAGCTGGGGTCTCACCGGTCGTGACAACCTCGCCGCCTGGCAGTGGATGAAGATCTACTCACAGGATGCCAACCGTGGCGTCGTCTTCGGTTGGAACCAGGATTCTGGTCGTCGCATCACCATCAACAAGACCAACTCGGCCGTCAACGAGGACGTACACTGGGACAAGTCCTACAAGACCAACCTCGGTCTGGACCTGCAGGTGCTGAACAAGCGACTGGCCATCGGTCTGGAATACTACTATGAGAAGAACCGTGAGATGCTGCTGAACCTCTCGCAGGATATCGAGGCCACCATCGGTACGCAGAGTGCTTCCATCAACCGCGGTGAGATGGACAGCTGGGGCTGGGAGCTCTCGCTGACCTGGCGCGACAAGATTGGCAAGGACTTCAAGTATCGCATCGGTCTGAACACCGGCTATAGCGACAACAAGGTGCTCAACATGGACTGGAACAAAGACCCGAAGAGCATGTACCGCTCCATCACCTACGGCCACCGTACCGATATGGGTCTCTGGGGTATGCAGTGCCTAGGCATGTTCCGCACATTCCATGATATCGACGAGTACTTCGACACCTATATGCGCCAGAAGGATGCCAACGGCAATCCTGCATTCAACGACGACGGCACGCCGAAGTATGGTACTTATATGGGTCTGGAGAAGAAGGACGTCCGTCCGGGTATGCTGATCTATAAGGATGTCCGTGGCTCCTACAACCAGGCTACTGGTGAGTATGACGGTCCCGACGGCATCGTCGATAAGGATGAGGACCAGGTACAGTTGGGCAGCCGCAGCAACATCTACGGCTTCACGATGAACCTGGGTTGCGACTGGAAGGGTCTGTCCTTCTCTGCTCAGTTCAATGCCAGCTGGGGTGGCTACACCACCGTACCCAGTCAGGCTCTTGGCGTAGCATCGGGCAGCAATATCGAGTTCTATAACATGCCGTCGTTCTGGAATCCGGATGACATGTATGTCTATCAGGATATCTACGATGAAAGTGGCAACCTCCTGATGGCCATGAACCATGGTGCCAAGTATCCTAACCTGGCCTACCAGAGCATCAACAGCGTGACATCTTCGTTCTGGCGCATCAGCGATGCACAGGTGAGAATCAGTCGCATGACGCTGGCTTACACTATTCCGCAGAAGTGGCTGAAGGTCTTGGGCGTAGGCGTCCAGAGCGCACGCATCAACATCACTGGCCAGAACCTGATCAACTTCTATAACCCCTATCCCGATAAGTTCACGAGCCCCATGGCCGGTAGCTATGGCGCATATCCGAACCTGCGCAAGTGGACGGTAGGTGTAAACTTGTCATTCTAACATTTAAAGACTCACGATTATGAAACATACAATTAAATATATCAGTTTCGGCTTAGCCTCCGTGATGGCGTTAAGTGCTTGCAGTGACCAGTTCCTGCAGGATAAGAGGAACTACGATAACGTGACCGAGGAGGTGTATAACTACTTCGAGGGAGCACAAAGCCGCGTTGATGATGTGTACAGCTGGTGCCTGCCTACCGTGGCTGACCTGGCATGGAACAATCCCTCTATGGGTAACAACGACTTGGCAGGCGGTTCTACCGAGGAGTATGCCGGCTTTACCAAATTTGTGGATCCCCAGATTACGATGTCTGCCCTGTCGTCAGACACCAAGTTGCAGGTTCCCGATTTCTTTATGTATCAGAGCAACAACATCCAGGCTTCTGTCTATGGCCGCATCCGTAATGCCAACGACGCCATTGCCGGTGTGCAGAACAGCACCCTTAGCCAGGAGAATAAGAATGTGCTGCTGGGTCAGCTGTACTTCCTCCGTGCCTGGTGCTACTACAACCTGGTGAAGTGGTATGGCGGTGTGCCCATCTTGGAGGGTACGCCCGCTCCTGAGGAGGGTGCTTACTTTGAGCGTCAGAGTGCCAAGGCTTGTTTCGACTATATCCTAACCGACCTGCGCAATGCCGCTACCCTGCTGAAGGGTCACACCATGACGGGTAGTGACTACGGTCGTGTGACGACAGGTACCGCCCTGGCCCTGAAAGGTCGCGTACTGCTGTTGTGGTGCAGTCCGCTCTTCAACCGCGCTGACGACAAGGCACGCTGGACAGCTGCCTTTACGGAGATGCAGGCTGACATGAAAGATATTGACGCTTGCGGCTATGGTCTCTATAACAGCGGCGATGTGAACGGCAGTGCTTTCGCCGGTCAGTTCTCGGCCTCTGGTCAGAATCCTGAAGCCGTCTTCTTCACCCTGTATAACAAGGTGGCTTCGGAGGATGGTCTGGACAACCAGAAGAACAACAACTGGGAGCGTACCATCCGTCCCAGCAATGCCGGTGGTAGCGGCAAGCGTCCCAGCAAGTCCATGATGGATATCTTCCCCATGAGTGACGGTCTGGTACCGTCTGGTACTGCCAACTACACCAAGCTGGCTCACTCTACTAAGGCTATAGATGCACAGGCTCCCTTCGTTGACCGTGACCCGCGCTTCAACCGTACCTTTGCCTTCCCGGGCTTCCGTTGGGCTTTCTCGGGTGATGCTACGCAGCGTGACGGTCATAACCCCTCCTACAACCAGGGTCGTGACTATGTCTATTGGGGCTATGTATGGTACACCAGTCTGAACGATGCCAATGAACCTGCCAGTGGTAACTCCTATGCTTCCGATAACTTGAGTAGTGGAGGTGTCTTGGTGCGTAAGAAGACGGATGACCTGGATATCAACTCTGCACCGCTCTACGACTATGTGGCCAAAGCCATCAAGGGTGCTGGCCCGTTCTTCTCGGGTGCTACCCTGATGGAACTGCGCTATGCTGAGGTGCTGCTCAACCTGGCTGAGGTGGCCTGTGGTGCCGGTGACGTCAATGCCGCTCTGGGCTATATGAACCAGGTGCGCAATCGTGCCGGTGTGCCCGTCCTGACAACGGCAGACTTCACAGGTGGCGACAATGAGGCTTCTTGTATGTCGGCTATCCTCTATGAGCGTATGGTAGAATTTGCCTATGAAGGAAAGCGCTTCGACGACCTGCGCCGCTGGATGCTCTATGACGGTGGTACTGTGAAGGCAGAAGGTGCTCCCGACACCTGGACGCTGGCTGGCCGCTGGGCTGCCGGTACGGACGTTTGGCTAGGCATCAAGAAGCTGAACGGCACACGCCGTGAGTCGATGGACATCCGCGTTGCTAATTCCTATGGTGTTGGTGAGTCGCTGTGGAACAGCGATCCTATCCTGAAGACAGCTCTTAATACGGAGGCTACCGCCTACATGACCGAATGGAACACGGCACATGCTGCCGAGATTGCCGCAGGAAAGGAAAAGGCCATGAACGTGAAGAAGGCTGCACAGGTGATGTCGGTCTATACCAAGGCTGCGGAAACAGCACGTCCTGTCTCTGTGGACCTGCGTGAGGGTAACATCACGGCAGAACTCGCCAAGTTGGCTCTGTGGTACAAGGGTGACGGCACGACAACCAATCCCCAGCACCTCACCATTGACGAGAAGAAGGGTGACGCCCGTGACAGCGAGACCACGGCAGACCTGTACATCAACTTCCGTCCGAACTACTACTTCCTCGGACTGTCTTCCGGTGCACAGACGTCTAACAAACACGTGAAGCAGACCATCGGTTGGCAGGATGCCAACAACGGTGGTGCCAACGGTACCTTCGACCCGCTGGCTGAGTAAGTCTTCCACGGATTCATAAACAGAGATGCAGGCTTCGTTCGCGGAGCCTGCATCTTTGTATATATAATAGGTGGGGAGTTTACTGCTTGTCGGTCAGCGTGGCGCAATATTCACTGGGGCTCATCCCATAGCGCTTGCGGAAACACTTGCCAAAGTAGCTGGCGTCCTTGAAGCCGGAGCGGTAGGCCACCTCGGTGATGGTGAGGTTGGTGGTCTGCAACAGTTCGGCGGCATGGCTGAGGCGGAACTCCTTGATGAGATCTACAGGAGCGAAACCTGTCTGACCTTTCACCTTCTTATAGAAGGCCGACCGCGACAGTCCCATCTCTGAGGCCATATCGTCGATGACGAAATCGCCATTGGGGATGTTCTCGCGGATGATACGGTGCAGACGGTCGATGAAGACGTCACCCTCGTCGGGTTTGGCGGTCAGCTTCGCCAGCCGCTGACTGATATACACCTCGTTGCGCATGCGGTTCATCTGAAGGATGGTGCGGACGACAAGCCAGGCGATGCACAGGGCGACGACGCAATAGATGAGGTAAGCCCACCACGTGGCCCACCAGGGTGGCAGGATGCGGATGGAGAGGGTGGCGGTGGACTGAAGGGTGGGGTTGCCCTCGTCAAGAGTCTCCACGACGAAGGTGTAGCGGCCGGGAGGTACCTCGTTATAGGAGGCCGTACGCCGGTTGCCACTGTAGCGCCAGTCGCGGTCGAAGCCTTCCAACCGGTAGCGGTAGTTGGCGTGGCGCGGATGCTGGTAGTTCAAAGCCGCAAATTCGATGCTGAAGGCGTTCTGGTCGTAGTCCAGTTCAATGGCCTCGGTATAGGGTAGCGTCTGTGCACCGGCGTACGACTCATTGTCGATGAGCAGGTCGGTGATGAAGGTGCGGTAATTGCTATGGCTTTCCTGCAGCTTATCGGGGTTGAAGATGAGGATGCCCTCCTTGCAGCCTATCCACAGGCGACCGTCCCTGGAACAAGTGGCGGCGGCCTCTTCCATCTTGACGGCTGGGAGACCATCGTAGCGGTCGAAGTTGCGGACGCGTCCTGTTTGGGGGTTGTAGCATGCCAGACCCGTCTCCGTGGCCAGCCAGAGGCGTCCGTTCTGGTCTTCCTGCAGGGAATAGACCACGTCGTTGCGAAGGCCCTCACGGGCTCCTAATGGTTCGAAACGGAGGCGCTGGGTCTGTTCGTCGAACCGCAGTTTCTGCAGTCCGCCGCCAAAAGCCCCCATCCAAACCTGTCCTGAGTGGTCCCGATAGAGGGTATAGATGTCGTTGTTGTCGAACGAGCCGTTCGGCATGTTTTGTGACGTATGGAAAATGATGCTGTCTGGGGACTGGAACTGGCTGTCGAAGCCCATCAGTCCGTCAATGGTACCCACCCAGAGATGGCCCTGTGGGTCTTCCACCATGTTGCGCACCTCGTTGTAGAGCCCGTAGCTGGGGTAGTGGGCGAAGCCGTTATCCTTGTTATAGAACGACAGGTCGCCAGACGTCTCTTCCTTGACCAGATTGAGGCCGCCGTCCAGAGTGCCTACCCAAATGTGGCGATGGGAGTCAATCAGGGTGGTATAGACATTGTTGCCGCTGAGGGTCGTCGAGTCCGAGGGGTCGTGGCGGTAGTGGCGGAGGAGGCCCGGCGCTGACGCACCGGGAACAGTGGCTGCGCCGGGAATGGTGGCGGAGAAGCCCGGCGCTGACGCACCGGGAACAGTGGCGGAGGGGATGACGACGAGGCCATCGCCCTTGGTGGACAGCCAGAGGCGGCCCTGATAGTCCTCCATGGCGTGATAGACGGCGCCGATGCCGTAGTGAGCATAGTCGAGGGTCTTCTCCAGGGTGCCGTCGGGACGGAAGAGATAGACGTTCCGACTGCGGGCACCGACGAGGAGGGTACCCTGGCGCAGTTGGTAGATGGCGCGCACGCCGGTCTGGTCGTTGTCGGGTAGCTGGATAAGCTGGAACAACCGCTGTGGCGTCGTGATGCAGTAGATGCCATCGGCCACAGTTGTCACCCACAACAGACTGTCCTTGTCCTGATAGAGTTGGAGGAACTTGTCAATACCTGCTTCGGCGGCTCTGTGTGCCAGCTGTTCCTGTCGCTGACGCTGCTGTGCAGTCTCTTGCTGCATGGCAGTGGTGATAGTTGACGGAGAGCCCGTGGAACGCATGAGGAAGAGGCGGTAGTCACGGCCTATATAGAAGGAGTAACCGTTTGACTGGGCCGTGACATCCTCACGCAGGTGCAGCGTATGACGGTCGATGTGCCGACTGCTGTCGAAGAGTTTACGGATGACTGTCTCACCCCGTTCGTCGGTGGTGGCCAATAGCAGTGTCTTGTCCTTGGTAAGCAGGAGAACATGGCCGTCGGCAGTTGCCTGTATCTTGATGACCTGAATATGGCGTGTATGGCGCTTCAGTTCGTGGTTGACGGCCTTGAAACAACCGGTGCGGGGATTGAAGGTATAGAGTTTCCAATCGACGGTCTTCAACCACAGCCGTCCCCGGGCGTCTTCCGCCATACTCTCTATTTTCCGTGGCGGATTGGCTGACTGTGGATGGACGGGCTTGTTGTAGGTTGTAAATTCCTTGCCGTCGAAACGGCACAGGCCGTACCACGTGCCCAGCCACATCCATCCGTCGCTACCCTTGAGCACACACTGTACATTGTTGGAGGGCAGTCCATCGTCGGTGGTATAGTGCTGGGCAATGACGGTAGGTACCGTCTGTGCGTGCAGCATGATGCACCACGACAGCAGGAAACTGGAGAGGAAAAGGAAACTTCGTACCTTTGACATGGCGACAAAAGTACGAAGTTTTTTTGAAACGAGCAAGAATATGGCCCTATTTCTGTATGCCGAAGTCTGCCTGCTGGGCTTCTACCTCCTGAAGCATCTTGGCTTTTTCGGCTTCGGAGAGGGTAGCGGGAGTGGCGGCAGATGGTGCTGGACGGTGGGAGGAAGTCGATGGGGAACCCATCGACCGCTGGGCGTCGTAGCACATCGGCAGGTCGTAGGGGATGCTTTCTATCTCCAACTCGGCGGACGTCGGGGCGTGTGTACCGGGGAACAGCACCTCGGCCTTGACCTTGATCTTTCCGGCTTGGCGGGTGGAGCGGATGAGCACCGGTGCGGAACCCCATTCCACCGTTCGGGGGTTGGCCAGGATGCGTTCATCGCCAATAATCTCACCCTCGCCCTCCACGGTGAAGCGGATGCTCTCCTTCGCTAAGCGACGCACATGACCGAGGTCGTCGGTCACCTCGCAGACCACGACGATGAAGTCGCTGCCGTCGGCAACGAGCTTGTGGCCCATTTCATCGGCATAGAGGCGCAGCTTGGTGGCGCGGCGTGACGGCATACGCTCGTCGCGGCATACCACCTTGCCATTGATGATACCCTCGGCAACCATCTTGACATTCTCCCAGTTGCGCTGGGTGTAGCTCCAGTTGCGGGCCTCGAAGAAGTCCCAGACGTCCGGGAAGACCACGAGGCCGTTCTCTACGGGCAGCGTCCAGCAGTGCTCTCCACCATACATCGTCAGGCGCACGGAGTCGCAATTGCTGAAGACGGTGACGTCACGTTCCGAGAACTGCGTCATCTCGTGGGCGATGGTAACGAGGGGGCCCGGCGTAAAAGCACCGGGAACAGTGGCGGGGAGGCCCGGCGCTGACGCACCGGGAGTGGTGGCTGTACCGGGAGTGGTGGCTGTACCGGGAGTGGTGGCTGCACCGGGAGTGGTGGCTGTACCGGGAGTGGTGGCGGGCTGCAGTACGGCCGCAAACATAGACAGGGCGGTCTTGGGTTGGCGGAAGGCATCGTAGATGCCGCCCCAGTAGGGGTCGGGATGGTAGCCGCGCTGGTGGTCGAAGGGATGCCACAGACAACCGCCCAGGAACTGACCGGTGGTATGGTAGAGTTCGGCGGTGCTTTTCCAAAGACTCAGCGCTTGTGTCAGCATGGGGCGCTCGCCCCACGAGCGACTGGCGCGGTTCAGGTTGTTATGGGCATACCAGTCATCGACGAGTTCGCCAAACTCACGGGTAAAGATGGGTTGGCGGATCTTGGCAGGATCTCCGACGGGTAACCCGTCGGACGCGAAGTCGTCGCCAGGCCAACCATACACTACGTCATAGTGGTCCTTGACGCCGGCGCTATGTAGGTCGGCAGCAGCCACTGGACGGTAGGGATAGGGATATTCGTCCTTGGTAATCTGAAGGGCTTTGAGGGCAAAGTCCTCGGGATAGCGCGTCTCGTTGAGGATGGGCTCCCACATCAGTACACAGGGGTGGTTACGGTCGCGGCGGATGATGCTGCGGGTGTTCTGATGTACCTTTTCATCCCAGCCGGCGTCTTTGTTCCAGTACTGCCAGCCGGGTGTGGCCACGATGATGAAGAGTCCCAGTTCGTCACAGGCATCCATGAATGCCGGGTCCTGCGGATAGTGGGCTGTACGGATGATGGTGAAACCGGCGTCACGCAGGCGCTTGGCGTCGCGCCACTGCTGACTGTTGGGCAGGGCATTGCCCACATAGGCGAAGTCCTGATGGCGGTTGGCACCGATGAGCTGGTGGTACTTCCTGCCGTTGAGGTAGAAGCCGGGGCCCGGCGCTGTCGCACCGGGAGCAGTGGCTGCACCACGGAACTCGAAGGAGCGGATACCGATGCGGGTGATGCCGCCGTCGAGGTTGTTCTTACCGTCCTTCACGAGGGTGGTGAGGTGATAGAGGTAAGGGTCTTCGGGTGACCAGAGGTGCGGGTTCTTGACAACCATACGCTGGGTGATGGTGCGTGACTCGCCGGGCTTCAGGGTACACTTCGTGCGCTGAGGCTTGAGGGAAGACGGCTGAGGCGATGCCTCAGCGGATGCGGATAGGGTGTTTTCCACAGTGATGGTGCGGGGACGTATATCGTTGTTGCGCACCTCGGTATTGACGAAGACCTCGGCACTCTTGTCGCTGATGTTGGCATAGTGCACGAAGATGCCGCCACCGGCAACCTTATTTTCCTCGACGGCATCGGTGATGGCCACCTTGTTCTTGGCGATGAGCCAGACGTCACGATAGATGCCACCATGGTAGGCGAAGTCGAGTGTCATCTGCTTCTTGCCGGGAGGGTAACTTTTGTCGTCGCTGTTGTCGGCTTTGACGGCGACGACGAAATCGTCGCCCGCACTACCAGAGAGGGGGATGGTGATGGGCAGGTAGCCGCCTTCGTGGTCTTTAACCTTTTGGCCGTTCAGGTAGATGGTCTGCTTACCCATGATGGCCTCAAAGTGAAGGAAGACATCCCGTCCTGCGCATTCCTTGGGCAAAGTGAAGTGTTTGCGGTACCAGACAACACCTTGATAGTTGCGGCAACCGCTGGCCTCGGCAGGCATCAGTTGGACGGTATGGGGCGCAGAGACCACCTCCCAGCTGCTGTCGTCGAAGTCCGTCTGTTCGGCACCCGTCGCGTCACCCAGGAAGAACCGCCAGCCGGCGTTGAAGTTCCAGACCTGTCGGCCGCTGTTTTCCAAAGGAAAGAAACCGGCGACAGAGGAGGGCAGAGGCGATGAGTCCTTGGGCAGAGGCGATGCCTCTGCATACGCGAAAAGGGCTATAAGGGTTAAAAGGAAGGAGATTTTCTTCATGGGGTTGGGTTATTGAGGGTTGTTGTAATCGCCCGTCTTCTTGTTGATGGTGTTCTGGGTGGGTGGCCAGTCGTCTGTGCGGAAGGAACTGACGGGCAGTCCATCGTGCATGAGGTCACCCACCGTCCAGTCCTTGAAAGCATAGCGTACGGCAGCCGGTTTCTTGACCAGGTTGCTGATGACATAGAGCCGGTTGCGGCTGATCCACACCTTCGTGGCAGGGTGGAATACGCGGTCGTTGCCGGCCACCTCGAAGTTCGGACTTGTCTGGCCGTTCTCGAAATAGACCCACTCCTTCGAACGGTCGAAAGAGACGACGCAGGTGTCGTTCTGGAACGTTACCTCTTTATATTTGGCGAAGTCGGGAAGTCCCTTCACGTCGTAGGTGTTGCTGAGTGCCAAGAGTGCCAGACGCTCACCAGCCTTTTGTTTCTTGCGGGGGTGGATAACATCGCGGATGCCCGTGTCCAAGAGAACCGCCATGCGACAGTTGGGCACCATCGTCTCCACCAGTTGCTGTTGTTCACGGAGCAGGGCACTGTTGTATTTCGCCCAGTCGGTATCGTCATAAGCCCAGGGGGCTATCTGACAGTAGTAGAACGGGAAGTCACCCTGTTTCCAGTCCTCGCGCCAGCCTTGTATCATGCGGGTCATGAGGGGGGCGTAATAGTCGTAGCGGGGCACGTTGTCCTCGCCCTGATACCAGATGGCACCACGGATGCCGTAGCCGATGAGCGGCTTCAACTGTCCGTTGTAGAGCGCTGTCGGGCAACGCTGCTGGAGTTTCTTGACATCCTCCTCGGTGATGGTCTGTTTCACCTGGGGGAATGCCTTCAACCAGTCGGCCTGCATCCAGGCTTCACAAGCGGAACCTCCGAAGGCCGTACAGATCAGTCCCACGGGAACGCCCAGCATGCGGCGCAGGGCACGGCCGAAGTAGTAGGCTGTTGCCGAGAAGTCGCGAACGCTGGCAGCCTTGGCCTCACTCCATTGTCCTGTCACATCGTCCAAGGGTGTCAGTGATGCCAGTCGCTTGACGGTGAACAGGCGCAGTTGTGGGTCGGCACAGTCGAAGAGCAATTCTGTGGCACCCTCCACGGGTTGTGCCTTATAGCCCTTCATGGGCATCTCCATGTTAGACTGTCCCGAGCAGATCCATACCTCGCCAATCATCACATTGCTAATTTGCACGTAGTCTTTGTCCTTGAAACCGATAAAGTAAGGACCACCAGCCTCCGGGGTCTTTACCTTTAAGCTAAATTGTCCGTCCTTGTTGGCCATTACGTTGTGGCATTTCTTGTTCCACGAGGTGGTAATGCAAACCCGTGTACCAGGTTCCACCCATCCCCAGATGTTACACTCCGACTGCTGTTGCAATACCATGTTATCGGCAAAGAAGGCAGGTAGCTTGACCTTTGCGCTTGCCGTTATTCCAATCAGCGCACAGATGGCGCACAAAAGCTTTCTCATATTATAGTTCATTTATAATCATTGGTTCTGCTAATAGTCCGGCAGGCAGCAGGTCGTCGCCTTTCGTGCGATACTTGGCGTTGGTCCAGATGCCGTCGTAGGGTGCCTTGCCCTTGTCGAGGCCACGCAGGGCATTGTGCCATGTGTTGACCACCTCGATTTCTATGATGTTCTTACCCTTCTTCAACGCATTTGTGATTTCCACCTCGTAGGGTGCCGTCCATGCCATGCCGCAATCCTTGCCGTTGACCCACACATGGGCAATGTCCTTGACGTGGGGGAGGGACAACCAGGCCCGCCCCTTGGGCAGTTGGTCTTTCTTGATTTTCAGCGTGGTGGAATAGCGGACATGACCACTGAAGTAGCGTACCCTGTCATCGGCATGCTGGCTCCAGTCGAAGAGCTGTTGTTTTTTCAGTGTGACACCGCTTTCCCTGAAAGCCATGTCCCATGTGCCCTTCCACTTTACGTTGGTACGATTCCCCTGGGCGACCGGCGTCAGTTCGATGACTTCGTATTTATCGTCCTGGTAGATGACGAAGCAGGAACCATAGGCAGGGAGTTGGAGGGCCACAGTGCCTTTGTCGCGGAAGGAGGCTGTGAACGTTCGTAGCGAGTCGTTCTGGTTGCAGAGGAAATAGATATCTTCCCTATCGATCCTACGGTGAGTAAAGGCAATGCCGTCGGGCACGACGACATCAGGAGCGATGCCTGGAAGGGTTGCCTCTTGGTAGGGTTGGTCTATGACGACGACACCCTGTTGGCGCAGTTGTATGATGCGTGCCTGTACCTCTGGGGATAAGTCACATCCTGTGGGAATGACCAATACCCGATAGCCGAACGGCTGGGTGAGCAGAGCGTCTTTATTCATCGAGTCGTACTGGTAGCCGTGCAAGGGGTTTACCCAGTCTTTGAGGTCGATGATACCTGCCGAGTGATTGACGCCTACTGGGGATTCTGTCATGGGTAACCCCTGATTGGCGAGGCGGGTCGTTTCGGAGGCGACACGCTCAGCGCCAAACAGTCCTGGCAGCAAGGGTACCAGCCGGTCGGGTGTGAATGCCCGGCGGGGATAGTCCTCACCGGTATAGACGGCGATATCGATAACCGGGTGCCCTTTCTGCAAGAGAGTCTGACAACGGGCGATATAGTCAACCAAGGCTTTGGCTTCTGGGAACCATGTCTGGTCGCGTTGGAAGAACAGGCCGATGCCGTCGAGCGTCATGCCCGGCTTGCGGTCGAGCCAGGGATTGTGGGTGTTGACATGAAAGAACAGCCTGTTCATACCTAATGCGAAGTTGCGGTCGAGTAGGGGTTTAATTATCGCCGGCGTCTCGTCCCATACACCACGCAGTTCGGTGAATCCTTCTGCCTGGATGAGTTGCTTGCCATAGACATGTCCGCCACTGATGGCATCCATCATGTCGTTGGGTTTGTCATGGGTGGGGGAATGGAGCCAGTATTCGCCCATGGGAATGTCTGCGTAGCGGTAGTGGGACATGCCGTCACTCATCATGGTGGGAGCGACACTCTCTGCCGACAGTTGTACACCATACTGATGGGCACAGTCGCGAACCGTCTTGAAGAAGACCTCGTTTTTCAGTTCGTCAATGGTCTGACGGACATCGTGCAATACCTGCTCACTGCGTTCCGCACTCTCGAGGGGAATACCCACCATCACAGGCAACCAGGGCAACAGGTCGTAGCCCCTGCGCTTCTGGAATTCGTCGGCAAAGTTCTTGCTCCAGTTCTGGGAACCACATTCCCAGGAGTCGACATGCATGTATCTGACCACCTGACTGTGAGGGCGCTTGATGAACTCGCCGAACCAGCCATTAACCTGTTTCTGGACGGCAGCCTCCGAGAATTTGTCACACTCCAGACCCTTGCCGCCACCAGCCGTGGCATTGGTATGTCCTGTCGATGTGTGGCCGATGCGCACCACTAACCAGTTACCCTCAGGTAGTGGCTCGACCATCTTGCCGCTTTTGGTCAGTTCTATGCGACGTATATCGCTGAGTTTCGGACATTCCTGGGTAGGTACTTCTTCCTCTGTGGTGATGTCACCCTTGCGCCAGACGTAGCCACCCTTACCCTCCCACAGGTTGATACGCAACTGGTCACTCAGTCGGATGTCGCGTACCTTCAGAGTGGCTTTCCACTTGGCAGCATCCAGGTCTTCGGCACCCGGTTCCGTACCCTCTGGTGTCCATTCAAAACGGAAGAAGCGTGCCGTCGTGGTGGGAATGGCGTAGGTGTAGTTGTAGTCGGTGTTCTGCCAACCTTGCCGTGGCGGGGTTAGCTGCTTGACAGGCAGGAAATGCTGGCCGTCCATGCTGATGGTCAACAGGAGGCGTTGCGCCTGCAGGTTATTGCCCGAAGGGATGATCTCAACACTATGGAAAGTCACCGCCTCGGGGTATTCATATTGTATCCAACCAGGTTCTGTGGCGCGGAAGGAACCCTTGTCGTCGCGTGTCACACTCTCTGAGGTGGTAATGACGGGTTGGAAGGATGCAGGATTGATGCATGCCGGACAACTCTCGGTAGGTATGGCGTAGCAGGCGATGTCCTCGTAGTAACCCTCATTGCCACCGGGTTGCATCAAGATGTAGCGCTTCCCGGTACCTCCTGTGATATTGGTCTGCATGCTGACGAGTTTCTGCATAGACTCGGCGGGGGTGATCCACGGACCACCTGCCAGGGCAAAACCATCGCAGATATGGATACCCATTTGCAAACCGAGGGAGTCGGCTTGAGCAAAGGCGTAGTCAACCAACTGCCAGAAACGTGGCGATAGCTGCTGGGCCTCACCCTGGTATTCTGGCTTCTCTTGTGTTCCACGAATCGGCATCAGATAGCATCCTCCCAATCCTACATCCTTCATGGCCTGCAGGTCGGCCTTGATGCCCTGTTCACTGACAGCACCATACATCCAATACCAGAAAGTCCAAGGCTTGGCGGTCTCTTCCCCTCGCGATAGAATCGCGAGGCACAGGACTATAGCGAGAATGGTCAGTCGCTTCATATCATTCAAATCTTAAGATGGCATTGATACTCCCTTTGCCTTTGCTCCAATAGGGCTGCGCCGAGGGACCATTCAGGTCTGTGGTATTGACCTTGTTGCGTACAGCAGGAATAACCTTCAGAATGGAGATGCCTGTCTCTGGTAAGGTGTAGAGGATATGGTCACGGCCGTCACGTGGCGTATAGACACCAATTTTCATGCCCAGGCCCTCGATGCCCAACTGACCTTCCGTCGTATTTAACTTCATCCAAGAAACATTCGAGAAATAGCCTTTGAACTCCGGGTACTCAAACGTCTCGCCGGGAATGGGGTCGTTGTAGTCGTTGCGCCACAGTCCATATTGAGGGCCTTCCATACGGTTCTGCCACACGCGATAGGGTCCCATGCCAACCCATTGCTTGCTCTTGACCAACTGCTCAGGATAGTCGAAGCAGATGCCCATCAGATCGACGACGCCATTGAAGTAATAGTCAACATTCATATAGACACTACCATCGGTCAAGAAGCGCCATGTAACCTTTTCCAATGAACCATGACGGTAGCTGGCTACAAGGGTGCTGTCGCCCAGTGTAAAGCCGGCGAAGACTCCTTGGTCGGCATATTCTGTATAATCTGTCTTCTTCTGGAAGGCTTCCTTGTCATCATGGTTATAGAAACCGTCCTGCGAACGGTCGGCACGCTTGGCGGCGACAAAGCGGGGACCATTGCCAAACGACAGTTTCCTGTCGTTGACGCTGACGCCCATCAACAGACCCGTCTTCTTGGAGAAGGTATATTGGCGCTGACCATGCAGAACCAAGAGTTGGTCGCCGTCTTCGGAGTACGAGTATCTCTGCGTATGCTCACGCAGTGAGCGCTTATTGAAGTTGCCGGCCTTAGCCCATGTCCAATGCTTGTGGCTCCATGTAAAGATTTCCTTCCCATAGGGGTCGATAGCTTTCAACTCAATCACATCAGCATCTGTCTTTTCAATCTTCAGCTGGGCTTTCTCGCCTGGTTCTGCGTCTGGCGAGGGGAGTTTGACTTCCTTGATGACCTTAACGGCTGTCTCCCCGTAGGCAGGCATCTTAAGCAATCGGTAGCTGAACTGGCAGTCCTTCAGGTTGATGAAGTTGTAGCAGTTTCGAATGGTGAAGGTACCACTGTCAAAATACAACACCTGTACAGGGCTCCACACCTCGCGGATGGTATAGAACGAACCTTCCCTCTCCATGTGAGGACCTACGATGCCGTCGGCACCGAAGTTGCCCATGCAGTCGATGAGGCCATTCAAATCTGTGCGCACCACGCCCTGGTCCATCAGATCCCAGAGGAAACCACCAGCACAACGGGGATTTGACATCATCAGTTTCCAATAGTCCTTCAGGCCTGCACCATGTCCTCCATCATAGAGACCATGCAGGAACTCGGTGGGCATGAAGATTTCCTTTTGGCGCATAAAGTCAGCTGTCTCGCCCCACGAACGATAGTGCTTGCACTCGAAGCCGTTGCGATTGCCCCATGGATAGAGGACGACGCGCTGCTGGGGGTCGAACTTGGTGAAGTACGGCTCCAGCTCGTAGTTGAAACCTCCCTCGTTGCCATTAGACCAGAAGATGATGCTGGGGTGGTTGACGTCGCGCTTCACCATCTGCTCCACCATATAGCTGCCATTGGTGGTGTCATGGGCAAACTGCCAACCAGGCTGTTCGCATTCCACATAGAGTCCCAGCGAGTCGCAGGCATCCAGGAATTCCGGGTCGGCAGGGTAGTGGCTTAGGCGTACGGCGTTCATATTCATCGACTTGATGAGCAGCACGTCCTCAATGTTCTTTTGTTTCGACAGCGTACGGCCCGTCTCCGGTCGGAACGAGTGTCGATTGACGCCCTTAAAGATGACCTTATGGCCATTGATGAAAACACCATCTTCCTGATCGCCATTGTACTGATGACGATACTCGATGGTGCGGAAACCAAACTTCTGGCGCTCTACATGTAGGGTCTTGCCCTGTTGGTCCTTTAACGTGAAGACAGCGGTATAGAGGTTTGGCTCTTCGGCATTCCACAACTTAGGGTTCTTGACCACGAAGTCAACCTTGACCTTGTCGCTGGCAGAGGTAGCGGAGGGACTGGTGGCGACCTTAGCTCCTTTGGCATCGATGATGTCAACACTGACAGCCCCCTGTGGAACAGCACGGTTCAGATAGACATCAGCCTGGAAGCGTCCGTCCATGCCGGCATCAATGGCTACGCGTTCCATGTTTAGCACTGGTTTGCTGACGACAAAGACAGGACGCCAGATGCCACCGAAGTTCCAGTAGTCAGCCCTGCGTTCTGCCAGATTTACCTGCGGAATGCTGCTCTCTTTAAGCACCTCCAGTTCAAGTTTGTTTTTCCGTTTGCCGAAGAATACACGGTCACTGACGTCAATGGTGTGACGCGTGTAACCTCCCTGATATTTGCCTGCACCCAGTTTACGGCCATTGATGGTACCTCTCAACTCTGTAAACACGGCTTCGAAAACCAGAAATATCTGACGCCCCTGCCACTCTTGAGGCAAGGCGAACTCTGTCTTATAGAGGCCCTTCTCATCTGCCACCCCGTCAGCAGTGGCCTTGCCCCAGAAACGCACTCCATACTGGTAGGTGCCGAAGCCCTGCAGTTCCCAACACGAAGGAACGCCTATCTTGGTCCATTGGCCACAGTTTCTTCCGTCTGTACATAGGAAGTCCCACTGCACCATATCGTCGCAACCATGGCCGCTAAGATACTGACGCTGGGTCTCTACCGACGACTGTGCCTGCATGGCTGCGCATGCCATGCCCATTAAAGCGCATAGAAAAAGTCGTTTCATAGCTCGCTATATCTATTTAATTAATAGACGAATGGTGGAGTAAAATGTCACTAATCAAGAAAAAGCAACAAAAACAATGGCCGTAAGGAAAATATTTCGTACCTTTGCCCTATCATTCATAACAAGACAGATGGAAACACAACACACTTATCAGCGTCGCCCTTCGACGGTTGCCCATGTGGGAGCAATCGGTATCGGTGGCGACAATCCCATACGCATCCAGTCGATGGCTACGGTAGATACCAATGATACGGAAGGCTGTGTCAGTCAGGCCAAGCGCATCATCGATGCCGGAGGTGAACTGGTACGGTTTACCACCCAGGGCACCCGTGAGGCAGAGAACATGAAGAACATCTCGGCACGCTTGAAGGCCGATGGCTACCAGACACCCTTGGTGGCCGATGTACACTTTACGGCACATACTGCTGATGTCGCCGCCCAGTATTGTGAGAAGGTGCGCATCAATCCCGGCAACTACGTCGATCCTGGCCGGACCTTCAAGCACTTGGAATATACCGATGAGGAATATGCTGCCGAGTTGCAGAAGATAGAAGCCAAGTTGGTGCCTTTCCTGCAAATTTGTAAGGAGCATCATACCGCCATTCGCATTGGTGTGAACCACGGCTCGCTGTCGGACCGCATCATGTCGCGCTATGGAGATACCCCCGAGGGTATCGTCGAGAGTTGCATGGAGTTTCTGCGCATCTGCCGACGGGAACAATTCGATGATGTCGTCATCAGCATCAAGGCATCCAATACCGTAGTGATGGTGACTACCGTCCGTCTGTTGGTCAAGACAATGGACCAGGAGGAGATGCACTATCCGTTGCATCTTGGCGTGACGGAAGCCGGAGAGGGAGAAGACGGTCGTATCAAATCGGCCGTCGGCATCGGGGCTCTGCTGACTGAGGGCATTGGTGACACTATCCGTGTCAGTCTCTCGGAAGAGCCGGAGTGTGAGATTCCTGTGGCCCGCAAGTTAGTGGACCTCATTCCTGAATGTGTCCGCCTGCGCCAAGAGGCTGAGGCCAGCATTCAGGATGACACCATCACGCTGGTGGTGGATGCCCCTGACTGGGAGACCCTGCAACTGAAAGCTGCCATGGCTGTCGGTGCCCTGCTCATCGAAAAGAAAGCTCATAAATTGTCAATTCTCAATTCTCAATTCTCAATTGAAAAGCTCACGGAGCTTTCTGATGCTATTTTGCAGGCCGCTCGCATCAAATTTACGAAGGCGGAATATATCTCTTGTCCAGGCTGTGGCCGCACGCTGTATAACCTGCAGGACACCATCGCCCGCATCAAGTCTGCCACCAGTCATCTGGTAGGACTGAAAATAGGCATCATGGGTTGCATTGTCAACGGCCCTGGTGAGATGGCTGATGCTGACTATGGCTATGTCGGTGCCGGACGCGGTAAGATTAGTCTCTACAAGCAGAAGGTGTGTGTGGAGAAGAATATCCCCGAAGAAGAGGCGGTTGATAAGCTGCTGGAGCTGATAGCAAAAGACAGAGGTGAGAAATAGTTTCCCACTTCTCACCTCTTATCCCTAGATATTTTTCCGATAGCAACGATGGCGACGATGCTGCGTGGACTCTAAATATTGCCACTGTGACAGCACGCCCTCGTTGCTTTCCATTTGCGGTCCAGTCTCAGCCCATTCGAAACCATAGCGCTGGAATTGGCGGATGAGGTCGTCGAAGATCAACGCGTTGGCACCCTTGCTGCGGTATTCGGGCAGTACGCCAATGAGCAATAGATCGACAACGGGTGTCTTGTGCCACTTGAGAATCTTCAGCAGTTCCCACCAGCCGAAAGGTAGGTAGCGGCCGTCGCGCGTCTTCTGCAGTGCCCGCGAGAACGAGGGGAACGTGATGCCGAAGCCTACCAGTTTTTCACCATCCATGATACCCGTCACCAAGTTCAGGTCGGCAATCTTGATATAGTCGTTGACCAGACAGTTGATCTGATGGTCCGACAGCTGACTGAAGCCATACAGGTCTTTATAGGTCGTGTTCAGCAAGTCGAAAATCCGACGGCCCCAACCATCGTTGATGAGCTCCCGGCGTGTGAACTTATGGACACTCAAGCCGTAGCGCTTGCGTACCATCTCGGTAATCTTAGAAAATTTGTCGGGCACCACCTCGGGCACCTTGACCTTCAGTTCTACCCAGTCGTTGGCTTTCTCGAAACCAGCCATACGCTCCATGTGTTCGGAATAGTACGGATTGTTGTAGTTGATATACATGGTGGCCAGTTGGTCGAAACCCTCGACAAGCATGCCCTCTCGGTCTGTGTCGATGAAGCCCATGGGACCGGCTATCTCGGTCATGCCTTGCTGTCGTCCCCAGTCCTCGACAGCCTGGAGCAGGGCGACAGACACCTCAGGGTCGTCTATGAAGTCGAACCAGCCGAAACGAACCTGTTTGCGGTCCCACCGCTCGTTGGCCCGTCGGTTGATAATGGCTGCTACGCGGCCAACCATCTGTCCGTCGCGGAACGCCATGAAGTATTCGGCGTCGCAGCATTCGAACGACGGGTTTTTGTCGTGTCTCAAGGTATTCATTTCCTCCGAGAATAGGAAAGGTACGGCATACTCGTTGCCGCGATAGAGGTCATAATAGAACTGCACAAACTGACGCAGCTCCTTCCGATTGGTTACTCGTTTGATGTCTATGGTGCTCATAGTGTGTTATCTCGCCAAGTATTTGCGACCGTTCATGATATAGATGCCCTTCTGAGGTTTCTGGATGCGCTGTCCGTTAAGGTTGAAGACGGGAGCATTCATCTGTTGATCGGCACTGATGCCGCCGATGCCCAGGGAATTGTCCCTCATGAAAGCAGAATAGGTCTGTTGTAACTGGACATTCTGTTGGGTCGATGGCTTATAGTAGTAAACGGCAACCCAGTATTTTTCATTAAACATGAGTTCGTCGAAGCTGACTTCTATGTCGCGTGATTCACCAACCGGGATGTTGACGGCGACGTATTTGTTCATCACATTCTTACCCATATTAGTACCGTCATTGTTCAGCTTGAAGAGATAGAGCAGCAACTCATCCTCGAAGGGCTGACTATCTTTGTTCTTGATGGTGAACTTCGCTGTGAAAGTCGTTCCATAGACGACGCGTTGGCTGTTTTCTATCTGCTGGCCGACAATCAAATCCTTCGTACATTCTAGGTTGGGTTCTCTTTGTTCTGCCAGTTGGATGTTACCCGTCCAGATTGCAGTGCCAACAGCATTGAAGTTGTCATCAATGTCTGTGTATAATGCCAAGGGTATTGTTCCTGACTGGGCGGAGGAGAAAGTGAGTGACAGGTTATCACTCTCGCCCGGATCGAGATTGACACCGATACCCGTGGCCAGTTTACCACTGACAAAGAGGTACAGTTTACTGGTGTAGGTCGTTCCCGTATTGGTGACATTGGTGTGTAGCGTGATGTTCTTGCCCTGCTTCATGATGCCTTCGAAGTTGACATTATTTGCCTGAAGGCTGGAGGTGGCTTCTACGATGGAAAGATTGTTGTTGTTTACCGTCAGTGTGAGGAAGAGGGGCTTGAGATAGGTGGCATTGGGCAGCCATGCTGATGTTTCTACTTCACGACTGATGATTTTTAGCAGATATGTGCCAGAGGTAATACCAGCTCCCCATTCGATGGTCTGGGTGGCATTCTTGTAACCTTGTCCATTAGTCAGAGAGGATGTGGTTGTTCTCTTGAAGTCCTGCGTGAGCTGGTTGTTCTGATAGATACCGACTCCATAGTCGAAAGTGGCCGTTCGTCCCGACAGGTTATAAGTGCCGTATGCAAGGTCTATCGAGAAGTTAGCACTTGAACTGCTGCGTGACGGGGTGTTGGTTACAACCAGACTGGCAGTAGACATGCGTATGGGTGCGGCCTCTGTGGTATTAGGTTGGAGACCAATCAAGACAGCCTGTCGGAGACTATAACCGTTCTTGCTGCTGCTACCGCCACTGCCTGTGCCGTGGGGGTTGCACTCCGAGAGTTTAAAGAAGCCGTTGTAGCGTCCGCTCCATCCCCAATTGATATGGAAGAGTCCGTCCTTGTAACCGTCACAGACAAAGGCATGTCCGGCGTTGGATACGGCAGACTGTGCACCACCGCTATAGAGCACGGGGCGCTTGGCGGCGAGTTCAGCATATACCAGGTTGTCCCAGTCTGTAGCATTATAGTCTGCTCGTTCCTTTTCCTCACCATTGGGGTTGAAACCAAAGTAGGTGAAGTATTGGACTCTTTCAGTGGCAGTACCAGCTACTTTCGAATACTTCATCTGGGCAGCACGGCCGCAGTAGGCCATCAACTTGGCAACCTCCTGGATAGACTCACCTGTTGCGGAAGTCTCGTAGTAGTCTTCCATGATGTCGTAGTTGAACGTGGTGGCAGGCAGTGCGGGGATGTCTATCTGGTAATAGCCAGCGGCTGTTGCTGACCTGACATTTGTGCCGTCGCTCGACAAAAAGTAGGAATAGGCAGGAATGACCGTGGTCTGTACGGGCGATGCGTAGTATCTGATGATCTGCGCCATGGCGGTAGCTACGCAGCCAGCATAGGGATATATGACGTCATCGAGGATGCATTTCTCGTTCCCCAGGTTGTAAGGGGCGTTCTGGTCCCATTTGGTCTGGATGAGCGGATCGATGTTCTCGCGCTGCACCATGGTACGGTGGGCCTCAGCCTCTCCATTGCGCACCATCTCCGTCTGCTCGGCATAGCACTGGAGCATATACTGCAGGGCGGGGGGCATATCCTGCGGGTCAAACTCGCCACTTTCAGAGTAGCCGAGGATGTCGTCGCTAACCTGTTCCTCACCAGCCACAATGACGAAGCCCTTCTTGGCTCTCTGGGCATTGAAGACATAGTATGCAGGGTTGTTACCACTGGCTACCGTGGCCAATTTCATGGTTGTTGAGGGACCAAAAAGGGCTGCGGCTTTCCGCTGGGCAGCACGCCGTCCGATGTTTCCGGCCGTCATCAAAGTACATACCAGCAGTAACAGGAATAGAGTAGAAAATCTCTTCATATTAGATGAGTCTATATGGTTTTTATCGTGCAAAGGTACGAGAAAAAAATGAAAGAAGCAAGAAATTATTCTTTTAAATGCATCATATAATTCCACAACTGACGATAGAACGGGTGGCGTGTCATGGTTTGTCGGTCACCGAGGATGATGAGTTTCATGCGTGCCCTGGTGATGGCGACGTTCATGCGGCGTAGGTCGCGGAGGAAACCTATCTGTCCCTCATCGTTGGAGCGTACCAGCGAGATGACGATGACATCGCGCTCCTGACCTTGGAAACCATCGACGGTATTGATGCTGATGAGGCGGCGGAAGGGTTTGAAGAACTCACGTTTCATGAGCAGGCGCCGGAGATACTGCACTTGTGCCCGGTAGGGTGAGATGACGCCTACGTCAATGCGCTCGTCCAAGAGTCGCTGCTTGCCTATCTGGTTGAAGTAGTTCTGTAGTGCCAACAGGGTCAGCTCGGCCTCCGACTTGTTGATGCGCCCGAACGACTCTCCGACGAACTCTTCTTTGAAGGAAGCATCCGTCACATCAGAGAAACTTCCTGTGTCTATCCACGTCATGGGGATGTCCATGTCCAGAATGCTGCGGTACTTTACCTCTGGAGCACTCTCCACCTGCCCGCCGTAGAACCAGTTGCTCGAGAAGCGCATGATGTCGTCGTTCATGCGGTATTGTATCTTGAGCAGGGTGACCGCTTCGGGATGTGTTTCTACGATGCGCTCCATGAGGGTCTTGCCCAGTCCAGCCTTCAAAGCGGCGATGCTCTTGACGGTGGGTGGCAACTGACAGTGGTCGCCAGCCAGTACGACACGGCTGACGCGGCGCAAGGGAATCCAACAGGCGGCCTCCAGAGCCTGGGCGGCCTCATCGATGAATAGCGTACCGAACTTCTGACCGTCCAGCAGGCGGTTGGCTGAGCCCACCAGTGTAGAGGCGATGACGCGGGCCTCGCCAAAGAGGTCGCTATTGATGCGTATCTCCAGTTCGGTGGCGCGGCTCTTCAGGCTCTCCAGCTTTTGGTGATACCCGTCGCTGACACGACGGGAACGGTGGCTTCTTAGGTCGCGGATGGCCTTGCGCAGTGCCCACAGTTGCGGATAGTCCGGGTGGGCCTCGAAGCGCCTTTCGTAGGTAAAAGACAGCATCTTGTCGTTCACACGGGTGGGATTGCCGATGCGCAGCACATTGATGCCACGGTCGACGAGTTTTTCCGATATCCAGTCCACCGCCATGTTACTCTGGGCACATACCAGCACCTGGTTCTCGCGCATCAGTGTCTCGCGGATAGCCTCTACAAGGGTGGTGGTCTTGCCCGTTCCCGGAGGACCATGGACGATGGCTACATCCTTGGCGCGCAACACCATATTAACGGCCTCTTCCTGCGTGTGGTTCAGATAGGGGAAGTGCATGGGCGAGAAGACGAAGGTAGAGACCTCTCCCGATCTCCCCGAAGGAGAGGAGGATGAAGGTTTGGAAGGGGTATAGAAAAGATCTCGAAGTTCGCCTAAACGCCCCTTCCCTTTGATGGCGCGGTCCAGCGCCTCCAGCATCAGGCGGTATGAGGTCTCGTCGAACGACAGTTGGACGCCCAAACGTTCTGCGTTCTGCAGGTCGCTGACGGCAAAACCATCGGGTACGGTAACCACCATGCGGTCGCCATCCACGTAGCTGACCATGGCAGTATGGCGGAAATAGCTGATGGATTGATCCTTGTTCAGATTCCTGTCGCCCCCTAACTTAGGGGGCAAAGGCGTAGTAAAGAACTGAACTGGCCGTCCAAACTCAAAGTTATGCTCGATGTCGGTGTCGGCAGTGCGTATCACCTCTATGGCCAGTTGGTTCAGCGAGTTGTAGTAGCTCTTGGTGACCTTGACGGGCCACCACGCATCACCGCGCTTGACCTTCCGCAGAATACCTATCTGTTCGGTCTGCTGTCGGAAAGACTCCTTTTCACAGTTGTACTCCAGCTGCAACAGAAGGCGTTGCTGCTGGAGTACTTGTACGGGGGATGCGGTAATGGGCATTTATCTCACTACTATTTTCTTTCCGTTTTGTACGTAGATACCCTTCTGGGTGGGCTGCTCCACCTTGCGGCCCTGCAGGTCGTAGTAGATAGGCGTTCTGTTCGTTGCGACAGAGTCACAACATACGGAACTGATGCCGGTAGTCTTTCCCTTAACAGCGACACCCACCAGTTGGGTCCACTGCGTCTCGCCGTCGTTGACGGTCACCTTGATATAATCAGCTCCTGCCATGGCATTAGCCTGCGCTGTCACTACCGAACCATTGACGGAAGGCGTGAAGAGCGTACTCTCGGTGGCTACACCATAGGTGGGCGTAGCCTTGTCATAGTTACCATTCTGACCATAGAAACCGGCAAAGAGAGGCTTCACGTCCAGGTTGGCTGTCTCGTTGGGATTCACGAGGATATACGGATGGGCCATGAACTCCAGATAGTCCTCCAGCAGGGTCCAGCCGTCGCCGTCGGGGTCATCGTTCTGGTTGGGCAGGCTGGGGTTACTGCCAATCATCTCTTCCCACCAGTCAGGCATGCCGTCCTGGTCGGTGTCGAAGTCGGCTGCACGCTGCGTTTCGGGATATTCCTCCCAACCACCGGGGTGTTCGGTGATGTCAGCCTCGTTGTCTATCTCACCTTTGATACCCGACTTAGAACCTACATAGGTATAAGTGCCACTCAGCGTCTCTTTGACTACCCGCACGTGCTGCTCATCGCGCTGAGGCATCGTGGCACCAGCATAGCTGGTCACAATCTTTATGGCGTCTTTGGCCGAATGGATGGTAGCATAGCTGGGGAACAGCGGCTCGTTGACTATATATTGGTAGCTGGTGGGTTTGTTACCCGTGGCATTGTTTAATCCTGATGTGGTCAGTGTGTGGTTTTTATTCTCGCGGATATTGTCATAGACGTAAGCCTGGTCGGTACCCAATGGATTGATGGCGTCTTCGAAGTCCTGAGTAAAGAGCGTTTGCCTACTGGTGTTTTCGCCCATTTTGTAGTAATTACCTACGAAATTTACCATATGACAGTTGCCATCGGTGGTACGGTTGTGCCAGTTATAGCAGACATTGTTAAACAGGTCCAGACCACCGATAGGGATGTTGTTGGCATCCATGCCACCGCCCATCGACCAGTTACGGCCCTCGCAGTTCAAGAGCAGGTTATGGTGCCACGAACCTATTTGCCCGTCAATAGTGGCAGCATATCCGTGGTTCGTGCCGTCCTTGTAGTTTTTGTGACCTGTGATACCTAATGCCTCGAAGATGCCGCTGTATTGGAACGAGATATTCTGTGCTCCTCGTCCGCTGACCGTCTCGTCCGTTCCCCAGGCCGCCGTGCAGTGATCCACGATGGCGTGGTTGGCACCCGACATACCCATGGCGTTACCGGTGTTCTCACCATAGACGCCCAGTCCGCGCTTGAAACGCATGTGGCGGGCAATGACATCAGAGCCGATGTTGATGTTCGAGGCCTTGATGCAGATACCCTTGCCGGGAGCTGTCTGTCCGGCGATATAGGCGTAGGGTTTGGTGAAGTACGACTCGAAGTCGAGTTCGATGATACCGCTGACGTCAAATACGATGTAGCGTGGCTGGTCTATCTTCACCAGACCATAGAGCAGCGAACCTTCCTGGTTGACATCTCCGCTGAGGTTGGTGACGTGATAAACGATACCACCACGGCCACCCTGTGCATAGCGTCCATAACCCTCGGCCTCGGGGAAGGCCAATTGGCGAGGACGGAACGACCAGACATCACCCTTGAAGACACGGCCGTCGTTGATTTCCTCATCCACGCGCCAGTAATAAATGTTGCTGGATTTTAGTCCGTTGATGGTATATTGAGGATCTGTTCCTACATATTGATAGGTAGTAGCATTTTCCACTTCTTCAGCATCAGTACCCCAGACCAACTTGTGTTTCACAGCAACCGCAGCTCCTGCCCATTGGAGGGTAACAGAACCGTCATCGCCATCTACGTGGTAATCCAGATGGTTGGGGGAGGGGTCCATAGCCTGAACGGGTGAGCGGTCAATGAGCAGACCATTCAGAATAACGTTAGTTGTCTGATAGGTCTTTCCTGTTTCTACTTCAGTGGTATAGGTGAAGGAAACGGTCTGACCTGCTTCTATTATGTCAAATTCAATATACGAGTAGGTGGCATCGGCCATTTTTAACTCTCCTTGTTTGTTCTTGACATTGACGAAAGGGACGCCCGTTTGTCCAGGCAGTGGGGTGTGAACTTCTTTTCGATCTATCACCTCTTGGTCGTCTATGATCTTTGTAGTTTCTACAATATCGGTGCGGACAACATCTACCTTGATGGTTGGCATACCAACTGGCTTTGAAGTATCTGTGTTATAGGGATCCTTCCAAACGTGATAGGCCGCTACAGAGTGATGTCCTACGGATAGCCCACTAACAGTAACCGTCAAACTCGTGGGTTTAGATGTCTGGTTGGGTGTCTCATTGCCATTTGGGTCTTCTATCTGTCCTTCTGCATCCTGCGTGGCAATATAGGCGATGACGCCATCGCCCAAAAAGCGATTACCAGTTAATCCATCATTTTTACCCCAGGTACAGGTATTTTTATGCCAGTCACCTTTTAATATAGTGGCATTTCCTGTAGCGGAAATAGTTAAGAATATGCCATTATCGAGTGTTTTGGAATCGGTGGCTATCTTAGTAAAATCCCATTGTACGTAACCTGGCTCCTGCACCAGTGCTTCCTGACCTGTGTTGACTTTGTTCAAATCAATACTCTGTGCCATCATCCCGACAGTGCAGCACACACAAAGTGTTGTTAAGATTAGTTTTCTCATTTTTTTTGTCGTTTGTTTTGTTAATAGACGATTGTTTCGTAACTTTGTCACCAAATGACAACGCTTCACCCACTATATACCGATTTACAGGCTCCCGAGCGGTTTACCTATCCGTTTTGTTATGAGCCACATCCCCTCTGCCAGTTGGCCGCCCGCGAGGTGCAGCAGTATATTGCCCACGAGCCTGAAATCCTGGAGGATGCCGACAAGGGAAAGATGTTTGGCGTGCTGGTCGTGGAAGAAAAAGGATTTGATGGCTCTCATGGGCGATTGGGGTATTTGGCAGCGTATAGCGGATTGTTGGCAGGACGTAACGACTGGCCGTTCTTCGTGCCTCCCGTCTATGATGCGCAACAGCCCGACGGACATTTCAAGACTACGGAGCGCGAGATATCTAGAATCTCTAGAGACCCCAGGTCATCTAGCGACTCTAAAGAAATGTCGCAGGAGTTGCAGATGTGGCTGTTCCACCAATATCAGCTGTTGAATGCCCGAGGCGAGACGAAGGACTTGGTAGATATCTGGCAGTCGTATTACAGTCGTCCGAAGTTGCGACAGAAATTTCCCTTGCCCCCAGGAGGTACAGGCGACTGCTGTGCGCCCAAGTTGTTGCAGTATGCCTATCAGCAGGGGTTGAAGCCCGTCTGCATGGCTGAGTTTTGGTGGGGACAGCCCACCAAGGAGGAGTTGCGCCAGCACCTGAACTACTATCCAGCCTGCCGGGGCAAGTGCAAGCCCCTCCTGACGTGGATGCTGCAAGGACTGGATGTTGACCCTGATCCGGAGACCCAGGGCTTTGAGCGGATGGAGATACCCGTTGTTTATGAGGATGACGCCATCGTGGTTGTCAACAAACCCAGCGGCATGCTCTCCGTACCCGGCCGTATCGAGGATTATAGTGTTGAGGCGGTCATGCAACAGCGCTATCCCGGTAGCCATGTGGCCCACCGGTTGGATATGGGCACCTCGGGACTGCTCATTGTGGCCAAGACGCAGGAGGCATATCATCAGCTCCAGCAGCAGTTCATCAAGCATCAGGTGAAGAAGAAATACGTAGCTTTGCTTTCCTCCCCTAACCCCTCCAAAGGAGGGGAAAACACTGTCCGCAAGGCCCTCCTCCACTTTGGGGAGATCGGGAGGGGGACCATCTCGTTGCCCTTGCGTCCAGACCCCATGAATCGCCCGCGCCAAGTAGTCGATAAGGAGCACGGCAAACGGGCTGTCACTGACTACGAGTTCCTCAACGCTCAACTCGTTGCCCTCTATCCGCAGACGGGACGCACCCATCAGTTGCGCATCCATTGTGCCCATCCCGAAGGTCTGGGACGTCCTATCGTGGGTGACGAACTCTATGGCACGAAAGCCGCCCGGTTGTATCTCCATGCCACGGAATTATGGTTCACCCATCCCGTTACGGGAGAACCCATGCATTTTGAATTACTTCCTGATTTTTAAAATATTGTAAAGCATATGACTCATCACGAACACGATCATCATCACGAATGCTGTGAACATGAACACAAAGAGCATCATCACGAGCATCATCACGAACATGGGCTGCACAGGCAGTTGGGAATGATTGCCGCTACGGTACTGCTGCTCATAGGGGCAGTAGTCATAGAGAAGACGACGTCGCTCACCACTTGGCAGTTGCTGTTGGTTTACCTCATTCCATATTTATTAATAGGCTCCGAAACGCTGAAGGAGGCGGTAGAGGGACTCCTGGAGGGTGAACCCTTCAACGAGCATTTCCTGATGGCGGTAGCTACCATCGGTGCCCTATTGATTGGCTTCTTCCCTGGGGCGGAGACAGAGTTCCCTGAAGCTGTATTTGTCATGCTGTTCTTCCAAATAGGAGAACTTTTCGAAGGTTATGCAGAAGGGAAAAGCCGTGATAACATTGCTCACCTGATGGATATCAGACCTGACGTAGCGCATGTGGAGGCGATAGGTGACGTGAAACCAGAAGAGGTGGGCATTGGTTCGGTGATTGTGGTACGACCAGGCGAGAAAGTCCCTCTCGATGGCGTCATCATTGATGGTACGTCAACCCTGAATACGATGGCGCTGACAGGCGAGAGTCTGCCTCTTGAGGTAAAGATAGGCGACGAGATCATATCGGGATGCATTAACCTGAGCGGGTTGATACAGATACGCACCACTAAGACCTTTGGCGAGAGTACCGTCTCGAAAATCATTAAATTGGTCGAAGATGCTGGTGAGCATAAGTCGCAGAGCGAGGCCTTCATCACCCGCTTTGCCCGTATCTATACGCCTATCGTGGTGTTCCTGGCCATAGCTATAGCTGTCGTGCCACCTTGTTTGTCATTTATCATTTATCATTTGTCATTTATCGAAGTGTTCCCCACCTGGCTCTATCGTGCTTTGATGTTCCTCGTAGTCAGTTGTCCCTGCGCACTGGTTATCAGCGTACCCCTTACCTTCTTTGGTGGTATAGGCGGAGCATCCAGAAAAGGTGTGTTGGTAAAAGGTGCCAACTATCTGGATTTGTTGGCGAAGGTTGATACGGTGGTGTTCGACAAGACTGGTACGCTGACTCACGGCTGCTTTTCCGTAGTGGCCGTACATCCCGAGATGTGCAGCGAGTACCAGTTATTGCATTTGGCTGCTCACGTAGAACACTCTACTACACACCCCATTGGTGCCGCCTTGCGCGATGCCTTCCCAGAAGAAGCGACCGATGGTTGCAAGGTGACCGATGTGGAAGAGATTGCCGGCAAGGGTATTCAAGCCACCGTCGAGGGGCGTCAGGTTACTGTGGGCAATACGAAGATGATGGACCTGATAGGCGCTCAGTGGCACCAGTGCGAACAGGGCGATAATGGTACCATCATTCATGTGGCCATCGACGGCACTTACGCGGGGCATATCGTTATCAACGACCAAGTCAAGCCCGATAGTGCCGAAGCCATCCTACAGTTGAAGAAACTGGGCGTACAGAAGACCGTGATGCTGACGGGCGACCGTGAGGATGTGGCGCGCCGTGTAGCCCAACAACTGGGCATCGACGAATACCATGCCGACCTGTTGCCTGGCGACAAGGTCGAGAAACTCACCTCTTGTCTCAAACCTGTTGCCTCTTCCAAGGTCGCCTTCGTAGGCGACGGCATCAATGACGCCCCTGTGCTGGCTCGTGCCGACGTGGGTATTGCCATGGGAGGCTTGGGTAGTGATGCCGCCATCGAGGCTGCCGACGTAGTGCTGATGGACGACCACCCGTCGAAGATTGCTACCGCCATCAGCATAGCCCGTCGTACAATAGCCATCGCCCGTCAGAACATCGGCTTTGCCATTGGTGTCAAGGTTGCCGTTTTGTTGCTGGCTGCCGTCGGCATAGCCACCATGTGGTTGGCTGTCTTTGCCGACGTGGGTGTCACCGTACTGGCTGTGCTCAACGCCATGCGTGCCTTGAGGGCATGAAAAAATGGCTGCATCCGTTCAGGGTGCAGCCATTTTCTTGATAGCTATTAATTTATTTCTTGTTCAGGGCGAGGTCGATAGCTACGGCGATAGCCACGGTAGCACCCACCATCGGGTTGTTACCAATACCCAGGAAGCCCATCATCTCGACGTGAGCAGGAACAGAAGAAGAACCTGCGAACTGAGCGTCAGAGTGCATGCGACCCAGGGTGTCAGTCATACCGTAAGAAGCAGGACCGGCAGCCATGTTGTCTGGGTGCAGGGTACGACCCGTACCACCACCGGAAGCTACTGAGAAGTAGGGCTTACCAGCGAGCACGCGCTCTTTCTTATAGGTACCTGCTACGGGGTGCTGGAAGCGGGTGGGGTTCGTTGAGTTACCCGTGATAGACACGTCAACATTCTCCTTCCACAGGATAGCGACACCCTCACGAACATCGTCAGCACCATAGCACTTGACCTTCAGACGGCTGGGGTTATTGCCATAAGCAACCTCCTTGACCACCTTCAGCTCAGAGGTGAAGTAGTCGAACTGGGTCTGTACGTAGGTGAAACCGTTGATGCGGCTGATGATCTGAGCAGCATCCTTGCCAAGACCGTTCAGGATAACGCGCAGAGGCTTCTGGCGAACCTTGTTGGCCATCTCAGCAATCTTGATAGCACCCTCAGCAGCAGCGAAAGACTCGTGACCTGCCAGGAAGGCGAAGCACTCAGTCTCCTCGCGGAGCAGACGGGCGGCGAGGTTACCGTGGCCGATACCAACCTTACGGTCGTCAGCTACAGAACCAGGGATGCAGAAGCTCTGCAGACCGATACCGATAGCCTCGGCAGCGTCAGCAGCAGTCTTCACGCCCTTCTTGATGGCGATAGCAGCACCGCAAACGTATGCCCACTTAGCGTTCTCGAAGCAGATACGCTGGGTGTCCTCACACATCTGGTAAGGATCAACGCCTGCCTTCTCACAAATCTCGTTGGCCTCCTCGATAGAGTTGATGCCATTCTCCTTCAGAGCAGCAAGAACCTGGTTGATACGGCGCTCCTGACTCTCAAACTGTACTTTTCTAATCATAGTCGTATCCTCCTTATTCTTTACGTGGGTCAATAGCCTTTACTGCACCCTGCTCCTCAGTCGTACGACCGTAAGAACCGGTGTTCTTCTTCATAGCCTCGTTGGCGTCCATACCGTTCTTGATGGCTTCCATCATCTTGCCCAGGTGTACGTACTCGTAACCGCAAACCTCGTTGTTGCTGTCGAGATACATCTTGGTGATGTAACCCTCGGTCAGCTCCAGATAGCGGGTACCCTTGGCAACAGTGCCATAGAGCGTACCAGTCTGTGAACGAAGACCCTTACCGAGGTCCTCCAGACCAGCACCGATAGCCAGACCACCTTCAGAGAAAGCACTCTGTGTGCGGCCATAGACAATCTGCAGGAACAACTCGCGCATAGCGGTGTTGATGGCATCGCAAACGAGGTCGGTGTTCAGGGCCTCGAGGATGGTCTTACCAGGCAGAATCTCAGAAGCCATAGCAGCTGAGTGAGTCATACCGGTGCAACCGATGGTCTCCACCAGAGCCTCCTGGATGACGCCGTCCTTGACGTTCAGCGACAGCTTGCAGGCACCCTGCTGAGGTGCACACCAACCAATACCGTGGGTGTAACCCGAAATGTCCTTGATCTCCTTTGCCTGAATCCATTTGCCCTCCTCAGGAATGGGTGCAGGACCATGATAAGCGCCCTTGCAAACGCTACACATGTTTTCTACTTCTTTTGAATAAATCATGCTGTGTGAAAAATTATAAAAATAAATACCTATTCTTCTTTAGCCTTGCAAAATTACTGCGATAATTCCACTTAGCCAAAACACCTTTCTTATATTTAAGAACAATTAACAAGATACCTCGTGGTGAAAAACGACAAAATAAAAGATTTTTGTGTCGTGATTCGTGAAAAATGAGTATCTTTGCAGCACGTAACAAAGAGAACAACAAAATAGAAAAGTCATGAAACAGATGAAACTATGGGTGCTTGCCGCCACCTTGTTATGCGGCACCATGTCCCTGATGACGGCCTGCAAAGGTCATGCAACAGAAGAGAACGCCACCCAGGTGGTGAAGAGCGAGGAACTGATTCGCACCAGTCAGAGTTGGGATGGTGTGGAACTGCCCGACTACCTGCAGGGCCGTCCGGAACTGGTGGCCGTGAAGTACGAGTTCCCTGCCGGACAGAAATTGGGATGGCACCACCATCCCGTGATGAACTACGGCATACTGGTGCAGGGTGAACTGACCATCATAGGTCAGGACGGTAAGGAGAAAGTGGTGCATGAGGGTGAGCCCGTCGTAGAGATGGTAAACACCATCCATCATGGCGAGAACCGAGGTACGAAACCCGTCATCCTCTACATGTTCTACCTCTCTCAGAAGGATCTGCCCCTGGCCGTGCAGCATCCTGAGATTCCGCTGGAGTAATAACAATACCAAGCGTATGAAAAAGAAGAGGTGACCGATTGACTCGATCACCTCTTCTTTTGATGGTCGGGATGAGGCGACTCGAACGCCCGACCCCTACGTCCCGAACGTAGTGCGCTACCAACTGCGCTACATCCCGATTTCTATGCAATGATGGTGCAAACCGAGAGCAGAAAACTCGCTTTATGCCGAGGTGCAGCCCATCATCGCAGTCGGTTTCCGAAAAAACCGGGTGCAAAGGTAGTGTAAAAAAATGAATTACGTGCAGTTTTAGCAAAAAAAATTTGTAAGTGCGGCGAAAAACGATTATCTTTGCACACAAAATCAACCATTTATGAAACGACAGCTTCTCCTACTGACAACAATGTTTTTGCTGCTGGCAGCCAGTGCCCAGCAGGTGATTGTCGTGGAGAAGGGTAGTGTCAAGAGCCTGCTGGCAGCTATCGAGGAGGCCAACAAGGTCAATGCCGAGAAGTCGGCCGAGCGCCTGTTTATCCTCATTCCCGATGGGGTGTACGACCTGGGTGAACTGACGTTGACGCGCCTCTCGGGACATAATGTGGCGATGGTGGGTCAGAGCATGGAGGGCACGGTCATTTGTAATGCCCCTGACATCAAGACGGAGAGCATCAGCAAGACGGCTGTCATCCAGAATCGCGGAACGGGCAACTACTATCAGGACCTAACGCTGAAAAACGGTCTGGACTATTACATGTCAGAACCCGACGGCCGTGCCGTCTGTCTGCAGGACAAGGGAACCCATACCATCTGCAACCGTGTGCGCATGCTGTCGTACCAGGATACCTACTATAGTGACTCCGAGACTTGTCAGCATTACATGCAGAACAGTGAGATTCATGGTACCATCGACTTCATCTGCGGTGCCGGCGACGTATGGTTTGAGCGTTGCAAGATAGTGACGGAGAAACGTACTGTTGACGGTTCCGGCATCAATATCATCACGGCGACACGTACAGACGTAACTCCTTGGGGCTATATCTTCAACCGCTGTACGATAGAGAACGACGTGTCGATGTTCAATTTCGGTCGTTCGTGGCACACCAATCCCCGCTGTGCCTGGCTTCATACCACGCTGCTGACGCCCCAGAAGTTGGAGACGACGCGTTTCGACGACGAAGGCATGAAGACGTCAGGCAACTATTTCAAGGAGTACCACACGATGGATGCCGCAGGCCGTGACATCACCCCCGTCAGCAATGTCGTGACGTTCACCTTGCGCGATCATACGCAGCCTTTCGTGGCAGAGACCATTATGACGACCGATGAGGCTAAGCGTTATACGTTGAAAAACGTTTTCGGCGACTGGCGTCCAGACAAGGTGCTGAAGAAACTGGAGAAGCAGAGTCGCAAACTCAAGCAGCAAAACCAACTAAACTAAAACGACCCATATGAAACACCATCTGTTGATTGCGATATGCCTGTTGGCCTGGACGGCCGTTCAGGCACAGGAGGTCATCACCGTCAAGAAGGGTGATGCCAAGAGTCTGCTGGAGGCCATCGACCAGGCCAACAAGCAGAATAAGGACAAGGAGGCTCAGCGCTTGTATATCCTCATCCCCGACGGTTTTTATGACCTGGGCGACCGGGTGCTGACCAAGATTACGGGCCACCACATCGCACTGATAGGCCAGAGCATGGAGGGCACCGTCATCCAGAACAATCCCGACGTCAAGAACGAGGGCATCAGCAAGACCGCCGTCTTCCAGAACAGGGGTACGGGCAACTACCTCCAGGACCTGACGCTGAAGAATGCCCTGGACTATTATGCAGCTGGTTCGGCAGGCAGAGCTGTAACCTTGCAGGATAAGGGTACACATACCATTTGCAATCGGGTGCGCCTGCTTTCCTATCAAGATACCTATTATAGTGATAACGACCTCTGCCAGCATTACTTTCAGGACTCAGAGATTCATGGTACAGTAGATTTTATCTGTGGCGATGGTGATGTGTGGTTTGAGAAGTGTCGCATTGTGACAGAGAAACGTACTGCCAATGGTTCTGGACGAGATGTGATTGCTGCTCCCAAGACATCTAAGACTGATTGGGGCTATGTGTTCAACCATTGTACCATTGAGAATATCATTTCTCCCTTCGAGTATGCTCGTGGCTGGCATTCTGTTCCCCGTTGCATCTGGCTTTATACCACCCTGCTCTCACCAGAGAAGTTGAATTCCAACCGTTTCGATACGCATGGTATGAACACGGTAACGAGCGTCTTCAAGGAATATGGCACGATGGATGCGCAAGGTAATGACATTACTCCCAAGACAAATGTGCTGACGTTCTCGATGAAACGTAAGAAGATGGAGAATGGTGAGGAGGTGGTCACGGAACTGCAACATACTGATGAAACCATCATGAACAGTGAGGACGCTGCCCGATATACGATTAATCATGTGTTTGGCAATTGGCACCCTGACAAGGTCATCAAACAAGTGGAGAAGAAAGTCAAGAAACTAAAGAAGCGCCTATAACAGGCGCTTCAATTCGTTTATCTCTTCTTCTGTTGTTGCCCAACTGGTAACAAAACGACAGACAGTGTGATGGATGTCGGCCTTGCCCCAATGGGTGAACTCGATGTCTTTCGAGAGGTGATCTACCGTGTCGTTAGGCAGGATGACAAACTGCTGGTTGGTGGGTGAGTCGATAAAGAACTCACAACCTTTCTCCTTGAAAATCGCTTTCATGCGCATAGCCATGTCAATGGCATGCTGCGACAATTTGAAATAGAGGTCGTCAGTGAAGAGCGCATCAAACTGCAAACCAATCAATGCACCCTTGGCGATGACGGCACCGTGTTGTTTCTGAATAGAGAAGAAGTGCTTGTGGGCCGTACGGTTAGTGAAGACCACAGCCTCACCACACAAGGCACCTATCTTTGTTCCACCGATATAGAAAACGTCGCAGTGACGGGCCAGATAGGGCAGGGTGATGTCGCACCCTTCTGCCATCAGACCATAGCCTAAACGGGCTCCGTCAATATAAAGAGGTATGTTATAATGCTGACACACCTTATAGATATTGTCTAACTCCTGAGCTGTGTAGAGTGTGCCCAACTCCGTGGGGAAGGTGATATATACCAAACCAGGGAATACGGCGTGGGCATTGTTGCCGTCGTGCATGAAGTCGTCAAGGTACTTGTCGAGTGTCTTGGCATTCATCTTGCCCTGTTCGTCGGGTAATGTGATGATTTTATGTTCCGTAAACTCTACAGCACCAGCCTCGTGGACGTTGATATGACCCGTACCTACACAGATGACACCCTCGTACTGATAGAGCATCGAGTCGATGGTGGTAGCATTGGTCTGGGTTCCGCCTGTCAGGAAGAATATCTGGGCATCGGTCATGCCGATAGCCTGACGGATACGTTCCTTGGCACGCTCAGAGAAGGCATCAAAGCCATAGGGCGTTGGTTTCTCATTATTATATTTAATGAGGTTCTCCAGCACCTTCGGGTGTGCCCCGTTGTTATAGTCGCACTCAAAGGAAATCATAATGCTTCCAGCATGCGCTTGATGACTACGGAGCAGCTGATTTCGCGGTTGGCAGCCTCGGGGATGACCAGGCTGTTGGGCGACTCGATGACGTCGTCGGTGACGATGAGGTTGCGGCGCACGGGCAGACAGTGCATGAACTTACCGTTATTGGTCCACGACATGTGCTCGGTATCGACAGTCCATGAGCGGTCCTCACAGGTGATCTTGCCATAGTCGGCAGGATTCGTGACACCGGGGTTACTCCAGTTCTTGGCGTAGATGAAGTCGGCGCCCTCGAAGGCTTTCTTCTGGTCGTACTCCACGCGGGCATTACCCACGAACTGTGGGTCCAGCTCGTAGCCCTTGGGGTGGGTGATGACAAGATCCACATCGGGTGCGGCATTCATCCACTGGGCAAAGCTGTTGGGCACAGCCTGCGGCAGGGCACGGCAGTGGGGCGCCCAGGTCAAAACAACTTTAGGTTTTCGAGGAGTGAGGAGTGTGGAGTGAGGAGTGAGATTACCTTGCTGTGATATTTCTGCGGATTTTTCAGTGGCAGAACTATTCTCACTCCTCGCTCCACACTCCTCACTCCACGACTCCTCACTCCACGACTCCTCAATGGTAATCAGGTCGGCAAAGGCCTGCAGGGGGTGTACGGTGGCTGTCTCCATGGCGAAGACGGGACGGCCAGAATACTTGATGAACTGCTGGAGCACGGTCTCGGCATAGTCGTACTCACGGTCGGTGAGTCCGGCAAACGAGCGTACGCCGATGAGGTCGCAGTAGCAACCCATGACGGGAATGGCCTCGAGCAGGTGTTCGCTTTTGTCGCCATCCATGATGACGCCTCGCTCGGTCTCCAGTTTCCAGGCACCGGCATTGACGTCGAGCACGATGACATTCATGCCCAGGTTCATGGCGGCCTTCTGGGTGCTGAGGCGGGTGCGCAGCGAGTTGTTGAAGAAGATCATCATCAGGGTCTTGTTCTTGCCCAGATGCTGATACTTAAAACGGTCGTTCTTAATCTCAAAGGCTTCGGCCATGGCCTTGTCCAGCGGACCGATATCCTGTACGTTGATAAAACTCTTCATCGTTTTAGCCCCCTAAGTTAGGGGGATGGGGGTCTGAACAAGCGTATATCAGACCATTTATTGTTATTATTCGGAGCCTGCGCTTGTTCAGACCCCTGTGGTCCCCTAACTTACGGGACTGAGACTATGCTCGCACTTGGCCTTCGCCCTCGATGAGCCACTTGTAGGTGGTGATTTCCTCGAGTGCCATGGGACCGCGGGGACCGAGTTTCTGGGTGGAGATGCCTATCTCGGCACCCAGTCCGAACTGGGCACCGTCGGTGAATGACGTCGGTGCGTTCCAATAGACGCAGGCGGCATCGACATGTGCCTGGAAACGGCGTGCGGTGTCGGCATTCATGGTGATGATGGCCTCGCTATGTCCTGACCCGTGCTGGTCGATATGCTCCAAGGCCTCGTCTAGGGATGCCACGGTACGGATGGCCATCTTGTAGTCCATAAACTCTGTGCCAAACGACTCGTTGGTGGCTGGTTTCAACAGGATCTCAGGATAGTGGCCTTCCAGCAGCTGGTAGGCAGCCGTGTCGGCATAGATGGTCACCTTGTGGTCGAGCAGTGGTTTGACCAGTTCGGGGAGGTCGCCCAGGCGCTTCTCATGGATGATGAGGCAGTCCAAGGCGTTGCAGACGCTGACACGGCGTGTCTTGGCGTTGCAGATGATGGCCTTACCCATCTCCAGGTCGCCTTCCTTGTCGAAGTAGGTGTTGACGACGCCCGCTCCCGTCTCGATGACGGGGATGCGTGCCGTGTCGCGGACGAAGTCGATGAGGCGGCGTCCGCCACGGGGTATGCAGAGATCTACATACCCTACGGCATTGAGCAATTCGCCAGTAGCCTCATGGGTGGCAGGCAGGAGCGTTGCCACGTCCGGATTGACACCGTAGCGCTCCAAAACCTCATGGATGAGGTTGATGGCAGCCTGGTTGGACAGGTCGGCATCGCTTCCGCCTTTCAGTACGCAGGCGTTGCCGCTCTTGAAACACAGCGAGAAGACGTCGAAGGTGACGTTGGGACGGGCCTCGTAGATCATGCCGATGACGCCAAACGGCACACTGACACGACACAGGCGCAGTCCGTTGGGCAGCGTCTTCTGCTTGGTGATGTGACCTAACGGGGTAGGCAGTGAGGCCACATTGCGCATGTCGGCGGCGATGTCGTCGAGGCGCTTGCTGGTCAGTTGCAGACGGTCGTAGAGCGGATTCTTGACGTCCATCTTGGCCAGGTCTTTCTCGTTGGCTGCCAGGATGCGCTCTTTATAGTCGATGATGGCATCGGCTACGGCATGGAGAATCTCGTTACGGCGCTCGTCGGTGAGCAGTGCCAGCGAGCGACTGGCAGTCTTGACGCGCTGGAAAGTATTTAGGAGTTGCATATCTTAAACAGGGTATGAGGTGTTGTTTCGGGATGTTGGAAGAGGTCGATGAGGATGTTGTCGCGCTTGCCGTTGGCAATGATGACGCTGACGCCAGCCTGTTGTACACGGGTGGCGGTGGCATATTTGGACTGCATGCCGCCACGACCGGCAGAGCTCTTCTCACTCTGGATATACTGCGAGAGGTTGGTGCCGGGAGCCACCTCCTTGATGAGTTGCGACTGCGGGTCCTCGGGACGTCCGGTGTAGATGCCGTCGATGTTGGACAACAGCACCAGCGTGTCGGCCTCCATCATCTGGGCGATGAGGCCACTGAGCTCGTCGTTGTCGGTAAACATCAACTCGGTGACGCTGACGGTGTCGTTCTCGTTGACGATGGGCAGTACGCCATTCTCCAGCATGACGCGCATGCAGGCCTGCTGGTTGCGGAACTGCTCACCGGGCTGGAAATTCTCTTTCATCGTGAGCACCTGACCGACGTGGATGTGGTATTCGCGGAACAGGTCGTAATAGAGTCCGATGAGTTTGGCCTGTCCCAGGGCAGAATACAGCTGACGCTGCTCTACAGAGTCCAACTCGTGTTCAACCTTCAGCTCACGGCGACCACAGGCCACGGCACCACTGGATACCAGGATGACCTCGCAGTCGTGCTGGCGCAACCAGGCTATCTGGTCCACCAGGGCCGACATGCGGGTGACGTCGAGACGTCCGTCGGTACGTGTCAGGGCGTTAGAGCCTACTTTTACTACGATGCGCTTCTTCATTGCGGTAGCCAACTTATCACTTATCACTTATCACTTATCGTTTATCACTTCTCCGCGTCCTTCTGCCTGATCTCTACACGGCGGATCTTGCCGCTGATGGTCTTGGGCAGTTCATCGACGAACTCCACGATACGCGGATACTTATAGGGAGCGGTGACTTTCTTGACGTGCTGCTGGAGTTCCTGGATGAGGGCCTCGCCGGCCTTGTCCTTCCACTCCTTGCCGAGTACGACGGTGGCCTTGACCACCATGCCGCGGATGTCGTCGGGTACGCCGGTGATGGCACACTCCACGACGGCAGGGTGAGTCATCAGCGCACTCTCCACCTCGAACGGGCCGATGCGGTAGCCGCTGGACTTGATGACGTCGTCGATACGGCCCTCAAACCAGTAGTAGCCGTCCTCGTCGCGCCAGGCCATGTCGCCGGTATGATAGATGCCGTCGTGCCAGGCCTCGCGGGTCTTCTCCTCGTCGCGGTAGTAGCCCTTGAAGAGGCCGACGGGTTTCTTGTCGCCTACGCGTACCACGATCTCGCCCTTCTCACCGTCCTCGCAGGGCGTACCGTCGGCACGCAGCAGGTCGATGTCGTACTGGGCATTGGGGATACCCATGCTACCGGGTTTGGGCGTCATCCAGGGGAAGGTGCCCAGGGTCATGGTGGTCTCCGTCTGGCCAAAGCCCTCCATCATCTTGATGCCCGTCTTCTCGTAGAACTTGTCGAAGACGGCAGGGTTCAGGGCCTCGCCGGCGGTGGTGCAGTATTCCAGTGACGAGAGGTCGTACTTTGACAGGTCCTCACGAATCATGAAACGGTAGATGGTGGGCGGTGCACAGAAACTGGTCACGTGGTATTTCTCCATCTGGCGCAGCAGCGTGTCGGCATTGAACTTCTCGTGGTCGAAGACGAACACCGTGGCGCCGGCAAACCACTGTCCGTAGAACTTACCCCAGACGGCCTTGCCCCATCCGGTGTCGGCCACCGTCAGGTGCAGCGAGCCCTCGTGCAGGTTGTGCCAGAAGACGCCAGTGGTCAGGTGTCCCATGGCGTAGAGGTAGTCGTGGGCCACCATCTTGGGCTCTCCGCTGGTTCCACTGGTGAAGTACATAATCATCGTGTCTTCGTTGTTGTTGACGAAGGCGGGCTTCACAAACTGGGGAGCCTGCAGCCACTCGGTCTGCCAGTCGCGGAAACCCTCGGGAATGGGTTTGCCGTGGTCGGTGATGGTGATGTACTCCGTCACCGTAGGACTCTCTGCCTTGGCAGCCTGGATCTGGCTCACCACATAGGCGTCGTCCACGCAGATGATGGCCTTGACGGAGGCGCTGTTATTGCGGTAGATGATGTCCTTCTTGGTCAGCATGTGGGTGGCGGGGATGACGATGGCACCAATCTTACAGAGTGCCAGCATGACGACCCACCACTCGTAGCGGCGCTTCAGTATCAGCATGACGGGGTCACCCTTGCCGATGCCTAACGTCTGCAGGTAGGAGGCAGCCTGGTCGCTCTGCTCCTTGAGTTTGCCATAGGTGGTGCGGATCTCTTCCCCCTGGTCATTGGTCCAGAGCAGCGCGAGTTTCTCGGGGGCCTCCTTGGCCCAGGCGTCCATCACGTCGTAAGCGAAGTTGAAGTGCTCGGGAATGATGAACTCCAGATGCTTGTTATAATCTTCTACAGACTCGAAATGCGTCTGTTTCAAAAATCTTTCTATCATATTTCTTTTTTTGTGCCCCCTAACTTAGGGGGCTTGTTTTACTCAACGGTGAACGCGAGGAACTTGACGGCCTTGTCGCCTACGGCCAGCATGCCGTGAGGCTTGGTGGAGTCGAAGTAGATGCTGTCGCCCTCCTCCAGGATGATGGTTTTGCCGGCGATGTACAGTTCCATCTTACCCTCCAGTACCAGGTTGAACTCCTGGCCAGGGTGGCTGTTTTTGTAGATGGTGCGTGCGCCGGGTTTCGGCTCTACGGTGACGATGAAGACGTCGGCTTTGTGGCCTACGAAACCACCCACGAGGCTCTGATATTTATACGCCTTGGTGCGCTCGATGGACATGCCCTGTCCCTTGCGCGTCACGTAGTACGACTTCATATGCGGTGCCTCGGCGAAGATCAGCTCCTCCGTCGATACGCCATACTTCTTGGCTATCTTCATCAGGTTCGAGATGGTGATGTCCATCTCTCCACGCTCTATCTTCTCATACACCGCAGTGTCGATGCCGATGGTCTCTGCCATCTCGCTCACGGGGATGTCGAGTACGTCGCGCAGTCCGCGCAGTCGCTCACCAATTTGTTTCAGTTGTTCGTCCATAATTCAAGCCCCCTAAGTTAGGGGGATGGGGGTCTGAACAAGCGTTTATCAGACCTTTAATATTGTTATTATGGAGGCCTGCGCTTGTTCAGACCCCTGTGGTCCCCTAACTTAGGGGACTCAAACTCCTGCTTTCAGACCGCGGATGACGGCGGAGGTGAATCCGCTGTGCTCCATCTCGTTGAGGCCCTTGATGGTGACACCGCCGGGGGTGGTCACCAGGTCGATGGCTGCCTCGGGGTGCAGACCGGTAGCCTCCAGCAACTCCACGGCACCGCGGATGGTCTGCATGACGATCTGTTTGGCATCGTCGGCCTTGAACCCCAGTTCCACGCCACCCTCGCTGGCTGCTCTGACATAGCGCATGGCATAGGCGATGCCGCAGGAGGCCAGCGTAGTACCTGCTGCCAGGTGCAGCTCGTCGGTGATGATGGTCTTGCCCATCGAGTCGAAGAGGGCCTGCACCTGTTCCGTATGTTGCGACTGAGTCGCAACACTAGGCACGATGAAGGTCATCGACTGCAGCTGGGCGATGGCGATGTTGGGGATGACCAGGAACAGGGGAATCATCTTGCCGTCCTTCTGCATCCACTCCTTGATGCTCTCCGACTTGACGCCGGCAGCCACCACGACGAGTGTCTGACTCTGATAGTCCAGCACGTCCTTGATGCTCTTCAGCACCTGTTCCACCAGCCAGGGCTTGACGACAACGCATACCAAGTCGGCACCCTGTGCAGCCAGTTGGTTGCTAGGTGTGGCGGTGATGCCCATATCTGAGAACCTGTTGCGGGTCTGTAGTACGGGGTCGGCCACGCAGATGTCCTCGTTCTGCACGAAGTCACCCTTGACGAGACCTTCGGCGATGGCGCCACCCATGGCGCCCGCACCAATGATAGAAATCTTCATAAAGTCTTCAGTATCTTGTTTAGTTTTTCGATGAATGCGTCGGCGTCTGCCTTGGTCAGACTCAGAGGCGGTAGCAGGCGCAGGATGTTGGTTCCTGCACATCCGGTGAAGCAATGCTCCTGATAGATGAGGGGCTGGCGCACGTCCTTGTGGGGGACGTCGAGCTCGATACCGATCATGAGTCCGCGTCCGCGTACCTCTTTGATATGGGGACTGTCGAGGGCGCGCAGTTTCTCCATCAGGTAGTCACCCACCTCGCGGGCGTTATCCACCAGATGCTCCTGCTCGAAGACGTCCAGTACGGCCAGTGCGGCAGCACAGGCCAGGTGGTTGCCACCAAACGTAGTTCCCAGCTGTCCATAGACGGGCTGGAAGTCGGGCGATATCAGCACGCCACCCATCGGGAAACCATTGGCGATGCCCTTGGCTACGGTGATGATGTCGGGCTTGATGCCCAGCCACTGGTGGGCAAAGAATTTTCCGCTACGTCCGTAGCCACACTGGATCTCGTCGCAGATGAGCGTCACGCCGAAGCGCTTGCAGGCATACGCCAGGTCCTGCGCAAACTGGGGCGTAGCCATCTGGATGCCGCCCACACCCTGGATACACTCCAGGATGACGGCACAGACCCCACCCCTCGACATCTCGCGCACCCATGGCTCAATGTCGTTGAGCGGCAGGAAGCGCACGTGGTGGTTGTCGTTCAGCGGAGCGACAATCTTGGGGTTGTTCGTCACCTCTACGGCCAGCGACGTACGTCCGTGGAACGACTTCTCCACGGCCAGGATGCGCGTGGCCTGCGGATTCTTAAACGAGGCCAGCTTCAGCGCGTTCTCGTTGGCCTCGGCACCGCTGTTGATGAGAAACAGCTGGTAGTCCTCGTAGCCCGAGAGCTTGCCCAGCCTGTCGGCCAACTGCTGTTGCAGCGTATTGATGACCGAGTTGGAGTAGAAGCCTATCTGCTGCAACTGTTCGGTAACCTTCTCAATATAGTGAGGGTGCGAGTGACCTATGGAGATGACGGCATGGCCACCATAGAGGTCCAGATACTCCTGACCCTTGTCGTCCCAAACCTTACAGCCTTTTCCCTTGACGATGTTGACGTCAAACAGAGGATAAACGTCGAATAGTTTCATGTTGTTGCGAATAATCAAAAATCGCTGCAAAATTACGAAAAAAATGGTCGCTATGCAAAAAAACGCCGCCTTTTTTCAATAAAACCTCCCCCAATTGCATGATTATTCAACGATAACACCCTTTCAGGCCCCTTCCTTCCCCCATAGTATAAGGGTGATCTTTTCTGTTCATCATTTTAATAGAATTAAATAGTTTTCTGGGACTGTTCCCATCCTCAATATAACGTTTCTCTTGACAGATTGAACTGTATTCTGCACAGAAATCGTGTTAATATCTTCCCCAAATGCGGTTTTTTGAATTATTTTCCGTACCTTTGCACGCAAAAGCGTGCGAGTCTGCTCACGCTCGGCAATTGATGCATTGCAACGCCACACTCTGCACCTTCAGGTCAGAGAAGCATCATTGCTCTCGCTCAACCGCAGACTTGTCAGCCGAAAGGCTGCGAAACGACAGACAGACAACAACAGACAATTCAAAGAAATAATATAGATTATGGCAAAAACTGATTACAAGCAGCGCACACGTGAAGAAGTAATGGCATGGCTACAAAAAGCCAGAGAGCGCAAGGATGCCTTTCAGAAAAGGGCCAACGAGATATTCGCTGAGGAGGATCGGCTGAGACAACAGGCTGCCGACTCGCATTACTACGATATTGCCGTAAAGTAATGAATAGCCTTGACGTAACCCGCATCAATATCTATGCCCCGTACAAAGTATGGAGCAATGGTGAGATTTACCGCTTCGAAACCGACAACGGCATCAAGTACCTCGTAGATTTCGAATTGGATAGCAATCCGTACTACACTGCTTTCTGGTTTAACCTGACGAATCCCGAACACACAAAATCTCCCGGCGACATAAAGATAGCGCAAACCGTTATCTGCATCATCGAGGAGTTCTTCCGTCTGAATCCCGATGTGTTACTCTATATGTGCAGTACCGACAATGGTCAGCAGGCACAGCGTGCGCGGTTATTTCTAAGATGGTTCAACGGCTACGAGCAACAGAAGCGCTACCTCATTAAGGCCACCGAGGTAAGAGGTATAGGACCCGACGACAAGCCTATTAATGAGTATATAGCACTCATTGCTCCTCGTAATCATCCACTATTGGAAGAAATCGTGAGCCGCTTTGATGCTGAAGTGGCGATGTTCAACGAAATGAAACCGTAGTCTCTCCCGCCCACCTCTTTACCTCTCAAACAATCTAACCCCACAAATCGAATAACAACTCATGCCCCGCTACCTCCACATACCCCACACTCCCGACACCGCCCGGACCCTGACTCTGAGCGGCCGTAACTGCTTGGTAGTGAGCGGCATAGTTGCCCCCCCCTAAAACCGGCTACGGGCGCGGAAAAGGGCGCCGAGGCGAAATGTGTCCACAAGGCACGCCCTAACTGGTATTTGGTGGGAGGAGGCGTAACATGGGACTCCTGCCCCGAAGTGATCCACATTGAGCAGATTCTTGGCAACTACCAGAATTATGCTCATGAAATGGCATAAATAGCTACGTTGTTGTTAGCCCCACAACAGCCAAGGGGCAGGGCAATAAGAAGCCTATTATATTCTCAATGGTAGGGTTTTGCATTTTTCGTGCAAAACCTTTTTTGTTTTCCGATAATATTTCGTATCTTTGCAAGCGAGTACTGCCGATACGCTCTTGGCGAGCAAGCACCAAGTCCACCAAGATGTTGGTATCAATATATGCGCGCATCATCTGTCGTATTTCTCGCTGACCAGGGCATCTATGCCACGTTCATCTGCCGGCACGGACTTACCGCCTCGCACAGATAGGTTCTGCACAAAAAGCATGGCTGCCTCGCGCTTGTTGGTGGTAGCAGCGAAGCGGCGTACATTTTGTGTCGGGCGCTTGCGCATTGTCCAGCCCATGCGCTGGGCCAGCGTCTCGATGAAAGCTGTGTCCTGCAAGGGAACTGTAAGTACCAAATCTTCCATATTTGTTCGCTTTATATCTGTTTTCGGGGACAAAGATAATCATTTTTGTGATAATTTCCACAGAATCGAAGGAAATTAACGCGTTTATGCGACAAAACTGTCCGTTTAGCCTCAAAAATGACGGCACCGTATTGTTCCAGATAGAATAATTGGTTTGCCGCCGCTGAAATGTTAACAAGATGTTAAAATTGTAGGTGTGAAAAATGAAATTTATTTTTGGGCAAAAAATGGCTCAAACCTACATGTTTTGAGATAGCTTACTGAAAACCAAGGTTTTAGAGTATGTATGTTTAAAGATAATTACATCACTAACCTACATACTCAAAAGCTGGCGGAAATTGGTTTGTTTGTGGGTGTAAGCCGTAAAACATTGTGTATCAGGTTTTAAACAACTAGTTTTAGGCCTAAAACATTTTGTTTTTAGCCCAAAAACAAAGTGTTTTTCCTATAAAAACAAATTGTTTTTCCCGCAAAAACAATTTGTTCGGAGCCCTCAAACAAAATCCGAACAAACTCTAACGAATGTTAAAAACGTAAGAAATCGGAAAAAACATGTAGGTTGCCCCTGTAAATATCTTTAAACATACATAGTCTAACTTATTCGTTACCAATATGATAAGTCCATTTATGTAGGTTTGAGCCATTTTTCATGAAAAAATAAATTTTGTGTGCACAACAGCACTTTGGCTCATCGGGCAAAGGCGTAAAAACAAAGGTAACGGCCTCACGGAGAGGTCGTTACCGCGATTTTAGCGGACTGCGCCAAATGCTGTTTGATGCTTGCGCTATGCTTATGCTTGCGCTATGCTTATGCTGTCAGATGATGCTTGCGCTTTGCTTACGCTTGCATCTTGATGCACATCTTGGTGAGGTCGTCGTTGGGTTCGGCGTCGCCGACGAATTCCTCGACGGCGCGATGGATGGTCTCCGAGGTTTGGCGGGCAGAGCCCAGGTCGTTCTGCAGGAGGGCCTTGAGGCGGTCGTCGCCAAACTGTTCCTTGTTGGCGTTCTCAGCCTCGTTGATGCCGTCGGTATAGACGAAGAGGGTCTTGCCGTGCATGTCGCTGACCTCCTCGCCCTCGTATTGCAGCTCAGGCCAGAGGCCGATGGGTGCGTTGGACTCCATCTTCATGAATTCGCCGTCGAGCAGGGGAGGGTTGTGGCCTGCGTTACAGAACTCCATGTGACCCGTCTTGAGGTGGATGAGTCCGATGAACATGGTGACGAACATGCCCTGTTCGTTGTCTTCTGCCAGGGCGTGGTTCAGACGAGTGGCGATGACGTTGGGCGAGAGCCGGCCATCGACCAGCGTGCGGAACATGCGGGTCACCTCGGCCATGAACAGGGCTGCTGGTACGCCCTTGCCACTGACGTCGCCCACACAGAAGTAGAGCTGGTCGTCGAGCAGGGCATAGGCATAGAGGTCGCCGCCCACCTCCTTGGCGGGGGTCATCATGGCATAGATGTCAATGTCCCTGCGGCGTGGGAAGACGTGAGGCAGCATGCGGCGCTGTATCTCGCGGGCTATGCGCAGCTCGCTCTCGATGCGCTCCTTGGCCTTGGTGGTCTCCTCCAGTTGGTCGTAGGCCGTCTGCAACTTGTCGTTGACGCTCTTCATGTGCTTGCTATGCCTGTTGCTGCGGAAGCCATAGAGAGCCAGAAAGACGATGACGATGGTGGCTATCGCGCCGCCTGCCCAGATCATGGTCTGCTCCTTGGCAATCTCCTGTTCCTTGGTCTCGTTCTCGGCATAGGTGATGGAGAGTTCGGTGTCGAACTCGTTCATCTGCGAGCGGGCCTCAGACGACTGGATGGAGTCGATGACGTCACGGGTGCACTTCTGCCAGTAGAGGGCCTGGCGGTAGTCGCCCATGTGTTCGTAGATGGACGCCTTCTGGGCACACTTGTTATGCTGGTGGATGAGTTTCTCGGTACGTTTCAGGGCCAGTTGCCACTGCTTGCGGTTCTTGGCCAGATAGACGTTGATGAGTTCGCCGAAGAGTCCGCCCTGCCCACCATGTTCGGCTATGAGTTGGGCGCGCTCCTTGTAGGCCTTCTCGAAGCCCAGGCTGTCGCCCTCGTTGTAGCGTGCCAGACACTTGTAGCTCCATGCCGTGATCTGGTTCATGGGGATGATGCCCGGTTCTTTCAGCGCCCGGCGGGCGTATTTCTTCACTTCCTCGTAGTCCTTCCTGTGCAGGGCCACCTCGCAGAGTCCCAGATAGCAGGGTGCCGCACTCTCCTTAGGCAGGTATTTCTCCTTCAGTTTGAGCGCCTGGAGGTAGCTCTTCTCGGCCAGTCCCATGTTGCCCGACTGTTCGCGGATGGTGCCCAGCGCGAAGGTGGCGAAGTACATACCCACGTTGCTGTTGTTTTGCTTGGCGTGGCGATAAATGTCGTGAGCCAACTGCACGCCCTTCTTACGGTCCACATACTCAAACATGTAGATGGCCTCGTAGCTGCAGGCGCGGTAGTAGGTCTCCTGATACTGCGAGAACTCCGTGGCGTCCTTCACCTTCTTCACGACCTCGAAGTAGCTGTCCGTCTCTCGTGCACTATAGCAGCGATAGGCTTCGCCCGTCAGCTGCTGGAGCTTGGGGGGCAAAGTCTCCTCGGCGTTGGCTGGGGTCACACCCGTTGTCAGCGTTAGGACCAGGAGGCATATCCAATAGACAATTCTCTGCATATCGAGTGCAAAGATAAACAATTATTATGGAATAATGTCCAATTTTCTTTAAAAAAATTTTCAGAAGACGTAACAATCCAAAAAGTGGCACAGGGACCAGGCCCTGTGCCACTCGCTTTTGTGACACGCTCATAGTATCGTGTCACCACTTAACCATTACTAATACTATCTAACTATGATTTTCTTTGTGGTGCCGTCGCTGAGGCGGACGATGTTGATGCCACGCTGCAACTGCTGGAGACGCTTGCCGTCGAGGGTGTAGATTTGGCTGATGGTCTCAGACTGGTTGCCATTGGCCATTTGCTGGATGCCGGTGGTGTTGACGGCAATAGCAGCGGAGACCTCGCTCAAGCCACCCATCTCGTTGGCAGCGCGCACGGCATACTGGCCGTCCTCGGGAACAGTATAGAAGTTATCTATCGTGAAGTCGATGATTTCCTTGCCGTCCTTGACGATGGCATAGAGCAGGGCGTAGTCGCTACCCGTCCACGTCAGCTGGGCACCCTCGGCCTGCAGGTTGGTGGGCACGGGAGCCTGCTCGGTGAGCAGGGTGGGTTGCCACTCGCCAAACATCTTGGACATATCGCTCAGTTCTGCAGCCTCCTCGGCAGTCAGGACGGGTTTGTTGTTATCCTTTTCGGAACCGCCAAACTTCGTCTTACGCTGGCTGAGGTCAATGGCCACACCATTGCCATTGACAGAATTGTACTCGGCAAAGCGATAAGGATAGTTCGTTCCGCTCATCTCGTCCCAACCGATAGCCTTGGGCTGGACGTTCATCCAGGTGTCGATGAGATAGGCTGCCGGGGTGCCTGAACCCCAGGGGCGCCCGAGTGTGAAGCTACCGCTTACCTCGTCGGCGCTATAGACCTTCTCGCCATACTTCTCGACGCCGTCGGCACCATTGATGACGCAATCCTTGAATACCCAGCCGATGTTGTGCTTCACGGAAGGTACGATGGGGTAGCCACCATGGATCTGCTGCAGTTCGACATCCTTGAAGTAGGCGTCGCCCTTGCCACAGAGGTAGTCGGTACGTCCGCGGACGATGCCACCCTCGAAGTAGAACACGCCGTGGTCGGCATTGGACGTCCAGGTGTCCTGATAGCCCCAGAGGCACACATTCTTATAGATGGTGTGGTTGCTCTTCTCGTGAACGGCCAGGTTGCGACCCAGGGCATCATTGATACCACTCTTGATGGTGACATCCTGGAAGTAGGTGTTGGCACCCGTCAGCTGGAGCACGTCGCTCTCGCCGATGCGCTCGTACTTGTGGGCCTTGCCCCATTGTCCGTTGAACAGCATGTCGTCGCCATTGCTGATGTCCTGCGTGATGATGGTGGCATCGCGGTCCTCGCCGATGAACGAGATGTTGGCAGCGGTGATATAGGTGATGGGGTCGGGCAGGTCGCCTTCCCAATAGGTAGTCGTCTTGTTGTTGTCCTGATGCACATAGTGCTTGTTGGCACCAGTAGGCAGTTTGTATTCGCCCTTCTTCAGGAAGATGCGGTAGCGTGTGGACTTGTCGGCACGGCTGTTGGCCTCGTCGATGGCGGCTTTCAGTTCTGTGGCAGTCGATACCACCTTGTCGTAAAGCGCCTTCTCGACGCTGGGACGCTGCATGGTGGTGAAACTGATGACGACGGGTTCAGCGTACTTGTTGCCCGACTTGTCCTGCACGTAGCCAGCAGGCATCGTGAAGGTGTAGGCCGTGCCATAGTCCAACTGGCTGTAGCTGAAGCTGACCGAACGGCTGCTCCACTCCGGCAGCAGGGTCTTGTTGCCCAGCGTCACGGCACCATTGCTGTTGGCGCTCTCGATGCGCTCGTCGAACGTAATGGTGATCTTACCCGTAGCACTGACGCCAGTAGCGTCCTTGGCGGGGATGGTAGCAGTAATGACGGGAGCCGTCTCGTCGGCCTCCACAATAGCGTCGCCAAGTACGAAGACGTTACCTACGCCGGCTTCAGAATTGGTGGCATATTTCAGTCCACAGAACTCACCAGCATTGAAGGCGTATTTTTCGCTGAGCAGTTCAGTGCCTGTACCCATGATGCGGATATAGACCTTCTCCTTGCCGATGGCGTCGGCAGGCAGCGTGAATGACAATGGAGTAGCCACATTGGCAGTCATCTGCCAAGCCTGGCCGAGGTCGGTATAGGTGGTGCCATCGACGGAGTACTGGGCTTTCCAGTTCTTGGTAGCCGCATTCTTGGCAGCCATGTCGGCCTCAAACTTGGCGCTGGTAAAGCCGACGGTCGAGAACTGATACTGCCAGGCTATCTCAGCGGTGTTGTAACCATTCTGGTAGAGTCCGTTGATAGATGACAGCACCACACTCTGACGATTGCGCACCACGGGAGTGCCTCCCGTCTGTGTATAGACCAGTGTGCCATCGCTCTGCTTGACGATGCACGACTTGGCGTTACGCTGGCTGTCCCACACCTCGTCAGCCGAGAAAGCTACCCCATTGTAGTCGTAGGCTGCCGTCCTGCTGGCGTCGAACACGGCGATGAAGTCGTTGACCTCATAGTAGGCCGTGATGGTCATGTTGTCGTTGACCGTAATCTCGCGGGTAGCCTGGGTGCTGTTGTCCTCCCAGCGGGTGAACTTCAGAATCTTCGACTCGTTGGCCGTGGCCGTGATCTTGGTGCCTTCCTCGTACTGGCCGTTGTGCTCGTTGGGCGTCAGCGTGATGCTGCCCAGGTCGCGCTCGGCATCGTTGGTCACCTTGGTGGTGACCTTATAGACGTTCACCTTCTGGAAGATGGCTGTCATGGTCTTGGCAGCATCCATGGTGACCTGCTCCTCGGCCTTGGTGCTGACCTGCTTGCCCTCGGCATCCTGCCACTCCACGAACTTGTAGCCGAAGTTCTTGTTGGCAGTCACGGTAACCTTGTCGCCCTCGTCGAACATCACACCGGCAGGCGTCACCGTGACGCTACCAGCCTCGTCGATGTTGACGCCTGTGGTCAGGCGGTACTGCACCGAGTTCTGGGGAACACCCGTGAAGGTGCCCTCGATGACGATATTACTTAATGCTACAACACGTGTGGGGTAGTTTGGAGATAAATCGTAAATATGTACTTGCAATGCACAAATTCCTTTTGAAGGACTAGCAACAACATTTTGACTGAAAGTAGAAATATGCGAAGTTCCTTGATTATTACGCTCTGGTTTGAAAGCTTCGCCAATATCTGTTGATGTGCCATCACTATTCAACCATGTTGCTTTTATCATGCCTTCACCTGTACCATAGCGAGTTGCATTGAAAGAAACTTTTGTTGGCGTGAAATAAAGTCCGTTCTTAGGAATGATAGTAAAGGCAACTGCATTATTTTCATTAGCACTTGCATCTTTAGTATTTGCCGAAATATAACCTGTCTGGTTATCGCTATCAACTGTATATTTTCCAGAAAGAGCCAGGTTGCTGCCCACTTCTACGTAGCTGCTCTTGAACCAGGAGTTGGCCTGGGTCTTGGGACCGTAGGTGGCCGACTGGCCTTCTTTGCCCTCATCAAACTTATAGGTGATGGTGACAGCCTCGTTCTGCAGACCGGCACCCTCCTCGACACCACTGATGACGAGGTCGCTGATGGTGAGTTGGCGACCCGTGGCCTCTTCCTCACTCCAGGGATAGATGCGCAACTGCAGCGTCTCGCCCTTCTTCAGCGAGATGATGGGTTGGGCAGAGACGTCGTTAGCAGAACCATCGGCCATGCCGGTGAGCTCTTTCAGCGTCTTACGTGTCTGGAAATTATCGGTAGTATAGTAGATGTGGCACGACAGGGCACCACCCTTGGCGCCGACCTTCATGGAGATGTTGTCCAACTTCAGCGTATTGTCGCTGGTCGATGTCATGGAGAATGCTATATAGCGACCTGCGTCGTCGTCCTCAGCCTTGGGCCAGGTACCGCTGGCGACGTCCAGGCTCTGGACACCGTCTGTATATCCAGCAGCCGTCATACCCGTCAGGGTCTGTTCGGCAGTCAGCGGACCTTCTACCTTTGCCGTGTTGTCCGTGGCGAACGGCCAACTGATGGTAACAGGTGCACCCGTGCTGACCTCCAGTCCGGTGGCAGTAACGGGGATGTTGATGTTCTTCGTGCCATCGCTGACGGTAATAGTACCATCGACAGCACCGACAGCAGCCAGAATGACGCGGGCGTAGAAGGGCTTCACGAGGATGCCGCTGTTATAGTCTATCTCCAGGTTTGGCTTCCAGTTCTGCTTGTCCAGCGACAACTCGATGCCATTGGTGGCAGACACACTGACATTACCCGTCTCGGGAGTCAGTCCGAAACCGCGGATGGTCAGTTCCTTGGTCAGCGTCATGCCGACATACGACTCGCCCATGTTGGCCTCTGCGGGCAGTACGGAGAGTTCGGTGGGAACGTCGATGTTGTCGGCCAGGACACCGGCATTCTTCATCAGCTGGGCACAGAGACGAGCCACCAGCAGGGCGCCCATATAGCGGAAGTGCGTGCCATCCACCTTGGTGACGCCGTTCTCGGTCTTTTCCGACTGGAGTTCTGCGGCACATTTGGCTGATCCATACTCCTCGAAGAGTTCCTTCGACGCTGTGGTGAGGTCGATGAACTGGATATTCTCCGCCTTGGCCAACTGTTCCATCTGCCAGGCGTAGTCCATGGTATGGTCGTCGGCAGATACCGACAAGCCCTTCTTCAACTGACCGTCTTCTATCTTGTCGAAGCTGTCGCCGAGGTCGTGGCGACCAGAGCGCTTGATCTTACCGTTGTTGTCAAACCAGAAGCGACAGACGGGACTGACGAGGATGGGCGTAGCACCTTTTTCTTTGACCTCGTCGCAGATCTTCTTCAACAGTTCCTTATAGGTGGTCGAGGGATTGGTGCCGCGCGTGTCGCTGAGCGTCTGAATGGCAGCCAGTTCGTCGTGATCGACACCATTGAACATCTCGTCATTGTGGGCGAACTGGATAAGAACGTAGTCGCCAGCCTCCACATTGCTTTTGGCGTTCTGCAGCCACAGCTCGTTATAGCCTGAGCGGGCGTCGCGTCCACCACGGGCGTAGTTCTGGCTGGTCCATCCGTTGATGAGGAAGTCACCGAAGTACATGCCCCAGCCGCGGGTGATGGTGGCCGACTCGTCGTACGGTGCCATGGTGGAGTCGCCGATGGTGTGTACCTTCTTGGCAGCGTCCATGCCGACAGCCAGCGAGAGCGTCAGCAGGAGCAGCAAGATTTTGGTCATTGTCTGTTTCATAAATCGTGGTTTGTTTAAGTAGTGTTTGAAAAATCTGCCGCAAAGGTACACCATTATTTCGATGGAATGGGGGTAAAATTGCGTCAAAGGGGTATAAAAAATGCGTCAAACTACTCATTTGACGCATTTTTCCTCACTCCACACTCCTCACTCCTCACTCCTCACTCCACACTCCTCACTCCTCACTCCTCACTCCACACTCCTCACTCCACACTCCTCATCTCACTCGGTGACATACCGGTAATCTGCTTGAAACACTTGCTGAAGTATTTGGGGTCGGTGAATCCACAGGCGTAGGCCACCTCGCTGACCGTCTTGTCGGTATCGCGCAACAGGTGGCTGGCGTGTTTGATACGGGCCTCCTTCATCAGGTCCTGGGGCGTGATGCCCATGGCCTGTTTCAGTTTGCGTTGCAGTCCGCTGCGACTCGTGGCAGCAGCCTGGGCCATCTCGCCCACACCGGCATCGCTGTTGCCGATGTTCTCTTCCACAAACTGCATGACGCGCTGCAACATAGGATCGAGTGTCTGGTTTTCGGGCTCTTCACTCCCCGCTTCACACTCCTCGCTCCTCACTCCTCGCTCCACATTCCTCATTCCTCGTTCCTCACTCCTCGCTCCTATAAGGGCCAGGTACTTCTCCAACGTCTCACGATGCTGGCGACGGATGCGGCGTATATATAATAAGGTGTAAGCGATGGCCACGAGGACACCCAGTATCAGTAGCACGATGAGCAGTTGCCCATACCACGCTTCCCAGAAGGTGGGCTTGACGATGATGGTCAGTGGGCGGATGTTATCCTGCCACTCGCCGTCGGCATTGGTGCTGCGAATCTCTAACACGTAGGTAGCTGGTTTCAGATCGAGCAGCGTGGCAGAGCGATTGTGACCCACATAGTTCCAGTCGTCGCTGCCCGAAAGGCGGAAAGCATAGCTGATGCGTTCTGCTCCGGCATAGTCAAGAGCCGCAAAGTGAACGGTCAGGCTTCGTTCGTGAGGCTGAAGGACGAGCGTGTCAAGACTCTCCGCTCCCCAGACCTCTCTTGCCTCCGACATCTCACCCCTTACATCCATATGGGTCAGTACGAGTCGTGGCGTATAGGCCTGTCGGCCGATGTCGCCCGTCGTCATCCTGACGGCTCCGTCCATCAATCCGAAGAGCCATTGCCCGTTGGACAGACGGAGCGGATGGGCCTCGCTGAAGCGGTAGTCGGCATGGTCGTTGAGCACATCGAACACGCGACCCTGCAGGGTGCTGTCCGTCAGCGTGATGAGGTGGCTGCCTACGACCATCAGTCCTCCGTCTCTAGTGGCTGTCATCGATTGGACGATGTCGTGTGATTGGCGTACGTGGTACTGTTCGCTGAGGTGACGGAAGGTCAGCGTGGGCGCCAGGAGGTCCGTGTCCTCTATGAGGTTGACACCCCCGCTCTCCGTACTGACGAAGTAGTGTCCCTGGCGGTCTTGCACGATGTCCATCGTGGCACTGCTGCTGAGGCTGTTCTGCCGGTTGGGTTCACGCAGGTGTTGCTGGAAGCGCATGTCGTCGGCTTGGGGACGCAGACGGGCTGTCAGCAAACCATTGGAGGTTGCCACGAGCAGGACGTCGTCTTCCGTCAGGAATAGGTAGCGCGCACGACGGGCCTGTTCCAAGGGGTATTGCCGTGGGGTAACGAAGTGGGGGTGTTCGCTGCCGGGTTGGGTGGTCACGAAGACTCCCCCGTCGAGCGATGCTGCCCACAGGCGTCCATAGCGGTCTTGCAACAGGTGATAGACGGCCTTACCGGGAAGGTCGGTGAAAGAATCAATGTGGAATGTCAGGTCACCCGTAGGGCGCAGGCGGAACAGACCCTGTGGCTTGGTGGCCAGCCAGAGCGCACCGTCGGTGGTCTGCAGCATGCCATAGACGGCAGCACCGAAACGGGTGTATCCGGGATGTATCCTGCCATCGGTGCCCAGATAGCCGATGAGGCTGTTGTCGCTGGTGTGGTAGAGGCGCACCGTCTCGTCGTCCTTGGTGGTCACCCAGTAGTGGCCCGCATGGTCGTCGAACAGGCACTTCACCTCTGCCCGTGGTTCGATGGCCACTCGCTGGGAGCGCTGCCGGTCGGTACAAAACTGGTAGATGTTGCCATGGTCCAGCGCCCACAGGTTGCCGCGGTGGTCGGCCATGGCAAAGGTCAGCGTCTTGAAAGGCTGGTCCAGGGGATAGTCCACCTCCTGGTCATCCGTCGTCCGATAGGTCATCCGTCCCTGTCCGTCGATGGCCCAGACGGTTTGGTAGCTGTCGGTCCAGGTGAGGTTCTTCCGGTTTTGTAGCGAACGGCTCTGGCGCTGTTGTTGGGTGTAGGTCTCCACCTGCTGTCGTTCTGCGTCAGTCAGGTCGCGGAAGCGGTAGCTTTTCAGGTCGAACATATAGTATTCTTCGTCCACCTGACACAGGATGAGTCCATCCGGCAACAGGTAGATGTTGCGGATGCGGTCGGAGGGCATGTGGCAGCCGTCACCCACCTGGGGCTTGAAGGTCTGGAACTCATAGCCGTCGAAGCGGCACAGGCCGTTCCATGTAGAGAACCACATGAAGCCCCGCTCGTCCTGCAGCAGTTGGGTGACGTGGCTCGACGGCACACCGTCGGCCTCGTTGTATTTCACCACGCGGCATATCGGTTGGGCCGACAGCGTCAGTGCCAGTAGCCACAACCATCCTGTGAGTAGCATTTTTCTCATCGTTGGTGCAAAGATACGAATTATTTTTTATTTCTTATTTTTTATTTCTTATTTTATTCGTACCTTTGCACGCATGAACGACGATTTCGATATCAGAGAGCAGCAGATGAGCTCCAGCGAGAAGGAGTTTGAGAACGCCTTGCGCCCGCTGGCCTTTAATGACTTCAGTGGCCAGCAGAAGGTGGTCGAGAATCTGGAGGTCTTCGTTGAGGCTGCGAAATACCGTGGCGAACCCCTCGACCACGTCCTGTTGCACGGCCCTCCCGGACTGGGTAAGACGACGCTGTCGAACATCATCGCCAACGAGTTGGGTGTGGGCTTTAAGATCACCTCGGGTCCTGTGCTCGACAAGCCCGGCGACCTGGCAGGCATCCTGACGTCCCTGGAGCGCAACGACGTGTTGTTTATCGACGAGATCCACCGTCTGTCGCCCGTGGTCGAGGAGTACCTCTACTCGGCCATGGAGGACTACCGCATCGACATCATGATCGACAAGGGTCCGTCGGCACGCTCCATCCAGATAGACCTCAACCCGTTTACGCTGGTGGGAGCCACCACGCGTAGCGGACTGCTCACGGCGCCGTTGCGCGCCCGCTTCGGCATTAATATGCACCTGCAGTACTACGACCCCGAGACGCTGCAGCGCATCATCGAACGCTCGGCAGGCATCCTGCGCGTTCCTATCACGACGGACGCTTCCCTGGAGATTGCCCGCCGCTCGCGTGGCACGCCCCGTATCGCCAATGCCCTGTTGCGCCGCGTCCGCGACTTCGCTCAGGTGAAAGGCTCGGGCAAGATTGATACGGCCATTACGAAGGTGGCGCTGACGGCGCTGAACATCGACCAGTACGGACTCGACGAGATCGACAACCGCATCCTGCTGACCATCATCGACAAGTTCCGTGGCGGACCCGTGGGTATCACCACCATCGCCACAGCTATCGGCGAGGATGCCGGTACCGTGGAGGAGGTCTATGAGCCCTTCCTCATCATGGAGGGCTTCATCAAGCGTACGCCCCGTGGCCGCATGGTGACCGAACTGGCCTATAAGCACTTCGGCCGTAATCCGTATGCTGGCAATATTATGGAGCCGAATCTTTTTGAGTAAATTTTTGCCCCCTAAGTTAGGGTGAAAACGTATTGAATGTTATAAAACATTATATCAATGACAGGGAAAAAATCAAACAGCTGTTCAGACCCCCAACCCCCTAACTTAGGGGGCCCTAACAAGACGGGCGTATTCGTTGGAAGCTTCAATCCGTTTACGGTGGGTCACGATTCCATTGTGACCCGGGCGCTTCCCTTGTTCGACCGCCTGGTCATTGGGGTGGTGGGCGACCAAGTCCATAAGCCCGATATGCCCTCGGCCGAGGAGCGCATCCAGGCTATCCGCGACCTCTACCGGGACGAGCCCCGCATCGAGGTCAAGGCGTACTACGGACTGGCCGTGGACTTCGCAAAGGCAGAAAACGCCCATTTCATCGTGAAGGGTGTCCGCTCGGTCAAGGATTTCGAGTACGAGCGCGACCAGGCCGACATCAATCGGCAACTCAGTGGCGTAGAGACTGTCCTGCTCTTCAGCGAACCCCAATATTCGGCTGTCTCCTCTTCCATGGTCCGCGAACTACAGCATTTCGGCGTGGATGTCACGCCCTATCTTCCCCACAGGAAAAATTAATTTCCCCTAATTTCTTTCCAACAACAAAAGAGATGATTACTTATTCAGCAGAGAACGTCCGTTTCCCCAATATCAAGCGCCGCGAGACCACGGCATGGATTCGCCGTGTGGCAGCCACCTACGGAAAGAAAGTCGGTGAGGTGGGCTACCTGTTCTGTGATGACGAGCATATCCTCAGCGTCAACAACGAGTACCTCGGCCATGACTACTATACCGACATCATCACCTTCGACTATTGCGAAGGCAACGTACTGAACGGTGACCTCGTCATCTCGCTGGATACCGTGCGCTCGAATGCCGAGCTCTTCGGCAAGGACTACGACGAGGAACTGCACCGTGTCATCATCCACGGCATCCTGCATCTCTGCGGCCAGAACGACAAGGGTCCCGGCGAGCGCGAACAGATGGAGGCCGCCGAAAACCGCGCCCTGGCCCTACGCTAAAAAATCATTAGATTATAGGACGATGTCTTCCAATGTCGTGGCTACGCCGATGTAGTCGCGCCACTGGCCGCGCACCATGCCACGCTGCTGGAGGTCGTCGAGCAGGTGGATGAGGCTGTCCCAGAAGCCGTTGACATTATAGAGGATGACGCGCTTGTGGTGATAGCCGATGGTGTAGGAGGCCGCGACGGTGAACACCTCGTCCAGAGTGCCTACACCTCCAGGCAGAGCAACGAAGACGTCGCTCCTGTCGAGCATGAGTTGTTTGCGCTCGCTGAGGTTCTGGCACGTGACGACCTCGTCGTTATACCGCGATGTGCGCCCCGTCTCCTCCACGATGCTGGGTACGACGCCGACGGTGTGTCCGCCGGCCTCCTTGGTAGCCTTGGCCAGACACTCCATGAGTCCCTGGTTGACGCCACCGAAGACGACGGTGTGACCCTTGCGCGCAGCCCACCGCCCCAGCTCCTCGGCCGCCCGGCGGTAGGCGGCATCAATGTCGGCATTCGCCGAGCAGAAAACACAGATATGCATAGCACGTTTTGCCTGCAAAGATAAGAAATATTTTCCATGTGAGCCAATAATCCGGAAAATATTTCGTACCTTTGTGCCCGAAATGAAGACATTTGAAGAGTTAGGCGTCATCGAAGAGATTCGTCGCGCCATTGAGGAGATGGGTTTCGTACAGCCTATGCCCGTCCAGGAGGAAGTAATACCTTATTTATTGGGGAATGAGAACGACGTCATCGCACTGGCCCAGACGGGTACAGGCAAGACGGCGGCTTTCGGCATTCCCGTGCTGCAACGCATCGCCGAACGCCCCCGTCCGCAGTTTGGTGAGATAGGCCGAGGACTGCCCTACGCCCTCATCCTGGCCCCCACCCGAGAGTTGTGCCTGCAGATTGCCGACGACCTGCGCGACTTTGCCAAATACCTCGACGGCATCCATGTGGAGGCCGTCTATGGCGGAGCCTCCATCGAACAGCAGATCCGTGCCCTGCGCAAGGGTGCCCAGGTCATCGTCGCCACGCCGGGCCGTCTCATCGACCTCATGAAGCGTGGCGTCGCCCAGCTCGACGACGTACAGAACGTGGTACTCGATGAGGCCGACGAGATGCTCAATATGGGATTCCAGGAGAGCATCAACGAGATTCTGGAACAGGTTCCCGCCGAGCGTAACACGCTGCTCTTCTCGGCCACCATGAGCAAGGATATCGAGCGCATCGCCAAGGGTTATCTGCACAACTACAAGGAGATTGTCGTGGGAAGCCGCAACGAGGGTGCCGAACACGTCAACCATATCTATTACATGGTCAATGCCAAGGACAAGTACCTCGCCCTGAAGCGCCTCGTGGACTACTACCCCCGCATCTTTGCCATCATCTTCTGTCGCACGAAGATAGAGACCCAGGAGGTGGCCGACAAACTCATCAAGGACGGCTATAATGCCGAGTCGCTGCATGGCGACCTCTCCCAGCAGCAGCGTGACCTGACGATGCAGAAGTTCCGCCAGCATACCGTCCAGTTGTTGGTGGCTACCGATGTCGCTGCCCGCGGACTGGATGTCGATGACCTGACACACGTCATCAACTACGGACTGCCCGACGACATCGAGAACTACACCCACCGCTCGGGCCGTACGGGGCGTGCCGGCAAGAAGGGTACGTCGCTGAGCATCGTCCATGTGCGTGAGAAACACAAGATCCGCAATATCGAGCGCGAGATTGGCAAGCAGTTCGAGCAGGGACAGATACCCTCGGCCGAGGAGATTTGCAAGAAACAGCTCTATAAGGTCATGGACCAGATTGTCAAGGCCGATGTCGATGAGGAGCAGATAGCCCCCTTCATGCAGGACATCAGTCGCTACTTCGAGTATATCGACAAGGACGACCTCATCAAGAAGATTGTCTCCCTGGAGTTTGGCAAGTTCCTGGCGTACTATGCCGATGCACCCGAGATTGCTGAAGTCTCGACAAAGTCCCCTAAATTAGGGGACGACAGGGGTCTGAACAAGCGTTCAGAACGAGGTGGTAAGAAGCAGGCTACGCCGACCTCTGCGGGCTATACCAAACTCTTTATCAATCTGGGTAAGAAGGATGGCTTCTATCCTGGCGAGCTGATGCAGTTCCTCAACAAGCACGTCCACGGCCATGTCGAGGTGGGCCATATCGACCTGTTGCAGACCATGTCGTATTTTGAGGTTCCCGAGGAGGATGCCGAGCGCGTCATGAAGTATGTCAATGGCCAGCAGTACAAGCGCCGCGAGGTGCGTTGCAACGATGCCGACAGTTCCTCCCCTAAGTTAGGGGAGGCCAGAAGGGGTTTGAACAAGAGTAATACTAAAGGAAAGAAACATGCTGATTCAGGCTCCAGCCGATCAAACCCTGTGACCACGAAGACCTACAAGAAAGAAGACTGGATGCAGTATCTGAATCCCAAGGGTATGAAGCTCAAGGGCGAGGCCCCCGACTTCTCGGAAGAGGGCTGGGCCATCCGAAAGCCCCGCAAGAAATAAGAAGTACACAAAAGTAATCCGCCCGAGGAATGAAGCCTCGGGCGGATTGCTATATACATTTTGTTATTCCCAATTTTCGTCTTGGACGGTTTCAGTTCCTCCTTCTTTCATCTCCGTGACGGAGTAGCTGAGCAGGGGCTGCTGGGCATGCACCCTGATGCCACGCGTAGTGGGCTTGATATACAATCTTTTCATGATGCTGCTGATTTTCCAATTCTAATTTTAACAGTGTACTGCTTGCCAGCCTCCCAGGTGCCGGCAGGAAGATCCATGGTCTTGGTTGTTTCTGAACCACCATTCTTGGTGTATTTAATCTCCAACTTTAATCCGTCCTTGCTTTGTGGGATGATGAACAGCCAATCGCAGGGCAACTTTTGGAGTTCTGTGTCTACAGTGATGTCTACATTTGTGAGGGTGTATTCAGTATGATCTTTCCCGTCTTTAGTATAGACACCAAGATTTGTCCAGGAGTAGTCGCTAAAGTGGCAGTTTCCCGTGTTTTTGACGTTCTTTAGTATGATACTCTTCACAACATACGAGGCAGACTCTTGCTTATAAACATAGAACTGTACCCCAGCGCAGGCGTGGTCGAACGTAAGAGGAACATGGCCGGTGTAGTCGTCGTAAGTGACCGAGTTTTTGGCAACCAGCAGGTCTTTCTGAGTAAAGGCATCCTCAGCCATCGTGAAGGAGAGATAGGGGGCTCCGTCGTTCCAGTGGAACTTGTCATCTCTCTTGGCGTCATAGGCCTTATAGTCATCATAGGCGTCATAGGCGCAGAAAAGGAGTGTGGCATTATCTTGCGTGGGCCATTCATATGTACTCCACGTGTTGTCAGTTTTAGTAAAAACTGGATAGTAGCCATCCGTATAGTTCAGAATAAAGTGGCTCAGCGATGCTGTCGTTGTGGCTGCTGCCGTGCGGGTGAATGTCTCACGGGCTGTGGCATCCCCGTTCTGCTGGGCGTTCTCGTCCTGCATGGGGTTTTCGCCGACCACCACAGTCAGCGTGCGGCGAGGCTCTGGTTGAGGAGTGACCCCGTTATCGTCGTCGCTGCCGCACGAGACGAGGGCGAGGACGGAGAGGGTCCATAATAGTTTTTTCATTTTGTTTTGTTGTTTAGTATTTGAAATCAATATTTTGTATATCATCGTTCAGCTCTACGAGATCCTTCATGGTGTAGTAGCCCTTCTTGGCGGCGCTGTAGTAGCGCACCTCAGCTTTCTCGTTAGCCTTCTCGCTATAGATGGTGCCTCGGAAGCCCGGGTATAAATCGTCGCTTTGGCAGATGCCACGGCACTCACCATTGATAAAGAAGAATACCAGGTCGTCGGCCGTCTCCTTGTAGTCCGGATTACCGGGCAGGTTGACCTGTACCACGGTGTAGAAGGGGAATCTGGTGCAGCCCTCACCCATCGACAGAGTCATCTCGTATTGCTCGTCCCACAGGTTGTTGGGCTTGAAGGGCGGCAGGTAGTCGATGACGAAGTCTTGTTGCAACTGGGCACAGTAGTAGTGCAGCACCATCTGCTTGTCGGTATCCTCGTCGGTGCCTTGCACATGCAACAGATAGACGATCATACCGTCGTCTATCAGAACGTTACGGGTGCTGACGCATCGGCAGACACCGTCGATGAAGACACTCATCTTGTCGGCATCGCTCGAGTAGGCGACATGCTCGTCGTCCAACTCCACATACATGTCCATGTAGCAGTAGTTGGTATCGGGATCCTTCTCCTGTTCCAGCCAGCTGGGTGCCTGCAACAGTTTACCATGCCAGTCGATGCTCCAGGTGGGTTTATCCGAGCTGGTGAAGATGCTCTGCTCAGGTTCCTCGCCTTTTTGTTCTTGTGGCGGTGTACTGGGTTGGTCGTCATCGTTGCTGTCTGATCCGCAGCCCCAGCAGAGGGTCAGCAGGAGCAGTCCTGCCACCCACCCTCTCTCCGTGAAGAAGGAGAGAGGGCTGTTATGCTTATTATTCATACGTTCCATCATAGTTGTCGTTTATTTAATCACCTGTTTCTTACCATTGTAAATATAGACACCGCTTTGTACGGGAGCCTGCTGGAGCTTGGTGCCTTGCAGCGTGTACCAGCCCTCCTGAGGCAGGCGGTCGGCGTGTACGAAGCTGATGACGGTGGGCTCGTTGGGCGTACCGCTGACGGCATCGGCCTCGAAGACGAGCACGTCGCCAGTGGTGGCTACAATCTCGCCGTCGCGCTGGATGGCGAAGGAGACGGGCTGCTTCTTGTCGCCAGCGATGCTGACATAGACAGGACCGTCCTCCGTGACGATACCCTCACCCAGTATCTCGGCACCGTTGAGTGCCAGCAACTTGTCGCCGACCTCGGTATCTACACCTGCCACGGTAGCCGTGAGCACCATGGTGTTGGCGTAGTCAGCCTGGTCGTAGAGCACCTCGCGGCTCAGTTCTGCGGAACCCTCGATGAACGTCGAGTTGGGCTCATAGAACGGATAGGTGAAGGTCGTGGTGGTAGCGTTCTTGCGATAGAGCAAGTAACCATCGCCTGGTTTCATGTAGCGCAGGTTACCCTTCCAGCCCTTCGTGCCGTTGGCACCGACGGTGAACATGGCAAACTCGGTACGGTTCTTCACCACGTCGCCGTCCTCGGCCTCGTCGTAGTAGTCAGCCAGTGCGGTGGCTATCGGCAGGTTGAGCATCGGTGTGTAGCCGATGTTGTTCCAACCCTTCTTCACCGTCATCTTGCGGTAGATTGGCATCTTGAGGATGATACCCGATACCTCCATCTTCTTGCTGACGGAAGTGCGGATGCGGTAGCACTGTGTGAACGACAGTCTGAAGTTGTCCACACCCTGGGCACCCTTGTTGGAGATCCAATTACCATACTGGTAGCGCAGTGCCAGACCGTTGTTGTCATCTACCACCATGTCGCCGTCCTCCCACTTGTAGCGCTCCAGAATATCCTTACCCTTGCGGAATTCGTTGCTATAGACGTTGAACGATACCCAGTTCCATCCTGCGACGAGTTCGAGTTTCTGGATGTACCGGTCGTCGGCGCGCAACAGGATAGGCTCCTTCGTGGTACCTACCGTAGCGTTGGCCTTGAAGTAGATGTCCTCAGAAGGTGTGAGCACCATCACCTTACCGGTGTGGTAGTGCCACAGTCTGAAGTTGAGCGGTTTCGTGCTGGGTACGGAGTCCTCATAGATGGTGAGGTAGGCCATACCCTCGTCGGTGGTGACGTCGTAGTCCACATGGATGCTACCCAGGCAGCTGCCTTCGGAGTCGAAGACGCCTACCAGGTCGCGCGGGTCAGTGACGATGTCGTCCTTGATACGTACGCGGCCCACGATGTTCATCGAGAACTGCGACTTGTCGGTGTCGGGGTTCCAGCTCGGTTCCTGACCAGCTATCTCTACGGAGAGTGCCAGAGGCTCAGAGAGTCCGTTCTCATCGGTCAGATAGACGATGTCGTCGTAGGTACCGATGTTGGCATCCTTGCTGATGGAGAAGGTGACCGTAGCCTCCTCCTTGGGTCCTATCTGATTGGAGGGCACATCTACCGACAGCCACTTGGGCATGTTGTTGATGGTATAGACGTGGTTGGCTCCGCTGTTGTTGATGACGTTGACTTTGAACGAGGCATTAGAACCGTATTCTACGCCGTCGATGTCGATGGTCTTACGGCTCCAGCGCAGCGGGTTGCGATCGACGAACAGCGAGATGGTGCTCGGTGAGGCCATGATGTTACCGTTCATGTCGGGGATGTCGCTCACGGTGATATAGACCCTGCGCTTGTTGATACGGCTGTCGAGCTCGTCGATGTTCATCATCAGCTGGTGGTTAGAGCCCACATAGCCGAACTTCAGCTCGCGGAGTTCCTCATAGTTCTGGATGGGGGCGCCGTCGTCCTCGTTGATGTACTTGAGGATCTCGTCGGGCGAGAGGGCAAAGACCGTATCGTTGCGCTCGCTGACATTGCCGTCGGCATCGAGTTTGATGACCTTGTTCTTGGCATCAGGCACGAGCAGCAGGTCACCGCTCTTCTGACGCTCCTGGCGACAGAAGTCGAGGTAGGTGATGAGGCCCTTCTCATAGCCGCTGAGGCCCTTCTTACCGTAGCGCTCGACGAGGGTGACGGGCAGTGCCTGCTCGAAGAGTGTCAGTCCGTCGATGTGTCCGGTGAGGGCGTTCTGCTGGTGCAGCTTGTCATTGTCGAGCCCCTGTTCGGTCCATACCATGTTACCCAGGTAGAAGTGGTCGCCGCCCATGCCACCGATGTTCTCGGTAGAGAACGAGGCCTTCTGTACGAAGTCCACGTAGATATTGGCAATCTGGCGTCCGTGGTTCATGGTCATGGCGTAGTGGTGCCACCTGTTGTCGCTGAACGAGGTGCCGAGGGGATATTCACCGCCGTTGGCACGGTATTTCAGCGTGTCGGCCTCGAAGCCGATGAAGAAGCGGTTCTCGGCCTCCACGTCGGTGGCGCGTCCCGAGCCGTTGCTGAGCAGGGCACCGCGTCCGTTCTCATCGGTCTTGAACCAGAACATGAGCGTGTAGTCCTGGTCGGTGTCGCGTGTGAAGAAGTCCGGACGCAACTTAAGACCCTTGGTGCCGTCGGCCTGCTGACGGTTGAAGTCCAGCGAGAGCGACATGCTGCGCGGCAGGCTCCAATCGACCTGGTTGAGGTGCAGGTGTGCTCCCTGGGCCTCGTCGTTGGCGTGGTCGCCCATACCCTCGTTCATGGGGTAGTAGTCGGCCAGTCCCATCTCGTAGCCCGTCAGGAGCTTGTTGCCGTAGCTGTTCAGCAGGACGAGGTCCATGGCGCGGTTCCAGACGCGGGCCTGGAGCATGCGTCCGGTGTAGAAGCTACGCTTGCTGAAGTCGTTCTGACTGGTGGAACCGAAGACAATGGGTCCGCTACCGGTATAGGTCACGGAGTCCATGGTAGCTTCGAGATTCTCGGCGAAGATCTGTGCCTGGCGGGTTGCGCTGTTGACGACGAGGGCGACGCGCTGGAAGGCATCGGTGGCGATGGGTGTCACACCCTCCACCTCCTTGTCGTCGATGACGGCACGCAGTCTGCGGTCGGCAGTGAGCCAGAGCTGCAGGTGACGTCCGTCGCCGCCATGCGAGAAGATAGGCATCTCCTTACCCGTGTCCTCGGGTTTGATCATGACTTCGATGGTGACGTTCTTGTCGCTGAAGTTACGACGGGCATGGCTCTCTGCGGCACCCTTACCATTGAAGTGCAGGGAGACAGACTCCTCGAGGGCGTTCTCGTTGGTCTCGCCCTTGACCTCGAAGTTGGTGGTGGGTTGCAGGTAGTTATACTCGATGGGTTCCGAGAAGTTGAAGATGATGTCCTCGTTGGCGTCGAGGATGCCGTCCTTGGGTTCGGGGATTCCGAAGAGTTGCGGACGGCGGGTGTCCTTGATACCGGTGAGTACCGGCGACGATGACGTCAGGTATCCGTTACCGTTGCGGCAGAAGAGTACTGCACGGAGGTTGTAGGACTTCTCCATCACGGTGCCCTCGCCATAGAACTTGGTGGTGATATTGCCGTTGGCAGGTATCATCTCCTTCGTTCCGCTGGCGGTGCGGTAGTAGGTGGAGTCGGCATAGAAGGCGCAGAGGTTGGTCCAGTAGTCATCGCCACGCGTGTTCTCCTTGTATTGGAACTCGATGTGGTCGAAGTTCTTCTGGTTCCTGTCGAAGCCACTGATGATGACGGGCAGGTACCAGCCGCGGCTGCTGTCGTACGGTGCGTCGGTATTCATGATCCACTTGTCGCCCGGTGTGCTGATGTTGACGGCACCGGCGGTCTGCAGGTAGTGGACGCTGAGTGTGGCATCCTGCCAGGTGTTGAGGTCGTCCTGCGAGCCCAGTCGGATGCAGAGGCTGTCGTAGTCGAAGACGTCGCCGGCATAGATCTCCAGGGTCTTCTCAGTGACCTGTCCGGGCAGGACGAGCATGGTGCGTGCATTGCCGGAGAGCGGCATGCCGTCCATCATGACCTTCAGACCGTGCGGGTTGCTGTTCTCACGCAGGGTGAGGTTGAAGTAGTTGTAGGTGGCCTCGGGATGTTCGCTCTCGTTGGTCATATAGATCTTGAAGCGTGCAGGCTGGTCGTAGGGTACGCCACTGAGACTCTGACGGTCCAGTTTGATGACGGGGTTCTCCACCTTCTTGGTGCGCTCGTCGAGGAGTGTTCCTGGGTTGTAGAATATCGTGCGACGCTCGTCCTCCCAGGTGCGCAGTGTGGCGCCGCCACGGGTGCGATAGATGAATCCGTGGCTGTGCTTGCTGTTGTTCTGGATGCTGCTGAGATTGTTGAAGATGCTCTCGCTGACCTTATCGACGTAGTACTGGAAGTTGTCGTTGACGAAGACGTCGTTCCAGTCTTTCTTACCAGTCGCCGAGGCTCTCTCGTCGGCGTAAAAGACGTCGAAGTTCAGATGCGCCTTGGTGTCGAGACCGATGGTGAAGGACTCCTTACGGCTGTAGCTCTCCGACGTACCGTAGCGCGGCGTGAAGTCGGCGGTGAGCACGGGTTCGATGCCGATGCGCCAGTTCCAGCCCGTCATCTCAATCGAACCATCGACTGCATGAGCCTCGTCGCCCTGGTTGAAGGCGTGACTCATCACCCATTGGAAGCCGTTGGTGAGGAGGAACTTGGCAAAGGCGCCCATGACGTTGTTCAAGCCGAGGCCGAGGCCGGCGATGAAGTCACTATAGGCGCTGCCATAGCGGAAGTTGGTGGTGATGTCGGTCTTGCTCTCGGAGGCGCTGTACGAGGCGTTGAACTCCTCGGAGTAGGTGACCTTGGAATTGCCATCGATATCGAAGTTCTTCATCAGCGTCGTGGCGCTGAGCTTCTCGCGCTCGTTCTGGGAAATCATCGATGCCCAGTGGAGCATGGTCTGGTAGTAGTCGGCCACCTCGTCCTTGTCCCAGTCGGGGTATTGCGAGGGTTTGATAATGACGTAGTTGATGCCATCGCTGGCCTCAAACTTATTGTCGTTGAAGATCACCTCCCAGCTTTGTGCTCCCGGGGTGATGGCGACCTTCGTATTGAGCATGGCGAAGCACGGGTCGTCGGGCTTGCGCAGCGAGAGATAGACGGCCTTGCCCGTGGCGTTGGCCTGGCGCTGAGCCTCCTCCTTGGTACCGGTGAACATGAGTGCGCGGCACTGTTCCTCCAGCTGGGGCAGCAACTGGGTGGTGAGGTAGCTCTGCGAGTGTACGAAGGTGGACTGCACCTCCTGGCCTACGGCCATGGTCTCGCTACGTACCAGGTAGAGTGTGTCACCCGTCTCGACGTCCTTGCCCCTGGCGATGACGAGCAGTCGTCCGGCCTTCTCCTCACCGCGGAGCGTCTGGTAGATGCTGTCGTTGATGGCGCGGATGGCGATGGCGGGTTTCATGATGACGTTGGTGTTCAGACCCATATAGAGGTCGCCGTCGGCACCCACCGTGTATTTGTCGCTGCTGGTGGAGATGTCGCTGCGTGCCGTCATGGTGTAGTTATAGGCCATGTCTGAGTTGTTGTTCCAGACGAGGTCGAGATCGATCTCGAAGGCGTTGTTGGCCTTGTTCCAGATACCTGCACCCATACCGGCCCAGGAGTCCCACGACGTACCTACGCCGACTTTGATCTTGGCACCGCGTGCCATCTCCATCTTGAGGGCGAAGGTAGAGGTGAGTGAGCTACCCTTGCTGAGCGTGGCGCTCGAGGTCGAGCCGGGCGGGTCGCGGAGGATATCCACCAGGACGGGTTTGCCGAGGCTGATCAGGTCGGCACTACCCACTTGCGGTGCAATATTTAAGATGTACGCGCGCAAGGGCTGTGCCTCGTAGTAGGTACCATCCATGTAGAGTGTCATGGTCAGGGTGCGCAGGGCCTCCTTACCCGTGATGAGATACGGTATCTGCTTGGCGGCGAGTTGGTAGGTGTATTCGCCGACGCTGTCGAGCTGTATCTCCTCTCGGTGGGTACTGCTGACAAAACCGTTCTGGATGATTACGCGTCCGCCGGAGAGTTTGACGATATCGATGGAATCGGGGTTCTGGCTATTGTTATAGCAGTAGCGCTCGGTGGCGGAGATGCGGATCGGATAGGTACGCTCGATGTTGAAGACGGGATAGTTGAAGATGTACTTGGCCACCATGGAGTCTTTGCGTCCTACGGGCCAGTTCTCCTTGCGCTCGGGATATACCAGCGGAATCTTGACGGAGGTGCCGTCGAGACCCTTGGCGGTATAGAACCGGTTGCCGAAGTAGTCGAAACCGTCGTAGCTGATCTGCTTATAGTCGATGTTGACGGGAGCGTGGTAGATGCGGTTGTACAGGGCGTGGTACTTGACCTCGACCTCGGTGAGGTCTTTGCCGTTCTTGAGGCGCCACTCGCCCTGTACGACATCGGTATGGAGTGTCAGCGAGTCGGTCAGGTCGATGACGTCACTGGTGTGGCCGTCCTGGAAGAGCGTGGCATAGCCGCGGGCAGTGATCTGCTCTATCTTCCACTTGACAGGGGGCAGCCATACCTGGTATTCACCGGTGTGGACGTCGGGCTTGACGACTTTACGGTAGAGGGTGGTATGTACCTTGGTGACATAGTCGCTGCCGTCGTGGCTCTGGTGGATGAATTCCTCGTCAGTCTCCTTGAGTTGGCTGTCCTGGATGTCCCAGACGAGACGGGAGGCTCGGTCGCCCTCAAGGGTCAGCACGAGCTGGAGGTCGTCGCCGAGGTTATTCTTCGACAGCGAGTTGTCGAGCGGCAGACTGCCCTGGTCGTTACCACCGGCCACACGACCGATGAGTTTCACGCGGGTGTCGTCGTAGAAGTAGATACCGGCCTTATCGACGGAGAAGTTGTATTCCTTCTTGGAGACGTCGTTGTCTTCGTGGTAGTAGCCCTCCTGATAGAAGGTGTGTCCGTCCTTGACGGCCTGGATGGTATGCTTGCCGGGAAGCATGCGGAAGGAGAACTGACCCTGGAAGTCAGAGGTCACCTTGCCTGCCGAGGTGTGTACCTCACGGCCATCGACCAGGAACGATACGCCGGGCACGGGGATGCTGGTGCCGTTGTAGAGCACGAAGCCCGAGAAGCGGACGTTGCTCTCTACGTGGAAGACGACATTATTGACGAGGTTCGTGGTAGGTTCGGTACCGAAGGTGATGAGCTTCTGGTCGGAGTAACCGTTGAGGTTGGGGGCCAGACGGTAGGCTCCCGAGAAGCTGGAGCCCCAGTAGGGCAGACCCTCCTTGCGGTAGTATCCGCTCTCGTCGGTCACCGCGGTAGCCTGTACGCTACCGTCGGTGGAACTGATGTTGACGGTGAGTCCGGGGATACCCGTACCGTCAGAGAAGCGCACGTAGCCTTCTACCGTACCGGTGTCCTCACACTGTCCGGGGACGGTGTCGGTGGTCTGGTAGCTGACACCCTCACAGTCGTTGGCGGCCAAGACGCAGTACTCGTAGTAGTGGCGCGGTGCCGTGGTCTTGTCCTCGTACTGTGTGTTGGTAATCTGCGAGGCGATGGTCTCCCAGGCCTCGGGGCCCTTGGCCTTGTCACGGCGTCTGACGACGAAGTAGTCGATGGCTCCGCCGTCGGTGGTCCACTCCAACAGTACGGAGCACTGCAGGGTCTTGGCCGAGAGCGACGCCTTGTTGATGTGGCCGTTGTTCTCGTAGTAGAACTTGTTCTCGGGCGTGCTGACCATCGTCGCACCGGCGTTCTTCATGGGGATGGGCGACGTGCGGGGTACGACCTGCAGGGAAATCTGGTATTTGACGCACGAGCGGTGCATGGTGACCTCCACCTGCCGGGCGTTGATCTGCTCGTCCGAGAGCTCCGTGACGATGGTGTTGAGGAGCTTGTCGTTACGGTCTAACATCTGTATCTCGATGTTCATGCCGGCACGCTGGTCCCAGACGTAGTTTTCGGTGTCGGTATTGGCCTGGTAGTCCCACTTGACAAGGACTTTCTGCTCGTCGGCATTGCTCCAGGCGGCGGTGGCGCCTGTGGGCTGCAGGAGGTGGAGCTTGCCAAACGTCGGCGTGGCACTGCTGATGGTGGGGTTCTTCTCGAGTCCCCAGAGCTGCAGGGACGATGCGCGCATGATGCGGTAGCTGGCTTTGGGCTTGCCGGTATCCGAGGCGATGTCCTCGGCCGACAGGTTGCTGATGAGCAGCGAGTCGGTGAAGGTGTAGTCCTCCTGTCCGGGTTCAAACATGACGCTGCCGATGTCCTTGTAGTCTGCCTCGCTACCCGTGATGGTGCGCTGGACGAGGAACTGGTCGGCATCGATGATGTCGGGATAGTCCTTCTTGCGGACGTTCCACGTCAGACGTACGCTTCCGTTGGTCAGCGTCTCGGCCTTGAGGTTGCGTCCCTCGTGCATCATGGGCACGTCCTTGAGTTCCTTCTTGACGTCATTGATGTTGCTGGTGGGCCAGTCGGGGTTGCCGAGCTTGTCCTTGTCCCACGTGGAGGTGATGATGCCGGCGTTGATGGTGACGGTCTCGTGGCTGTCAGTGGCAGGCAGCGAGACGAAGCCGGCATAGCTGTTGGCGCTGAGGGCTACCTTGTCGAGCTTGACGGTCTCGCCCTCGGCATTGACATACGAGGCCTGGAGCCAACTGAGGGCGTGGTCGCTGACGCACGGTATCTTGATCAAGCCTTCCTCGCCCTTATCAGAACAGGGCACGGCATCGTAGGTGTCAAGGGTGACCTCGTCAAACTCGATGTTGCCGATGTCACGTGAATAGGCCTCGGTATGGCCGCCCTCATAGAAGAGGGTACCCTCCACACAGAGCATCAGCTTCTTGCCCGAGAGATTGGCGGGGTAGTACCAGTCCAGTTCGGCAAAGGCGTTACCCGAGGTCTTGCCCTTGCCGTCGTTGCGGAAGATCTCGTGGCTGACGACACTACCGGTGACGAGGTCGTACTTGGGCGAGTACTGTCGTGAATTGGTGAGGAAGAGCGTGGACTCGTCAGACATGTAGTTCTGGAAGTTCACGGTGACGTAGTCGTTGGTGGCGGTACTGTTCGTCTCGCCGACATAGAATATCTCGGTCTTGTTGCCATTTTCGTCCTTGAGACTGTATTTAGCGTCGTGGAAGGTACGGAAGGGGTCGAAGTCCGAGGTGATGAGCTTGAAGTGCATACATCCGCGTCCGCTGGGGTTGAAGGTGAAGGCGTCTGCAGGATTGTCGAAGACACCCTTACTCTTGTTGCCGTAGCGCACATGCATGTAGATGTCGGCACCACCGGCACCACGGTTGAGGTCGTCGCCGACGGCACCGTTGCTGCTGTTGTTGAAATAGACGCTCGTCACGACGCGGTGGTCGGCAAACTCATGACGCGTATAGAAGAGGTGGATGTCCTTACCTCCCGCATTACTGTTGAGGTCGCCTTTCAGTTTGCAGAAGTGGCTGTCGCCGACGTAAGGAGCCAGCGTCCACTTGACGCCGTTGCCGTCGGTGAACTCTTCGCTATAGCTGCCATGCACCACCTTGAGGTCGGTGATGAATCCCTGACTGGGCGTCTCGGTCGTTGCCTGCTTGTAGAGCAGGTAGATGTAGTCACCACCGGCACCCTTGTTCAGGTCCTGGTCGTAACTGTTCCATCCCGACTGGTTGCGCACACTCTTGCCGCCACCGGCTACCATGATGTCGGTAAAGAATTCGTTCCATCCTGCGGCACCGCCATTGGTGGGCAGCAAGAAGAGGAATCCTGCCAGTACCATCAGTATCCGGCCAAGATTTCCAAACCGTTGATTTTTAAAGGTCGTCTTCATAGGTCTTTATGTTTTAAATGCTTAATGCTTAATGAGAATCTCGTCAATCAGTCGTGTGGCGTGTCCCCAGCGGTCCATCATGAACAGCATGTAGCGGATGTCCACATTGATGGTGCGGGCCAGTTCGCGGTCGAAGAAGATGTCGCTCGACAGCGAGTCCCAGTTGCCGTCGAAGGCCAGTCCCAGCAGTTCACCCTTCTTGTTGAAGATGGGCGACCCTGAGTTGCCACCGGTGATGTCGGTATTCGAGAGGAAGCAGAGTTGCATGGTCCCCGTCTGGGCATCGGCATAGCGTCCGAAGTCCTTCGAGGCCATGAGGTCGTGGAGCACGGGCTCCGCAAAATATTCCACGTTCTGGTCGGCGAGCTGCATCTTGTCCCACAGCGAGCGTGCCGTGGTGTAGTAGCCCGAGGGTTTGCCGCCCAGGAGGTATTCGCCCACCTGACCATAGGTCATGCGCAGTGTGAAGTTGGCGTCCGAGTAGTTGGGCAGATCCTGTTCCATGCGCAACTTGGCGGCACAGAGCCACTGCTCCTGCTGGGCGATGCTGTCGCTCATGGCCAACAGGTCGGCCCGTAGCTGGGCGCGCAGTTCGGTGAGGTTCAGACCGTAGTCCACACCCGGGTCACGGTCGAAGCTCTTCTTGTTGATATAGAGTTTCTTGCCGTTCTTCATCAGTTTCGAGTGGTCATAGACGTAGTCCACCCAGGCGCGGAAGTCGCCGTGGAAGCGCTGGTCCACGGTCTGGAAGAACTGCGGGTGGTACTGCTTCTCCACCTGCTGGCGGTAGTTCTTCAACAGAGCGGCAAGCAGTTCGCGGTCGGTGGTCTGGTCCCACTCCTGACTGTTGTCCTTGAAGGTCACATACTGTTTCTTCTTTTTGTTCTCGGGTCCTTTCACCTCGATGCCGCCGTGTACCTTCTTGGCGCGTAGCGTCAGCTGGTCGCACTCGCGACCCCACGTCTCGCTCCAGTAGTACAGGGCCTTCATGGCTCCTGCGCGCTTTTGGTAGTAGCCCTGCAGCTTGTCGAAGTCGGGGAGGGAGGAGTGTGGAGTGTGGAGTGAGGAGGGAGGAGTGAGGAGGGAGGAGTGTGAAGCGTGCTCCTTCAGCCACTGGCGCAGCTGTTGCTCAAACTGCTGCTTCTGCTGGATGAGTCCGATGCTGTCGATGCACTTGTTCATGCCGATAGAGTTCTTCCAGTAGTTGCAGGAGTGGGCATATTTCGTCTCATACATGATGCGTGTGGCCTCCGACTCCAGCATGTGGCGCCACATGATCTCCTGTTTCACACCACGGGCCTGGATCATCGTCTTGTTGATGATGTCGCGGCGCTCCTGGATGCCGTAGCTCGACAGGTAGCGGCTCGTCGAACCCGGGTAGCCCATGATCATGCAGAAGTCACCGGGCCGGTAGCCGTCCAGACTCACGGGAGCCCACGTGGCGGGGTGGTACGGCACGTTGTCCTTGGAGTATTCGGCAGGACCATTGGTCTTGGGGTCGGCATAGATGCGGAATACCGAGAAGTCGCACGTCTGGCGCGGCCACATCCAGTTGTCGGTCTCGCCGCCAAACTTACCCATCGACTTGGGAACGGTGAAAACCAGACGTACGTCGCGGAAGTCACGATAGGTCGTCAGGTAGTATCGGTTGCCCTCATAGAAGGGCTTCACCTCGACGCGCAACGTGGAGTCCTGCTGACGGATGCTCTTCTGCCAGACGTTCTCCACGGAGTCCACCCAGGCGGCCTGCTTCTCCTTGTTCAGTCCCGTCAGGTGGGGTGCTATACTGTCGGTGACGTCCTTCTGCTCGACCATGAAACTCACGAACAGGTTCTTGTTGGGCAGTTCCTCGTCGTAGCTCTGGGCCACGAAACCGTTCAACATGTAGTCGTGTTCCACGGTGGAATGGCGCCGGATGGCGTCGAAGCCACAGTGGTGGTTGGTGAATACCAGACCGTTGGGCGACACGACGACACCCGAGCAGAAGCCTCCGAAGTTGATGACGGCGTTCTTCACGGCGTTGTCGCTCTGGTAGAGCTGTTCCTTCGGCAACTCAAAGCCGTACAGCTTCATCTGGTCATAGACGGCTGTCGGCAGGTTGTAGAGGGTCCACATGCCCTCGTCGGCATGTGCCGGCTGACTGAGGAACAGCCCCAGACAGCCCATCAGCAATATGATTTTCTTCTTCATATCTTCTATCGTCTTATCTATCGTCTTAAACTCCTTTAACTCCTTATTTCCTAAAATATTTCCCAATCACGGGCAGCCCACTCAGGGGCATGTCGCGCTTGATGATGACAGCCACGAACACGGCGATGAGCAGCGTGTTCACCGACAGCGAGAGCCACATCGACTGACCCTCGTGTACCTTGAACATCGCCATGGTCAGTATCACGGCCAGCACCACGTAGAGTCCGATGTCCTTGAGCGGGTAGGCCAGGGGATAGTACTTCTGTCCCACGACGTACGACGTCACCATGGCCACGCCATAGCCTGCCACGCCGCCCCAGGCACAGGCCATATAGCCGTAGCGGGGTACGAAGAGGATGTTGACCACGAGCAGCACGCCACAGCCGATGCCCGAGAAGACGGCACCCCAGATGGTCTTGTCGATGACCTTGTACCAGAACGACAGGTTGAAATAGACGCCCATCATGATCTCGGCAGCCATGACGATGGGTACCACGCGCAGTCCCACCCAGTAGTCGCGTCCGATGATGAATTTCAGCACGTCCAGGTAGCCCACCACCAGGAGGAAGGCCAGCAGGGTGAAGATGATGAAGTACTTCATGGCCTGCGTGTACATCTGGTGCTGGTCCTTGTCCTTGACACCGGCAAAGACGATGGGTTCGTAGGCAAAGCGGAAGGCCTGGGTAATCATGGCCATGATCATGGCAATCTTCGAGCAGGCACCATAGATGCCCAACTGCTTGTGCATGTCCTGACCCTCATAGATATAGGGAAACAGCATCTTATCGGCCGTCTGGTTCAGGATACCGGCGATGCCCAGCACCAGGATGGGCCATGAGTAGCTCAGCATGCTGCGCAGCAGCGCCCTGTCCAGACGCCAGCGGAAGCCCGTATATTCCGACAGCAGACACACGGCCAACAGCGCCGTACATACCAGGTTGATATAGAAGGCGTAGCCCACGTCGTTGCCGTCCATCAGGGCGAAATACACCACGTTCAGGGCGATGCTTACCACGATGTTCAACAGCTTGAGCAGCGCAAACTTGACGGCCTTCTTCTGCTGGCGCAAGTGTGCGAAGGGGATGCACAGAAAGGCGTCGATGGCCACCGTGACAGCCATCACACCCACGTACTCCGGGTGGTCGGCGTAGCCCATCAGTCCGCTGATGGGCTGCAACAACACCAGCACCGCCGCAGCAAACAGCAGCGACAGCGAACCCACGGTGATGAGCGTCGTGCCATAGACGGTCTCCGAGTCGGTATGTGTCTTATTGGTGAATCGGAAGTAGGTCGTCTCCATGCCAAACGTCAGCAGCACCAGTATCAGGGCCACATAGGCATAGATATTGGTGATGACGCCATAACCACCGCCCGCTGCCGAGAGTTTGGCGGTGTAGAGCGGTACCAACAGGTAATTCAGGAACCTGCCTACGATGCTTGAGAGACCGTAGATGACTGTGTCCTTTGCTATGTTTTGAAGTTTACCCATATTATATATGGGTGCAAATATAGGTATTTTTGTGGAAATATACAAGAAAAATAACAAAAAAGTGCTAAAAACTTGCAGAGAACGTGAAAAAGTCCTATCTTGCGATGCCGCCTACAACGTCAAGGTCGTGGTGAATATGTAAGAAAAAACGAAATACAAGAAATCCGCACGAGGCCTCTCCCCGTACGGATTTTCCTAGAACTGTTGGCGTTTTCAAATCATGTACCGACTAATCCCTCCTTTCTGCGGTAGCAATTTATCAATTGTCAATTATCAATTATCAATTGTCACTTATCACTTATCACTCATCACTTATCACTTATCACTAGGCCGAAGGCCGCTAGAACGGTCCGTGACCCAAGCATGACGTGGTCGTGACGGCAGTGAGTGCCGCGGTGATGGCTGCTACGGCCATCTTCAGGATGATCTCCCAAATACTTGTCTTTTTCATGGCAATTTCGTTTTTGTTTAAATTCGAGGAGTGTGGAGGGTGGAGGGATTCTCGTGAAGTGAGGAGTGTGGAATGTGGAGTGAGAATAGTTTTTCCGCGGATGGTACTGGTTACCAACTAACCTCCCTCCACACTCCTCCCTCCTCCCTCCACGAGATTAGGGTCGCTCCGTGTTCACGGTGTTCTTGGGCAGCTCGGCGACGGTGACACCCTCCAGGAGGATCTTCGTGCGGCGTCCGGCGCTGTCGGTGGTACACTCAGGGGTGAAGACGACGTGCACGCCCTTGATGTTCTTGCGGACATCGAAGTCGGCTGCCGTGGCGGCACCGGTGCTCTTCAGGCCCAGCTTGAACGAACCCAGACCCTCCAGCTTCACGCGGTGCGAGTGTTGCAGCTGGTCGCGCATGGTCTCTACCAGCTCGGCGATGACGGCCACGATGTCCGCACGCTTCACGGTACAGTTGCGCTGCATGATGTCTGCCAACTCCTTCGTGCTGATGGTCGAGGTGGGCACGGCACGGGCGTACCACTTTCCGTTCATACTCGGATCCTCATTGGTGCTTTGATGCAAACGGTAAAATACTGACATAGTTGTAAAAGATTAAAGATTAAAAATGAAAGATTAAAAATTAAAATGTAAAAATTAGATAATTATATTGAGCGCTCGTATTTAATGTTTAATTCGTCCAATTCGTGTAATTCGTCTTAATTCGTTGTTTCAAATCCTTCGTTGTTCAAAAATACTCCGTGTTCACGTCGGCATTGCAGTGACTTCCGCATCCCCGAATCTGAGGTTCTGTTCGGGTTTGAAGCAGATGTGCAGGTTACGGATCTTCTTGCGGTTGAAGTCCTCGGGCGTGTCGCTGGGGTCGCTGCTGATGCCCACCATCAGACTTCCGATGCCGTCCAGTCGGACGCGGTGCGAGTCCAGGAGCAGTTGCTGTATCACTTCCGACAGCTCTATCAGCACGGCCATCACGTCCGACCTCTTTGCCGAGCAGTTGCGCTGCACGATGCGTGCCAGCTCGTCCGTCTCGATGGTCCCCGTGTTCACGGGATAGGGAAACCACTTCCCCGGGTGCGCCGTATGTCTGCGCGTGTCTTTCTTCATCCTATATAGTATTGCCATCTTGATGTTTTATTGTTTATTGGTTATTGTTTATTGGTTATTCTCTTTAACGGTTTTCAGATTCTCTTTAACAGATTTTTCTGTCTTGGGCGTTCTAGCGTGCGGCGAGGACTTTCTTGTGATTTTTCATGCTGCAAAGATACAACCGCGCCGTTGCGGTTCTCGAATGTTGAGGCAACTTTTTTTCGATTTTTTTTGAAACAAGGCGTGTCACGAGTGTCATGTGTCACGAAGGTCATTAAGGATTCCGGACTGAAATGTCATCATAAATATATATAAATTATAATTTATATATATTTATGCGTAAAAATCCACCCTTCCCATCGAAAACCCTTAATGACACTCATGACATCATGACCTTCATGACACACTGCACAATAGTATATCCACTAATAAAAATTGCACCAATTTGTTTGTATATAGACAAATTGGTACAACCACAAATAATCAATTGCGATAAAGTGGAATTGTAATTCTTACATAGTCAGAAATGCAATTATCGCACTATCACTTTCCGATTGTCTATGATGTTGATTCCCTTTTGCGGCGATGTCAGCCTCTGACCTCTTACGTTGTAGATAACACCATTCATCCTCATGTCTGCTTTGACACCTTCAACACCGGTATTGACTGTGACATTGACAGCAAACGACGCATTCTGATGTTGCTGACTGACTGCATCTGACTTCGCAGAACGGACGGTGTTCAGATTCCCGTTTCCCGTTGCCGCACCATTGCCGATAGTGACGGGAATGGTCAGCAATATGCCGTCGGTAAGTGCCGTGAAATCCATGCTGTACATGACGAAAAGGTAGTCGCCGTTCTTCATCTTGTTGACACTCAACGTGTGGCTTGCGGCTGCATTGCCGAGTGCGCATCCGCTCTCATCGATTGTCAAATTTTCAGGTAGTGACAGGTTGAACTGCAATGCCGTTGCCGATGCAGCATCCGTCAAACTGACGATCATCATCGCCTGTTCGCCTACCTTTCCCTCTACCGTTCCTACCGATAGCGTTTGGGCATTTGCACCTCCTATCAATGCCAATAACCCAACTATGACGATATATATTCTTGTATTCATTGTTTGTCTGTTTTTAGTTTCTTTTGATCAGCAATTCACGCTGCTGACAATACATAGATTTCTTCTTGCATCTTATCAATCAATGAAAGTAATTCACCTGTTGTATTGATAGTTTTTGATGTACCATTTTCAAGATCACCATTTGGTATTACCGCTGAGTTCCAGTCAATATCTACAGCGTTTATAATACCACCATCTTCATCAAGACCTTGTTGACCAGTCAATATTAATGGCCAATTTGAAAAATGTGCAACTCCATTTTTTACTGAATTAAAACTTATTCCATCTTGTGTCATATATTATTTCAATATTTATTTATAATACTTTAATTATTACACTACCACCCTTTGCTATTCTTGCAGGACCATCTTCAGTACCCAAATAAGTTATTTTATACCCATTAATTGCTGTTATATCAGTTTGAATAGTTAATGGAAGTGTTGGCATAGCTGGATCATACATATTAACTGTCTTATCTGTATTAGTTAATACATATACATAACATTTTGTTTCTGTACTTGGATTTGTAAATATATATTCTGTTGGATATTCAGATACAGTTTCTGCTTGTGATAATGCAGTTGGTTTAGTCGTTCCAACATACCAATAATACTTTGTTTCTCCACTTGTCCCCCCTCCATTCTTCATGATTTCGATGATGGCATTGATGTCAGCGACATCAACTACGCCGTCTTCATTCACGTCACCCTTAATGGGAGTTGTCGTTTCTGCACGTTTCGGAGTTTGATTCTTCACTTGTGCGTTTACGCTGATACCGACCAACATCAATAATGCGGCCAAAAGAATAGTAATTTTAGTTTTCATACTTTTTGGTTTTTAAGATAATTATTACGTTAATACTTCTTCTTCAATTGGAGAATTAGCACTAACTTAATGGGCATAAAGAAAGTGCAGACCTCTCCATACTCTCTACCAGGTCTGCAACAACCCATATTCCGTTATGTTGAAGTCCACACTTATGCGTGTACTCCAATACGGAATATAATTTGCTCGTCTTTCTTCTTTCGAGGTTGCAGTTCGGTAGAGAGATTGAGCAATCAAAAGTTTGTACCATCCTTTTCACCAATCACACATGATAGGCAGACAATACGATGCAAAGATACAAAAAGATTTCGACTATACGTACATTTCTCAAACTTTTTTTAGTTTTTACTGATATTTCATTCCTTAATGTCGATTTGTGCAGTACAAATGTATCAAGTGCACAGCGGAACCGACCCTACTGTGCACTTTTTTATTGGATGTTGCGGATGATGCCGAAGCTGACGCCCGTCAGGCGGCTGATCTGACGGATGCTGGCGCCAAACTCCTTCAACTGCTTGATGATGCGGTTGCGCTCCTCCTTCTCGTAGTGTTGCAGACTGGAGGCGCCGGCACCGCCCATGAGTTCGGACAGATACTGACGGACTTTTTCGTCGGTTACGCGCTGCTGGGTCTCGTTGTCGAAGTCAAGGATGTTGAGGGCCTTGGGCAGCAGGTCGTTCACCAACTCGGAGAGCTCCTTCGCCGTAATGCGCGTCAGCACGTGCTGGGTGGTGCAGACGGGTACGGCGCACGTCATCGTCTCGTCATACTCACACCAGCTGCTCCACGTATAGCCGCCGACCGTCGAGGTGATGCCTGCCGCCACGGGGTTCTGGTGGATATACCTCATCAGCGTCAGGAAATACGCCATGTCGTTGACGGGCTCGCTCTTGAAACGGTCCTGGAAAACCTGCCCCGAATGCTCGTACTTGTAGTTGAAATACTGTGCATAGGAAATGGCGATGCTCTTGATGGGCGAAACCAGCCCCTCGTCCAGTTCGCGCACCAGCAGATGCACGTGGTTCGACATCAGACAGTAGGCATAGACGACGCAATGGGCGGGCAGCGGCTGACCCTTTTGGTCCTCCGGATGCGTCTGCGTACGCAGCAGCTTCAGGAACTTCCAGTAGTCACCCCTGTCCTCGAAGATGTCCTGGTGATTGATGCCGCGCATCATCACGTGGTAAATCCCCGTTCCGCTCTTTTCCCTTTGTTTTCTGGGCATACAGTTTCAAGTTTTCTGCAGGCAAAGATACTGAAAAATATACTACCGGCCAAAGAAAATATCGAAAAAGTGCACAATAGGGTTCCGCTGTGCACTACGTAAAATCCTCATTATTCGCCAAACATTTCGTACCTTTGCACCGACGAATGTGTCTCACCCTCGTTAAAATCGCCAAATTGAAACATGGGTCTATATGGAGGCACAGACGGCAGTTCATACAAGTGGGCTGCCCATCTGTGCATATAGACGAGTGTTTGGCGATACTCTACGAGGTGTGACAGATGGCAGTCCACTTTCTTTGTAGATGAACGTTTTTATTAACTCGTAAAATATCGCCAATATGAAAAGTTTAATTAGAACCACGTTTATCGCCTTGCCAATGGCTTTAATGTTAGTTGTAGGTAGTAGTATGGGCTACGCTCAAAAGCAAGCCAAGAAACAGCAAAAATCATTAGTAACGCAAGACATGGCTTATAAGATTGCCCAACGTATTATGTATGATAGGCGCTCAACATTTTATCGTGCAATGTTCAACAACGCAAATGATATTAGAACATTACAAGAAAGTGATAAGATTTTGTCGGAATTAGGGAATCATTTAGACTATGCAGAAAACTTTATCATTTCATTCTTCGACTATTATGGAACTGGAGATACTGGTTACATCGCATTTAAATCGTTCTATCTTACTCCAGATGAATACAAAAAAGCAGAAAGTATATTCAACAACATTCAAGCAAAGAAAAAACAAAAGGCGGTTGCGTTAGAGCAGTCTGTTTACAATGAATATGTTAATAACGGATTCCCAAGCAACATCAAGAATGAATCAAACTATAAGCCTGCGAAATTTGCTATGAATGCAAATTCTCTTGCAAAGCATATAAACAAATTAGGGTTCAGAGAATCGTGTATCAATGCAATATATGACGTTGTAGTTGATAGGGATGGAGTTATGAGCGTTTCTCCTAATGATGAATTGTTCGCAGCAACGAAATTGGAAATGAAGTCTGCTCCAGTGGTTGTCTTTAAGAATCTCGAAAAGTCTTTATATGTTCCATCTAAATACAAACTCAAAATAGTAGAGAAAAAAGAAAAGGCACTATCTGATAAGATTGTCAATATTAGGTGGCATAAGGAAAAACTACAATGGGATATAGACAATCATAATGATTTTAGGAATGAAGTTGGTCAGAGCGTTTATTATAATGTAACTGGCGACTTGCTTCAAACCTTGAATAATCTACCCGAATTAAAAGACGTAAAGAAGAAGAAACATACAATATCTGTCAGCGCATACATAAATGGCGTTGTTAGATGCTATTTAGATGGTGAAGAAATTGGAGTTGAGTTATTACGACCTTATATCTTTGTAAAGATAATCAAATAGTTGGTTTCATTCACCAATTTCCTGCTCTGCTAAGGCTGTTTTAAGTGCACAGCGGAACCGACCCTACTGTGCACTTTTGCGCTGGAATTTTTTAACAACGATTGCGAAGCCACACTTTGCACCTTTAGGTCAAAGAATTAAAACGAATTAAACGAATTGCTGCGCACAGTAAAAGATTCGTGAGATTCGTGAGATTCGTGTTCAGAAAACAACAACCCTGAGTTGGAGCGGAAAGAGGATATTCTCGAGTAATTGGCCAAGGAATCTGAATGCTTCTTCTCGCTAAATCAACTCAAAAAAATGACACAGATTATTCACATTTTTACAAGCGAAATTTTCGGTGAGATTCGTACTTGCCAAGTTAATAACCAAATCATGTTCGTGGGCAAGGATGTGGCCCAGGCGCTGGGCTATGCCAAGCCACAAAATGCACTGGCAGCCCACGTAGATAGGGAAGACAAGAGCACTGCCCCGATTCAGGGCACTGCCTACGAAACCCGCGTAACACTCATCAACGAGTCGGGACTCTACTCGCTGATTCTCTCTTCGAAGCTGCCACAGGCCAAGGCGTTCAAGCGCTGGAGTGATTAGAAAATCGCCCGCAGGAACATCCCTACGGGCGATTTCCTTTTGTATAATTTGTGCGCTATGCGAAGAAGAGGTAGCAGATGGCGATGCCGGCGATGATGCCGGCGAGGTCGGCGAGGAGACCGCAGGCGACGGCATGGCGGGTCTTGGCGACACCTACGGAACCGAAATAGACAGCCAAAATATAGAACGTGGTGTCGGTGGAACCTTGGAAAATGCACGATAGGCGACCTACGAAGGAGTCGGCGCCATAGGTGGTCATGGCATCGACCATCATGCCGCGGGCACCACTGCCGGAGAGGGGTTTCATGAGGGCTGTCGGCATGGCATCGACCCACTGGGTGTCCACACCCAGGAGGGCGACACCCCGACCGAGGGCTCCAATGAGCATATCCATGGCCCCAGAGGCGCGAAAAACGCCGATTCCAACGAGAATTGCGACCAGGTAAGGGATGATGCGCACGGCTGTTTGGAAGCCGTCCTTGGCACCCTCGATGAAGGCATCATAGACATTGACCTTTTTTCGCATGCCGGCCACGATGAAACCGCAGATTATTGTCATTAGGAGGATGTTGGCCACGGTGGTGCTGACACGGTTCATGGTGTCGCCGTCCATCTGGGAGAACGCCCAGATGACACCGGCCACCAACAGGCAGGCTCCACCCAGCGTGAGGAGCATGACACGATTGACGAGGTTGATGCGCTGGAAGAGGGAGGTGATGATGATGCCCGTCAGGGTGGAGAAGAACGTGGCCAGCAGGATGGGGATGAAGATGTCGGTGGGCTGTTGGGCACCCATCTGTGCGCGATAGACCATGATGCTGACGGGGATGAGCGTCAGTCCAGAGGTGTTGAGCACGAGGAACATGATCATGGGGTTGGAGGCCGTATCCTTCTTGGTATTCAGCTCCTGCATCTGTTCCATGGCCTTCAGACCCAGCGGCGTGGCGGCATTGTCGAGGCCCAGCATGTTGGCGGCGATATTCATGAAGATGCTACCCGTGACGGGATGACCCTTGGGGATGTCGGGGAAGAGGCGGGTGAAGACGGGCGACAGCAGGCGTGCCAGGACGTTGACGACGCCCCCTTTCTCGCCAACCTTCATGATGCCCAGCCAGAGCGACAGGACACCCGTAAGGCCCAGGGAGATCTCAAAGGCCGTTTTGGACGACGAGAACGTGGAGTCCATCATGGCGGGGAAGACGTCGTAGTCGCCGAGGAATACCAGTTTGGCGGTGGCGATGACGAAGGCCACGAGGAAGAAAGCGATCCAGATGTAGTTGAGTACCATAGGAAGTGTGGAGTGAGGAGTGTGGAGTGAGGAGTGTGGAGTGTGAAGTGAGGAGTGTGGAGTGAGGAGTGTGGAGTGAGGAGTGTGAAGTGTGGAGTGAGGAGTGTGGAGTGAGGAGGGTTACCACTTGATGACGGCGGACTTGGGGGTCTTGTACCAGTCGGTGGCGGTGGTGGCGTTGGTACCCCAGTCGCGGAACTTGGCATAGGCCTTGTGGATGGCGTCGCGGGGCCAGAACCACTTGCCGTCATCGCTACCCGAGACCACGAGGCGGTAGGGTGTGGTGCCAGCCTGGGGAGCACCGATGACGCTGACGTCGCCAGTCTCCTTGGTGACCTGCAGGCGCAGGTCGAGGTCGGCGACCGACTGGCCTTGGGGGATGGTCACCGTGCCAATCTTCTTGATGGGTGTCACCACGCCGCTGGCCGTGGTATTGGTGCGCTCGTCAGTCTTGGTATTGCCCATCGAGATGCCGAACTCCTGGTGCAGTTCACCACCCAGACGGGTGTCGCCCACAAGGAGATAGGCCTCCAGACGCGTACCTACGGCACACAGTTCCACGTCGGCGACACCGTTGGTGGGTGTGGCGACGCGTACGACGACATCGTTATAGACGAAGGTGTCGCCGCCCCGCAGGTCCTCGAAGGCGAAATAGGTGTAGTGACGTGTGTCGCCGCGCCGGTAGCCACCCGCCGCGAAACCCGGAGAGGTGTTGCTGGCCGGCAGGGTGTAGGTGTCGGCAAAGAATGTCGTCTGGTCGGCGACGGCCTCGGTACCCACGAAGTAGTAGGGTACGGCGTCAGCCCCCTCAGCGGTATAGAGTCCCTGGGCGAAGTGGCTCTCGTCGTAGGCCACCACCAGGTGGCGGTGGTAGCTGGCCATGAAGCCTGTGGGTACGGTGCGCGTATTGCTGGACTTGGCCATGGCGACGGTCTTGGCATGGAAGACGGCAGGGCCGTTGTCGCCCGTGGCCGGGCCATAGAGTCCGCAGTCGCGCTGGGCGAAGTGGAGTGTGGCCTTGTTGTTGACACGGAATACCGAACGGGCCCCCAGCCAGAGGTGGCAGGGACCTTCGGCCGTGAAGTCGGCGGTGATGACACCGGCGCCGTCGGCCTGTTGGAAGCCGTTGCCCTCGGCATTGTCGCCCAGGTTGAGGGTGAACGTCTTACCGACGCTGAACAGTCCCCTGTTGAGGATGTAGCTGGTGGCGTTGTTATAGACGGCATTGCCTGCTATGCTGAGGATGCCCTCGTTGATGACCTCGATGCCGTTCTTGCCGATGTTCAGCGCGTATTCACCGGTCAGGGTGCCCTGGTTGTAGATGACGCCACCGACCGCCGGGGAGATATCGCCCTTGATGACGACCTCGCCCTGGTTGTAGATGACGGCATTGGACGACCACTTGCCCTCGATGGACAGACGGCCCCCCGCGGCGACATAGAACACGTGGTCGCAGCCAGCTGTGTAGGAGTGGCCCCCGACCAGGTGGATGTCGGCATCGGGGAGGATGTAAAAGCGGATGTGCTGGCAGTCTTTGTTGATGTTGCCGAAGGTGATGTTGCGCACCCCGTCGCAATAGTAGTAGGCATTACCGTTTTGGGGCGACACCTGCTGGTCGGCCTGGTCGTCGAACTGGTAGTTGGTGACCTTGTTGAAATAGAGGTAGTAGTCGCTGACGGGATGGATGTCCGTCGGCATCTGCGTGGCGTAGTCGCCATCCTGGGGACACGGCGTGAAGGTGTGGTCGGGGGGCATGGGTGCTGCCGGTTCCTCGGCACCGTAGAACTTGGCGCTGACCTCGGAGGCCGTGGCGTCGAAGCTCATCACGTCGATGAGGTTGTCCTGGGCGTTGAACACGGCGGCATAGAGTTTGGGGGCACCCAGGGGTCGGGCGATGACGAACTCCGTCGTGCTGCCCGCCGTCACGGTAGCCTCGGCGAGCCAGGCGGCAGCGGCCTGGCTGGCAGGGTCTGCCGTAAAGATGCGCAGCGTACCGCTCTTGGCCACCGTGATGGTGAGTCGGGTGGTCACCGCGGTGTTCCACGTCTGGTTGGGGTCGATGTCTTTGTCGCCCATGACCGTCTTCTTGAAGTTGTCGTGGAACTCCTGGATGATCTGTTCGCTCTCGCGACGGATGTCACCCATCTCGTGTTTCATGCAGCCTGCGGTGGTCAGGACCAGCGTCGCGTAGGCTGCTGCCATGTAGAAAGATCTTTTAGTCAGCATGAGGACAAATCGGTTCGTTTTGGGGACAAAGGTACTGAAAATCTGCCGTTTTAGAAAATATTTAATAAGGAAATTGTACAGTTTTGGAAAAAAATGACTACCTTTGCACGCATAATCATCAGACTATTATAATAAGGTATGCGCATGAAACAACATTTGCTCTATAGCCTGGCCTTGCTGTCGTTGGGAGTAACGGCCTGTAAGGATGACGTCGTCTTTGACCAGACCACTTACGACAACCGCGTGAAGGAATCCTTCGTCGTGGAGAACGTCGATCCCAACCACCAGTGGGCCACCATGACCACGGCCACGGCCGATGTCACCGTCAATGGCGACTATGGCGAGACCTACCGCGTGGGCCTCTATCTGGGCCATCCCGCCCTGCAGCAGGAGACCACCCTGTTGCACATGGGAGAGGTGCCGAGCGGCGGAACGCTGCATTGTACCATCTCGCACCCCATCGCCAACAACGTGGTGTACGTCGGCATCTTCGACAAGGCCGGACGCCGCTTCTATATGAGTGCGCCCATCGAGAACGGGGCCGTCAAGGCCGTCTATGGCGCTGACCAGACCCCGAAGCAGACCATGCGCCGCGTCACGGAAGACGAGACCACACAGTATAGCAAGACCGCGGAGGACTACCTGAACAACATCGTGCCCAATTCGTGGTGGACCATCCAGACCGTCAACCTGAGCGACATGGCCTCCTATACCGCCCTCACCGACGACATCATCGCCAACGAGACCAGCAATAAGAACCATACGCTGAGCGACATGAGCTGGTATTACAACCCTGCGGCCTATCCCGGTCATGGCGACGGCAAGCACTACCGTGTGGCTGCCGGTACGGAGATCAAGGAGGTGTTCCATATCAATGCCGCGGTGAACACGATGAACGACTGCGTCATCTATATCGAGGGTAAGGTACACATGAATGGCAATACGCTGAACGGTGTCACCCTCGTCGTGGCCAATGGCGGCGAAATCGTGGTGGACGGTACGACACACATTACCAACTGCGGACGCTTCATCATCCTGCCCGGTGGCAAGATGACGGGTGCCGACGGCGTGCTGTGGGACAACAGCAACGGCAGCGTCTGCTATAATGGCGGACTCATCGAGTTTAAGGGTGTGGTGGACCTCAACGGCACCAACTTCTATAATGCCGGTACGGTGAATGTCGATGTGCTAACGGGTACCGCCGGCGATACGAAGTTTACCAACTTCGGTAAAATCACCGCCCGCACCAACAGCTATGCCGCATCGACCTACAACCAGACGTGGGTGAACGCCTGCTATGTGCACTTCACGGAGAGTGCGGGTCTGGGCTCCTCGGTGCTGCTCTCGGGAAGCCGCTTCGACATCGACGGCGACTGTACCCCGATGGCCGGCACCTGCGAGATGCACAACCAGAGCGAGCTGAAAGTCGGCGGTATGCTGAAACTCAACGGCAACACCTTCAACGGTCCTACCACGGCCGGCGAGTATGCCATCGTGAAGTGTAGCAAGCTCTATGCCACCTGGGCCGACGCCATCAGCGTCAACGGACGGGTGTATTTCGATTTCGATCCCAACGAGATCTACGGTATGTGGAGCGACGAGAACCGCAACTACCGTAAGAATATGAACGACAACGACTACCAGTATAGTGCGGCAGCCGGTATCATCAACCACAAGATACGCTACTGGGTGAACGAGGAGAACGCCCTCAACGACATCACCATCCCCGAGGGTTGTGGCGACACGGGCGGCTTCAATGCCAATGGCAACAATGGCAACGGCCAGTTGCCCGATGCCCAGCAGCAGGCCTTCCGCTACTGTTTCGAGGACAACTTCCCCTCCGTGGGTGACTACGACTTCAACGACGTGGTGCTGACGCTGACGCCCACACTCGATGACAAGACGCTGAAGCTCACCGTGAGCCTCGACGCCGTGGGCGCCACCAAGACCATCGGTGCTGCCATGCGACTGGTGGGTGTCAAGAGCAGCGACCTGCAGAGCAGTACGGTGAACAGCGCTTTCGCGTCACCGGAAGGTCAGGGACTGGGTGAGTATCAGAACATCAGGACCAACGAGACGTTCCTCGCTGAGAACCAGGCCCCCAACAACACTGGCGACATGGTCATCGTGCTCTTCAAGGACGCCCACTGGGCCATCAACCCCAACAAAGCCTCCAATGGTGGCGTCTGGCGCGCGTTCTATAATACGGTAGATCGTAACGTACCCTCCAACAAAGCCTATCCGACTCCTACCGTGGCCACCTTTACGCTGGTCTTCAAGGATGCCGCCAAGGCTCAGGGTATGCTTGCCGAGAACCTCTACGACGTCTTCATCGTGGAACCCTATAACGGTGCCTATTGGGAGGTGCATACCGTCCAGAACGGTTTCAAGACCGCCGAGGTGCTGACCGACCCGAAGCCCGTCAGCAGTTCGGGCAAGACCTATGCCGAGGCTTATGGCAGCAATATGCCGTGGGCCATCATGACGCCCGGCAACTTCCAGTATCCCATCGAGTGGCAGAAGATAGGACTGCGCAACCGCTCCACACAAGCCATCGAGGGTGCCTACGCCACGGAAGGTCACTCGTTTGCCGAATGGGCCGAGGATGCCACGAAGGCCACCGACTGGTATAACTACCCCGACAACACGCTGGTGTTTAAGTAAGGGGCAGGAGGCAAAAATACAATAAATTCCGTCGTAGTACGTTATTAACTACGTGCTTAGACTGAAAATACTGTTTCTCACAGGATGCTGTATGGCCGTGCTGACCGTGCGGGCACAACAGGAACCGACCTTCGCCCACTATTGGGCGATGGAGCCGTCGTACAACCCTGCGGCGGTGGGTAAGGAACAGAAACTCAACGTGGCGGGTGCCTACGCCATGACGCTGACGGGCTTTGAGAATGCGCCGCGCACCATGTATGTGGGTGCCGACATGCCGTTCCGCCTGTTTGGTACCATGCACGGTGCAGGCCTCCAGATCATCAACGACGAACTGGGACTTTTCTCGCACCAGCGCCTTGTGGTGCAGTATGCCTATAAGTTGCGCCTCCTGGGCGGACACCTGAGCATCGGCGTACAGGGTGGCATGCTGAGCGAGAAATTCAAAGGCGGCAGCCTGGACCTGGAGACTGGCGATGACCCTGCCTTCAGCAGGAGCGACGAGTCGAACGTGGGTATAGACCTCTCGGGAGGACTGTACTATACGCACCGCAACTGGTATGCCGGCCTCTCCGTCTTACACGCCACGGAACCCTCCATAGAACTGGGCGACCGCTCCATCATCGACATCAGCAGAGCATATTATTTCACGGCCGGATACAATATTCGGCTACATCATCCGTTTTTTACCATACACCCCTCTGTGCTCGCTCAGAGCGATGGCGTCAGCCACAGGGTGAACATGACGGCACGCGTGAAGTACCAGTACGAGAAGCGGATGTTCTATGCCGGTGTGGGCTACAGTCCCAACCACTCGGTGACGGCGCTGATAGGTGGTAACTTCCACGGCATCAGTATCGGCTACAGCTATGAAATGTACACCTCGGTGCTGAAGATAGGCAACGGCTCGCACGAGCTCTTCGTGGGCTACCAGACGGACCTGAACTTCCAGAAGAAGGGACGCAACAGGCACCAGAGCGTGAGGATTTTGTGATGAGTGATAAGTGATAAGTGATGAGTGATAAGGGAAAAATTGAAATATGAGCATATGAAACAAATGATGAATGGTATGAAGCAAAAAGGTGCGTGGGTGAAGAGGATGCTGCCTCTTGGCCTCTTGACCTTTTTACTGGTTTCATGTTTCGGTGGCAAACAGGTGTCATCGGCAGGCGGTGAAGTGACGGGAGTCAGTGGCCGGTCGTTCAGCGAACCGGCTCCCTACGGGATGACCCTCATCAAGCGCGGCCATCTGAAGATGGGTTCCGAGAAGCAGGACTCCCTGTGGGGTAAGCAGACACCGGTGAGAGACATCTCGGTAGAGGGCTTCTGGATGGACGAACGCGAGGTGACCAACTCGATGTACCGCCAGTTTGTCAACTACGTCCGCGACTCCATCCTGCGTGAGCGTCTGGCCGATCCCGCCTATGGTGGCGACGAGACCTACAAAATTGAGGAAGACAAGAACGGCGACCCCGTGAAGCCTTACCTGAACTGGAAGAAGCCGTTGCCGCGCAAACCCAATGAGGACGAACAGCGTGCCCTCGAGAGCGTATATACCACCAATCCCGTCACCGGCGAGAAGATGCTCGACTGGCGACAGATGAACTATCGCTACGAGGTGTACGACTATACCGAGGCCGCCAAGCGTAAGTACCGCGAGACCCATGCTGAGCGCGTGCTGAATACCGACATCCGTGAGAATCCCAACGAGAAGATCTGGATCTCGAAAGATACGGCCTATGTGACCGACGAGGGTCAGATTGTCCGCGAGACCATCAACCGTGAGTTTACGGGACCGTGGGACTTCCTCAATACCTATATCGTGAACATCTATCCCGACACGACCTGTTGGGTCAACGACTTCCCCAATGCCGAGAACGAGAGCTACATGCGCTACTACTTCTCCAATGCCGCCTACAACGACTATCCCGTGGTGGGTGTGACGTGGGAGCAGGCCAACGCCTTCTGTGCCTGGCGCACGGAGTATCTGTTGCGCGGACTGGGCGCCGCGGCCCGCTATGTGCAGCGCTACCGTCTGCCGACCGAGGCCGAGTGGGAGTATGCTGCCCGTGGCAAGGACCAGAACGAGTTTCCGTGGGAGAACCAGGACGTGGTATCGGGCAATGGCTGTTTCTTTGCCAACTTCAAACCCGACAACGGTAACTATACCAAGGACGGCAACCTGATCACCAGCAGGACGGGTATCTACAGTGCCAACTCGAACGGACTCTACGACATGGCCGGCAACGTGGCCGAGTGGTGCTCGACCATCTATACCGAGGCCGGTGTGGAGGCGATGAACGACATCAACCCGCAGCTGAGCTACAATGCCGCCAAGGAGGACCCCTACCGGTTGAAGAAGAAGAGTGTGCGCGGTGGCTCGTGGAAAGACCCCGAGAGCTATATCCGTTCGGCATGGCGCTCCTACGAGTATCAGAACCAGCCCCGCTCGTATATCGGCTTCCGCTGTGTGCGCTCGCTGGCCAATACCACGAGTGACAAGGTGAAGGCGAAGAAGAAGTGAAGAAGCGGGCTTCGCCCTAGTGAATAGTGATGAGTGATGAGTGATGAGTGATAAGTGATAAGTGAAGATTGCTACCGCTCTGAAAAATAGTCAAATAGTAAAATTGTCAAATTGTCAAATATCAAGATGACCACATATAGCAAACTGAATATCGTCTATCGCTTGCAGAAGTGGATGGACAGCGTGGCAGGACAGACCTTCCTGAACTACGCCTACAGCTGGGGTGCCTCGATCGTCATCCTGGGTACGCTCTTCAAGTTGACGCACCTGCCGGGAGCAAACTTCTTCCTGTTCCTGGGTATGGGTACCGAGGTGTTTGTGTTCTTCATCTCAGCCTTCGACCGTCCGTTCGATAAGACCACGGAGGGTATGGACCTCGACATCCACATGACGGAGGATGAGGCCCTGCAGGCAGAAGATGGTGCACATGCCGTCGTGGGTGGCGGCATCGTCGGAGGTGGCATCGTCGGCGGAGGCACGGGTGGTACCGTCATCATCGCCGGAGGCGGCGGAGGTACCAGCGCAGAAGCTGCCGACCAGTCGGAAGGTGGCACCATCAGCTTTGCCGGTGGTGGCGGAGGCGTCATCGGCGGCGGTGCCGTGGGTGGTGTCATCGGTGGTGTGGTCCAGCAGCCTGAGGTGCCCACCATGGGTGACGAACTGAAGGAGGCTACCACCAACTATATCGACGAGTTGAACCGTCTGACGGATATGTTGGCCGAGGTGTCCGAGCAGTCGAAGCGCCTGACGCGCGACTCCGAGGAGATGGAGAACCTGAACCGTACGCTGACGGGCATCAGCCGTGTCTATGAGATGCAGTTGAAGAGTGCCTCGGCACAGATCAGTACCATCGACGAGATCAACGAACAGACACGCCACATGGCCGAGCAGATCGTAGAGCTGAACAAGATCTACGCCCGCATGATTGAGGCCATGCAGGTGCGCATGCCACAGACCCCACAATAAATTGTCAAATAGTAAATCGTCAAATAGTAAATTGTCAAATAGTAAATCGTCAAATAGTAAAATAACAAGATGGCTATCAAGAAAAGACCGGTTTCTCCCCGTCAGAAGATGATCAACCTGATGTACGTGGTACTGATGGCGATGCTGGCGCTGAACGTCTCGAACGAGGTGCTCAACGGCTTCTCCATCGTCGAGGAGAGTCTGAAGCGTACCACGTCGAACGCCACGAGGGACAACCTGGCCATCTATGAGGACTTTGCCGTACAGATGAAGAAGAACCCGCAGAAGGTGAAGCAGTGGTACGACAAGTCCCAGGAGGTGAAGCGCATGAGCGACGCCCTCTATAACCTGGCCGACGAACTGAAGCTGGCCATCGTCCAGGAGGCCGACGGTCGCGATGGCGACGTCCAGAACATCCGCAACAAGGAGGACCTGGAGGCCGCCAACCAGGTGATGCTGTCGCCCAGCAGGGGCCGTGGCAAGGAACTCTACGACGCCATCAACGCCTACCGTGCGAAGATGCTGACCATGGTCACCGACTACCACCATAAGAAGATGATTGCCTCGAACCTGACGACCGACGTTCCCAAGAGTGCCCAGGCCCTGGGCAAGAACTGGCAGGAGTATATGTTTGAGTCGATGCCCGCCGCTGCTGCCGTGACGCTGCTCTCCAAGTTGCAGAGCGACGTGCGCTATGCAGAGGGTGAGGTGCTGCATACCCTGGTGTCGAACATCGACGTGAAGGATATCCGCGTCAATGCGCTCAACGCCTTCGTCATCCCCAACTCACAGACCATCGTCCGCGGCGACAAGTTCTCGGCACATATCGTCATGGCTGCCGTGGATACCACCCAGGTGCCGCAGATCTTCATCGGTGGCAAGGAGGTCCACCTGCCCAACGGACTCTATGAGACCGTGACAGGTCGCACCGGCGACTTCACGCTGAGCGGATTCATCCAGATGGAGAACGGCAATGGCGAACTCATCAAGCGCGACTTCGAACAGAAATATACCGTGGTCGATCCGTCGGCAACGGTGTCGGCAGACCTGATGAACGTGCTCTATGCGGGCTACTCGAACCCGTTGAGCGTCTCGGTGCCGGGAGTACCCCTCAACAAGGTGCAGGCCACCATGTCGGGAGGAACCCTGCAACCCGTAGGTCCCGGCAAGTATATCGCCCGTCCTACGGCAGTAGGTCAGAACGTCACCATCACGGTGACCAGCACGAATACGGGCCGCGCCCAGCAGATGGGACAGTTTACGTTCCGTGTGCGCCGTCTGCCGGATCCCACACCCTATATCGCCATGAAGGACGAGAGTGGCAGTCCCGTACGCTATAAGGGCGGCGGTCTGTCGAAGGGTCAGCTGATGGGCGTTGACGGCATCGGTGCTGCCATCGACGACGGCATCCTCGACATCGCCTTCAAGGTGCAGTCGTTCGAGACGGTATTCTTCGACAACATGGGTAATGCCGTACCGATGGTATCGGACGGTGCCAACTTCTCGGCACGCCAGAAGGAGACGTTCCGCAAGTTACAGCGCAACAGGCGCTTCTACATCTCACGCGTCAATGCCATTGGCCCCGACGGCATACCACGAAAGCTGAACGCCTCGATGGAAGTCATTGTGAAATAGCGGGCGGAGTAGCGGGCTTCGCCCTAGTGAACAGTGAATAGTGAACAGTGAATAGTGAACAGTGAATAGTGAACAGTGAATAACGAACAATAAAAAATATATGATGGAAAACAAAATAAGACAAGCAAACAGATATCTGTGGATGATGAGAGTGGTAGTAGTACTATTCACAATTCACTGTTCACTATTCGTTAGCGAAGCGCAGGCTCAGCCGAAGAAGAGCCGTCTGCAGCAACAGCAGCAGGCCCAGCAGGGTAAGCAGCAGTCGCAGAACCAAGGAATGTCCATGCGGGCACGCCTGATGTTCCCCACGGCCATGGACATGCCCGAGGATGTGGTGTGGCGCCGTGACATCTACCGCGAGATAGACCTCAACAAAGATGCCAATGCCGGTCTGTACTACCCCGTGGAACCCATGGACAAGCAGGTGAACCTCTTCACCTACATTTTCAAACTGGCGCTGAACGGCTACATCCCCGTCTATGAATACCGCCTGGACGGCAACGAGTCGTTCTCGGACTCGGCACGCGTGCAGATGAAGACGGTACTCGACAACTACCATATCTTCTATGAGGAGAAGGATGGCAAGATCCGTGTGGAGAACAGCGACATCCCCTCGGCGGAGGTCAAGCTCTACTACCTGAAGGAGAGTGCCTATTACAACCAGTCGAATGCCACATTCCACCGCAAGGTGCTCAGCCTGTGTCCCGTCATGTTGCGCGAGGACGACTTCGGCGGTGAGGCCTCGAAATACCCCCTGTTCTGGGTAAAATACGCCGACCTGGAACCCTTCCTGAGTCGTCAGACGGTGATGACGTCCAACCTGAACAATGCCGCCACGATGTCGATGGACGACTACTTCACGTTGAACCGCTATGAGGGTAAGATCTACAAGACCAACAACATGTTGGGCAAGACGCTGGCACAGTACTGTCCCACCGACTCGGCACTGGCCAAGGAGCAGCGCCGCATCGAGGAGGAGCTGAAAGCCTTTGAGCACAATATCTTCGGCAACCAGGAGCGCAAGGACTCGCTGGACTCCATCGCCAAGGTGGACCCCAAGCAGATGAAGGCTGCCAAGAAGAGCAAGAAGGCCGCCAAGGGTAGTAAGGCGACCGTCCGCAAGCAGCGCACGAAGAAGAGCAGCGGAGGCTCGTCGTCCAGTGGCACACGCGTCAGCGTTCGTCGTCAGCGCCATTAAAAAAACGGCGAAAAAGGTTGCAGATGTCGTTGAAATTGCGTACTTTTGTCGGCAGAAAGTACATTAATCCCATTTTTAACGACAAGCAATGATGAAAAAGTTTTTCGCAGTCGTGCTGGTGGCCCTGGCTGTTGCCCTGCCATCGAAAGCACAGTTCAGTTACGGTCTGCAGGCCGGTATCAACCTCTCTAACGTCTCTACCGTCGATGCCAACAACCTGGCAGGTACCATCAAGAGCCGTACGGGTTTCTTTGTAGGTCCGACCATCAAGTTCACCCTGCCGCTCATCGGCCTGGGCTTCGACGCCTCCGCCCTGTACGACCAGCGTGAGGGTGAGGTGGAAGGTCAGACGCTCAAGTCCCAGTCTGTCCAGATTCCCATCAACGTACGCTATGGCTTCGGTGTCGGTAGCATGGCCGAGATTTTTGCCTTTGCCGGTCCGCAGTTTGGCTTCAATGTGGGTAGCAACAAGGACCTTGGTAGTGCCGCAGGTGAGTGGACGCTGAAGTCGTCAACGCTCAGCGCCAACGCCGGTATCGGTGCCACGCTGCTCTCCAAGTTGCAGCTGAAGTTCAACTACAACTTCGCCCTGGGTAAGACTGGTGAGGTGGAGGCTACCTACTCCGGTGTCAAGCAGGCTGTCGGAGGTGCCAAGTTCAATAGCTGGCAGCTCTCTCTTGCCTATTTCTTCTAATCCCTTAGGCATTAGGCCCAAAGCCTAAGATTTTTCGATGCTGTACGCCGACGTCATCCTGCCTGTGCCACTGCATGGGACATTTACCTATGCCGTTCCCGAAGGGATGACGGTGGCTGTCGGCATGCGCGTCCTCGTACCGTTCGGGAAGAACAAGACCTATCTGGCCATCGTCCTGCGCCTCCACCAGGAGGCTCCGCAGGGTTACCAGGTGAAGGCCGTCCAACAGGTGATGGACGGTGAGCCTATCGTCACACCACAGCAGTTGAAACTGTGGCAGTGGATCAGCGACTACTACCTGTCGCCCATCGGCGACGTCTATAAGGCTGCCCTGCCTGCCGGCCTCAAGGCCGAGGACGGCTACAAACCCAAGACGGAGACCTATATCCGACTGACGGAGCGCTATCGCCAGGTGGAGGCCCTCCACGAGGCGCTGGACACCCTGGCACGTGCCAAGAAACAGTTGGATGCCTTCTGTGCCTACCTCGAACTCTCCGGCTGGGACCAAATCAAAGAGGACCTGCCCCTCCCTCCTCCCTCTACACTCCTCCCTCCACACTCCTCCCTCCACACTCCTCCCTCCTCACAACTCCCCTCTGAGGTCACCCGTGAGGAACTGATGAACGTTAGCGGTGCCTCGGCAGAGACGCTGAAACAGTTGGAGAAGCGCGGTATGCTGGAGACCTACGAGTTGGAGGTGGGACGCCTGAACCATGGCGGCCTCTACCGTCCGGAACTCATCAAACCCCTGTCTATGGCCCAGCAGGAGGCCTACAACCAGATCCTCCTGTCGATGATGAAGCATCCGGTGACCCTCCTGCATGGCGTGACCTCCAGTGGTAAGACGGAGATCTATATCCACCTCATCCAACAGGCCATCGAGCGCAAGGAACAGGTGCTCTACCTGTTGCCGGAAATCGCTCTGACGGTACAGATGATGCAACGTCTGCAGCGCGTCTTTGGCGACAAACTCGGCATCTACCACTCCCGCTATTCGGATGCCGAACGTGTGGAGATCTGGCAGAAACAACTCAGCGCCAATCCCTACGACGTCATCCTCGGCGCCCGTTCGGCCGTCTTCCTGCCCTTCCAGCGCCTGGGACTCGTCATTGTCGATGAGGAACACGAGTCCAGCTACAAACAGCAGGACCCCGCACCCCGCTATCATGCCCGCAGCGTCGCCATCATGCTGGCCACACTCACCGCCCGCTCCACCTTCCACACTCCTCCCTCCACCCTCCACACTCCCCGCGTCCTTCTGGGTACGGCAACACCCTCCTTGGAGAGCTACCACAATGCCAAGACGGGCAAGTACGGCCTCGTGGAACTGAAGGAGCGCTACCAGGGTATTGAGTTGCCCGAAATCCAGGTCGTCGATATCGCCGACCTCCAGCGCCGTAAGATGATGGCGGGACCCTTCTCGCCGCTCCTGTTGACGAGGGTCCGCGAGGCTTTGGAGCGTGGCGAACAAGCCATCCTCTTCCAGAATCGGCGCGGCTTTGCCCCGATGATCGAGTGTCGCCAGTGTGGTTGGGTACCCACCTGCCAGCACTGCGACGTGTCGCTGACGCTGCACCGTCAGCTGAACCAGTTGACGTGTCACTATTGCGGCTTCACCTACCGCGTGCCGACGGAGTGTCCCTGTTGTGGTTCCACCGACCTGCGTACCAAGGGTTTCGGTACGGAGAAGATTGAGGAACAGGTGCGCGACATCTTCCCCGAGGCCCGCATCTCGCGTATGGACCTCGACACCACACGGACGCGCAATGCCTATGAGCGCATCATCAGCGACTTCGGTGCCGGGCGCACCAATATCCTCATCGGTACCCAGATGATCTCCAAGGGTCTCGATTTCGACAAGGTCTCGGTGGTGGGCATCCTCAATGCCGACTCCATGCTCAACTACCCCGATTTCCGCGCCTATGAGCAGGCCTTTATGATGATGTCCCAGGTCGCCGGACGTGCCGGACGAAAGGGCAAGCGCGGTCTCGTCATCCTGCAGACCAAACAACAGGACCTGCCCGTCATCCGACAGGTGGTGCACAACGACTATACCGCCCTTTACAAAGACCTGATAGCCGAGCGCCAGCAGTTCCGCTATCCCCCCTATTTCCGTCTGGTGTATATCCTCCTGCGCCACCGTCAGGACAGCACGGTCAGCACGGCAGCCATCGAGATGGGCAGTCGTCTGCGCCAGTGGTTTGGCGGACGCGTGCTGGGTCCCGACAAACCCGCCGTCGCCAAGGTCAAGTCACAGAATATCCGTAAACTCGTTCTCAAATTAGAGAACGGCATCGACATGAAAAAAGTCCGCGAGTACCTGCTGCTGGCGCAATCACAGATGCTCGCGGACAAACGCTATGCTTCGTTGCAAATCTACTACGACGTAGATCCGCTGTAGAGGAAATTAGAAATCCAACTGGCAACCGATGCCCAGTACGCGGTTGGTACGGGTGTAGGAGTCGTTACCGGCAGGCATGGCCAGCATACCCATCATCTTCTGTGCCGCGTAATCGACGTCGTAGTGGCCATAGCTCGTCTGGAAGTAGGCTGCCGACAGCGTGATGTTGTCCTTCACCTTGTAGTCGAAACCGAAGCCGATGCTGTAGCTGTTGACGACGAACGATATATCGTTCATATAGGCGTCGCTCAGTCCGTAGCGCGTCAGCTGACCACCGCACGATACCGTCAACTTGTTGTTGACATCCCAGTCGGCACCGGCCAGAAACTCGTTGGTGTCGTGGTCCAACAGGTCCTGCGTATTGTTATACCATTCGGCATTCTTGTCGAAGAAGTGGTGCCAGCCGATGTTCAGACGGACGACGTCGATGGGAGCCCACTGGGCACCCACGGTCAGCAGGGCAGGCTGGTCCTCGTTGACCTTCTCACCGTCACGGTATTTGTTGACTGCGGCAATGGCATGGGCCTTGTTGACCGTCGATTCGTTCTTCATACGGATCTGGGTCTTGAACTCATACTTTGCGGCGAAGTTGAAGTTGCGGTATTTCCAGTCCACACCGACCACCGGAGCGAAACCCACACCGTCCTGGTTACACAACAAGTTCACACCGTCGGCATAGGTCTGCAGCGACTTGAAGGCGTCACCGTATCCGGCTGCCGTGGCAGCGGGGGTGGTAGCCTGCAGGAAGTCGGCAAAATCCACATAGCCACTGGCCGTCTTCACCTGGATATTACTGATCTTAGCCTTGTAGGTGGCGTCGCCATAGAGCATGCGCATACCACCATAGACCGACAGGTTGGGGTATATCTTGTAGGCCACACCGAGCTGTACACCATAATAGTACTGGCGACCCTTCATATATCCGTCCATGTCGTAACCCTGTACGCCAAAGGGTTTCAGCGTGTTGGCAATGCTACCCACGACACGCTCGAAGGAACCCAGACCGTCGGCAAATTCACACGAGCCACCACCGCCGGGCACGGAGAGGTTGAACTGCAGACTCCAGTTGCCCTTGTTATAGGCACCCTGTACCGAGGGGATGACAGGAGCGTCGGCGGTACCCTCGAAAATCTTCGTGGCGTTGCCATCGTTCTTCTTGCCCAGTGCAAAGACCTCGTTCGTCGAGGTGATGGTACGTGTCTGGTGGGCATACTGCCAGTTGAGGGCCAGGTGGAACCCCTCAGGCAGGAAAGCCACACCGGCGGGGTTAGAATAGACGCCGTCGAGACCGATGGCGGCATCGCGGGCGGGATTCTTCAGGAAGGAGACACTTTGGTTTGTGTTGGTGAGGATACCGCCAGCCAGGGCGTTCCCCATGGTCATCATGAAAACTGCTAATACTGCTAATAACTTTTTCATCTTTTAAACAAATTTTTCATAAAATCGGCTGCAAAGGTAGAGTTATTGCACAAAACAGCGACAAAAGTGCATCATTAATTAACGCTTATTAACCAAAAACTGCACGCTTTCTGCACAAAAGTGCGAAAATGTGCAAGTTTCTGTGCCCGTTAACACCGTTGGAGCTTCATTTTTCTCGGGGGTGCGGGGGTGCGGGGGTATTGTTTATTGTTTCTTCTCCGTCGGATAGCTGACGCGGGTGTGGTAGAGCGTCTTCAGTTTCTCGATGAGTACCGTCTTGGCATACTGGATGTCGCGGAACGTGATGGGACACTCGCGGAAGTAGCCCTCCGTCACCTGGGTATCGATGAGGCGCTCCACGAGGTTGCGGATGCTGGCCTCCGAATAGTCCGTCAGCGACCGCGAGGCAGCCTCTACGGTGTCTGCCATCATCAGGATGGCCTGTTCGCGGGTGAAGGGGTTCGGACCCGGATAGGTGAACAACAGCTCGTCCACGGGTTCGTCGGGATGCTCGTTCTTGTATTTGATGAAGAAGTACTTGGCCTTGCCCTGTCCGTGGTGTGTGGCGATGAAGTCGCGGATGACGCTCGGTAGGTTGTATTTGTCGGCCATGCGCATGCCTTCCGTCACGTGGCTGATGATGATTTGTGCACTCTCGATGTCCGTCAGCGTCTCGTGGGGGTTGATGCCCGACTGGTTTTCCGTGTAGTAGATGGGATTCGACAGTTTGCCGATGTCGTGGTAGAGGGCACCCGTACGCACCAGCTGCGCCTTGGCACCGATCTTGTTGGCTATCTCACCGGCCAGGTTGGCCACCTGGATGGAGTGGTTGAAGGTGCCCGGAGCCACCTCACTCATCTGGCGCAGGATTTCGTTGTTGGTGTTCGAGAGCTCAATGAGTGTGATGTCGCTGATGAATCCGAAGGTCTTCTCCATCAGGTAGAGCAGCGGATAGGCGAAGAGCAGTGCCACACCATTGATGATCAGGTAGTTGTAGGGTCCGTAGTCTGTCTGCGTCAGCGTATTGGTGTGCATCCAGTCGAGGGCTAGGTTGACGGCCATGGCCGTCAGCGACACGATGATGGCCGTCTTGAAGAGCTGGGAGCGCTCGTAGAGTTCGCGCAGCGAGGTGATGGCCACCAGACCCGCCACCGTCTCGATGACGATGAACTCATAGGGGTGCTGCAACATGCACGCGCACACGAGTACCATGGTGATATGTGTCATGAAGGCCGTCCGCGAATCCATGAAGACGCGGATGAAGATGGGCACCATGGCGTAGGGTAGGATATAGACGTGGATGAACGAGTTGCGGATGAACAGGGCCGTCAGCAGGGCGAAGACCACGATGAGGGCATAGAGCATGGTGATGCTGCGCGACTTCTCGAAATAGTCCTTGCGGTAGAGGCTGAGGTACAGCGTGAAGCACACCATCAGGATGAGGATGTACAGTATCTGGCCGATGGTGCTGATATGGCTCTTGGTGACGTCCTCGCGGCGCCGCTCGTTCTCCTTCTTGAACGACTCGATGATGCGGTACGTCTTCTCCGAGACGATCTCGCCGCGGTCGATGATCTTCTCGCCCTTCTGTACCAGTCCGCTGGCCAGGGCGATACCCGCCAGCAGGTCGTTCTTGCTGGCCTCGCTACGCTCCTTGTCGAAGATGAGGTTCGCGGTGATATAGTGGTTCAGGTCGCACTTCTTCAGGATGGCGCGCTGGACGGTGAGTTTCGGGTCCTGGAACAGTTGCTCGTACGCCGCCTTGGGCGAATAGACCTCCATGATCGACAGGCTGATGGCCTCCTTGCCCTGTACGATGCGTATCATACGACTGGTGTCCGTACGCAGGGCCGTGAAGTCCTTCTGTTCGATGATACCCTGCTGGTAGAGGCTGTGCAGGCGGTTGGCGATGACCGTCAGGTACTCACGCGACAGTCCCGGAATGCCCTGGGCATAGTCCGTCAGAAACCGTGCCACCATCTGCTCCTCCACCTCGCGGTTCAACTGGAAGTAGGGTTCGTAGAGGCGCAGGGCACTGTCGCGCTCCTCCTTGATGGTCGCTTCCGACTTATAGACGGGGAAGTCGTAGGGCGCCGTAAACTCGGCATACTTCCACGGCTTACCCTCCTCCACGTGGAAATAGCTGCGGTTGTCGCGGGGCATCGACCAGACGACGATGAGCACGGTGGTCAGTACGAGGAGGCTGCGGATGACGATGTCGCGCCACTGTAGTTCGTCTTTCAGAAAAGGACTGTCCATGGTTTGGAAATAGTGGATATTTGGTTTTCGAGTGCGAAAATACGAAAAAAAGCGCATAATATCAAAAAAAATGTGTACTTTTGCAGAAATTTTATGTAAAAACACCATTTCTGTATGACCGAAAGAAGAGTAAGGGTACGTTTTGCCCCCAGTCCCACGGGAGCGCTCCACATTGGTGGTGTGCGTACAGCATTATATAACTACCTGTTTGCCCGTCAGCATGGCGGCGACCTGGTCTTCCGCATCGAAGACACGGACTCCACGCGCTTTGTGCCGGGAGCCGAGGAGTATATCATCGAGTCCTTCCGGTGGCTGGGCATCCAGTTCGACGAGGGTGTCTCCTTCGGTGGTGACAAGGGTCCCTACCGTCAGAGCGAGCGCCGCGATATCTATAAGAAGTACGTCCAGCAGCTGTTGGATGCCGGCAAGGCCTATATCGCCTTCGACACCCCCGAGGAGTTGGAGCAGAAGCGCCAGGAGATCCAGAATTTCCAGTACGACTGTCATACGCGCCAGCAGATGCGCAACTCGCTGACCCTTCCGAAGGAAGAAGTCGAGCGATTGATAGCCTCCGGCCATCAATATGTCGTCCGCTTCCAGGTCGAGGCCGGCCAGGAGATCCTGGTCAACGACCTCATCCGTGGCGAGGTGCGCGTCAAGAGCGACATCTGCGACGACAAGGTGCTCTACAAGAGTGCCGACCAGTTGCCCACCTACCATCTGGCCAATATCGTCGATGACCACCTCATGGAGATCTCGCACGTCATCCGTGGCGAGGAGTGGTTGCCCTCGGCACCCCTGCACGTCATGCTCTACCGTGCCTTCGGCTGGGAAGACACCATGCCCCAGTTTGCCCACCTGCCCCTGCTGCTGAAGCCTGTCGGCAATGGCAAACTCTCCAAGCGCGACGGCGACAAGTTGGGCTTCCCCGTATTCCCCCTGGAGTGGCACGACCCCAAGACCGGCGAGGTCAGTTCCGGCTATCGTGAGCAGGGCTACCTGCCCGAGGCCGTTATCAATTTCCTCGCCCTGTTGGGTTGGAGTCCCGGCAACGACCAGGAACTCATGACCCTCGACGAGATGGTCCGTCTCTTCGACATCTCCAAGTGCTCGAAGAATGGTGCCAAGTTCGACTTCATGAAGGCCGAATGGTTCAACCGTCAGTACCTCCTCCAGCGTCCTGACAGCGACTGGTGTCCTGCCTTCGACAAGGTGCTCCAGGAGAATGGCATCACCGCCACTGCCCAGCAGGAGGCCGAGGTGGTACGCATGATGAAGACCAAGGTCGTGGAGGTGACCGACAAGCAGGGCAACACCCGCAAGCGCAACATCTCCTTCCCCAGTGACCTCTGGCCGCTGACCAAGTTCTTCTTCGTGGCCCCCACCGACTTCGACCGCGAGGGTGACAAGTTTATTCGCAAGAACTGGAACGAGCAGACCGCCGACCTGATGCGCCAGATGCTGGCCGTGCTCGACACCGTCAGCGACTGGACCGTGGAAGGTCAGAAGGCCGTTGTCGATCCGTGGGTGGAACAGACCGGTGTCAAACCTTGGAACGCCTGGCGCATCGCCCTTGTCGGCACGGGTCAGGGTCCTGACATGTACGAACTCTCCGCCTTCCTCGGCAAGGAGGAAACCCTCCGCCGCATGCACCACGCCATCGAGGTGCTTGGTTAATGGTTCTTGGTTAATGGTTAACGGTTATTGTTAAATGTATAACGTCATTATTTATTTATACCTGTTGGGCGTCATCATCGTCAGCCTCTTCAATGAGAAGGTGCGCAAGATGTGGCGTGGGGAGCGCGAGGCCATCCGTATCCTGCGCGAGAAGATGGACCCCTCGGCCCAGTATGTGTGGTTCCATGCCGCCTCGCTGGGCGAGTTCGAACAGGGCCGTCCCCTCATGGAGCAGCTGCGCCGTGACCATCCGGAGTACAAGATCCTGCTGACCTTCTTCTCGCCCTCGGGTTACGAGGTGCGCAAGAACTACGAGGGTGCCGACATCATCTGCTACCTGCCGCTGGACACCATCACCAATGCGCGCCGTTTCCTGCGCACCATCCGTCCCGTCATGGCGTTCTTCATCAAGTATGAGTTCTGGTACAACTACCTGCATATCCTGCGCCACCGTGGCGTACCCGTCTATAGCGTCAGCAGCATCTTCCGTCCCGGTCAGGTGTTCTTCCGCTGGTACGGTCGCCAGTACGGTCATGTGCTGAAGTGCTTCACCCATTTCTATGTGCAGAACGACATCAGCAAGGACCTGTTGGCCAAGTTAGGCATCACCGATGTCTCCGTCGTCGGCGACACGCGTTTCGACCGTGTTCTGCAGATCAAGGCCGCTGCCAATCAGTTGCCCATCGTCGAGGAGTTCAAGGGCGATAGCAAGTGCTTTATAGCAGGCAGCAGTTGGCAACCCGACGAGGAGATTTTCATCCCCTGGCTCAACGAACACAAGGATTGGAAGGTCGTCATCGCTCCCCACGTCATTGGCGAGGAGCACTTGCAACAGATTGAGAAGATGCTGGCAGACCGTAAGGTCGTGCGCTATACCGAAGTGAAGGATGCCGACCTCAGCCCTCAGCGCTCAGCCCTCTCACTTCTTCACGACGCCGATGTGCTGATCATCAATTGCTTCGGCCTGCTCAGCAGCATCTACCACTATGCCGACGTCACCTATGTCGGTGGCGGCTTCGGCGTAGGCATCCATAACACCCTGGAGGCTGCCGTCTGGGACGTCCCCGTCATCTTCGGTCCCAACAACCAGCGTTTCCAGGAGGCCCAGGGCTTGAAGGCCTGTGGCGGAGGTTTGGAGATTACCAATGCCGACGACTTCCAGCGCATCATGCAGCGCTTCGTCGAGCGTCCCACGCTGGCCCGTGAGTTGGGTGCCAAGTCGGGAGCCTACGTCCAGCAGATGACGGGAGCCACCACCAAGATCCTGAACGATGTCTTCCAGTAAGTGATATCCCCCTAAGAAAAGCGTCACCTCCTCATGATTCCGAGCAGGTGACGCTTTTTTGTTGGTGCTGTCGTCAAGCCATTACTTGACGACAGCCCTGAGTTTACTTAATCACGACCTTACGTCCATTCTGGATGTAGATACCCTTCATCAGTCGGCTGCCTTGCTCCACCTTCTGGCCCGAGAGCGTGTAGGTAGCCTTGGGCAGCTGCTGCTTGACGGGGATGTTCACGATGCCATTCACCAGATACTGCAGTTCCGTGATGTCGCTGTCGGCATAGCCCGGAGCCTTGGCAAAGGCCTTGATGAGCACGTTACCCGTCAGTGCGATGGGTTCCGAATACAGCTTCACACTCGTGCTGCCCTCGTCGCACGGACAGGTGCCGTCCAGCGTATAGTAGATCACGGCCTCGGGCAGTTCACATGTCAGCACCACCTGCGTACCGATGTCGTACGACTGGTCGGGCAGGTAGTTGGCCGTAGGCATCGGACAGACGAAGTCCTCGTCGTCCTTGACATCGACCACGATGGTCGTCTTCACGTCGGCATCGTCGGTCATCTGCACCACGGCAGCCGTCGTACCGTGGGCCTCACCCGTCAGTGTCACCACGGCCTTGCCCTGGGCGTCAAACTCCACCTCCTCCTTGTCGGCACTGGCCACCAGGTCGCTGAGCACCTTCACGGTGGCCTTCTTGCCGACAGCCGCCGTGGCGGGCAGAGCCTGGATGGTGACTGCCGTAGCCTGGTCGTAGATGACGTGTACGGCAGAGTCGGCCTGCAGCGTCTCCACCACCTCCACGATGTCGAAGGCCTGTTGGAAGTCGCTACCCATCTCCACGCCGGCATAGCTCATGACGTTACCCTTCACGGTGAGCAGCAGCGTCTCGCCGGCCGTCAGCGGCGTGGTCGGTACGAAGCGCACCTTGTCGGTCAGCCGTTGCAGGTTGTCAGCGCCTACGACCATCGCGTCGATGGTGCCGTCCACCTGTTGACCGTCCTTGGTCACGAAGACCGTCTTCGCCGAGAGACTGTCGGCCATCATGTATTTGTCGAACGAAATCTGCACCTGTTGTGCCGTGGCCTTGACGCTACTCACCTGTGGCACGGTCATCTGCATCATGCCCTGGTTGACGTCGAGCTGTGGGGGAGGCACGGGCAACCATTCCGAGTACTCCGTCTGGTAGCCCTGCTTCTCGTACTTCACCTGCCAGAGACCCGTGGGTACCATCCAGCCGTATTCGCCGTTCTCGTCGGTCACCTGCGGGTTCACCTGTCCGTAGTTCTCGGCATCCCAGACAAGGACCTTCTCCACGTCGTCGCCGAATTCGTTCTTCTTGGTCTCCTTATAGAATACGGTCGCCGTCACGCCTTCCAGGCGGTTGTTCTCTACGCCTTCATAGACGAATCCCGACGGGTCGAGCGTACCGGTTGTTCCCGTGGTGCCGGTACCCATACCGCCACCGCCACCGCCACCGCCGCCGTCTCCGTCGCCGTCACCATCACCACCGCCACCGCAGTCGCCGGTGCAGTTCTTCTTTTTCTCGCTCTCCTTATTCTTCTTGTTACACTTCAGCTTACTCTTCCGGTAGGCAAACTCGTTGGCCATATTCTCCGTCCTGCTCTCATAGATTTTGTTAGCAAGGTATGACAGTCCAAACTGCGTCAGCGACAATGCCACGCCCAGCAAGCCCGGAGGAGCCAGGGCACCCGTAGAGATTCCGATGACACTTGCAAAGGCCGTCACCACTGCCAGCGCGTCGTTGGCAATGACGGTAGCTTGGAAGGCACCGACCGTGATGATGGTGGTCAGCAGGTCTGCTGCGAGTGCGTCACGACTGGCCTGGTCGTCAGGACAGGGGTTGGGCAGCGCATTCCTGATCTTCACCAGTTTGGCGATGTCATCGTAGCCTTTTATGGCGTCACTGACCAGTCCCCATATCGATGAGAGACTGCCAAGCTTCTGTCCGAACTTAAACTCACCGACAGCTTTCTTGGCCATTTCCAAGATACCAATTTCCTTGTTCAACTGGACGATGTTTCCTGCATTTCTGACGATAGACGCCGAAGAAGCGTTCGAGAAGAAGTGGCTGTTCATCCTAAGATCCCTGCTCAGGATGTCCTTTGCCGTATATAGGGCAGACTGGTTTTTACTGATCATGATAGTGATCGCGTCGTACATGGCCGTTGTCCATGTGTTGACTTTGTCCAGCGCTCCTCTTAGATCATCAATCTTCTGGAGTATCTCTGCCAAGATGTCTGTAATGGTCGTACGGCGCATGCCTCTGGCAGCATTGAACTTGCTGCCGTCGCAACTCATCACGAGGTTCCTGTTCAGATCGACAAACGTGAAGGCATTGTCCTCACCGACCTTGATATAGAACTTGCCTCCGTCATCGAGTTTCAACTCCTCAAAACCGTCGGCCTGCAGACTCTCTGGCGTCATGCCGTCGGCCTTGCTGAAGGTAAAGCCCTCTAAGGCAGTACCCAGGCTGTTGAGGTCTTTGACGCCGTTGCCGAAGACATCGTCCCATTCCTGCATCTCCAGAACGGTGGTGGCCAACTGATTCATGAAGGCTTCGGCCTCTTCCGTACTTATCTCCGTGGCGCTCTCTCCCGAACTGCTGCCACCGCACATCTCGTCGAGCAGTGCGATGACCTCTTCAGCGTCGGGCATCAGACTGGCGTCATTGGCGGCGATGGCCTGGTTGATCTGGTCGATATACACCTGCATGTCGTTGGCAATCCTTTCGGCCTTCTGGTCTTTTTCGAACCAGCTGGCGTAGAAGTCGTAGATCTCCTTCAACTCACTGGCTGCCGCCATCGGGTCAACGTGGTAGTAGGCGCGGACATTGACGTTGTTGGGCAGCGAGCGGGTATTGAACTTCTCGTAGGCTATCCAGCGGTTCTTGCGGGCGTTGTAGTGTGCGGGGATGATAAACGACTCGGCGTCGGGACCCTCGGTGAAGATGGCCAGATCGACAGCATACACCTTCTCGGGACTGTTGTTCGACAGGTTGATCTCGAAGGTGAAGTCCGTATTGTAGCCCTCCTCATTGCTGTAGCCGTAGGAGCGTGGCGAGGCCGTCTGGTCCACGAGGTCGAAATACACCTGCTGGTTCACCAGGTGCTGCGGGTGGTGGTTGAAGAACGACATCGTCACCGAGTAGGGCACCACGCCGTTGGGGTCGTAGGTCACCTGCTTGCTCTCCGTCTGGTAGCTCACGCCGTTCTTGTATGTGATTTTCGCCCAGATGTTGTGCTTCGAGTATCCCGTGGCCTTGATCAGCGCACACTGCGCGCTCCACTCACCATTGCTGTTGATGCAGGCCTTGCCGATCTGGTCGTCACCGTCCATCACGGCCACCTCGTAGTACTTGTATTTCTCCATATCAAACCACGATCTGCCGGCGCTGACGCCTCCTGCCGACCTGCGGCCGATGGCCTTCGGACTCTCTCCGCTCTCTTCCTCATAGTACATGGCGGTACCGCTGACCTTGAACGTCGGTTTGACGATGCGCTCAGGTACCGTGATGCCCGACCGGCTCACCGTCAGCGTGTTGGTCTCCAGAATCTCGCGATACTGTTTGCCACCCAGCGTGTAGGTCAGGTATATCTCCGGTTTGTAGCTGTTCGACAGGGTGGGCACCATGCTCAGCTTCACCTGTCCGCCCTCGTCGTAGTTGGGCCATTCCACAGTGAGCTTACGCTCCTGGGCGTCCCACTGTGTCGTGGCTGCCGTGAGTTGTATCTCGCTCTTGGCGATGCGTCCCTCATACGCCTTGGCAGCCTCTATGGTGCCGATGGCGAAGTAGTGCGGCATGCTGACGCCAGAGACGCCCGACAGATAACCGAAGTACACGCGCTGGCTGCGATAGGCCGTCGGCTGTGTCATACCCTCGGGGACGTACATCTCCAGTTTGCAGTCGGTGGGATACAGCGACTCGTCGTAGTTCGTGTTGATGAGACGCTCCTTCAGGTCCTTGAAGGCCACGGTGACGTTGATGCCGGCATTGAAGCCCACGGGCACCTCACTGGAGCCCCACTGGGCGCGGCGTGCCGACAGGCGCGTGTCGAGCATGGTCTGTGTCAGTGGTACGCGCAGGAAGCGCGCCTCGGCGATTTGTCCCTCGCTGACGGTCACCTCCTGGGTCACGTAGTCCGTGTCGGCGGTGTACATCGCCAACTGCGTCATGCTGCTGATGCCCGCATACTGTGTGCCCTGCGACATGGCAGCCACCACGTAGTTGCCCGTCGGCAGGTTCTTGATGCTCATGCTCTTGGCACCGCTGAACTCCATGCGCCTCACCAGTTCGCCCGTCTCGCGGTTGAACACCATGACGGCGGGTTTGCTGCTCTCCGTCCTCACGTACGACGCCTGGATATAGCCGCGCTCCACGATGGGCAGCGTGACGCTGATGGCCTTCTCCTCGCCCACCGTGGCCTCGCCGACCACCGGTTCCACCGTCCCCGTGGTACTGGTGGCGCGCACCTGTACCTTAGTACCCTCAGGCAGGTCGGTATAGAGCGTGTAGATGGGGTAGTTGGCCAGCATGTGGGTGATGAGCGAGTCCTGCTCGTTGGGCAGGATGGCATGGAACTCATACTCCAGGTTACGTCCGTCGCTGTAGTTCTTATCTACTGTAGGCGTCACCCCCGGTGCCACGGCAGCCTGCCATGTATGGCTGAGCTGTATCGTCGTACCGTTGGCCGGCAGGAACTTGAACGTCAGCAGCGACTCCGTGCTCAGGTCGGCAGCCGACGACTGCGAGCCGTGGATGGGCGAGCGCACCGTGATGGCGCTGGGCACGGCCAGCAGCTGTGCCGTGGCGCGTCCGTCCTTGTCGGTGGTCAGCGTCACGGTGGTGCCGCGCTGTCCCTGTGCGAAGAGCTGCGACACCAGGATGGTGGCGTCGGCGATGCCCTGTTTCAATACCGAGTCGATGACCTCGAAGGTGACGCTCTTCTCGGGGATGGGTTGCAGGGCCACCACCATGTTGTCGGCCTGTCCGCCCACGGTGACGTCCGTGGTGTCGGGTGTCAGGTATGTCATGGCCAGCGACGCGTCGATGTCAACGACGTAGCGCAGCTGTTCCCCGTCTATCATGTCGGCCAGTGTCGCCCCGCGGGCCACGAAGGAGCCGTCTTGTCGGAGCCACGTATTGCTGTAGTAGCCCTCGGCGACATCCTCACCGCCTGCCGTCAGTACGACGTGCAGCGTGTGGACACCCCTCATTAGGGGCAGCGTCACCGCCTTGTTGTCCTCGCCGAGGTAGATGTTGTCGAGTTCGCCAATCACCACGTCGCGGTTGTTGAGCACCTGTACGGCATAGCTCGTATTGGTGGTCAGGTAGCGGAACTCATAGTCGTTCTTGTCGCCGATGACGTAGCGGCGTGTCAGTCCCGACGCCTTGCTGGTCAGCACCAGACTCATGTTCTTGTATGGTGCCAGCTTCTCGGCCGTGGCCTGGTCGAAGAGCTGCACGTTGAGGTTGGCATAGGTGCCGTCGATGGCCACGATGGTATAGTCCTTCCAGTGTTCGGCGGCCTGGTAGAGCGGCAGGGCCTCGGCAGGTACGCGGACCTCCATGTCGGGACAGTCCGGGAAGGGTGTCTGCCACTCGCGCTGGTACGTCTCGTAGTTCATCTCCTCGCTGCCGAACTCCGGTGGTGTCAGGGCGTAGATCACCAGCGTCTGCAACTTCGTGCCCTGGAAGGCGTTGGCCCTTAGATAGGTGATGCTGGCGGGCAGCACGGCCTCGGTCACCTTGTTATAGTCGTTGTACGTGGAGCAGAAGGCCGTCTTGGCATTGGTGCGGCTGATGTCCCACGAGGTACAGTTCGGGAATTCCGTATCATAGAAGTAGCACCTGTCGTTGTCGCTGCTGCCGTAGTAGTTGCCTGCCACGATGTAGCGCAGCACCTGCTGGCGCACGTCGTAGCTCAGGTTAGTAATGTTGTCGTTGTAGTCCCTGACATAGGTACCTGTCTCGGGATACCAGCCACCCAGTGCGGGGTGCTGGTCGGTGTCGGGCAGGGGGTCATACTCGAAGGTTCCCACGATGTCGATGTCCTTGTCGGGCATCACCAGCTCGTAGGTGTATGCCGACCACTCGTCCCTCTGGCGCAGCGTCGTGGCGGTGCCGTTCACTGTCCAGCCGACGAGTTTGTACTTCTCTATCGAGTTGTTATAGACGGTATTGACGTAGATGGTAAACTCCGTACCTACCGACACCTGCAGGTCGATGTCCGTAGTGTCGCTGCACGCTCCGGCGGTCTCCGTGGTTATCACGTTGCCCAACTCGTCGGTGATTTGTGTCATATAGCTCACCGTGGCGGCCAGTGCCTTGTCGGGTGTCACCTTCACGCGCAGGCGTCGTGTCTCGGTGTTCTGTGCCGTGGCCGTCATCGCCAGCAGGCACAATAGGAATATATGGAATAACTTCTTCATAGGGCGTTACTTGATGAGTTTCTTACCATGATAGATATACACCCCCTGCTGCGGTGCGCTGATGCGCTGTCCGGCGAGGTTGTAGAAGACGTCGATGCCCATGGGCTGGGCCACCTCGACATCGGTGATGCTGGTCGGGTCGGCATCGCCGATGGCGATGACGAAGCGCGACGTGAGTGTGGCGCCGTCGCCGACGCTGAACTCATAGGCCTCCCCACTGGTGCCGTCGGCGGCGAGCAACAGGGTGCGCAGGCCGGTCTCCTGGTCGTAGAGGTAGATGTCAGCGACCACATCGCTGACCGCAGCGCCCTCCTTGCGCGAGAGGGCGAGGCGGTAGGTGCCGCCCTTCGCCAGTTGCATGCCCAGGCGTACGAGACCGTCGTCCAGGGGTCTTTCGTTGATGGCGTAGGCCACGCCGGCAGCCTGCGTATAGAGCAGCGTGCTGCCGTTGGCCGCCATCATCGGTGCGTCACGTCCGATGTCGTAGCGCGTGGTGGCCTCGGGGTTGATGACCAGACGTGTGCGGACGAACTTCATGGTGGCGTCGCTGCTGGCGTCCGTCAGCGTGATGTTGAACACCTCTCGCTGGCTGTTCTTGTCGGCCCGGCGCAGGGCCCGGCTGTTGTTTGGTTCGTTGCCCTTGACAAACTCGTTGCCTAACTGTCGGCGGTCCGCGTCGAGGGTGATGCTGCTGATGCCGTCAGGCACTTGTACGAAGAAGGGCTCCATGGGGTTGAGCACCACCTCGTCGTCCAGCGGACTGTAGGCCTCCCACCAGCCGCCATAGCCTCCGGTGTGTCGCATGATGGGACCGTCGTAGTCGATGGCTCTGATGTCGAGGAATGCCGGGAAGGGCTGTCCCACGAGGTTCCAGTTCTTGTTATGGGTGAATTCGCCGCTGGCGTGTACCAGGGTCAGTGTCACGTCGTCCGTGCCCAGGAAGTAGTTCTTGCCGTCCTGGTGGGAGCGCAGGTGGATGTATGGATATTCCGTGGCGGCATAGCCCTGGTCGTCGCGTCTTCCCGTGACCACTCTCTCGGCCATCAGCAGGTAGCCCTGTCCGGCCTTGAGCACGTCGCCGTTCTTCATGCGTACCCACGCACCGTCCATATTTCCTACGGCCCGTGCGGCGGCGTCATAGCGGAAGAAGGCAAACGGTGCACCCTCCTGCTCGGCGACGATGTCGCTGACGTTGATGTCGAAGGCGGGTGTCAGACACTGCGTGTCGTCGGTCTTCCACCGCACATCGATGAGGTCGGCCGTCGCCGTACCCTTGTTGAGCAGGGCGGGCCACGTGTGCTGCGTCCATCCGCGAACGTCCTCCGGGTCGCAGGTCATGGTCACCGTGCCCCACCGTGCCGTGGCACCCTCTCCGAGCGTCAGGTACGGGTGTTCCGAGTTGCAGAGGTAGTTCAGCGCCTCCTGCTGGAGGTAGGTCTCCACGAAGTTCACGTCCACCTTCTTCTCCAGGATGGCGTCGCCCTGCTGCAGCACCATGCCCTCCGTGACGTTCAGCACGTTGGGCGACTCGTAGTCGGGCAGCGCCTCGACCGTCGTCGAGAGGTTGTCGTACCGCTTGTGGCGCTGGTAGAGTTGCAGCGAGGCGGCAGGTACCTTGAGGACATAGCCCCCTGTCGTGTATTCATAGAGCAGATGGTCTGTCGTGAAGGGTGGGGTGGTTGCGCGCAGTATCACGTTCTGACACGGTATGGCATCCCAGCTGTCGCCCAGCAGATGACCGCCGAAGACCACCATCGTGGATGGCAGGTCGAGCTTCTGCAGTCCAGACGTACAGAAGGCCTTCTCGGCGATGCTCACCACGCCCTCGGGTACCACGACCTCCGTGTAGGCTCCGCCGAAGAAGGCGCGTTCTCCGATGGTCCTCAGTTGACTGGGCAGCGAGAGCGTCTCCAGGGGCACACCCTCGAAGGCTCCTATGTCGATGTGCGTTAGTCCTTCGGGCAGCGTGATGCTCGTAAACCGGCACCCGTTGAAGGCATTGGCTCCTATCTTCTTCACCGTCGTCGGGATGTTCACCGTCTCCAACGGACATTTGTTGAACAGATGGTAGCTAATCTCCGTCAATCCCTCGGGCAGGTGGATGCTCTTCAGCTTCTCACAGTTGTCGAAGGCGCCGTCCTCGATGACGTTGACCGTCTCGGGAATGGTGATGGACTCCAGTTGCTTACACGACTGGAACATGCTCCGCTGGATGGTTGTCACCGTGGCAGGCCAGACTACCTGTTCCACGGCCGACTCCTCGAAGGCCTCCTGGCCGATGCTCGTCAACTGTTCGGGCAGCGTGACGTTCTTCAGTGCCGTGGTGCCTCGGTAGGCATTCATGCCGATGGACGTCACCGAGGGTGTCAGCAGGAGACTCGTGATGGGTGTTGCGGCGAAGAATCCGTAGGGTATCTCCGTCAGGTCCTGCGGCAGACGTACCGTTGTCAGTTTCGAGCAGCCCGACAGCGTGCTGGTACCTATCTCCTGTCCGTTGGTCAGTCCGTCGGGGAAGGTGATGCTCGTCAACTGCTTACAGTCTGCGAACGTCAGGTCCTCCGTGATCTTCACCCCTGCGGGCAGGGTAAACGAGGTGAACCCCGTACCGGCAAAGGCGCTGCTCCTGATCTCCGTCAGGTTGGCGGGCAGCGTGATCTGCGCCAGACTGGTGCAGCCCTCGAATGTCCCCATCTCGATGGTCGTCAGTGCGTCGGGCAGCGTGATGCTCGTCAGCTGCGTACAGTCCGAAAACGCCATCGGTCCCAGGTACGTCAGTCCCTCCGGCAGCGTGATGCTCTTCAGCGGTGTGTCGCTGAAGGCGTTGCCCTCGATGGTCGTCACCGTCTCCGGGATGGTGATGTCGGTCACCTGACTATGCATGAGACACGAGCTGGGTATCGTCTTCAGGTTCTTGGGCAGTACGACGTGCTGCAGTTTCACCATGCTACTGAAGTCAATGTTGTTGTCGTCATACTCCGCCTCCCCCAGGTCCAGGGTCGTCAGGTTGGTCATTTGGTGGTGGATGACGTTGTTGTCATCGATGTTCAGGTGTCCCGTGACCGTCAGTTCCGCGATGTCGCTGAGCTCGCCCAGTTCCTCGATTTTCGCCTGGACTTCCACGAACAGCGAGCCAGCTTTCTCGACCTCCACCGTCACTTTCAGGTTCAGGGGCGTCTTGTCGCCTGACTGTGCCAGTGCCGTTCCCGCCATCATCAGCAGGGTCACCAGCGCCACCAGTCTGTGTCTTTGTCTTTCCATATGTTTTGGGTTTTGATTGTTTTTAGTCGGTATATCGGGACAAAGATACGTAGTATTCCCCAACAACCCTTCCCATTATTGCAATTTTTTCTCCCGTTTTTGCAATTTTTTTAGCAACTTCCGTTGCCATACAAATAAAAATCCGCACGAGGTCTCTCCCTGAGCCTTCAATCATTATAAATCTGTTTGCCATGTGGAAATTGAAAAGTCGTTACGGGTTTTGCTAGTGTTGTCAGGCCTTTTCCTTGAGTCGTTACGAGTTTTCCTTAGCTACTGCAAAGATACGAAATTCTTCGCACTCCTGCAAGTTTTTTGGCACATATATATAGTTCTCTAAGCATAAACCTTTGTCTTACCCTGAAAAACGTTGTTTTTGATTCAACGTTTTTCAGGGTAAGACACAAGTGCACAGCGGAGACCCTACTGTGCACTTCCGAGTCCGCAGGAGATTGTTTGCCAAGAGGCAAAGAGCGAAAAAAGGCGGATAATCCCTCGTTATTGCCAGAATATTTGTACCTTTGCAACACGAAATCGACAAAACAACAGAAAATGGCACTGATTAAGAGTTATAAAGGTATGGCACCCAAATGGGGCAAGGACTGTTACTTCAGCGAGAACGCCACACTGGTGGGCGACGTGACGCTGGGCGACGAGTGTTCGGTATGGTTTAATGCCGTGGTGCGCGGCGACGTGGCACCCATCACCATCGGCGACCGCACGAATGTGCAGGACGGCTCGTGCGTCCACGTGACCCATGAGACGGGCCCGACGCACATCGGCTCGGACGTGACCATCGGCCATAACGTGACGGTGCACGCCTGTACCATCCATGACGGTGCACTCATCGGCATGGGTTCGACACTGCTCGACGGCTGTGAGGTGGGCGAGGGGAGCATCGTGGCTGCTGGAGCCCTGGTGCTACAGAACACCAAAATTCCGCCCCACGAAATCTGGGGCGGCGTACCGGCGAAATACCTGAACCCCGTGCGCCCCGGGCAGACGGACAACGCGAAGCACTACGTGGCCTACGCCAAGACCTTCATGGACGAGAACCCTGACTGTCGCTTTTAACGAGTAGGAGATAGGCTCCGCCAGGTGGTACCAACTGCCTGGCGGAGCTTTTTTGTGCCGTTTTGTTTGGCGGATAGAGAAATATGTTGTAACTTTGCCGACGATTTGGTGATGTGCCGGTGGTCCACCGGTGCATAAGAGGGAATCAGGTGAGAGTCCTGAGCAGTACCCGCTACTGTCATCTCCATTATGGAAAGCCCACAACAAGAGCCACTGGCCAAAAGGCTGGGAAGGCGGACTTTTCGGAGAGAGCCAGGAGACCTGCCAAAGACGGGAGCAGCGTGAGATGCCGCCCCGTCAAGCAAGAGATGCGAAGAGCCCCGGGAATAGGGCTTCAGCGGAAAGAAAAGTACAGTAACAGACTGATGCGAATGAGAAGACTGTTGTGGTTGTTTCTCGTCCTCGGCATGCTGACCAGCAGCTACGGACAGGAGATACGGCGACGGAAAAGCGTGATGAAAGACTCGGTGGCCCTGCAGGAGGTGGAGGTGACCGGCAAGTCGAAGACACAGCGTCTGCGCGAAGGTGCGCTGGCGGTGAACGCCATTGATGTGCGCTCGCTGGTCAGCGCAGTGAGTTCGCTGAACGGACTCATCGACCGTACCGCGGGTGTCAAGATCCGCGAGGAGGGCGGCGTGGGCAGCGACTTCGACCTGAGCATCAACGGCATGACGGGTAATGCGGTGCGCTACTTCGTGGACGGCATACCCCTCGACACCAAGGGCTCGGGGATGACCATCGCCAATATGCCGGTGAGTCTGATAGACCATGTGGAGATATATAAAGGTGTGGTACCCACCTGGTTGAGCAGCGACGCCCTGGGTGGGGCCGTGAATATCGTGACGCACCGGAAGAAGACCAACTACCTGGATGCCTCGTACGGCATCGGCTCGTTTCATACGCACCGTGCCGACGTGAACGGACAGTATATCTTCCGCAACGGACTGACCATCCGTCCGACGGTGGGCGTCAACTTCTCGAAGAACGACTACGTGATGCACGACGTGGAGGTGTGGGACGAGAGCGTGCGAAAATACCTGCCCCAGGACCGCCGTCGCTTCCACGACGACTACCTGAGCGTGCTGGCACAGGTGGAGGCGGGATTTACCGACCGCTGGTGGGCCGACGAGTTCTTCGTCACGGCCAGCTACCAGCAGACCAGAAAGGAGTTGCAGACCGGACAGGTGCAGACGCGCGTCATCGGTCAGGCCGAGCGAGAGACGAAATCGTGGAGCGTCGGCGCCCGCTACCAGAAGCGCCACTTCCTGTTGAGGGACCTGAGTCTCAGCGCCTCGCTGTCGCACACCTGGGACCTCACCGTAGTCACCGATACGGCGCACCGCATGTATGACTGGAACGGCGACTATATCAAGAGCTCACGCAACGAGATCAACGGCCGTGCCTTCTCCGAGCGCCATATCAAGCGTCCGCAGACCTTGGTACGGGGCGACCTGAGCTACCGCTTTAACGACGAGCACATGCTGAACCTGAGCTACTCGCTGAACCGCACGGGCAACGACCGCTGGGACGAGGTGGACAAGCAGTTTGAACCTGCCAACGACGTGTTGGCGAAGCATATCATCGGACTGACGTACAACCAGTCGCTGTGGAAAGACAGGATGTATAACACGTTCTTCCTGAAAGACTATGTCAACCACCTGACACTCAACCAGACCGACATTCCCACGGTGACGAATTCCCGTGAGGTGGCGGGGTCTCATACCAAGAACAGCCTGGGGGGAGGCATCGGCTCACGCATCGAAATCTTCAAGCCCCTGGCCGTCAAGGTCAGCTACGAGCACAGCGTGCGCCTGCCCCTGGCCCGCGAGCTGTTGGGCAACGGTACCACCATCTATGCCAATACCGCCCTGAAACCTGAGAGTAGCGACAACCTGAATCTCGGACTCTTCGGGACTTTCTCGACCGGACAGCACACGCTGTACTATGAGGTCAACGGATTCCTGCGCTTTGTCGATAACTACATCCAACCGCAGGTGTCGGAGAAGGAGGGTACGCTGCAATATGTCAACGAACCCGCCGTGCACATCAAAGGCGTGGAGGGCGAGGTGCGCTACGACTGGAACAGACGCCTGAGGGTGCTGGGAAACATGTCGTGGCAGGATGCCCGCGACAGGAACCGCTATAAGACGGACGGCAAGCCATCGGTGACCTTCAACAATCACGTGCCGAACCGTCCGTGGCTCTTTGCCAACGCTGAGGTGCGCTACGACCTTGCTAAGGAAATCGCTCACCTCTTACCCCGGACCTCTCACCTCTATGTGGGTGCCGACTACCAGTGGGTACACTGGTTCTATCTGTCGTGGGAGGGCTATGGCAAATTGGAGACCAAGGCGCGCATTCCCGAAAAACATGTGGTAGGCGCCAACATCACCTATTCGTGGATGAAGGAGCGCTACAGCGTGTCGCTGGATTGTCAGAACCTGCTGGACCAGACGGTGTATGACAACTACAAGCTGCAGAAACCCGGCAGGTCGGTGTTCCTCAAGTTCAGAGTACTAATACAATAACCAATAACCAATAAACATTAAACAATTAAACAATAAACATTAAACAATAAACAATTAAAAACGATGAAAAAGTTAAGTTTCTTACATTCAGCAATGGTGGCGCTGATGCTTGCTGCCGCCTTCACCTCGTGTTCAAAAGACAATGACGACCCCCAGGCTGGTCCTGAACCCAATCCAACCCCGGTGCACTATGACCTGACCGTCACCGTGAAACAGCACGGCGGTATGGGTCGTGACGTGACCACCATCCTGCAGACGCGCAGCACGCTGAGCGAGGGTGACGTCCTGGACTACAAGAATGCAGGTACCGAGATCAACGCAGACTACACCCTGGAGACCATCGTCAAGGGTAAGTACTACTACCAGGTGCCCGTGGCTGGACGCCAGTTTGTCAAGCTGCAGTATGTGAACGGTGCGATGACGGTCGTTCAGGCCCAGCCGTTCAAGGACAACACTTTTAGCCCCCGCAACTACACCCATGCCTGGATCAACGACAATACGCTGGTCATCATGGCTGCCAACGGAGACCTCAACAAGGTGATCTGGACCAAGCTGAATACCGACGACATGACCATCATCGCCGAGGGCGAACTGGCCATCCCTGCCCAGCAGGGTTTCACCGTGGTGACCACCAGTGGTATTGCCGGTTATCGGAAGGCCGACAACAAGCTGTTCTACTGCTACTACTGGAAGACCAAGAAGCGCAACGGCGTCAACGAGGAGAAATTCCACGTGGCAACCATCAATCCCGAGACGATGGCCGTGGAACAGAACAATGTCTGTCCGATGAAGTCTGAGACGGCCGCTACGGCCTATGGTGAACTGCTGCAGCAGACGCTGTTCTTCGACGAGAACGACAATATGTATCTGGCCTGCTTTACGGATGCCAACAACATGGAGGAAGGCAAACTGTTCCGTATCAAGAAGGGTGAGTTTAATTTTGAGGACGGCTACAACGGCTTCCCCAACAGCGACGGAAAACTGCTGACCGTGCAGTATCTGGGCAATGGCAAGGTGTTTGCCTACTCGCGTCATGACGACAGCACGCTGGGTACCGGTATCGACGACTATGTTCACTACTACAGTGTCATCGACCTGAACAACAACACCCGTACACGGATGCAGTTCAACGGTCAGGACATCCCCTACAGCAGTGGCCGCTTCTCGCAGCGCTCGGTATTCAACAGCAAGGAGAACAAGGTGTACTTCGGCGTGAATACGAAAAACGCGCAGCCCCAGATCTACATCTATGATGTGGCTACTGGCAATGTCACCGAGGGCATCAAGGTGGCTGAGGGCTACTTCTTCGAACAGATCCGTCTTCTGGAAGACTAAATAGTATATGCCATATCCTGTCACGTTTCTCTCCCTTGGTCCCGGCGACCCGGAGCTGTTGACGCTCCAGGCCGTCAGGCTGCTGCGGGAGGCCGACGTAGTGATGGTGCCCCGGACGGGTGACCGGTCGCGCGCCGCCGACATCATCGGTGACTGCTGTGCTGCCGACAAGGTGCACAGCTATCAGTTGCCGATGCGCCGCGAGCGCGAGGACGCCCGGGCCGTCTATGACCTGATGGGCCACGATGCCGCCGAACAGTACCGGCAGGGCCGCCATGTCGTGGTGGCCGTCGAGGGCGATGTCGGCGTCTATGCGTCCATCCACTACGTCCTCGAACGTCTGCAGGAGGAAGACATTCCCGTTCAGCAAGTGCCGGGAATACCCTCTTTCATTGCCGCCGCCGCGTCAGCCGGTCTTTCTTTGATTAGCCAAAATGAACGTTTAGTCGTGCTGCCAGGCGATGTGGATATCGAGGTGCTCAGGCGACTACTTACCGGCCGGCACGTGGTGGTAGTAATGAAGGTCTCGCAGTGTCAACAGGTGCTGAAGGACTATCTCCTTCAGTATCCTGACACTGTCTGTCACTATTTCGAGAACGTAGGTACGGCGGAGGCCTTCCACACCACCGACCACGCCACCATTGTGGGGCGTGAGATGCCTTATTTCTCACTTTCCATCCTCTATCCTGCATAAGTTTGCAGGATTTTTTGTAACTTCGCAGCGTGAAACAAGCATTTCTGATAGCAGCACCTACCAGTGGCTCGGGCAAGACAACCATTGCCCGGGGCTTGATGGCGCTGTTGACGGAGAAAGGCTACACGGTGCAACCCTTCAAGTGCGGACCCGACTATATCGATACGAAATTCCATGAGGCGGTATGTGGACGGCCCAGCATCAACCTCGACACGTTTATGGCGACGCCGGACCACGTGCGCGAACTGTTTCAGCGCTATGGCGCGGATGCCGACATCTGTGTGGTGGAGGGTATGATGGGCCTGTATGACGGTTACGACCGCGACCGCGGCTCGTCGGCGGAGATTGCCCGTGTGCTGGACATTCCCGTCGTGCTGGTTGTCGATGCCAAGAGCGCCGCTTACTCGATGGCTCCGCTGCTCTGGGGGTTTACTCATTTCTCACCCCTCCACACTCCTCCCTCCTCCCTCCTCCCTCCTCCCTCCACACTCCACACTCTAAACATCGCAGGCGTCATATTCAATAAGGTAGGGTCAAAGCGCCACTTCGAGATGCTTCGTCAGGTTTGCGACGACCTGCATATCGAGTGTTTCGGCTATGTACCTAAAGATGCTTCGCTGGAACAAGGTTCACGCTATTTGGGCTTGGATTTCTCAGAAAAGGCAGAAAGCAAGGAACTCATCAAACTGATAGAGGCACAGGTCGATTGGAGAGCAATCAGTTCGCTGTCAGTCCGTAGGCGTCGGACTGAGAGTCCGCAGGCGTTGGACCAAGAGTCCGTAGGCGTCGGACTAAGAGTTTGCTGCGCTTCGAACGCTGAAAGCTTCAGCTTCCTCTATCAGGAGACAATAGACTCGTTTAGTGCAGTACGCTTTTTCGACCCTGAGACGGAGGTGCCATCGTTTGAAGATATCGACTTGCTCTATCTGCCTGGTGGTTATCCAGAGAAGCACCTAGAGGCGTTGGTGCAAAACGAGGCCTGTCGCAAGGCCATCAAGGACTTCGCGGAACGGGGAGGGCGCATCATTGCCGAATGTGGCGGGATGATGTACCTCTGTCAGCGTATCATCACCGACGAGGGCGACTACGAGATGTGTGGCGTACTGCCCTATGCCATCACGGCGCGCCAGGCCGACCGCAAGCTGTCGCTGGGCTATCGCCGCTTCGTACTCGACGGCAAGGAATACCGTGGCCATGAGTTCCACTATACGCAGTTTTTGGGTAAGATGCCTGAAAGCATCGTCCAAGTTTATGATGCCAAAGGCAATTCCGTAGCAACGCCCGTATTTAGATATAAAAATGTTTTGGCAAGCTATACACACCTTTATGCGGCCTGCGGCCTAAATGATAATTGATAAATGATAAATTGCTACCGCTCAGAAAAATTGTCAAATAGTAAATTGTCAAATAGTAAATATCTCCACCCTATCATGCTGGCCGGAACGGGCAGCGACGTCGGCAAGAGCATTGTCGCCGCGGCGTTCTGTCGCATCTTCAAACAGGACGGCTACCACCCGGCACCGTTCAAGGCGCAGAACATGGCACTGAACAGCTATGCCACCCCCGAGGGTTTGGAGATTGGGCGTGCCCAGGCCGTACAGGCCGAGGCGGCAGGCATCCCCTGTCATACGGATATGAATCCGCTACTCTTGAAACCCAACTCCGACCATACCTCGCAGGTGGTGCTCCACGGCAAACCCATCGGCAATAAGAATGCGTATGAGTTCTGGGAGGGGTTAGACTTCCGCCAGGAGGTCCATGCCGCCTTCGACCGGCTGGCGCAGCGCTATAACCCCATCGTCATGGAGGGCGCGGGGAGTATTGCGGAGATCAACCTCAAGGACCGCGACCTGGTGAATATGTCGATGGCGCAGCATGCCAAGGCCGACGTCATCCTCGTAGGCGACATCGACAGGGGCGGCGTCTTCGCCTCGGTCTATGGCAGCATCATGCTGCAGTCGCCCGAGGACCGTAAGCTCATCAAGGGCATCATCATCAATAAGTTCCGGGGCGACATGCGCCTCTTCGAGGAGGGCAGGAAGATGCTGGAGGAAATCTGCGGCATCCCTGTGCTGGGTGTGATACCTTATTACCACGACATCTTCATTGATGAGGAGGACAGCGTGGCACTGGCCCAGAAGCGTTTCAGGTTTCAGGATTCAGGTTCCAAGGTGAACATTGCCGTCGTGCTGTTGCGCCACATCAGCAACTTCACCGATTTCGACACGCTGGAGCGTGACGCGCGCGTGAACCTCTTCTATACCAACAATACCAAGGACATCGAACGCGCCGACATCATCATCGTGCCCGGTACGAAATCGACCCTCGACGACCTCCTGGAACTGCGCCGCAACGGTTGTGCGCAAGCCATCCAGCGTGCCCACCGCAATGGCACGATGGTGGTGGGCATCTGTGGGGGTTATCAGATGTTGGGACAGACCGTCAACGACCCCGACGGCATCGAGGGTAATATCGCCACACTGCCGGGACTGGGGCTGTTGCCCATCCACACCACCATGACGGCGGAGAAGACCACGCGTCAGGTGACGTTCCAGTTCGAAGGCCAGGCGTGTCAGGGCTATGAGATCCACCAGGGCGTCAGCGATACCGATGAGGCCATCCTCCAGGGCGACCACTGCATCGGTACCTACATCCACGGCTTCCTCGACAACGCCCCCGTCATCGAGCACCTGCTGAAGAAGGGAGACGGTTCTCGTGATAGATGCGAAGCGGGAGATCAGGAGAACCGTCCCCTCAATGACCTGCAGGCGTTTAAGGACCAGCAATACGACAAACTCGCCGCCCATGTGCGCCAGCACGTCGATATGGAGCGCATCTACCAAATACTGACCAGCGATGATCAAGGGACACGGTGACGACGCATACCAGTATCCGCACATTGTCTCGGACTTCTCGTCGAACATCTGTGCGGGCAGGGGCCATCAGGTGCTGATGGGCTATCTGGCCTCACGCCCCGAACTCATCGGCCACTATCCCGAACCCGAGGCGTGGTCGCTGGAACGGCTGATAGCGGAACAGGAGGGCTTGGAACCCAAAGAGGTCATCGTGACCAATGGTGCCACGGAGGCCATCTACCTCGTCGCACAGGCCTTCCCCCTGCAGGCCGACATTCCCCGTCCGACGTTCAGCGAGTATGAGGATGCCTGCAACCTCTTTCCGCGCACCGACACGGCGCACCGCATGCTGTGGCTGTGTAACCCCAACAATCCGACAGGCGACATCTACGACCAGGCAGTCATCGAAGGCATGACGGCACGCTACGACCTGGTGGTGGTCGATCAGTCGTACGAAAACTATACCGACGAGTTGGTGATGACGCCGCGCTGGGGCGCTCGGCTGCCAAACCTCATCCAGATCCATTCGCTCACCAAAACCTACGGTGTTCCGGGTCTTCGCCTGGGGTATATCACCGCCCACGCTATGCTGACGGAACACCTGCGCCACTTCCTGCGTCCGTGGAGTGTGTCGGCCCTGTCGGTCGAGGCGGGGAAATTCCTGTTGAACAACGACGAACTGCGCTGTACCCCCGACCTGAACGAGGCGCAACGCTTGCGCGACAGACTGCAGCAGACGGCCGGCATCATCACCCAGGAGACGCACACCAACTTCTTCCTGTGTCAGTTGGAGACGGGTCGTGCCGCCCTGCTCAAGGACTTTCTGGCCCGTGAGCACCACCTGCTGATACGCGACGCCTCCAACTTCCGGGGACTGACGGAGCGCCACTTCCGCGTGGCCGCCCAGACGCCCCCAGAGAACGATGCCCTCGTGGCTGCGATACAAGAATTCGTAAACAGCAAAAAAGCATAATGGTATGGCGGTAACATACTTATCACTTATCACTTATCACTTACCTCTTCTTTTAGGTTGGTTCCTCGACCTGCTCATAGGCGACCCCGCCTGGTTGCCGCATCCCGTTGTAGGCTTCGGTAAGATGATAGCCTGGGGGGAGCGTCACCTCAACAAGGGACACTATCGCCAACTGAAGGGTGCCCTGATGGCCGTCACCTATATCATCGGTGTCTTTGTCGCCGTATGGCTCCTGCGCAGCCAATTAAGCATGATGCATGATGCATTAAGCATTGTCTTCGACACCCTCCTCATCTTCTATTGCCTCGCCGGCACCACCCTCATCCGGGAAGTGCGCCAGGTGTTTCTGGCAGTAGATCGCTCACTCGACGAAGGGCGAAAGCAGGTGGCCCGTATCGTGGGGCGCGACACCTCCGAACTGTCGGCCCAGGAGGTACGCACGGCGGCGTTGGAGACGCTGGCCGAGAACCTCTCCGACGGCGTGATAGCCCCGCTGTTCTGGTTGGCCATCCTGGGCGTGCCGGGTATGTTGGCCTATAAGATGGTCAATACGCTCGACTCCATGATAGGCTACAAAACCGACCGCTATCGGGACTTCGGCTGTTGGGCGGCCCATATCGACGACCTCGCCAACTATATCCCCGCACGTCTCACCGCCCTGCTGATGATTCTGCCCTCACTCATCCCTCCACACTCCTCCCTCCACACTCCACATTCCTCCCTCCACACTCCTCTCTCCTCCCTCCTCACTTTCGTCCGTCAGAACGGACGAAATCACGCCTCGCCCAACAGCGGCTATCCCGAGGCTGCCCTGGCGGGCATCCTGGACTGTCGCTTCGGAGGACCGCACTACTATTTCGGACAACTGTTCGACAAACCCTATATCGGTACCAACGACCGTCCGCTGACCACCGCGGACATGCAAAAAGCCGTCCGCGTGAATCGGACGGCAGAGGTGTTGATGGTGGTGGCTGTTTGTTGCTTAGAAGTACTTCGTAATCTTTGCTGATTGGAAGTTGTTCATCTCGTTCATCATGCGCACGGCAGAGTCGATGATGGGGAAGGCGCAGAGTGCTCCCGTGCCTTCGCCCAGTCTGAGACCTAAGTTCAGGAGCGGTTTGGCGTGGACGATATCCAGCATCTTCTTGTGACCGCTCTCGTCACCACAGTGGGTAAACACCATATAGTCCTGGGCGGCAGGGTAGAGGCGGATGGCAGCGATGGCACAGGCTGTCATGATGAAACCGTCGATGAGCACCACCAGGTGCTGTTCGGCAGCCCGCAACATGGCGCCGATGGCTGCCACCATCTCGAAGCCGCCGAAATAACGGATGACTTCGATTATACCCCCTAAGTTAGGGGACTTCAGAACCGCCTTTTTCAGCACCTCGTACTTATGGCGGATGCCGGGCGTGTCGAGACCTGCGCCGGCACCGATGCACTCTTCCAGGGGGATGTTTCCGAAGAGGTGCATCCAGATGCTGCTGGGCGACGTATTGCCGATGCCCATCTCACCGATGCTCAGCACGCGGCAACCCTCGGCACAGCAGGCATCGACCAACTCGACGCCCACCTGGATGGCGCGGTCGTACTCCTCCTCCGTCATCGCGGGTTCGTAGAGGAAGTTCTTGGTGCCATAGGCGATCTTCCTGTCGATAATACCCTCCCCTCCTTCGGAGGGGTCGGGGGAGGTCCCAAAATCATAATCCACTCCCACATCCACGATGCGCAACTTGAAACCATGCTGGCGACAGAACATGTTGACGCCACCGCCACCACGTGTGAAGTTCAGCATCTGTTGCCACGTGACCTCACGGGGCGATACGCTGACGCCCTCGCGCTCGATGCCGTGGTCGCCGCCAAGCAGCAGGTGGCAGGGATGGGCCAGCGACGGCTCCAGCGTCTGTTGGATGAGACACACCTGCATGGCGAGCTCCTCCAGGCGCCCCAACGAACCCTTGGGTTTGTTCAGGTTGTCGATTTTCTCTTGTATGGCTGCCTGCAGCTCTAAGCCCCCTAAGTTCTTTGACCTGAACGGTACAAAGTGTGGCGTTGCAATAGGGGGATGGGGGTCTGAACGACCCACTTTTTCGATATTAAAATTACGCATATACTTATTTCTCTTGTTCAGACCCCCTGCCCCCTATTGCAACGCCACACTTTGTACCGTTCAGGTCAAAGAACTTAGGGGGTAAAGGCACTGCGATGCCACTGACCATCAGTATTACTTCATCTGCTTTCTGTGCTATATACTGGTTCATCCACCCTTGCAGGTCGGTGAACTGGCGCTGCAGGGCATTGTCGCTGACACCACCCAGCCCGATCTCGTTGGTCACGAAGATGTAGGTGGCGTCGTGTTCCGTGAGGCGGTCGAACTCCGCCTTGGCCCAGGCCAGGGCCTTGTCGATATGGTTGTCGTGGGCAAACAGGATGTTGGTGAGCCACAGCGTCACACAGTCGATGACGGCCACACGGCCCGTGAGGTCGTGGTGACTGAGCGACAGCTCCTCCTCGACGGTCGTCCACTCGGGACCGCGGCGCTCCTGATGGCGGCGGACACGGTCTTGAAACTCGTCATCCCAGATGTGGGCCGTAGCCACATAGACGGGATGGTCGCTGAGGCTCAGCGCCAACTGTTCGGCCTTCTCGCTCTTGCCCGAGCGTTGGCCTCCGGTGATCAGGATAATCTTTTTCATAGCACAGCACAAACCACTAAATAAACAGATAGTTCCACCAGCAGACAGACCGCTCCACAGCAGTCGCCCGTATAGCCGCGCAGTCGGTGCCAGATGAGCAGGTAGAGCAGGTACATCACCAGACAGGGAATGAAGATGACCATCTCCCAAGGAAGTCCGGTGTACCAGAGGTAGAGTCCCATGGGCAACAGTCCCTGAAAGGCCAGGCTGATGCCGCGCAGCGTGTCGATTTTGCGATAGACGGTTTTGTTTTTGGCGTCCTCCTCACGACGGGCATAGGGCATCATGACGATGAGTTGTGAGGCCACCATACGGGCGTAGGGGTCTGCAGCGATGATGAGCAGGGCGGCATCCTCGGGAGCCAGCGACAACAGTGTCATGGCCAACAGCAACTCGTAGATGATGAGGCCCAGGACACCATAGGTGCCGATGTGCGAGTCCTTCATGATGGCGAGGATGCGCTGTCGGTCGGTGCCGCCCCCGCCGAAGCCGTCGAGGAAGTCGGCCAATCCGTCCTCGTGGAGGGCACCGGTCAGCAACAGGCGTACGGCGATGGCCAGGAGTACGGCGACGGTATAGGGCATCACCATGCTGGCACCATAGAGTGTGGCAGCCATGACGCCTCCCGTCAGCCAACCCGTCAGGGGCCAGTGCTCCACGACGGTCTTGTAGCTCTCCTTCGGGGGCTCGTAGAGTCGCCAGAACGGCAGGCGCGTAAAGAAGATGAAGGCGGCCCAGAGGCGGTCGTACCAGTGTGTTTGGTCAATACTTGTCTGCATATCTTTCCCTTTTTGTTGCAAAAGTACGAAAAATATTTCGTAACTTTGCAGGCAGAAACATAAAATAAATAAGGTATAAGGAATGAAAAGCAAAAAAATACTTTCCGCCATCGCCCTCACGCTGTTTTTAGGCGTTGTCATGGGTGCCTGTTCCAACAGGAAAGGTCAGTCGCAAGGTGCAGCAGAGACGGCTACAGACTCTCTCGTGACCATCGACGTCCGCTATGCCACCGGTTTCAGCGTCCGCGACACGGCCGGCATCCGTCTGGTGGATGTCGGACGGAAAGATCATTTCGCCCTGGTGCGCAGTGCGGCAACCGAGGTGCCTGACGGTTATACCAAGGTGGTGGTACCCATCCAGCGCACCATCTGCATGACGGCCCTGCAACTGTCTAACTTCACCGTCCTCGACGCCCACGACGTGGTGAAGGGTGTGACGGGTACGAAGAACCTGTTTAACAAGGACATCCGCCAGCGTGTCAAGGATGGCCGCATCGTGAAGATCGGCATGGAGGGCAACATCGATACCGAACTGGTACTGGCCGCCCACCCGGACGTCATCTTCATCTCGCCCTTCAAGCGCGGGGGCTATGAACCCATCAAGGAGACGGGCATCACGCTGGTGCCCCACCTGGGCTATAAGGAGTTGCACCCTCTGGGACAGGCCGAGTGGATCAAGTTTGTGGGCATGTTCATCGGCAAAGAACAGGAGGCTAACGAACTGTTCGACGGCATCGAACAGCGCTATAACGACCTCAAAGCCAAAAGCCAAAAGCAAATAACTAATAGCCACAAGCCCACCATCTTCAGCGGTGAGATGCACCACGGCACGTGGCGGGCGGTAGGCGGCAAAAACTACCTGGCCCAGATCTTCCGCGATGCCGGTGCGGACTACGTCCTCCACGATGACGAGGAGGCCGGCGAGAACCTGGAGTTTGAGAAGATGTACGCCCTGGCTGCCAAGGCCGACTACTGGCGCATCCTCAACAGCTACCCCGGCGACTTCGACTACGAGGCGCTGAAGGCTTCGGAGCCCCGCAACGTACTCTTCCAGGCCTATCAGCAGAAGAAGGTCATCTACTGTAACATGAAGCAGCAGGCCTACTACGAGATATCGCCCGTAGAACCCGACGTGCTGCTGAAGGACTTCGTGGCCATCTTCCACCCCGAACTCGTGGAGCCCGACTACGCCCCCAAATACTACAAACTACTGAAATAATATGAGTATTACCAAGTTTGTCGTTCTTCTCGTCAGCATCGTCGTGCTGTTGGTAGTCAACCTGCTGATTGGCTCGGTGCAGATTCCGGTGGCCGAGGTGTGCCGCATCCTGTTGGGTGACGACACCAACGAGATATGGACAAACATCATCTATAGCAGTCGCCTGCCACAGGCCCTGACAGCCATCATGGCGGGGGCTGGACTGGCCGTCAGTGGTCTGCAGATGCAGACGGTGTTCCGCAATCCGCTGGCAGGACCGTCGGTCTTGGGTATCAGCAACGGCTCTGCACTGGGTGTGGCCTTTGTGGTGCTGCTGTCGGGACGCCTCGGCGGCGTGGCCCTCTCCCGACTGGGTTATCTGGGCGATGCCGCCATCAGTATGGCAGCCATCGTGGGTGCCATGGCGGTGATGCTGCTCATCCTGTGGGTGTCGCGCAAGGTGAAGGGTAATGTCACGCTGCTGATTATCGGTGTCATGATAGGCTATCTGGCCAATGCCATCATCGGTGTGCTGAAATTCCTGTCGCCCGAGGAGGATGTCAAGGCTTTCGTGGTCTGGGGACTGGGTTCTTTCTCGCGGGTCAGCGGCGACGAGATGGTGCTGTTTATCATACTGATGGGTATCCTGCTACCCCTGGCGTGTCTGTTGGTGAAACCCATGAACCTCATGCTGCTGGGCGACCGCTATGCCGCCAACCTGGGTCTTAACATCCGGCGCAGCAGGATGCTGGTCATCATCTCCTCGGGAATCCTCGTGGCCATCGTCACGGCCTACTGCGGACCCATCATGTTTATCGGACTGGCCGTGCCCCATCTGGCACGGGCGCTCTTCCGCACCAGCGACCACCGTGTGCTGATGCCGGCGACGGCCTTCTGCGGAGCACTGTTGGCACTGGTCTGCAACCTGATAGCCCGCATGCCGGGTTTCGAGGGTGCCCTGCCCGTCAACAGCGTCACGGCCCTCGTCGGAGCTCCCGTCATCGCCATGGTCATCTTCCGACGTCGGAAGCACGACTTTGCCGAGTAAGCCCTACAACCATTCTTTCAGTTCCAGCAACTTGTTCACCACGCCCTTGGGACGGCGCGGTGCCTCGTTGACATCGACCTGCCAACGGTTGAAGAGGATGGCGTCGATGCCGGCGTTGAGGGCACCGAGGATGTCGGTCTGCAGGTTGTCGCCAATCATCAGCGTCGTCCCGCGCTGGGCTCCCGCCACCTGCAGGGCGTAGTCGAAATACTGCGGCGAGGGTTTGTTGACGCCCGCATCCTCGCTGAGGATGACGCTGGTGAAGTAGTCGCGCAGACCACAGGCTGCCAGTTTTTTGTATTGCACCTCATGGAAACCATTGCTGCACATGTGCATGCGGTAGCCTCGCTGTCGCAGGTAGTCCATCAGTTCGTGGGCACCCTCCACGACACCGGGTTTGTTGGAACAGTAGTCGAGGAAGCGATCGCCGACCTCCAGGCAGAAGGCCTCCGTGACCTCCAGGCCGTGACCTACCGACAGCGGACGGCGGAAGCGTTCCACAATCAGATAGGGTCGTGTGATCTCGCCCTTGGAATAGCGCGTCCACAGGTCGATATTGGCTGTCCAGTAGGCGTCATAGAACTCCTGCGGATCAGGGAAGTAGCGCTCCAGGTGGAACGCCTCGAAGGTTTCGCGCAGGGCGATGACGGCATTGCCGTGGGTGTCGTACAGCGTGTCGTCGAAGTCGAGGAACAAATCTTTATATTTACTATTTGACAATTTACAATTTACTATTTCCATAGATATTCCCGTTATCATCAATTAATAATATCGTCAGGTGGCCGTGGGGCAGCAGGGGGTCGCAGTGGTGGGCACAATGGCGGATGACGGTGCGGGCGAATTCCGTTCGGCCGTCCGTTGGTAGGCGGTCCCAGATCTCACGGGCCAGGGTGAGGTCGCTGATGTCGATGTCACAGTGGGCCTCGTCCAACAGCTGGCGCAGGAAGTCCTTGTCCATCGTGGCCTTGCGACTGTGGGTGTCCAGGTGGCCGGCAGCCAGTTTGACGGCTTTGCCCAGCATGACGCCCAGGGTGACATTCCTGATGTCGAGTTGGTGAGCGATGCGGAGTGTCTCACCGATGTAGTTGCCGTATTCCACGAAGGCCTGCTGGGGCAGGTCGGGATGGAGGGCCTTGACGAAGCGCTCGCTCTTGCCACCGCTGTTGATGACGACACGCTCGCTGCCCGAGGCCTTCGCCACCGTCATGCATTTGCGGATGCTGTCGATGAACGCCTCCTCCGAGAATGGCTTGACGATGCCGCTGACACCGATGATGCTGATGCCGCCCTCGATGCCGAGGCGGGGATTGAACGTGCGCTGGGCGATGGTCTCCCCCCCAGCCACACTAATCGTTATGCGCACGTTCTCTTTGATATTCCGGCGTATCATCTCGCGGGGCCCTTTGTTGATGGCTGGTTCGCCGGGCGGATAGTCGAAGCCAGGGAGCGTAAAGCGCCCCACGCCCTTGCCGCCGAGAATCTCGAAGCGATCGGCGGGTTCTACCTGGGCGCGGACTTCTATCCCATCAGTCACGTCGGGGTCGTCGCCAGCCTCCTTGATGCAGTAGGCATAGCCGTCGCCATAACCGACGGGTACAGTAATCGTCTCACCATTGGGCAGGATGACGGGAACCTCCTTAGGGAGTGAGGAGTGAACGGATGGCTCCGTGCGTTGTAGCCATTGCAGCGTCGCTGCGATGGCTGCTGCCGTGGCGCAGGTGCCCGTGGTCAGTCCGCTGTGCAGGGGATAGAACTCGGGCAGGAGCTTCTCCACCATCCTCCTCAATCCATAGGGTCCATTGCACAATAGGGTCGGTTCCGCTGTGCAATTGGCGCCATCTGCACAGCGGAACCGACCCTTTTGTGCACTTTCCGGGCGCTTGAGGGCGATGATGCGCATGCCCTTGGCGCGGGCCTCGGCCACTTTCTCGCTGAAGCCCCCCGTCTCGCCGCTCTCCTTGAGGAGGATGGCGTCGGCGCTGGGCATGGTGCCGTCTTCGAAGAAGCAGAGCTGGTCGTCCGTCGCCCCCTGTTGGTGGGCCAACGCGATGCTGCTCTCACGGTTCAGGATGCGGTAGATGACACGGACGCCCTGCGCCTCCAGCGCTTTTAGTTTGCTGATGCTCTGCACACCCGTCGTGGCTAATAGCGTGAGTCCGCGTAAGTCCGCTGCTGGGATGTCGCTATAGTCGTCAATCCACGTGATGTCGGGGTCGCGGGGCGGATAGATGCGTTCGTAGCGGACAACGGGTATCGCCAATACCGTGGCGACATCCACCACCGTCTGGTGCAGTTGGGTGGCGAAGGGATGGGCGGCATCGACGAGGAGGCGGATGTGGTGCTCCCGACAGCACGCCAGCATGGCGTCGCCGTCCATGGCACCGTCCAGGCGCACGCCGTGGTGCAGGGTGATGTCCTGTTCACCGGTCTTGGTACTATAATAATAGGTGTTGCCCGCCTCTTCCAGTACCTCCACGGCCTTGCGGCCCTCCGTTGTTCCTCCGAATACCAGTATCATGCCTCGCCTTTGCGGAATAGGTGCGTGAAATGTTTGTTGTATAGCTCCGAGAGTCCCTGCCGGTTGTCGATGGCCTCGCCGACGACGAGCATGGTGGTCAGCGTCAGGTGGTTGTCGTGGACAATCTTCGCCAGGTCTTTCAGTACCCCGCGGTAGATGTGCTGGTCGGGCCACGTCAGATGGTAGCAGGCGGCGACGGGCGTGTCCTCGGGATACTCCTGGAGGAGTTCGCGCTGGACGTCATCGACGATGGCTGCCGAGAGGAAGATACACATGGTGCTCTGGCTCTTGGCCAACAGGTGGAGCTGTTCCTTCTCGGGCATGGGGGTGCGTCCCTCACCGCGCGTCAGGATGATGGTCTGCGTCTTCTCGGGAATGGTAAACTGGCTGCGCAGTTCGGCGGCTGCGGCCAGGAACGACGAGATGCCGGGGGTGATATGATACGACATGTGGTGGGCGTCGAAGAACGCCATCTGTTCCTGGATGGCTCCGAAGATGCAGGGGTCGCCGGTATGCAGGCGGACGATGAAGTGGCCCTGGTCGTAGTGCTCCTTCATCAGGGCGCATTGTTCCTCGAGGTTCATATCGGCCGAGCTCCGCACCACGGCACCGGGTTTGTGGCAGTCGGTCAGCGCCTTGGGAACCAGCGAACCGGCATAGAGGATGAGGTCGGCCCTTTCCAGCATTTGGCGCCCACGCACCGAGATGAGGTCGGGGTCGCCGGGGCCAGCACCCACGATTTCCACAAAACCCCTCCCGGAACCCCTCCCGTCCTCCCCGAAGGGGAGGAGGGCCTTGCGGACAGGAGAACCCCTCCTAACCTCCCCGAAGGGGAGGGGTGCCTCGCGGACAGGGACACCGGTAGGCACTCCCCTCCTTCGGAGGGGTTGGGGGAGGTCTTCTGTATCTATCGCCACCGCCGCCGTCCAGTTCTTTCCTTTCACCTTGGGGACTATCAGCTTACCGTGGTTGGAGCCCAGGATGGCGGCAGCCTCGCAGACGCTGGGTGTGCCGACGTGTTTCTCGACGGTGGCGCTGGGGTGGGGTACCTCGACGGCAGCCAACTCTTCGGCGGTGAAGAACTCCACCGTCTCGAGGTGTTCGTCCCGGAGCAGTTCTACAAACTCCTCGTCGCGCTTCACGTCGATGGTGCAGAACTTCTTGGCACACAGGATGACGCCCTGGTCGATGAATGCCGAAAACATCTCGTCGTAGATGCTGCGGAAGTCTTCGGGATGGTGAGCCAGTCCGAAACCTACCGTCGCCACGCGGGGTACGAAGTGCAGCGTCAGCAGTCCGACGGGAGCCTGGCGGACGTAGGGCGACACGATGATGAGCAGGTGGTATTTCCGCGGGTCGGCCTCGCTGATATCGCTGATGAGGGTCACGTGGTCGGGTTTGGTCTGTTCCAGGTAGTCGGTACCCTCGTCGCGCACCTCCATCAGCAGGGCTGTGGGTTCGCGGTGTACGAAGGCGAAGATGCAGTCGTTCATGTCGTCGAGGTTGCTGGCGATGGGCCAGTCGAAGCGCTGCTCCAGCATGTCGAGGGCCCACAGTCCGGCATTGTCGCTCTGGGTGGTGATGACCTCCTGGGCACCGATGAGTGCCGAGATGTCGCGCGTCAGGTCGTTGGCACCGCCGATGTGGCCACTGAGTACCGAGATGACGTGCTGTCCCAGGGTGTCGATGCACACCACGGCGGGGTCTTCGTGCTTGTCCTTGACACAGGGGGCGATGGTGCGCACGCAGATGCCCAGGGCGCCGATGAAGACGAAGGCGTCATAGTGTGTCCAGTTTGTCGCGACTGAGTCGCGACGCACACTAACGGCGGTGGGGTAGTGCTGCTGCAGGCGGGAGGCGACGGCCTCGCCCTCCTGACTGATGGTGATGATGGCTATCTGCTGCATCGTAGTATGGTGATGGGGTTGTTGTCGTTCAGTTGGATATGCAGGGGCGGCTGCTGGCGGAGGCCCAACTCACGGCACGCCTTGTCCCACAGCGCGTGGCTGTCGGTGGTCACCTTGGGGGCCTTGACGCTGTTCATGACGATGATGCCGTCGGGGGTCAGGACGGTGAGTACCTTCCGCATGATCTCCTTGAGGCGTCCGCCGTGGCCACCGATGAAGACGGCGTCGGGGCGCGTCATCTCCAGCGCCTCTCCCTTAGCGAGGGCCGTTCTGTTTGTTGCGACTGAGTCGCAACATACCGAACAGAAGTCGCCGATGTGGATGCCGATGCCGGGGGCACCGAAGCGGCGGGCATTGTTCTGGATGATGGCCTCGCACTCGGGACGTATCTCGAAGGCCTCTATCTGCAAGTGGGGAAACAGCAGGCGGGCCTCTATCGAGACGCTGCCCGTACAGGCACCGATGTCCCACAGCACGTGGCGGCGCGGCAGGTCGAGGGCCTGGAGGGTCAGCAGGCGGATGGGCATCTTGGTAATCATCTTCTCGCGTCCGTCCAGGAGCGTGAAGTCGGCTTCCGGGATGCCGAAGGGTTTGGCAGCGACAGAGTCGCTGCATACGGGACGGTTGTTCGTGTGCTCTGCGGTTTCCCCGCAGAGAATCACGCAGTTGGGCAAGGCGAAGGAGCGATGGACGGCGTCATCCAGGGAGAGCGTGGTGACCTGTTCGAGGGCGGGGTTGCCGAGGTGTTCGCCCACGTGCATCGTGTAGTGGGTGTAGCCGTAGTCCATCATGCGCTGGGCGATGGCGGCGGGCGTGTGCTCCTTGTCGGTCAGGATGCCAATCTTACCCGTCCGCTCGATGAGGGCACGGTCGAACTCCGGCCACGGACGGCCCGTCAGCGAGACGATGCGCATGTCGTGGTAGGGCAGCAGCAGGCGGTGGGCCAACAGCTGCAGCGAGTTGAAGGCAGGATAGACCACCACGTCGGCCTCGGGCATCTTGCGCCGGATGGTGTTGGCGAAGCCGAAGAACAGCGGGTCGCCAGAGGCGAAGACGATGATGGGCCCGTGTAAGGTGGAGTGTGGAGTGTGGAGTGAGGAGTGAGGAGTGAGGAGTGAGGAGTGTGGAGTGAGCGCCTTGTATTGCTCGAAGACGGCGTCCAGGGGTACGGTGATGTCTATCCACTCGGCGTCGGGGGGCAGCAACGGCGCCACAATCTCGTGGTGGCGCTTGCCACCCGAGAACACCCGCCCCTGTCGGATTGTCTCCAGCACCTCTGGCGGGAACCAAGGCTTAGGGTCGTCTGTAATGCCTATAACGATGAAACTATTCAATGCCTTTTTCAATGCTTAATGCTTTTTACAATGCTTAATGCTTAATTATTCGTGAGATTAGTGAGATTCGTGTTCTTAAAATAATCCATGTAATCCGTGTAATCTGTGGTCGTAAAACAATCACAGGTCCCGTCCTGGTTTCAGCTGTTCTGCGTCATCCAGGGTCAGGATGGCGTTGCAGAGGGTGGCGGCGAGGTTGCTGCCGCCCTTGCGGCCTTCGACGATGACCTTGGGGATGTCGCGGAAGGGCTTCACCATGTGTTTCGACTCCTTGACGTGGACGAAGCCCACGGGTGCGGCGATGATGCCGGCGGGGTGGGCCTTGCCCCTGCGGATGAGTGTGCAGAGCTCCATCAGCGCCGTGGGGGCATTGCCGAAGGCGAAGAGTGCGTCGGGGTGTTCCTCGACGGCCAGTCGGATGCCGGCCTGCGTACGGGTGATGCCCTCCTGGCTGGCCATCTCCGCCACGCGGGGGTCGCCCAGGTAGCACTTGGCCTCGATGCCGAGGCGCTCGAGGGCTCCCTTGCGGATGCCGCTGGTCACCATGGTGACGTCGGTGACGATGGTGCGCAGCGTACCGTCTTTCACCTTATTATATATATGGGCCACGGCCTGGTCGTCGGTATGGAGGATGTGCTCCATGTCGAAGTCGGCGGTGGTGTGGATGGCGTGCAGCAGGGCCCACAGGTGGTCGAGGGGGTAGTCCTGGCGTTGCAGCTCGCCCTTGATGGTGCGGAACGATTCCATCATGATGGACCTCCCCAACCCCTCCGAGGGAGGGGCTACCTGACGATAGTAGCCGCGGGGCGTGATGAAGAGCTTGCGGCCCTCGCCCGTTGGGGAGGGAGCGATGTACGACTGGCTGTTGCCGATGAGGATGACGGTAAACATATCGACGTCCTCGGGGTCGAACGCGCCGAGGGTGGTCACCTTCACCTCCTGGTCGTCACGACCGGCCTGGCGGACATAGCCCACGGGCGTGTCGGCGCTACGCTCCTGGAGGAACAGCTCCTGCAGGCGGTAGAGCTGCCAGTAGCGCCCGTGCGACTTGGGGTTATAGACGGCTGTGACGAAGTCGCCCACGGCAGCAGCCCGGATGCGGCGCTCGATGACTTCCCACGGCGTCATCAGGTCGCTGAGCGAGATGAGGCACGTGTCGTGGCCGATGGGGGCTCCCAGCAGGCTGGCGGCCTTCTGGAATGCCGAGATGCCGGGCAGGGTTACTACCTCGATGTCAGCGGGGAAACCGCTGACCACATGCTCTTGGACCTGGCGCTCTTGGGCCTCACGCTGGCTGGCCTGGCGCTCGCGCTGCATCTCGTAGATGAGCGGCGCCATGCCGTAGAGCCCGGCGTCGCCACTGGAGATGACCACCACGGTCTTTCCCTCCTCGGCCAGCAGGAAGGCCTGCTCGGCGCGCTCGCGCTCTTTCTTCATGCCCGTGTCGATGCACGCGCAGCCGTCCTTGACGTACGGCTCGATAAACTGGAAGTAATACTGATAGCCCACGATGGCGTCAGCCTGCTGGACGGCGTCCAACACGGCGGGCGTGATGTCTTCCTTGCTGCCAGGTCCTATGCCTGCAATGATTATTTTTCCCATAGCAGTTGCAAATATACACATTTTCCGTGAAACGCCCAAGCGTCGGGCGCCTAATTCCTGCTTTTTCCTTCCCACGCTCCGGAAAAGGCAGCTCCCTGCCACTCGTTGCGAGCAGCAGGGAGCCGACTATTAGAAGCATGTTCTTGGTTTATTCTTCGTAGTACTCTTCTTCTTCGTCATCGTAGTCGAAGTAGCGACTTTCTGCTCCACCAGCATTATTAACAGGATTGCCAAAGCCCAATGAAGAGGCAGCTATCATATGGGTAGTACCTATTGTAATAGCTGATACTGTCGGAATGATATATTTCTCTTTCATATTCGTGTCCTCCATAGATTATTTAATGACAACTTTCTTTCCATTCACGATGTATAGGCCCTTAGTGGGATTAACAACCTTGCGACCCTGCAGATCGAAGAACAGAGAATTACTCATCTCCAATTTGTCATTACTAATTGCATTCAGGCCAGTAGTGCTGTCGTCAAATAAGAAGCTCAGCTCGCGGGCAGAGGCAGGAACGTCAGATGCCAGGAGATAGGCTTTGCCTGCAGGAACAGTGCGCGCTGCTTCATTTTCTGCATTTTCTACTAAGCAGAACTTGCCACTCTTCAAAATGTAGAAGCTACCATCGTCCAGCGTTGTTGCAGCAGCTGCTGCCTTAAGATAATTAGTTCCTACGGAGGTGGCGTCAGCCTTTACAGGAATTGTATAAGTTGTGCCATTAGTGCCTTTTAAGATGATACCAGTATTCTTTGGAGCCTCATTGACAGATGTTAAAGTAATAGAACTTGCTGAGATTTCAGAGGCAACACATGCTTGAAGACCCACGGGAGTAGCATTGGCAAAATCAAGACCAAAGCCTCTTGCAATAGTGGAATAACCACTACTTGCAATAGTAACGTTAAAGGCAACCGCAGACATCTCATCTAAGTTCTTTACTCCAGGAATACCAAAGTATTTTAAAATATCACCTTTTAATAGGACTTGAGTATTTCCAACGTAGCTGGAATTGTCAACAACGTTATAATTTGTTCTTATCGAATTATCAGGTATTTGAATGGGTATTACTTTCGAAAGATCTGTGGGAGCATCTGCCAAAGCCAAATTAGATTTCTGGAATTCTGATGGAGTCTGGGTAAAGGTACTGCTTGAATTATAACCACCTACGATATACCCTTTCACATAAACGTCACCTTGTCCGCTTGCAGCGCTAGAAGTTGAGGAAGGATTTGCAGCAATAACCTCAGCTATAGTATAAGGATTATATTTTGAGCCTTTAACAGTTGGGTCAACAACTGTAATAGTGTATTGGGCACTCTTTGACTTGTAGGTCATGTTACCGTCAAAAGTGGCTTTGATTGTTGCGGTTCCAACAGTTCCCGTATTAACAGTTACTTCACCTGTGGTGGAATTTACGGTTGCCAACCCATCAGTACCTGTTGCACTATAGGTAATAGTTAAAGAGTTTGGATTGTTCAGTGTAGGTAACGTATAAGTATCATCATCCTTCAAAATCTCTACAGAACTACTGCTCCATGCCAATGTGGGAGTGGTTCTAACATCGTTAACTGTGAGCGTATAAGATGCAGATGATTGTGTGTATTTCCCATCAATGGCTTCGGCTGTAGCTATTACTTGGACGCTACCACCCTTAGTCGGGGTTACCTCACCAGATTCTGCATCTATCGTTGCAGCACATGAATTGGTAGAACCTATAGAATAGGTAATAGAAGCACCATCCGTTGAAGAATACCCTGATGCTGTTGATGCTGTCTGGGTATAGGTAAGATTAGTTGGCCAGTCAATTGATGGTGTCTCCGTTTCAAAGGAAGCGCCAGAAGAAGGAGTAGAAGATGGCGTGTAAGTAATAACAATCTTATTAAGATACATCGCCTTTTTAATGCTCTGCGTTAGGGTGATTTGTATTGCGCCTGTATTACTTCCGGTGAATGTTAGTGAACCAGGATCCTCACCCGTGTCTGTAGGCACTTTCATGTTTTGTGAGCCCCATGATGTACCACCCACAGAAACCGCAACAGTAGCACCACCACTTTTACCTGTTTGCGAATAGATAACAATTTGAGTAATTGTCCCTGAAATACTTGACGTGCTCAGTACAACATTACCTTTTGTGCTTCCTGTTCCAAATTGTTGACCTTTATAATTTGAGGAATCCCAGTTTCCTACAGTAGCACCTCCGCTAGCGTCTGTTGACCATGAAATGGAACCATCGGTTAATCCTGTAGAAGAGAATTTTTTTGAACTAGACAATTGTAAGGAATAGTCCGTCGCCCATCCCATACTACTCCCCACTATCAGGGCGCATAGTAGGAGCATAGTTTTGAAAAGTTGTAGTTTTTTCATAGTGCAATAAATTATTATTTGTTAGTGTGTTTTCTTTAGTAGTTTTTCATCTGGCCGTTAGTCACAACGACCTTGCAAAGATAGGAATTTATTTTGGTTCTACCAAAGAAAAAGCGAAAAAAATTAAATGTGCGAAAAACAAAAAACCTAAGAAAAACGCAATGAAGACTGTCAGACTGACAGGAGCGCTGATAGTCAACGACTTACGCTGTTTTAAGACTGACAGAGACTGACATAAGACTGACATAACCGTGGTTGAGCTAAATTCTCTAGAGAATTTCGAGCATTAACGGCCTTCCCGAGAGAAATTCTCTAGAGAATTTTGTTTGGCAACGGCTTCCCCTCTCGCACAGAGCCAGTTTGTTTTTTTCTCGCGCAGAGTCGCAGAGGGCACAGAGTTTTCGCCGAGGAAAATAAATACTCCCAATACTCTTTTATCTCTTAAAAAAATAATCACTCTGCGTGCCCTCGGCGTTCTCTGCGGCTCTGCGCGGGGACAAAAGAATCTGCGCGGGGAAAAAGATGTCAGTCTTATGTCAGTCATGACAGTCTCTAAAACAGACTGCAACGCCTTTGTAGAAAGGGGTTATGTCAGTCTGTCAGTCTTGATGACGAGAAAACCAGGTAATTGAAACGAAAGACGGGAAAAAGAGAGCGCCGCAGCTCAGAGAACTACAGCGCATCATCTGCGTGCTTTCAAGCTTGGTACCCAGACCCGGGCTCGAACCGGGATGGGTTGCCCCACTGGTGTTTGAGACCAGCGCGTCTACCGATTCCGCCATCTGGGCTCGAAAAGCGGTGCAAAGGTACACATTTTCTGATAAATAAAAGAAGAAAAGAATAAAAAAATAAAAAAAACCGTTGTTTTTGCCGTTGTTCCATGAATTATTATTACCTTAGTGGGCGTAAAACGAACAATGGACTACTGACATAATACTATGGAGCTCAATAAACGGAATTACTGCGTGATACTGGCTGGCGGACAAGGGCGCCGACTATGGCCCAGCAGCCGATGCCAGCACCCGAAGCAGTTTATCGATTTCTTCGGCACCGGCCGTACGCAGGTGCAGACCACCTTCGACCGCTTTGCGAAGGTGATACCGGTGGAGAATATATATATATGTACGTGTAAGGAGTATCTGCCCCTGGTGCGTGAGCAACTGCCCGAGGTCGATGAGCACAACATCCTGGTGGAGCCCATCCACCGCAATACGGCACCCAGCGTGGCGTGGGCCAACATGCGCATCAAGCACGAGAATCCCGACGCCAACATCATCATCACGCCCTCCGACCACCTGGTGGTGAACGAGGAGTCGTTTATGAGGAGTGTGGAGATCGGCATCGGCTACGTCTCGGAACACCAGGTGCTGCTGGTCATGGGCGTCAAGCCCACCCGTCCGGAGCCTGGCTACGGCTACATCCAGATGGGCGACCTGAGTTGCAAGCCCGACGTATTCCACGTGAAGTCGTTCACGGAGAAACCCGAGCGCGAATTTGCGCAGATGTTCATGGACAGCGGCGAGTTCTACTGGAACACGGGTGTCTTCATCAGCAACTCCAGACGACTGACCAAGACCTTCGAGGACATCTTTCCCAGCGTCCTGCGCAACCTGGACGCCGATCACCCCGACTACACGTACGAGAAGGAGCTGGAGTATGTGGCGCAGAACTATCCGCGCTACCCGAACCTCTCCATCGACTACGCCATCCTAGAGAACAGCTCGGACGTCTATGTGATGAAGAGCGACTTCGGATGGGCCGACCTGGGTACGTGGCACGCCATCTACGAGTGTATGAGCAAGGTGGAGGGCGACAACGTGGTCATCGACTCCGAGGTGCGCCTGGAGGACTGCCACAACAGCGTCATCAAACTGCCGAAGGGTCGCCTGGGCGTCATCAACGGACTGGACGGATACATCGTCGCCGAGGAGGGCAACGTGCTGCTCATCTGTAAGAAGGGCGACTCGTCGGCCCTCGTGCGCAAGTATGTCAACGAGGTGCTGATGCAGTATGGGGAAGAGTTTGTTTAGCGGCCTGCGGCCTAGTGATAAGTGATAAGTGATGAGTGATAAGTGATAAGTGATAAGTGATAAGTGAAAAGTGATGATTGTTGGAGTTGATGCGAAGCGCATCGTGAGGAATGGAACGGGACTGGGCAGCTACGGAAGGACGCTGGTCAACGACCTCATCCGGCTGGGTGACAACGACATGCAGTTGCGCCTCTATGCCCCCGACGAGGGCCATGAGGACCTGCGCGGACAGATTATCGAGGGCGTGGCCTTCTGCTATCCCAAGGGGCGCCCGTCGTCGCTGCGCAAGGCGTGGTGGCGCTCCAGGAGCATCGTCAGCGACCTGGTGCGCGACGAGGTTCAGCTGTACCACGGCCTGTCGGGTGAACTGCCCATCGGCCTCCGGAAGGCAGGCATCCGCGGGGTGGTGACCATCCACGACCTCATCTTCATGCGCCATCCCGAGTACTACCACTGGCTGGACACGAAGATCTATGAGTGGAAGTTCCGCCAGACGCTGCGCGAGGCCGACCACATCATCGCCATCAGCGAACGCACCCGTCAGGACATCCTGGAACTGGGCGGCGAGGAGTATGCCGACCGCATCAGCGTCATCTACCAGAGTTTTGCGCCCCGCTTCTCGTCGGACGTCCGCGAGGACAAGAAGGCCGAGGTGCGTAAACGCTATAAGTTGCCCCAGCGCTATGTGCTGAGCGTGGGCACCATCGAGCGCCGCAAGAACCTGCTGCTGGCTGCCGAGGCCGTGGAGCTGCTGCCCCAGGACATCCACCTGGTGGCCGTGGGGCGCCAGACGGAGTATGCCCGTGAGTTGCCCAAGGACGAGCGCATCCACCTGTTGAGCGGCGTGCCCGACAGCGACCTGGCAGCCATCTATGCGCTGGCCGAGGCCTTTGTCTATCCCTCGCGCTACGAGGGTTTCGGCATCCCCATCATCGAGGCCATCGCCGCGGGACTGCCCGTCGTAGCCTGTACGGGGTCGTGTCTGGAGGAAGCCGGAGGCCCCGCCTGTCGTTACGTCAGTCCCGACGACGTCATCGGCATGGCCGAGGCGCTGAAGATGTCGCTGCGCGGCGCCCGTGGCCGGCAGGACCGCATCCAGCGCAGCCGCGAGTATATCCGTAAGTTTGAGGGTAACGACGTGGCCCGTCAGGTGGCCAATCTGTATCGTACATTATTATAACACGTACCTTATTTGTATCAGCAGGTCGGTGAGCGACGAGCCACGGACCTGTTGCCGGTCGGTGCCCACGGTGGCCCGGTCGAAGTAGTTGGTGACCCCCACCTTGCACGTTGCCGTGAGGCGCTTGCCGAGGGTGGCGCGGGCCATCAGCGCATAGCGCATGCCGTGGCCGTAGTACATGGGAAACGAGAAGTCGTAGGGCAGCGAGGGCTCATACTGATAGACGCGGCTGTCGTAGTCGTCGGTATGAAACCAGCCTCCGTGGGCGTCGAGCGTCAGCCAGCGATACTGCCAGCGCAGGTGTTCGCTGACCATCACACCCCACGAGTGCTGCCTCTCCACGGCACTCTGGACGCCGTCGCCCTGCGTGGCCAGCGAGAGGGTGGGCGAGAGTTGCCAGTCGGCCTTCAGGCGCAGGCGGTGGTCGGTCTTGTTGACGATGCGCGTCTTCAGACTGTTGTCCTGTTGGCGGATGTGTAGGCGGTAACGCCCGTCCAGGGTCCACGGGCCCCGACAGTAGCGCGCCGACACGAGGGCGTCGAGGGCGTCGCTGCTGGCCGACACCTGGTAGCGCGACCAGGGGAAGTGGGTATAGTCCACGTAGCCCTGCAACTGCCAGCTGCGTGAGGGGCGCCACGTGCTGCCCAGATAGAGGGCGTGCTCGTTCTGTACGCTGCTGCCCTCGCTGACGCTGCGGGCGTGCAGGGCGGCGTAGCGCTTGTCGTAGTAGCGGTGTAGCAGCATCAGCGACCACTGGTCCGTACAGCGCAGGTGGACGGTATGCAGGGTGGCCACGGCGCCATTCTGGCTGACTGCCGTCTCGCCGGCAAAGCCCCACCGATGGTTGTTGTAGCCGTACGACAGGCTGGCGTTCAGGAAGTCGGTGCCGTGGGCGGCATAGCGCTTGTAGAGCACGTCCTGGGGGATGAGTTCGCGACTCAGGTGGGTGGCGACGACGTTAGCGTGGACGTAGAGCGTGCCGCGGCGCAAACCGATGCTGCCTCCGTAGTCAGTCTCGCGGGTGTTGTGCTTCCTGCTCATCTCCAAGGGCGTGCGGTGGTAGCCGTCCGTGAGGATGGTGCGCAGCGTGCCGTCGTCGTTCAGCGTACCGTCGATGTCGCGTACGGAGAAGAATGCCGTTACCTGCCACTGGGGCGACAGGCGCACGGTGGCTGCGGCGCCCTGCAGGTAGTTGGCTGACGAGCGCGAACTGTGGGCCGTGAGCTGGTGGGTGCTGCGCCCCAGGGTCTGGAGCGTGGCCAACTTACCCAGTTGGAAGTGGGTGTTCATGATGAGGCCCATACCCAACTGCACGCGGTAGCAGCCGAGGTTCAACTCCTGGAGGCGCCCCATGTCGCGCAGTTGGAAGTAGTAGCTGTAGTGGTCGTAGCCCCAGCGGTTCTGGTTGGCGAAGAAGGGCTCGCCGGCATCCTGGGCACCCGTGAGGCCGAACTTCACACGGTTCTTGTAGTTGAACTGATAGCGCACGTCGTGGCGGTACTTATAGCCCAGGTAGCCGTTCTGGTCGCCCTGGCGCTCATAGAACGGTATCTTTGCCGACAGCATCAGCGTATGGGTGCCGTCGCGCATGACCTCGCCGAGTGTGGGCCACTGGCGACGGGCCGGCGGGTCGCCCACCACGACGAAGTGGCGCAGCAACTGCCGGTCGTAATAGTCGAGACTGACTATCATCAGCAGTTCGTTGAGCGAACGCACGGGACTGTGACGGTCCAGGTAGGCCGTGAGTTCCTCCACCTGGGTGGCCGTGAGAAAGGGCAACTGCTCCAGTTCCTCACGACTGGTCTGGTTGAGGTTGATGGGGTGGGCGGCGCGCTCCTCCAGGTCTTCCAGCATCTCCTGGCTATAGTCCTCCTCGATGTCTGTCGCCGACAGCCACTGGTCGAGGGCGGCGCGCCAGTCGCCCGTCTGGGCTGACAGCGTCAGGACGCAGCAGAGGAACAGCGGGAGGAACAGGTGGCGTCTCATGGTGGTGGGTTACAATTGACCGGCCTCGACCATCAGTACGACACGTTCGGTCAGGCGGTCCACACCCTCGGGGTCGTACTCCTTCTTCAGCGAGGCGCCGAAAGCCCAGGCAAAGGCCTGGTAGAAGCCTGCCCGCACGGGACCGAGGAAGGCCTGGATGAGTTCGTAGCCCGACGAGTGGCTCTCGCGGTAGATGAGTTTGATGAGCAGTTTGCCCTGTGAGTAGGTGAGTTTCTTCATGCGTGGCTTGTACTCCTTCATGATGCTCTGTTCCACGCGTTTCATGTGTTCGTCGCGGGCCTTCTGGGTGGGCAGCGTCTCGAGGTATTCCGCCGTCTCCATCATGATGAGGCGCGCCTCCTTGGCGATGGGCAGCACGCGCTTGACGTTCTGCACCAGACGCATGTACTGTGCCTCCTGTTTCTTACTGCTGAAGGTGACGGGTGGAAAGACATAGACGTTGTTCATCTCCATGTACTGCAGGCTGTCGCCATCCTCCAGGATGGTCCCTACGCGCACGGTGGGTACGAAGGTGGGACTGTCCATCGCCGCCTCCACTTGCTTCTTGGTCTGTGCCACGCATCCGGCACACACCAGCCAGCCTATGATGATGAATACTACTCTCATATCTCACTCCTCACTCCACACTCCACACTCCTCACTCCACACTCCACACTCCTCACTCCTCACTCCTCACTTCTGAAAGATAACCTGCACCAGCGTCTGTCCTACAGCCTGCAGGGTATTCTTGTCGATGTGTTGCACGTCGTCGTGGACGGTATGCCAGGTAGGTCCGAAGGTGCTCTGCTCGCAGTCGGGGTAGTAGTTGATGATGTCGATGCACGGAATGTGGGCCTGTTCGTTGATGGGCAGGTGGTCGTCGGTGACGTAGCCACCCGTCTCGGCAGGAAACATGCTGCCATAGCCTGCCGCATGGGCGGCCTGCCAGACCTTCTCGACGATGGGACGGGCGTGGCGCATGGAGAAGCCCTCGCGGAAGAAGCGCGCTCCCTGACCACCGACCATGTCCAAGAGGATGCCGAACTGATAGTTCGCCTCCTGACCCTGCATGTGTTCGGCCCAGTACTGGGCACCCAGAGCCCAGGAGTCTTCTGCCGACTCGCCCTTCCACTGGGGAATGCCCCAGTCCTCGGCGTCGAAGCAGATGAAATCGACGGCCATACTGGCGGAGTCGTTCTGTTGTAACACCCGTGCCACCTCCAACATGACGGCTACGCCCGAGGCGCCGTCGTTGGCACCCATGACGGGCTTGCGCCAGTTGGCCTCGTCGGCGTCGTTATCGGCCCACGGACGACTGTCCCAATGGGCACAGAGGAGGAGGCGGGGCTTGCTGTTGTCGGCTGACTGCTGACGGGCGATGATGTTGGTGCTCTTGAGGAGGGTACCGTCATAGCCTTTCAGGTCAGCCTGTTGCAGTTCGACGGCACAGCCGTAGTCCCGGAAACGCTGGGCTATCCACTCGCCGCAGCGCTCGTGGGCCTCGCTGTTCATGGTGCGCGGTCCGAAGGCACACTGGGCGGCACAGTAGGCGTAGGCCGAGTCGGCATTGAACGCCACATTGACGGAGGCTGTCTCCGTGTCGGTGCTCTTCTTCGACGTGCCACAGGCACTGAGGGCGATGGTGCCCAGAAGGACCAGGATGCCGGTCAGCCATGACTTGATATCTTGCTGCTGCTGTCTCATGGTTTTCATTATTTGTTACTCATTGCTTGCACCTGCTGCATGACGCGCAGGAAGTTGCCGCCCCACAGTTTCTGGATGTCGTCCTCCGTATAGCCGCGCTTCAGGAGCTGGCGCGTGAAGTGGGGCAGTTCCGAGGCGTTGGCAAGACCGATGATGCCACCGTCGCCGTCGAAGTCGGTACCCAGTCCGACGTGGTCGATGCCCATGATGTCGATGGCATGGTCCACATGGCGCATGGCGTCGTCGAGGGTGGCCTGACCGTCCTGGACCAGGAAACCGTTGTAGAGCGTCACCTGCATGACGCCGCCGTGCTCGGCCAGGGCACGCATCTGGTCGTCGGTGAGGTTGCGGGGATGGTCGCAGAGGACCCTGCAACTGCTATGGCTGCAGACGATGGGTGTCTGGCTGAGTTCCAGGGCGTCGTAGAAACTGCTCTCGGCGGCATGGCTCAGATCGACCATGACGCCCAGCTGGTTCAGTTCGCGGATGACCTCACGGCCGAAGGCGCTGACGCCCCCGTGGGTCTGGGTGCCGCGTGCCGAGTCGCAGATGTCGTTGTCGCCATTATGGCACAGCGTCAGATAGACGATGCCGCGATGGGCGAAGTGGCGCAGGTTGTCGAGGCTGCCCTCCAGGGCATGGCCGTTCTCGATGCCCAGCATGATGCTCTTCTTGCCGGCCCACTTGTGTTGCCAGAGGTCGGCGGGTGTGCGGGCGAGGGCAACATACTGGCTGTGGCGCGCCACGATGTCTTCTATCTGGTCGAAGATGCTGTCGGCGTAGTTCTTCGCGTCAGCCTGTCCTTGCGGCAGATAGGCCACCATGATGGTGGCGTCCTGCCGACCCTCGGTCATCTTGTGCAGATCGACGAGGATGCGCGGGTCGCGGTGGCCGAAATCGACGTGCTGCGGGAAAAACATAGGGGTGTCGCAGTGGCTGTCGAGGGTCAGCACACGGCGGTGGAGGTCGCCTACCGTGTGGTAGGCCTCCGCCTCGCCGACCAGCCAGCGGAAAATGGGTTCCCCGTCTTCCAAGCACTCCGGGTGCCACTGCACGCCCATGATGCTCTTGTACTCGGTACTCTCCATGGCCTCGATGATGCCGTCCTCGGAACGCGCCGTGACACGGAAGCGTGCTCCCGGGTCATCGACAGCCTGGTGGTGGAAGGAGTTGACCATTTTCACTCCCTCCTCCCTCCTCCCTCCACCATATATATTATATAAGGTGGAGTCCTTTTCTACGATGACGCTATGGGTGGCGACGTGGCGCTCCTCTTGCTGCGAGTGGTTGAGGGTCTGGATATCGCTGATGTCCTGGCGCACGTGACCACCGAGTGTCATGGCCAGGGTCTGGATGCCGCGACAGATGCCGAGGATGGGCAACTGGCGGTTGTAGGCCAACTGGGTGATGAGCAGTTCGGGGAGGTCGCGCTCCTGATTGATGGTACCCAGAAGGGGTGACGGCTCCTCACCAGCATAGTGGGGGTCGTAGTCGCCACCACCGCTGAGCAGCAGACCGTCCAGGTGGTCGAGCGTGTTGACGATGGTATCGACATCGCTGAGCGGCGGGATGATGACGGGGGTGCCACCGGCTTTCTGGATGGACTTGTAGTAGCCTTCCGCCAACTTGCACAGGTTCTCACCGTAGTTGCCGGTAATGCCGATGACGGGACGGTGGGGCGCTTCCGGAAAACGGTTGTAGGCCGTCGCTGTAAGCAGTGACTGCCAATCGTAGGTGTTTACCATGCTGTCGGGTTACTCGTCTAACGTTACGGGAATCTCGCGCTTGATGCTCTGCTCCAGCGAGATGAGCGTCTCGGTGGCTACCACGCCGGGGATGTCCTGAAGACGACCGTTCAGCAGGTGCATCAGCTGTTCGTTGTCACGGGCAAAGAGCTTTACCAACATGGTGTAAGGACCCGTGGTAAAGTGACACTCCACGATTTCGGGAATATGGCGCAGGCGCTCTACCACGTCTTTGTACATAGAACCGCGCTCCAAGGTGATACCCACATAGGTGCAAGTGGCATAGCCCAGGCTTTTAGGGTTGACATCGAAACCGCTACCCATGATGACGCCGGCTTCTATCAGGTGTTGCACACGCTGGTGGATGGCGGCACGCGATACGTTACATTCCGTGGCTACATCTTTAAAAGGGATGCGGGCGTTTTGCGACAGGATGTTGAGAATCTTCTTGTCGAGATTGTCGATTTTTTCCATTGCAGTGATTGCTGTTGTTGGTCAGTACTTTACAAATTGTAAGCAAAAGTACGCAATATTATTGAAACCGACAACTTTTTTGGTGAAAAATGTGTCAAAAAAGGCTCTTTTTGTGGCAAAAGGCCTCTTTTATAGCTTTTGGATGAGTGTCAGACCGTCGCGTAAGGGCAGGATGACCTGTTCGACACGGTCGTCGTGCAACAGGAAGTCGTTGAAGGTCTCGATACCCTGGGTCTGCGGGTCGCGATCGTAGCCAGGGTCCACCACATGACCGTCCCACAGGGTGTTGTCGGCCAGGATGAAACCACCGGGACGCACCACGGAGAGGGCCATCTCGTAGGTGTCGCGGTAGGTGCGTTTGTCGCCGTCGATGAACGCCATGTCGAAGGTGATGCCCAACCGGGGGGCCTCGGTGATGGCGTCGCCGATGAGGAACGTCACCTTGTCGGCTACGGGCGACCCCTCTATCCACGGACGGGTGAAGTCCTCCTGCTCGTCGTTGATCTCAAAGGTATATACCCTGCCGCCCTCGTCCAGCCCCTCGGCCATGCAGAGGGCACTGTAGCCGCTGAAGGTGCCTACCTCCAGGATGTTCTTGGGGCGAATCATCCGGACCAGCATCTTCAGCAGACGGCCCTGCAGATGGCCTGACGCCATCCGCCCGTGCAGCAGGTGGATGTTGGTGGCGCGCCACAACCGGTATAGATACTCCGGCTCCGGCTCGCTATGGGTGAGGATGTAATTCTCCAAACCCCCTAAGTTAGGGGGTTGGGGGTCTGAAGAGGGGTTATTCTTTTTCCAATTACTCATGACGACAAGGGGGCTGAGCTTGTTCAGACCCCTGTGGCCCCCTAACTTAGGGGGCAAAGAAACGACTCAATCGCCAGGCGATAAGAGTCAAGTCCGAAGCCGCAGATGACTCCCTTGCAGGCGGCGGAGATCATGGAGTGGTGGCGGAACTCCTCACGCTGGTGGACATTGGAGATGTGTACCTCGATGACGGGCGTCTTCAAAGAACGGATGCAGTCGTGCAGGGCTACGGAGGTGTGGGTGTAGGCGCCTGCGTTGAGCACGATGCCGTCGTAGGAGAAACCGACCTCCTGCATCTTGTTGATCAACTCGCCCTCGATATTGCTCTGGTAGTATTCGATGTCGATGTCGGGATACTGGGCCTGCAACTGGGGCAGGTACTGTTCGAATGATGACGAGCCGTAGATGCCGGGTTCGCGGACGCCGAGCAGGTTGAGATTGGGGCCGTTAACGATAATTATTTTCATAATTCAGGGAAAATGATTATATTTGCAGCGGCAAAAGTACGAAAATAAATGGAAACAAACAAACATTCGGCCGCAAATATCGTCCGCGCCTACCGCCGCTACCTGAAATTGCAGCGGGGCTTCTCGCCGAATACGCTGGAGGCCTATGAACGGGACCTGTGGAAACTCCTTGACTATCTGGAGCGGGAGGGCAAGGATTTGCTGGATGTAAAATTGGAGGATCTGCAACACTTTGCTGCCGGTCTGCACGACATCGGTATCGGACCGCGCTCACAGTGCCGCATCCTTAGTGGGGTGAGGTCGTTCTACCGCTTTCTGCAACTGGACGGCTATCGCGACGATGACCCTACGGAACTGCTGGAGTCGCCGGTCCTGGGGGAACACCTGCCCGAGGTGCTGTCACCCGAGGAGGTGGACCGGTTGGAAAACAGCATCGACCTCAGCAAGTGGGAAGGACACCGCAACCGTGCCATCGTGGAGGTGCTGTTCTCGTGTGGCTTGCGGGTCAGCGAACTGGTCAACCTGAAGCTGTCGAACCTCTATCTCAAGGAGCAGTACCTGCGCGTGGTGGGCAAGGGTTCCAAGGAGCGCCTCGTACCCATCTCGCCGCGTGCCATCCAGGAGCTGAACTTATGGAAAATAGACCGCAACCTGATGCGGGTGAAACCGGGCGAGGAGGACTATGTGTTCCTGAACCGGCGGGGCGCCCACCTGACACGTACCATGATACTCATCATGATCAAGCGGCAGGCCGTGGAGGCGGGCATCACCAAGACTATCTCGCCCCATACGCTGCGCCACTCGTTTGCCACGGCACTCCTGGAGGGTGGGGCGGACCTCCGTGCTATCCAGGCCATGCTGGGCCATGAGAGCATCAGTACCACGGAGATCTATACCCATATCGACATGACCACCCTTCGTCAGGAGATCCTGGAGCATCATCCGCGGAATATGCGCAGAAAGCCGTACCGCCTTTCTCCCGAAACACCCTAAATCAGGGTCTTGGCGACTTTTTAGCAGCCACCAAAGATAATTGGGGCGGAAAAAGTTTGGAGATACGCTGGGAAAGTAGTACCTTTGCGCGTACATTAATTATAATAATAGATAGACACCCTACTTATGAATGACAAAGAGAACCAGCTACAGATAGAGCTGACACCTGAGGTGGCACAGGGAGAATATGCCAACTTCGCCATCATCACCCATTCCAGTTCAGACTTCGTGATAGACTTTGCACGCGTACTTCCCGGACTGCAGAAGTCGAAGGTCAAGAGTCGCGTCATCCTGGCACCCGAACATGCCAAGCGCCTCTTGGGGGCCTTGCAGGAGAACATCTCGCGCTACGAACGAGAGTTCGGAGCGATTAAGATTCCGAACCAGGAACCGCGTACCATCGCACCATTTCCGGTAGGAAAAGGCGAAGCATAGGAGTTAAAAGATATTAAAACGCTTATTTAATGTTAAAAAGCATTAAGTAAGCGTCTTTTTGTTTCTTATAAATTAGGTGGTTCCGCAGAAAGTTCGTACCTTTGCAGCCCAAAAGCGCCCAGAGTGTACGGGTGCATTGTGTCAAGACGAATATAAACGTAACAAATAATACAATAATTAATTAAAAAACAAACAATTATGCCTACAATTTCACAATTGGTAAGAAAAGGCAGAAAGGTGCTCGTTGACAAGAGCAAGTCACCCGCGCTGGACTCATGTCCTCAGCGTCGCGGTGTCTGCGTTCGCGTGTACACAACGACTCCCAAGAAGCCTAATTCGGCTATGCGTAAGGTAGCCCGTGTCCGTCTGACAAACCAGAAGGAAGTTAACTCGTACATCCCCGGAGAGGGACACAACTTGCAGGAGCACAGCATCGTGCTGGTGCGTGGCGGTCGTGTCAAGGACCTTCCCGGTGTACGTTATCACATCGTACGTGGTACGCTCGATACCGCTGGTGTTGCCAGCCGTACTCAGCGCCGCTCGAAGTACGGTGCCAAGCGTCCTAAGGCTAAGAAGTAATAATCGGAGAAGATTAGAAAGCCAATAAGTACGCGTGCATGACGGTTTTCCCGCCATGACCAAAACAAAAAAGAAAAAATCCGTTTTGCTGGAGTAATTGTTATAGACAGGTTGAGTAAATGCTCAAGTGCGAGCGTTGAAGACAAGAAAAGAACAGCCCCAAGCAGACATTAATTCAAACAAAGAAAAATGAGAAAAGCAAAACCTAAGAAGCGTGTGATCCTTCCCGATCCAGTCTTCAACGACAAGAAAGTGTCGAAGTTTGTGAACCATCTGATGTATGATGGCAAGAAGTCTATCTCTTATGAGATTTTCTACAACGCCCTTGAGACTGTAAAGGGTAAGATGCAGAACGAGGAGAAGTCCGCTCTGGAAATCTGGAAGCAGGCCCTCGACAACATCACTCCCCAGGTGGAGGTAAAGAGCCGCCGTATCGGTGGTGCTACCTTCCAGGTACCTACTGAGATCCGTCCCGACCGCAAGGAGAGCATCTCGATGAAGAACATGATCAGCTTCGCCCGCAAGCGTAGCGGTAAGTCGATGGCCGACAAACTGGCTGCCGAGATTATGGACGCTTTCAACAACCAGGGTGGTGCCTTCAAGCGTAAGGAAGACATGCACCGCATGGCTGAGGCTAACCGTGCATTCGCTCACTTCCGCTTCTAAAAGGTAAAAAGGTAAAAAAGTTAAAGGATAAAGAAATGGCAAACCGCGATTTACATTTGACCCGCAATATCGGTATTATGGCTCACATCGATGCCGGTAAGACCACCACGTCGGAGCGTATCCTGTTCTACACAGGTAAGACGCACAAGATTGGTGAGGTGCACGATGGTGCTGCCACCATGGACTGGATGGCTCAGGAGCAGGAGCGTGGTATCACGATTACCTCTGCTGCCACGACCTGTAACTGGAACTACAACGGCAAGCAGTTCAAGATCAACCTGATCGACACTCCGGGACACGTCGACTTCACCGCTGAGGTAGAGCGTTCCCTTCGTGTGCTGGACGGTGCCGTAGCCACCTACTCTGCCGCTGACGGCGTACAGCCTCAGTCTGAGACCGTATGGCGCCAGGCCGACAAGTACAATGTGCCCCGTATCGGCTACGTGAACAAGATGGACCGTTCTGGTGCTGACTTCTTCGAGACTGTTCAGCAGATGAAGGACATCCTGGGCGCTAACCCCGTAGTCATCCAGGTGCCCATCGGTGCCGAGGAGAACTTCAAGGGTGTCGTTGACCTCATCAAGATGAAGGCTATCCTGTGGCACGACGAGTCTATGGGTGCTGAGTACGACGTCGAGGATATCCCCGCCGACCTGGCCGACGAGTGCGACGAGTGGCGTAACAAGCTGCTCGAGGCTGCCGCTGAGTATGACGAGGCCCTGATGGAGAAGTACTTCGACGATCCCGCCTCGATTACCGAGGAGGAGATTATCGCCGCCATCCGCAAGGGTACCATCGCCATGCAGTGCACGCCGATGATCTGCGGTTCTTCGTATAAGAACAAGGGTGTTCAGCCCCTGCTCGACTATGTTTGCGCCTTCCTGCCCGCTCCCGTGGACGTGGAGATGGTGATGGGTACCAACCCCAACACCGAGGAGGAAGAGGGCCGCAAGCCCAGCGAGGACGAGCCCACCTCAGCCCTTGCCTTTAAGATTGCTACCGATCCCTACATGGGTCGTCTGGTATTCTTCCGCGTTTACTCTGGTAGCGTGAAGGCCGGTTCTTACGTTTACAACCCCCGTTCGGGCAAGAAGGAGCGTATCAGCCGTCTGTTCCAGATGAACTCTAACAAGGAAATCCCCATGGATTCTATCGATGCTGGTGACATCGGCGCAGGTGTAGGTTTCAAGGATATCCGTACCGGTGATACCCTCTGCGACGAGGAGAAGCCCATCGTACTGGAGTCTATGAGCTTCCCCGACACCGTGATCTCTATCGCTGTTGAGCCGAAGTCTCAGGCCGACGTGGCTAAGCTGGACAACGGTCTGGCTAAGCTGGCAGAGGAAGACCCCACATTCACCGTTCGTACCGACGAGCAGAGTGGTCAGACCATTATCTCGGGTATGGGTGAGCTGCACCTCGATATCATTATCGACCGTCTGAAGCGCGAGTTCAAGGTGGAGTGTAACCAGGGTAAGCCCCAGGTGAACTACAAGGAGGCCATCACCAAGACTGTCATGGGTTACCGTGAGGTTTACAAGAAGCAGTCAGGTGGTCGCGGTAAGTTCGCTGACATCATCGTGAACGTCGGTCCTGTGGACGACGATTGGGATATCAAGGAGAATGGCGGCCTGCAGTTCGTCAACGAGGTGAAGGGTGGTAACATCCCCAAGGAGTTCATCCCCTCTATCCAGAAGGGCTTCGAGGCAGCCATGAAGAATGGTATCCTCGGTGGCTATCCCGTTGACTCGCTGAAGGTGGTCGTTGTGGATGGTTCGTTCCACCCCGTTGACTCTGACCAGCTGTCCTTCGAAATCGCTGCCCAGATGGCCTACAAGGCAGTCTGCGCTCAGGCTAAGCCCGTACTGATGGAGCCCATCATGAAACTCGAGGTGGTTACTCCTGAGGAGAACATGGGTGACGTCATCGGTGACCTGAACAAGCGCCGTGGCCAGGTGGAAGGTATGGAAGAGGCTCGCTCTGGTGCCCGTGTCGTCAAGGCTAAGGTGCCCCTGTCCGAGATGTTCGGTTATGTAACCGCTCTGCGTACCATCACCTCTGGTCGTGCTACCAGTTCTATGGAGTACAGCCACCACGCTCCCCTGTCTTCCGCTCTGGCCAAGGCCGTGCTGGAGGAGGTCAAGGGTCGTGCCGACCTCGTATAATTGACCATTTCACTATTTGACGATTTGACAATTGCTGTCGGGTCGTCAATAGTGATAATCATATCGCAGTTGAGCAAATGACTCTTTAACTGCGACAAATAGTAAAATAGTTAAATAGTTAAATTGTAAAATTAAACAATGAGTCAGAAAATTCGTATCAAGCTGAAGAGCTACGACCACAAACTCGTGGACAAGTCAGCCGAGAAGATTGTGAAGGCCGTCAAGGCTACTGGTGCCATCATCAGCGGTCCTATCCCCCTTCCCACCCACAAGCGTATCTACACCGTGAACCGCTCTACCTTCGTCAACAAGAAGAGCCGTGAGCAGTTCCAGCTGTCAGACTACAAGCGTCTGATCGACATCTACAGCTCTACTGCCAAGACTGTCGACGCACTGATGAAGCTTGAGCTCCCCAGTGGTGTGGAGGTTGAGATCAAGGTATAGTAAACAAACACATACCATAGTACATCATAGCGGTGCTGCCGACAACGGCGGTGCCGCTTTTTTCTTCAACGGTAGCGGATGATGAGACGTATGATGATGCTCCTGGCGGTGGTGCTGACGGCACTGACGACCTACGGACAGATTGTAACACCGGTACACTTCACGACGGAATGGCGCGAGGTGGGGGAGGGTGATGCGGAAATGGTTTTCCGTGCCACCATCGATGAGGGCTGGCATGTCTATGATGCCAGCCTCGAGGCGGTAGGACCTACCGCTGCCACGCTCCATGTCCAGACGTTGCAGGGTGCGAAACTGGTTGGTCCGCTTCGGGCTGTGGAGAGGGCCATCGAACAATATGACCCGATGTTCGCTGCTGAGGTGCGCTATCATGAGCACCAGGTGACCTTTGTCCAACGGGTACACCTGACAGGTCCCCGCTATCTTATCGACTGCTCCCTGGAATATGGTGTCTGCAGCGACAGGGAGTGTCTGCCGCCTCAGCAGGTGAACCTGAAGAAAACGGGAAGTGTCCAGGTGCCAAGTGCTGGCGAGGAGCCTGACAGTACGGCGTTGGTTGTTCCTGAGGAACTTGTGGAACCAGTGGAACAGTCGAAAACGGCGGAACCGGAGCTGTGGGCTCCCGTCGTAGATGAGCTGCGCCGCGCAGGCGGCGTCGGTGACGTGACAGACCATTCCTTGTGGTATGTCCTGTTGATGGGTATCATCGGTGGACTCCTCGCCGTCTTGATGCCCTGTATCTGGCCCGTCATCCCTATGACGGTGTCGTTCTTCCTGAAGCGCGCCAAGGACGACCGTCGGAAAGGTCTCCGCGATGCCGTGGTCTATGGGGTGAGCATCGTCATCATCTATCTGGGGTTGGGTCTGCTTGTCACGGCTTTGTTTGGCGCAGACACGCTCAATGCCATGTCCACGAACGCCGTGTTTAACGTGGCGATATCCTTGCTGTTGGTTGTTTTCGCCCTTTCTCTTTTCGGGTGGTTTGAGATCAGTCTCCCCGACTCGTGGACGACAACCGTCGATGCCAAGGCGGACGAGTTGTCTGCCAAGGCGACGGCCAACGTACGCCACCGCCTTCTTGTCTCTTACGTCTCCATTTTCCTCATGGCTTTCACACTGGTGCTGGTATCGTTCTCGTGTACGGTACCCATTGTCGGTCTGCTACTCGTAGAAACAGCTACGACGGGCAACTGGCTGGCACCAAGCGTCGGTATGCTGGGCTTTGCTGTGGCCCTGGCCCTGCCGTTCACGCTGTTCGCCCTGTTTCCTTCCTGGCTGCAACACACAGTCAAGTCGGGAGCGTGGATGAATACGCTGAAAGTGGTACTGGCATTTGTGGAACTGGCCTTCTCGCTGAAGTTCCTGTCGGTGGCCGACCTAGCTTATGGCTGGCACCTGTTAAGCCGCGAGGTGTTCATCGCCTGCTGGGTGGCTATCTTCCTGGCCATGGCGGTGTACCTGTTCTTGCGCCGCCACTTGGCAGCCATGGCGGGCGGTCTCTTGTCGCTGGTCTTCGCGGCCTATCTGGTGCCTGGTCTCTGGGGGGCTCCCGTCAAGGTCGTCAGTGCCTTTGCCCCACCTATGGACTTCGACAGTTCGCTGACCCACTATACCGACTATGACGAGGGCATGGCGGCGGCGCGTCGGCTGCATCGTCCCGTACTGCTCGACTTTACGGGCTATGGTTGCGTGAACTGCCGTAAGATGGAGGCCGCCGTATGGACAGACCCGCAGGTGGCCAGGTGTCTCACCGACTATGTCGTCATCTCACTCTATGTGGATGACAAGACACCGCTGGACGAACCCCTCACGGTGACCGATGCCCAAGGACGTCCCAGCATCCTCCGTACCGTGGGGGCCAAGTGGAGTTACCTACAGACCCATAAGTTCGGAGCCAACGCCCAACCGTTCTATGTCCTTCTAGACACCTATGCTCATCCCCTTGACGGCAGCCGTGCCTACGACGAGGACGCCGCCGCCTTCGCCAGTTTCCTGGAACGAGGGCTCCAAATGTTCCGTAATAGGTAGGAAATCTATTAAAAAAGCTTAAATAATGTTATAGAACACGCTTGCAGTCTTGCGTGTTCTATTTATTATGTGTACCTTTGCAGCCGCTAATGTGGGTATTGCGCTGGCTCGTAAGCTAACAATACGCTGTCAAAGAGCGACTTAGCCTTCAATTGAGAAGTAGTGAGGACGCGTCTTTTTAGGTGTATTTTGCGAGCGCAGTTGCGTACGGCACTTAAAAAGAGACAATAGAAATACAAACATTATTATTTTAAATTTTAAACTGAAATGCCAGGATTAATTGGAAGAAAAATCGGAATGACTTCCGTTTTCAGTGCCGACGGTAAGAATGTACCGTGCACTGTTATCGAATGTGGTCCTTGTGTTGTGACTCAGGTGAAGACCGTCGAGAAGGACGGTTATGCCGCCCTTCAGCTCGCCTATGGCGACAAGAAGGAGAAGAATACCACCAAAGCGATGATGGGTATCTTCAAGAAGGCAGGTACAACACCAAAGGCTCACTTGGCCGAGTTCAAGTTCGACGAGGAACACAACCTCGGTGATGTAATCACTGTAGAGCTGTTCAACGACACCGAGTTCGTTGACGTCGTAGGTACCTCGAAAGGTAAGGGTTTCCAGGGTGTTGTGAAGCGCCACGGTTTCGGTGGTGTCGGTCAGAGCACGCACGGTCAGGACGACCGTCTGCGCAAGCCCGGTTCTATCGGTGCCTGTTCTTATCCCGCCAAGGTGTTCAAGGGTATGCGCATGGGTGGCCAGATGGGTGGCGACCGCGTGACCACGCAGAACCTGAAAGTGTTAAAGGTAATCCCCGAGCACAACCTGATCCTCGTGAAGGGTAGCTGTGCCGGATGTAATGGTTCAACTGTTTTAATCGAGAAGTAAGCTATGGAATTGAACGTATTGAATATCAACGGTCAGGAGACCGGACGTAAGGTTACGTTGAACGAGGCCGTCTTCGGTATTGAACCCAACGACCACGTGATCTATCTCGATGTGAAGCAGTATCTGGCCAACCAGCGTCAGGGTACCGCAAAGGCTAAGGAGCGTAGCGAGCATGCTGGCTCTACCCGTAAGTTGGGTCGTCAGAAGGGTGGCGGCGGTGCCCGTCATGGTGATATCAACTCGCCCCTGCTGCGTGGCGGTGGTCGCGTGTTTGGTCCCACACCCCGTGACTATGGCTTCAAACTGAACAAGAAGGTGAAGGCTCTGGCTCGCCGTTCTGCTTTGTCGTACAAGGCTCAGGAGAATGCCATCGTCGTCGTCGAGGACTTCGCTATGGAGGCTCCCAAGACCAAGGAATTCATCAACATGGCCAAGAACCTGAAGGTGGATGGCAAGAAGGTGCTGATGGTATTGCCCGAGGCTAACAAGAATGTCTATTTGTCGGCTCGCAACCTGCAGAAGGCTGAGTGCATCATCGCCGCTAACGTCAATACCTACAAGGTGCTGAACGCTGACGTGATGGTTATCACCGAGAATTCTCTGAAGGCTATTGACAGCGTACTTGGATAAATTGTAAATTGTAAATTGTCAAATTGTAAATAACAATGAGTTTCATTATAAAGCCTCTGATTACAGAGAAAATGAATACCATCACGGAGAAGACTTCGGTCGACCGCACTTACAAGCCCAAGACTGGTAAGCACCGTGGTGAGGAAGTAACGAAGAAGGCTCAGCCCAAGTACGGCTTCATCGTTAAGCCCGAGGCTAACAAGGTGGAGATTGCCAAGGAGATTGAGGGCCTGTACAACGTTACAGTAGAGAGTGTGAACACATGTCGTTATGCCGGTAAGCGCTCAAGCCGCTATACCAAGGCTGGTCTCGTGAGAGGTCACAAGAATGCGTTCAAGAAGGCCATCGTCACTCTGAAGGAGGGCGACAGCATTGATTTTTATAGCAATATTCAATAATAAGAAATGGCAGTACGTAAATTAAAGCCCGTAACTCCGGGCCAAAGACACAAGATTATTGGCACGTTCGAAGATATTACTGCATCCGTGCCAGAGAAGTCTCTCGTTTACGGCAAGCGTTCTACCGGCGGTCGTAACAACACCGGTAAGATGACTGTCCGCTACATGGGCGGTGGCCACAAGAAGAAGTATCGTCTGATCGACTTCAAGCGAGAGAAGGATGGTGTTCCAGCTGTAGTAAAGACCATCGAGTACGATCCGAACCGCTCGGCTCGCATCGCGCTGCTTTACTATGCTGATGGTGAAAAACGTTATATCATTGCTCCTAACGGACTGGAGGTTGGTGCAACCTTGATGTCGGGTGCAGACGCAGTGCCTGAGGTAGGTAATGCGCTTCCGCTGGCCAACATCCCCGTGGGTACCGTAATTCACAACATTGAGTTGCGTCCCGGACAGGGTGCCCTGCTGGTCCGTTCGGCTGGTAATTTCGCTCAGCTGACTTCCCGTGAGGGCAGCTACTGCGTGATTAAGCTTCCTTCAGGAGAGACTCGTCAGATCCTCTCTGCCTGCAAGGCTACAATTGGTAGTGTCGGCAACTCTGACCACGCTCTGGAACAGTCCGGTAAGGCCGGTCGTTCTCGCTGGTTGGGTCAGCGTCCTCACAACCGTGGTGTTGTGATGAACCCGCACGATCACCCGATGGGTGGTGGTGAAGGACGTCAGTCTGGTGGTCATCCCCGTTCACGTAAGGGCTTGTATGCTAAGGGTCTCAAGACTCGCGCACCGAAGAAGCTCTCGAACAAGTACATCATCGAAAGAGCTAACAAGAAGTAATCACGAAATTAAAAGAGTGTAAATTATGAGTCGTTCATTAAAAAAAGGTCCGTACATCAACGTATCGCTCGAGAAGAAGATTCTCGCTATGAATGAGAGCGGCAAGAAGAGCGTCGTGAAGACCTGGGCCAGAGCTTCAATGATTTCCCCCGATTTCGTGGGACATACTGTTGCAGTTCACAATGGTAACAAATTCATCCCTGTGTACATTACCGAGAACATGGTAGGACACAAGCTGGGCGAGTTCTCTCCCACGCGTCGTTTCGGTGGCCATGCCGGTAACAAGAAGTAATTCCCAGGGAGATTAAAGATTAAAAATGAAAAATTAAATATGGGAGCAAGAAAAAGATTAGCTGCAGAACAAAGAAAGGCAGCCAATAAGACACAGTACTTCGCAAAGCTGAAGGGCTGTCCCTCTTCACCCCGCAAGATGCGTTATGTCGTTGACATGATCCGCGGTATGGAGGTAAATCGCGCACTCGGTGTGTTGCATTTCTCCAAGAAGGCAGCTTCAGAGAATGTAGAGAAGCTTCTCCGCTCGGCTATCGCCAACTGGGAGGCCAAGAATGACCGCAAGGCAGAGGACGGCGAACTGTTCGTCAGCCGTGTATTTGTCGACGAGGGTGTGACTATGAAACGTATGAGACCGGCACCTCAGGGCCGTGGCTATCGTATCCGTAAGCGTTCGAACCACGTTACGCTGTTTGTTGACACTAAAACTAATGATTAAGGTATGGGACAGAAAGTAAATCCTATTAGCAACCGTCTTGGTATTGTCAAGGGTTGGGATTCGAACTGGTTCGGAGGCAAGAACTTCGGTGACAACCTGGTAGAGGACCAGAAAATCCGTAAGTATCTGAACGAGCGCCTCGCCAAGGCCAGCATCTCGAAGATTGTCATCGAGCGCACGCTGAAGCTGGTTACCATCACCATTTGCACTGCCCGTCCGGGTCTGGTCATTGGTAAGGGTGGTCAGGATGTCGATAAGCTCAAGGAAGAGCTGAAGAAGCTCTACGACAAGGAGATTCAGATTAATATTTTTGAGGTTAAGAAACCCGAGCTCGATGCAACCATCGTTGCCAACAACATCGCTCGCCAGATAGAGGGTAAGATTGCTTACCGCCGTGCTATCAAGATGGCTGTTGCCAACACCATGCGCGCTGGAGCAGAGGGTATCAAGGTGCAGATCTCGGGTCGTCTGAACGGCGCTGAAATCGCACGTAGCGAGATGATCAAGGAAGGCCGCACTCCGCTGCACACCTTCCGTGCCGACATCGATTATTGCCAGGCAGAGGCCCTCACGAAGGTTGGCCTGCTGGGTCTGAAGGTTTGGATCTGCCGTGGTGAGGTTTATGGCAAGGTTGACTTGGCTCCTAACTTCACCCAGGATAAGAGCGCTGGTCGCTCGAACGGTGGTAACAACGGTGGTGGCAGACGTTTCCGCAATAAGAAAAAGTAAACAATCAAAAGTAAGAAGCAATCATGTTACAACCTAAGAGAGTAAGATATAGAAGACCGCAGGACGGACGTGGCAATAAAGGCAACGCCCACCGCGGTACGCAGCTGGCTTTCGGCTCGTTCGGCATCAAGACGCTGGACGCCAAGTGGATTGACAGCCGCCAGATTGAGGCAGCTCGTGTTGCTATCAACCGTTATATGAACCGTGAAGGTCAGGTATGGATTCGCATCTTCCCCGACAAACCCATCACTCGTAAGCCTGCTGACGTACGTATGGGTAAGGGTAAGGGTGATCCCGCAGGATGGGTGGCACCGGTAACTCCCGGCCGTATCCTCTTCGAAGTAGAGGGTGTGCCCTTTGAGGTTGCCAAGGAGGCCCTGCGTCTCGGCGCCCAGAAACTGCCCGTGAAGACTAAGTTTGTTATTCGCCGTGATTACGATAAAAACGCTTAAGCTATGAAGATGACAGAAATTAAAGGTCTCGAGACCCAGGAACTGGTCGAGAGAATCGAGAGTGAGGTTGCCAAGTACAACCAGACCAAGTTGAACCACGCCATCACTCCGCTGGAGAATCCATCACAGATTAAGGCTGCACGTCGTGACATCGCACGCATGAAGACAGAACTCCGTCAGAGAGAACTTAACAAATAATAATGGTCCAGATGGAAACAAGAAATTTAAGAAAGACAAGACAGGGTGTCGTGATCAGCAACAAAATGGATAAAACCATTGTTATTGCCGCTAAGTTCAAGGAGAAGCACCCGATTTATGGTAAGTTTGTCCAGAAGACAAAGAAGTACCATGCACACGATGAGAAGAATGAGGCCCAGGTAGGTGATACCGTGCTCATTATGGAGACCCGCCCCCTCTCTAAGACGAAGAGATGGCGTTTAGTACAAATCGTAGAAAAGGCTAAGTAATTATGATACAGACAGAAACAAGACTTACCGTAGCTGACAACAGCGGTGCACGCGAGGCTCTCTGCATTCGTGTGCTGGGTGGTACCCGCCGCCGTTATGCAAGCGTAGGTGACGTGATTGTCGTTGCTATCAAGAACGCAATCCCCACAAGTGACGTTAAAAAGGGTGCAGTGTCTAAGGCTCTGGTTGTTCGTACCAAGAAGGAGATCCGTCGTGCCGACGGTTCTTATATCCGCTTCGACGACAATGCCTGTGTACTGTTGAACAACGCTGGTGAGCTTCGCGGCAGCCGTATCTTCGGCCCCGTAGCCCGTGAGCTCCGTGCCGTCAACATGAAGGTCGTTTCACTGGCCCCCGAGGTTCTTTAAACATTAAAAAGTATATCAGTAATGGCTAAGTTACATATCAGAAAAAACGATACAGTCATGGTCCTGGCCGGTGAGGACAAGGGCAAGACTGGTAAGGTGCTCAAAGTGCTTGTTGAGAAGCAGCGTGCCATCGTAGAGGGCGTGAACATGGTCTCTAAGAGCACGAAGCCGAGTGCCAAGAACCCGCAGGGTGGTATCGTGAAGCAGGAAGCTCCGATACATATCTCTAATTTAAGTCTTATCGATCCTAAAAGCGGCAAGGCTACCCGTGTGGCTATCAAGCACGAGGGTAAGAACGTCGTTCGTATCGCTAAAAAGTCAGGGGAGGAGATTAAGTAATGAATACAGCACAATTGAAGAACACCTATCTGGAGCAGATTGCTCCGGCATTGGAGAAGCAGTTCAATTATACTTCTAAGATGCAGGTTCCCGTCCTGAAGAAGATTGTCATCAATCAGGGTCTGGGCGATGCCACGCAGGACAAGAAGATTATTGACGTTGCTATCAACGAGATCACTACCATTACCGGTCAGAAGGCTGTCGCTACCTATTCCAAGAAGGATATCGCCAACTTCAAGCTGCGTAAGAAGATGCCTATCGGCGTGATGGTTACCCTGCGTCGTGAGCGCATGTACGAATTCCTGGAGAAGCTCGTTCGCGTGGCTCTGCCCCGTATCCGTGACTTCAAGGGTATTGAGAGCAAGTTTGATGGTCGTGGTAACTACACCCTCGGTATTCAGGAGCAGATCATCTTCCCTGAGATCAACATCGACACCGTGGACCGCATCCAGGGTATGAACATCACCTTCGTGACGACAGCTCAGACTGACGAAGAGGGTTATGCACTGCTGAAGGCTTTCGGTCTGCCGTTTAAGAACGCTAAAAACGATTAAGAGATATGGCAAAAGAATCAATGAAGGCTCGTGAGGTCAAGCGTGCTAAGCTCGTTGCCCGTTACGCAGAGAAGCGTGCAGCCTTGAAGAAGATTATCGCAACGTCTGAGGATCCCGCAGAGGCTTACGAGGCTGCTCGTGCCCTCCAGGCCATCCCCAAGAACGCCAACCCCATCCGCCTGCACAACCGCTGCAAGATCACGGGTCGTCCCAAGGGTTATATGCGCCAGTTCGGTCTCAGCCGTATTCAGTTCCGTGAGATGGCATCGAACGGTCTGATTCCCGGTGTGAAGAAGGCAAGCTGGTAATTCGAGAAAAGAGAGTTTTTATTTAATATTGTCGGGGCAGTCCCGATTAATTAAACAATTATTTTTATGACAGATCCAATAGCAGATTATCTGACCAGACTCAGAAACGCCATCATGGCCAACCACCGCGTGGTTGAGGTTCCTGCGTCTAACTTGAAGAAAGAGATCACCAAGATCCTCTTCGAGAAGGGTTACATCCTGAACTACAAGTTCGTGGAGGATGGCCCTCAGGGTACTATCAAGGTTGCCTTGAAGTATGACCCTGCCACCAAGGCAAATGCCATCAAGTGCCTGAAGCGCGTGTCAACACCAGGTCTTCGTAAGTACACTGGTTACAAGGACATGCCGAGAGTAATTAACGGACTGGGTATCGCCATCTTATCCACGTCTCAGGGTGTAATGACAGACAAAGAGGCTTCTAAGCTGAAGATCGGCGGCGAGGTGCTTTGCTACGTTTATTAATTGGAGGACCGTACTATGTCAAGAATAGGAAAATTGCCAATTAACATCCCTGCCGGTGTTACCGTTGCTCAGGGTCAGGACGGCGTCGTTACCGTAAAAGGTCCCAAAGGCGAGCTCTCTCAGAAGGTAGATCCTTCTATCAAGATGACAGTCGCCGATGGTCATATCACATTTGAGATTGATGAGAACAGCCCCGTGAACATCAAGCAGAAGCAGGCTTTCCATGGTCTGTATCGTGCGCTGGTCAACAACATGGTTGTCGGTGTGAGCGAAGGCTATAAGAAGGAAATGGAACTGGTAGGTGTTGGCTACCGTGTCAGCAATCAGGGCAACATCATCGAGTTCTCGCTGGGTTACACCCACCCCATCTTCATCCAGCTTCCGAAGGAGGTCAAGGTTGAGACCAAGATGGAGCGTAACCAGAATCCTCAGATCATCCTGGAGTCTTGCGACAAGCAGCTGCTGGGTATGATTTGCGCCAAGATTCGTTCTTTCCGTATGCCGGAGCCTTACAAGGGCAAGGGTATCTTGTTCAAGGGCGAGGTTATCCGCCGCAAGTCGGGTAAGTCAGCCTCGGCTAAGTAATCTTGAAAATTAAATATTAAAGATTAAAAATTAAAGATTATGACAACAAAGAAGATTGAAAGACGAATCAAGATCAAATATAGAATTCGTAAGAGCGTGTTCGGTACTGCCGAGCGTCCTCGCATGAGCGTGTTCCGCAGCAACAAGCAGATCTACGTTCAGATTATTAACGATTTGGAAGGTAAAACACTTGCATCTGCATCTTCGCTGGGTCTGGAGGCTATGCCTAAGATCGAGCAGGCTGAGAAGGTGGGCGAGTTGGTGGCCAAGAAGGCTCAGGAGGCTGGCGTTACCGCCGTTGTCTTCGACCGTAACGGCTATCTCTATCACGGCCGCGTAAAGTCTCTGGCTGATGCAGCACGTAAGGGTGGACTTAAATTTTAAACGATTATGGCAATGAACAAAGTTAAGATAAATAGTGACGTTGAGTTAAAAGACAGACTGGTTGCCATCAACCGTGTTACCAAGGTAACCAAGGGAGGTCGCACCTTTACCTTCGCAGCTATCGTCGTTGTCGGTGACGGCAATGGTGTCATTGGCTGGGGACTCGGTAAGGCCGGTGAAGTCACTGCAGCCATCGCCAAGGGTGTAGAGGCTGCCAAGAAGAATCTGGTGAAGGTTCCCGTACTGAAGGGTACCATTCCCCACGAGATGGAGGCCCACTTCGGTGGTGCTCAGGTATTCCTCCGTCCGGCCGCTGCCGGTACCGGTCTTGTTGCCGGTGGTGCTATGCGTGCCGTTCTGGAGAGTGTCGGTGTAAAGGACGTCCTCGCCAAGTCGAAGGGTTCTTCCAACCCCCACAACCTGGTCAAGGCTACCATCGCTGCTCTGAGTCAGATGCGCGATGCCTATACCGTAGCCGGTACCCGTGGTATCAGTATGGATAAAGTATTTAACGGATAAAAGGAGACAAGAACTATGGCAACAATTAAGATTAAGCAGATTAAGAGCAAGATCGGTTATCCCGTAGATCAGAAAGGAACCCTCAAGGCCCTGGGTCTTCACAAGATCTCTCAGGTTGTAGAGCATGAGGACACTCCCGTTATCCGCGGAATGATTCGCAAGGTACACCACCTCGTGGAAGTTATCGATTAATTCATCAAATCATTTAAACACGTAAGATTATGAAACTACATAATTTAAAGCCAGCTGAGGGCTCTACACATTCACGTCGTAGAATCGGCCGCGGACCGGGTTCTGGTCTCGGCGGAACCTCTACTCGTGGTCACAAGGGTGCCAAGGCTCGTTCAGGTTACAAGAAGAAGGTCGGTTTCGAAGGTGGTCAGATGCCCCTCCAGCGTCGTGTTCCGAAGTTCGGCTTCAAGAACATCAACCACAAGGAGTACTTTGCTGTCAACCTCTCTACCCTGCAGAAGCTTGCTGAGGAGAAGAACCTCACCAAGATTGGCATTGCAGAGTTGGTGGCTGCTGGCCTGACCAACGGCAAGGAACTGGTAAAGATCCTTGGTAACGGAGAGTTGAAGGCCAAGATTGACGTCGAGGCTAACGCTTTCTCAAAGACTGCTGAAGAGGCTATCAAGGCAGTTGGTGGTAACGCAACAATAATCTAAGCAAGACAATGAAGAAGTTTATAGAGACACTGAAGAACATTTGGAAGATCGAGGATCTGCGTGAGCGCATCCTCATCACGGTGCTGTTCGTAGCTATCTACCGTTTTGGCTCGTTTGTGGTGCTTCCCGGCATCAACCCCGCCATGCTGGATAAGCTGCAGTCACAAACCGCTGGTGGCTTGATGTCACTGCTGGATATGTTCTCTGGTGGTGCATTTTCCAACGCATCTATCTTTGCGCTCGGAATCATGCCTTACATCTCTGCTTCTATCGTCATGCAGCTCCTGGCTGTCGCTGTACCTTATTTCCAGAAGATGCAGCGTGAGGGTGAGAGCGGCCGCAAGAAGATTATGACTTACACTCGGTACCTGACAGTAGCTATCCTGCTGTTCCAGGCACCGAGCTACCTCATCAATCTGAAGATGCAGGCCGGTGCAGCCTTGGCATCGGGTATCAGCTGGACCGTATTTATCTGGCCCGCAACGATTATCCTGGCCGCAGGCAGTATGTTTATCCTCTGGCTGGGTGAGCGCATTACCGATAAGGGTATAGGAAATGGTATCTCTCTGATCATTATGATCGGTATCATTGCACGCCTGCCCCAGGCGTTCATCCAGGAGGTAACCTCACGCTTCACCGCCATCACCGGTGGTGGTCTCGTGATGTTCCTGGTAGAGATCATCATTCTCTATTTAGTTGTATGCGCAGCCATTGTCCTGGTACAGGGTGTCCGCAAGGTTCCTGTACAGTATGCGAAACGTCTTGTCGGAAACCAACAGTATGGTGGTGCACGTCAGTATATCCCCCTGAAGCTGTTCGCCGCTAACGTGATGCCTATCATCTTTGCTCAGGCACTGATGTTCATCCCGCTGGCCTTCGTTCAGTATGCTGCACCTGAGAATGCAAGCTGGTTTGTCCGTTCCATGCTCGATCATCACAGCTGGACGTACAACATCATCTTCGCCTTCCTCATCATTGCATTCACCTACTTCTATACCGCCATCACCCTCAATCCCACCCAGATGGCTGAGGACATGAAGCGTAACAACGGCTTTATCCCCGGCATCAAACCCGGTAAGCCGACAGCTGACTTCATCGACGAGGTGATGTCCCGCATCACCCTGCCCGGTTCGCTGTTCATCGCTTTCATTGCCATCATGCCCGCCCTGGCCGGACTGTTGAATGTGCAGGATGCCTTCTCACAGTTCTTTGGTGGTACGTCGCTGCTGATTCTCGTCGGTGTGGTGCTTGACACCCTCCAGCAGATCGAGAGTCATCTGCTCATGCGTCACTATGACGGTCTGCTCAACTCAGGCCGTATCCATGGACGTGGCGGAGTGAGTGCCTACTAATTCGGTATGAAGGTTTTTCTAAAGACTGAAGATGAGATTGCGCTGATGCGCCAGGCCAACCAACTCGTTGGTGACACCCTGGCAGAATTGGCAAGACATATCAAGCCTGGCATAACGACCCTCCAGTTGGATCAGATAGCCGACGCGTTCATCCGCGACCACGGTGCCGTTCCGACTTTCAAGGGGTTCCCCAATCCTTATGGAGGGCCGTTTCCCGCCAGCATCTGCACCTCGGTGAATGATGTGGTTGTCCACGGAGTTCCCGATGACAAGACCGTACTGAAGGACGGTGACATTATTTCGATAGACTGCGGCACGTTGCTCAACGGCTTCTGCGGCGACTCCTGCTACACGTTCTGTGTCGGCGAGGTCAGCGACGAGGTGAAAGAGCTGCTGCGCACCACGAAGGAGTCGCTGTACAAAGGTATCGAACAGGCAGTCGCTGGCAAGCACTTAGGCGACATCAGCAGTGCCGTACAGGACCACTGCGAAGTCAAGGGCTACGGCATCGTCCGCGAGTTGACCGGTCATGGCATCGGTCGCCAGATGCACGAGGACCCCTCGGTGCCCAACTACGGCAGAAGAGGCAACGGCATCATGCTGAAAGCAGGCATGTGCATCGCCATCGAGCCGATGATTACGATGGGAAGCCGCGAGATCTACATGATGCCCGACCGATGGACCATACGGACCCGCGACGGCAAACCCGCAGCCCACTTCGAGCACACGCTGGCCGTGCGCAAGGGACAGGCAGAGATATTATCATCTTTTGACGAAGTAGAAAACATAGAAGGCAAACGATATTAACAGTATGGCAAAACAAGGTGCTATAGAGCAAGACGGTACAATCGTAGAGGCATTGTCGAATGCAATGTTCCGCGTAGAGTTGGAAAATGGAGTGCCCATCATTGCGCACATCTCCGGAAAGATGCGCATGCACTACATCAAGATACTTCCCGGTGACAAGGTCAAGGTGGAGATGAGTCCGTACGACCTGACCAAGGGACGAATTGTATTTAGATACAAATAATTAGGAGACTATAATATGAAGACAAGAGCATCATTGAAGAAGCGTACCCCCGATTGCAAAATCGTACGTCGCAAGGGTCGCCTGTTCGTAATCAACAAGAAGAACCCCAAGTACAAGATGCGTCAGGGTTAAAGATTTATGTTAAATAAGCATAAAAAGGTAGCGGAGTCTCAAGAATTCTGCGTACCTTTGCATGCTTTTTAGCAAAATTCGAATTTTACACATTTATTATTTTTTTAGTTTAACAAATGGCAATAAGAATTGTTGGAGTAGATTTGCCCCAAGAGAAGCGTGGCGAAATCGCATTGACCTATATCTATGGTATTGGTCGAAGTAGTTCAGCAAAGATTTTGGACAAGGCCGGCGTGAGCCGCGACCTGAAGGTCAACGAATGGAGTGACGACCAGGCTGCCAAGATCCGTGAAATTATCGGCGCTGAATTCAAAGTAGAAGGTGATCTCCGCAGTGAGATCCAGTTGAACATCAAGCGACTGATGGATATTGGTTGCTATCGTGGAGTCCGTCATCGTAACGGTCTGCCCGTACGTGGTCAGAGCACCAAGAACAACGCTCGTACCCGTAAAGGTAAGAAGAAGACTGTTGCTAACAAGAAGAAGGCCACGAAGTAATTCTAAATTAAAGATTAAAAATTAAAGATTAAATTTCAGAATTATGGCAAAGAAAACAGTCACTTCCAAGAAGCGTAATGTGAAGGTAACGGCTATCGGCCAGCTTCACGTACACAGCTCTTTTAATAATATTATCGTATCGCTCGCCAACGACGAGGGTCAGATTATCTCTTGGTCATCGGCCGGTAAGATGGGTTTCCGTGGTTCTAAGAAGAACACCCCGTATGCTGCCCAGATGGCTGCCGAGGATTGCGCCAAGGTTGCTTTCGACCTGGGTCTGCGCAAGGTTAAGGCCTATGTGAAGGGTCCCGGTAACGGTCGTGAGTCCGCCATCCGTGCCGTCCATGGTGCCGGTATCGAGGTAGTAGAGATCGTCGATGTTACGCCGCTGCCCCACAACGGCTGCCGTCCTCCGAAGCGTCGTCGCGTGTAATTTATAGTATCTATAGCACCTATAGTCACTATAGCACCTATCAACATCAAAACGAAATATTTTTTTATAGATTATGGCAAGATATATTGGACCGAAATCAAAAATTGCCCGCCGATTTGGAGAAGCCATCTTCGGCCCGGACAAAGTTTTGTCCCGTAGGAACTTCCCCCCGGGACAGCATGGCCAGAACCGTCGCCGCAAGCAGTCGGAGTATGCAGTCATGCTGGCAGAGAAGCAGAAGGCCAAGTACACCTATGGTGTGCTGGAGCGCCAGTTCCGTAACCTGTTTGAGAAGGCCGCTAAGGCTGAGGGTATCACCGGTGAGGTGCTGCTCCAGTTGTTAGAGAGCCGCCTTGACAATGTCGTCTTCCGTATGGGTATTGCCCCCACCCGTGCTGCTGCCCGCCAGCTGGTAGGCCACAAGCACATCGTCGTTGACGGTAAGGTGGTGAACATCCCCTCTTTCCAGGTAAAGCCTGGTCAGATTGTCGGTGTTCGTGAGAAGGCTAAGTCTCTGGAGGTCATCGAGGCTGCCCTTGCTGGTTTCAACCACAGCAAGTATCCCTGGATTGAATGGGACGAGCAGACCAAGAGCGGTAAGTTCCTGCACATGCCGGAGCGTGCCGACATCCCCGAGAACATTAAGGAACAGTCTATCGTTGAGTTGTACTCTAAGAACTAAAATCATTTAAATTAATGGCGATATTAGCATTTCAAAAACCTGATAAAGTCGTAATGTTGGAGGCTACGGACAAGTTCGGCAAGTTCGAATTCCGTCCTTTGGAGCCCGGCTTCGGCGTTACCATCGGTAATGCCCTGCGCCGCATTCTTCTTTCATCACTTGAGGGCTATGCTATCAACACCATCCGCATTGCCGGTGTGGAGCATGAGTTCTCTTCAGTACCTGGTGTAAAGGAAGACGTAACCAACATTATCTTGAACCTGAAGCAAGTTCGGTTCAAGCAAGTAGTGGAAGAATTCGAGAACGAGAAAGTCTCTATTACTGTCGAGAATTCTACTGAGTTTAAAGCCGGTGATATAGGCAATTATCTGACTGGATTTGAAGTGTTAAATCCCGATTTGGTGATTTGTCATTTAGATTCCAAGGCTTCGATGCAGATAGACCTGACCATCAACAAGGGCCGCGGTTATGTACCCGCCGATGAGAATCGCGAGTTCTGTACCGATGTCAATGTGATCGCCATCGACTCTATCTACACCCCAATCCGTAACGTCAAGTACAGTGTGGAGCCCTATCGTGTCGAGCAGAAGACCGACTACGACAAGCTCGTGCTGGAGGTGACAACGGATGGTTCCATTCACCCGAAGGACGCCTTGAAGGAGGCCGCTAAGATCCTCATCTACCACTTCATGCTCTTCTCCGACGAGAAGATTACGCTCGAGACCGCTGATGTCGAGGGCAACCAGGAGTTTGATGAGGAAGTCCTGCACATGCGCCAGCTGCTGAAGACCAAGTTGGTGGATATGAACCTCTCGGTTCGTGCCCTCAACTGTCTGAAGGCTGCTGATGTCGAGACCCTTGGTGATCTCGTGCAGTACAACAAGACCGACCTGCTCAAGTTCCGCAACTTCGGTAAGAAATCGCTCACTGAGCTTGATGATTTGCTCGAGAGTCTGAATCTGTCGTTTGGAACCGATATCAGTAAATACAAACTGGACAAAGAGTGATTCTTGATTCAGTCAAGAATCCTCCGTCCACAAAAAGAAAAAACAACAAATGAGACACGGAAAGAAATTCAATCATCTGGGCCGTACTGCTGACCACCGCCGTGCCATGCTTGCCAACATGGCCATCTCGCTGATCATGCACAAAAGAATCACTACGACCCTCGCCAAGGCAAAGGCACTCAAGAAATATGTTGAGCCGCTCATCACGCGCTCTAAGGACGACAGCACCAACAGCCGTCGTGTAGTATTCAGCTACCTGCAGAACAAGGAGGCTCTGAAAGAGCTCTTCGGTGTTGTTGCACAGAAGGTTGGTGACCGTCCCGGTGGTTACACCCGCATCATCAAGCTCGGAAGCCGTCAGGGCGACGCCGCTGACATCGCTTTCATCGAGCTCGTTGACTTCGATGAGAACATGCTCAAGACTCCGAAGGCAGAGAAGAAGACTCGTCGTTCGCGCAAGTCTGCTCCCAAGGCCGAGGCTCCCGTTGCTGAGGAAGCTCCCGCAGCAGTAGAGGAGGCTCCCGCCGCAGAGGCTGCTGCTGAGGAGGCCAAAGCTGAGTAAAATCCATAGATTGACCCTCTCATAGTAGTGGTACATAGCTAAAAGCTATGTGCCGCTATTTTTTTTATGCATTTTTGTTGCATAATTGCGGCAAAACATGTAATTTTGCAACCAAAATCGTACGACCATGAATAGAATTGTCATTTTTTTGTTTTGCGCCCTGCTGATGGCCACCTTCTCTGTGACTGATGCCACTGCGAAAAAGAAGAAGAAGGCTGTCCAGGCGCTGACAGCCATGAAGAGCGACTCCACCTCCTCCGAGGCCAAGAAACTCACCAAGGATGCTGTGCGCCGCCAGGGTCTGTTTACCACTTATTTCAATGAGAAGACCGGTAAGCTTTATTTCGAGATACCCGACTCCATGATGGGACAGTATTTCATGCTGGCCAGCCGTGTGACGTCCACCAGTGACGGTCAGGACTATGTCGCCGGTCAGATGAATACCCGTCCGTTCCTCATCACCTTCTCCACCGATGGTCGCAACGTCTATATGCACCAGGTGGGTAGCCTGTATGAGGTTCGCCAGGACGACGCCATCGCCTCGTCTTTCGGTCGCAACAATATGAATCCCGTACTCCGTGGCTTCAAGGTTGCCGCCAAGGAGAAGAACAGCTCGTTCATCGATGTCACCGCCTTCTTTGCCGGCAACGAGAAGAGCATCAGCCCCATCAAGGACTCCGGTGTCCTCGGCAAGATGCTGGGTTCCGATACCAAATTGAAGGGAACCTTCCAGGCCGAGGCTTCCGGCATTCTGATGGCCAAGGCCTTCGAGCAGAACATCGAGGTCGAGAGCATGCTGTCGTTCCAGTTGACGGGCACCATCCAGAAACCCTATTCTGTCTGTGTGCGCCGCTCGCTGTTCGCGCTGCCTGCCGACCCCATGCCCATGCGTCTGCAGGACAACCGCGTCGGCTTCTTCTATACCGACAAGAGCATCTTCGACTCCAACGAGGACCGTATTGAGGACAAGACCTATATCCACCGCTGGCGCCTGCAGCCCAAGGCCGAGGACCTGGACAAGTACTATGCCGGTACGCTGGTAGAGCCCCAGAAACCCATCGTGTTCTATGTGGACTCCGCCTTCCCCGCCAAGTGGCGCCAGACCATCAAGGACGGTATCGAGGTGTGGAACAAAGCCTTCGAGGCTGCTGGTTTCAAGCATGCCGTCCGTGCCTTGGACTATCCTGCCAACGATCCGAACTTCGATCCTGATGACATGCGCTACAACTGTTTCCGCTATGTCACCACCTCGACGGCCAATGCCATGGGTCCCAGCTATGTGGACCCCCGCACCGGAGAGATCCTTGCCGCCGATGTCATCTGGTATCACAACATCGTGTCGCTGCTCCACAACTGGCGTTTCATCCAGACCTCTGTGGTCGATCCCCGCGTGCGTACCGCCAAGTTTGACGACGACATCATGCGCGAGTCCGTCAAGTATGCCGCCTCCCACGAGGTAGGCCATACCCTGGGTCTGATGCACAATATGGGTGCCAGCTACTCCTATCCCGTCGAGTCGCTGCGCGACCCTCAGTTCACCCAGCAGTATGGTACCACGCCCAGCATCATGGACTATGCCCGCAACAACTACGTCGCCCAGCCCGGCGATGTGGAGCGTGGCGTCAAGCTGACCCCTCCCGACCTAGGTGTCTATGACGTCTATGCCATCCATTGGGGCTACCAGCTCATCCGCGGTGCCGAGACCCCCGAGGCCGAGAAGGCCACCCTCGATCAGTGGATTGCCGACAAGGCCGGCGATGCCATGTATGAGTTTGGTGCCCAGCAGCTGTTCAGCACCGTTGATCCCACCGACCAGACCGAGGACCTCGGCAACGACCATATCAAGGCCGGCAACTACGGCATCAGCAACCTGAAAATCCTCATGCAGCATCTGGAGGAGTGGACCCAGGAGAAGGGTGCCCGCTACGACCAGTTGGAGAAAGTCTATCGTGAGGTCACCAAGCAGTACAACCGTTATGTCAAGCATGTCACGCCCTACATCGGTGGCATCCGCTATGAGGAGATTCGCCAGGGCGACGGCAAGGTTGGCAAGCACTATATCCCCAAGGCCGTCCAGAAGCAGGCCATGCTGTGGCTCCTCCAGGAGGCCCGCACCTACGATAGTTGGCTGACGCCCACCGACCTGGTCGCCAAGTTGGAGATCGAGTCTAATGTCAACGACCGTCTGCGCCAGCAGTTGGTGTCGTCGCTCATCAATGGTGCCGTCCTGTTCCGCATCAAGGAGGGTGGCATGGTCGATCCCGCCCACTGCTACCAGCTCGACGACTACCTCAACGATCTCACCAACAACCTCTTCAAGGCTCCTGCCGGTGGCAAGCTCTCCGATGCTGAGCAGCAGTTGCAGTCGGTAGCCATCAGCCAGTTTATCAGCGGTTCCGGTCTCGTCGTCACACCCAAGGCCACCACCTCCTCGCTGGCCGACAGCGACGATGCCCACGACCACTTCTGCGGCTACACCACCGACTTTGTCCGTCTGAACTTCGGCATGGCATCACTCTCCAAGACCCAGATGGGTAGCATCATGACGGGTCGTCTGAAGCGTGTGCTCCAGAAGTACAAGACCTATCGCAACAGTGCCGTTGGCAGTGCCCGCGACTTCTACGACTACCAGATACTGCTCATCGAGAAGGCCCTCGCCGTGAAGTAACCCCTCCATCCGTAATTCGTATTGAATGATGAAAAAGACAAACATACTCTTTACCCTCCTGCTGTTGTTGGTGTTCACCGTCCAGGCAGCATGGGCCCAGGGTCCGGTGCTTACCGGTCACGTGCTCGACAGCGGAGGCAACAGCCTGATAGGTGCCCAGGTACGCTGGAAGGATGCCAAGTCGGGCGTCATCACCGATGTCAACGGTCAGTTTACCATTGGCATGGGTGACAAGAAGACCACCCTCGTGGTATCGTATATCGGCTATAAGACCCAGGAGGTCAAGGTGAAACCCGGCCAGGCTACCGTGGAGGTGACCATGGCCGACGATGCCCAGAACCTCGACGAACTCGTCGTCATCGGTTATGGTCTGCAGAAGAAGTCGTCACTGACGGGTTCTGTAGAGACCGTCAAGGCCGAGGACCTGCTCATGATGCCCACCACCAACCTCGACCAGGCGCTGACCGGTCAGGTCGCCGGTCTGCAGGTCATGCAGGCCACGGGTGACCCCAGTACGGCCAAGGAGGCCGACATTCACATCCGCGGTATCAACAGCAATCCCCTGCTCGTCATCGATGGTGTGCCCCGTTTCGGTACCAACACCTCTGATGGTGAGATGCGCCTCTCCGACCTCAACCCCGATGACATCGAGAGTGTCACGGTCCTCAAGGACGCCGCTGCCGCTGCCGTCTATGGCTCACGTGCCGCCAATGGCGTCATCCTCGTGCAGACCAAGCGTGCCCAGGCCAACCAAAAGGTGAAGTTCAACTACCGTGGCCAGTTCAATCTGCAGCAGGCCACCCATCTGCCTAACTTCCTCAACGCCTATGAGTTTGCGAAGTTGCGCAACAAGGCCATCGACAACTCCAACTCCACGGCGACGCCCTATACCGACGACCAGCTGGAGCAGATCCGCAACCATACCAACCCCAACGTCTATGGCGACGAGAACCTCCTCGACTACCTCGACAAGACCGGTTGGTCCATGACCCACGGTCTCTCGGCCAGTGGCAGCGGTAGCTTCATGAAGTACTACCTCTCCTTTGGCTATGCCAACAACAAGGGTCTCTACAGTGGTGTGGGCCGCCGCCGTCTGAACTACATGGCGAAGGTCGATGCCGACCTGGCCAAGGGCCTCACGCTGTCTGTCGATGTCAACGGCAGCCGCACACGAGCCAAGAACAGCAGCTATACCACCGTCGATGCCGCCTACGGCTATTCACCCGTTCAGGTGCTGCGCTTCGATACCGGCCAGTTGGCCAGTGCCGGCGGCAGCAACCCCCTCATCAATGTCGAGGGCCTTGGCGGCTACCGCCAGGACGACTACAAGATGTCCTCCATCACCGCCACCCTCAACTGGGAAATACCCTGGGTGAAGGGTCTCTCGGCCTATCTGCGTGGTACCTTCGACGATAATACCCAGGTGAAAAAGACCTTCAGCCGTCCTGTCACGCTATATACCTACAACGAGACCACCGGCGAGATAGCCCCCGACGAGAATACCGTCTATCCCAAGTCGAAGGTCTCGCTGACGCAGTACGACCAGTTCTTCGACAGCCAGCTCTATGAGTTTGGCATGAACTACAACCGCACCTTCGGTGGCAAGCACGATGTGGGGGGCACCTTCGTCGCCAACTACCAGCGTACGCATACCACCGTCATGGAGGGTGCCAACAAGGACAAGGGCATCTTCCCCGAGACCATGGGTACCGCCTTGTCGGAGATGAGCCTGACGGGTAACGAGTTCAAGAACCAGCGCGTGTCGGTCATCGGCCGCGCCAACTACGGCTATGCCAGCAAGTACTTCTTTGAGTTCTCGTTCCGTGTCGATGGCTCCAACAACTTCTCGCCGTCCAAGCGCTGGGGCTTCTTCCCCTCGTTCTCGGCAGCGTGGGTTCTCAGCAACGAGGACTTCTTCAAAAACTGGAAGCAGGAGGTTCTCTCCAACGTCAAGTTCCGCGCCTCCACGGGTTGGCTGGGTAACGACGGCGTAGCCGGAGCCTACTCTTACCTGCTGTCCTATCAGGAACTGCCCGGCTCGGGCTATTCCTTCGGCGGCACCTACCGTCCGGGACTCGCCATGAACGGCAATCCCAACCCCGACCTCACCTGGGGTAAGACCCACGACTATAACCTCGCCACCGACCTCGGTTTCTGGGGCGGTCGCATCGGTCTGTCGTTCGAGTACTTCTGGCGCTATGAGACCGATAAGATTACCTCGGCGCCCGACTACCTGTACCCCTATAGCGTGGGTGTCAACGGCAACGTGCCCAACCTCAACTTCGCCAAACTCAAGGCTTGGGGCTGGGACCTCACCATCAACCACCGCAACACCTTCGGTAAGTTCAAGTATAACGTAGCCCTCACGCTCTCCAAGTCGGACGATGAGTATCTCGACTATGGCGACGAGAGCACGCAGAACGCGAACCTGCGCCGCAAGGGCATGCCCTCCATGGTGTGGACCATGTACGAGGCTGCCGGACTGTTCCAGAACAAGGACGAGATCAAGTCGTGGGCAGACCAGGACGGTCAGAAGAATACCACGCTGGCTCCTGGCGACATCAAGTATGTCGATCAGAACGGCGATGGCGTCATCGATGCCAACGACCAGATCTACGTCAAGAACTCCTCGTACCCCGACCTCGACCTGGCGTTCCGCCTGGGTCTGTCGTACAAAGGCTTCTTCCTGAACGCCAATTTCCAGGGTGAGTTCGGCTACAAGAAGAACATCCCCGAGTACTACTCCCTGGAGAACAACTCCCTGCAGCGCTTCCAGCAGTACCACCTCACCGATACGTGGTCGGAGGAGAACCCCGATGCCACCTATCCGCGCATCAAGTATGCCACCAGCAGCGACAACAACCGCAAGACCTCGACCTTCTGGGTGCGCAACTGTAACTTCCTGCGTCTGAAGATGCTCAACCTGGGCTACCAGTTCCCGCAGAGCATCCTCAAGAAGGTACGCCTCTCGTCGGCCTCCGTGGCCCTGCAGGGCAGCAACCTCTTCACCATCACCGACCTGGTGGATATGGACCCCGAGCAGACCAGCCGTGGCTATCCCATCCAGCGCAGCTATGGCGTGACGCTGAACTTAGGATTCTGAGCAGTTAAGAAATAAGTATTAAGAGTTAAGAAAATGAACATCAAACACTATATCATCAGTGGCCTGTTGGCCGTGTCCGTTACGCTGACCACCAGCTGTAACAGCATGTTCGACGACGCCCCTATGAACCAGATTACCGATGAAGACATGTGGAACAACTCCATGTTGCTCGACGAGTATGTCAACACCTGGTACCGTAATATGAACAACGGCTTCAACGTCTATGTGTTTACCATGTCGGGTTTCGGCTCCATGTCGCGTTTCTTCCTGCCGTGGTTTGGCGACCAGATCCTGTGTGGCCGCATCGACTGGGCCAATGGTGGCATCAAGGACGTCCAGCAGGGTAACCTCAGTGCCGTCACCAACTGGGCCGCCCAGCAGTGGAGCAACTGCTACACCCAGATTCGTAACGTCAACGAGTTCTTCGCCAACGAGGGCCGCATCAGCGATGACGCCCTGCGCCAGCGCGCCGAGGGCGAAGCCCACTTCTTCCGCGCGTACTATCATTATATGGCTTGGCGCCGCTTTGGCGGTTCGCTGATTATCGACCACGTCATCGACCCCCTGACCGATGCTGAGAAGACGCCGCGCGCCTCCTACCAGCAGATGGTCGATTTCATCGTCCGTGAGGCCGACCTCGCCGCCCAGACGTTGCCCGTGTCCTATGGCAAGGCTGACGTGGGCCGCATCACCAAGGGCGCTGCCCTCATGCTGAAGGCCAAGGCCTACTTCTGGGCTGCCGGACCTAAGTTCCAGAACCAGTCCAAGGACTACCTCGGCTTCACCGACGACCAGTCTGCTGCCATGCTCCAGAAGGCCAAAACTGCCTATGAGGACCTCTTCAAGCTGAATGCCTATTCGCTGGTGCGCATCACGTCCACCACGCAGGACGGCATCCGCGACGAGTACCGCAAGATTTTCACCACCAAGAACAGCCAGGAGTCTATCCTCGAGGTGCAGCACTCCGACGATGGTGACTACGCCAACAAGTTCGGCCACCGTCTGGACCGCTATGCTGTGGCACCGTCCTATACCGGCACCTACTGTGCCTTTACGCCCACCCAGAACCATGTCGATGAGTATGGCATGCGCGGTGGTGCCACCTACAGCAGCAGCAAGCCCTACCTGAACCGTGACTACCGCTTCTATGCCAACATCCTCTATGATGGCTGCACCTATCGCGGCCACGAGATGGACATGCACACCACCGGCAGCACGAAGGGTGCCGACATCACCGCCTACGGTTCTACGACCACCGAGAACTACACCCGTACGGGCTACTATATGGCTAAGTTCCTCGACGAGACGCAGACCATCGACAACAACGAGACCTACGCCTCCAAGCAGAACTACATCATCTGGCGTCTGGCTGAGGCCAAGCTCGACTATGCTGAGGTGCTGGCACGTCTGGGCGACACCGCTGGAGCCCTTATCCAGGTCAACGACATCCGCCAGCGCGTCCACATGGATGCCCTGCCCAGTGTCACCCTGGCCGACGTCCTTGCCGAGCGTCGTGTGGAGATGGCCTTCGAGGAGACCACCTATTGGGACCTGTTCCGCTTAGGTCTTGCCAAGCAGAAGTGCGACGGTGCCACCAATCCGCTCAGGAAGGTGACCATCCGCAAGATGGGCACTACGCTCATCTATAGCTATTCCAACTACGACATCTATGCTGCCGACAACTTCAAGTTCTCCGACCGTGACTACTACCACCCCATTCCCTGGAGTGAGATCAAGTATCAGGGCATCGAGCAGAACCCCGGATGGACGGAAGTCTGAGGTAGATGAAAGATGAAAGATTAAAGATGAAAGATTAAACATTAAACATTAAATGCGTATGAAGAAAATTTTTACCCTTTTATTTGCTGCGATGACTGCCATGGGCAGCTATGCGCAGACCAATCTCTTCGATGCCGCCGACTGCGATGCTGACGGCTGGCTGTGGTTCGATACCGAGGCCAAGATTGCCAAGTATGTCGGCAACGCTACCGACAAGCAGGACGCCAACGGCTTCGACTGGCAGAACTATACTGTCAATCCCAACGGCAAACCCATCCAGTTGGCTTTTGCCAACATCACCCCCGATTATCCTGAGTCTTTCGCCAACGAGGCTATCGAAGGAACGGATGCTGCAGGCTATATTGCAGGACAGGAGCAGTATGTGGAAGGCCAAGCCAAGACAGGTGCTATCGTTCTGGCTGGAGCTTCGTCAATAATGTCCCCCAACGGTGGTTGCCTCATTCTTAATCTGCCGTCTTGTAGCACTATCAGTCTTTTCATGAGTTCTGAAAGCACTTATATGGGCCGTACTCTGATGATTACCCCAGGTTATAATATGACTGTAGATGATAGCGAGGCAAGTGCAGATTCTTGGACAGGTCATACCAAGGTAATTTACTCTAAGGCGTCTGCTTTCAGTACTTTACATGGTGCAGGCCAGTTCTTGTGGGAAGGTATAGAGAGCCTGAACAATGGTAATAACTCGGGTGTGACTTTCGTCTCTGGGAACCCCGTCTATTTTGCTTTCCAGAACTGCCGCAACCAACTCATCTACATCCACGGCATCAAGGTTACGGTGCCTGGTGCTGCTGGCATTAGCCGCGTGGCTGCCAATCAGGGAAAGGCCGAGTACTTTACCCTCGACGGCCGCCGCATGCAGCAGGCCCACGGCCTGACCATCGTCCGCGAGAACGGCATCGTCCGCAAGGTTTTGAAGTAAAACTACAAATTAAATTATACTATTATGAAAAAAAGATTACTTACAATGATGGCTCTGCTTGCCAATGTGGTATTGGCAGCAGTAGCACAGGAAACTCCTGCCATCACTTTCGAGGCTCCTGCCGTGGAGCGTACCATTACCGTAGGTTTGAACGCTGCCGGCACCGTGAAGGTGGACTGGGGTAATGGTACCCCTGTAGAGCAGACTGCCGCTGGTGCCTACGACGGCTATGACAATGGCCTTGAGTTCACGGGCACTCCCTCTGGTACTGTGAAGATCTATGCCGATGGCATCATCTACTTCCAGGCCTTTACGAAGTACGCCACCGAGGCCACCGAGATTACCGGCGGTATCACAGCCGTTAACCTGGACGGTGCCGCTGCTACGCTGACGGAGCTCGACCTTCACCAGAACAACCTGACGTCTGTTGACCTGAGCAAGCTGACAGCCCTGACGAGTTTGAATATCGGCGTCAATGACTTCACCACTATCGACCTGTCGGCCAATACAGAGCTGACCAGCATAGATTTGAGCAATGGCAAGAACAATGGTAAGCTGAACGCTCTTGACCTGAGCAATAACAGTAAGCTGACCAAGGTGGTTCTGAGCGGCAACAAGCTGACTGCTCTGGACCTGAGCAACAACCCTCTGGTGAAGACGCTGACGGTTCTGAACAACGCCTTGGAGAGCGTGACCTTCGGTGAGAACACCAATCAGAAGCACACCCTAAACCTTGGCGGCAACAAACTGAAGACCCTTGACCTGACGGGCTTCACGACCTACAGCGGCACTTATCTGCGTGTTCGTGACAACGAACTGAGCGAGATAAAGCTCCCCGGCAAGATTAGTCAGATTTGGGCTGACGGCAATGCTTTCACGCTTGCTCAGCTGTATGCTTTGAAGAGCCAGGCCAACACGTTGACCTATGCCTCTACGTTCACTAAGGAGCAGGCTCAGCAGCCTTACGAGATTTCCGCTGTCATTGCTCCGGGTGCTTCTGTTGACCTGTCCTCTCAGGCTATGCTTGGCGAGACGGCTACCGTGTTCACATGGAAGAAGGCCGACGGCACTGCCCTTGTGGAGGGCACCGACTATACGGTTGCTGCCGGCGTGTTCACGTTTCTGACCGCCCAGGAGGCTATCCACTGTGAGATGACGAATGCTGAATTCCCCTTGTTCACTGCCGAGAAGCCCTACAAGACAACTGCGATGGCTGTAGCCGTTGAAGTTCCCGCCATCACTTTCGAGGCTCCTGCCGTGGAGCGTACCATCACCGTAGGTTTGAACGCTGCCGGCACCGTGAAGGTGGACTGGGGTAATGGTACCCCTGTAGAGCAGACTGCCGCTGGTGCCTACGACGGCTATGACAACGGCCTTGAGTTCACGGGTACTCCCTCTGGTACTGTGAAGATCTATGCCGATGGCATCATCTACTTCCAGGCCTTCACGAAGTACGCCGCTGAGGCCACCGAGATTACCGGCGGTATCACTGCCGTTAACCTGGACGGTGCCGCTGCTACGCTGACGGAGCTCGACCTTCACCAGAACAACCTGGCGTCTGTTGACCTGAGCAAGCTGACAGCCCTGACGAGTTTGAATATCGGCGTCAATGACTTCACCACTATCGACCTGTCGGCCAATACAGAGCTGACCAGCATAGATTTGAGCAATGGCAAGAACAATGGTAAGCTGAACGCTCTTGACCTGAGCAATAACAGTAAGCTGACCAAGGTGGTTCTGAGCGGCAACAAGCTGACTGCTCTGGACCTGAGCAACAACCCTCTGGTGAAGACGCTGACGGTTCTGAACAACGCCTTGGAGAGCGTGACCTTCGGTGAGAACACCAATCAGAAGCACACCCTAAACCTTGGCGGCAACAAACTGAAGACCCTTGACCTGACGGGCTTCACGACCTACAGCGGCACTTATCTGCGTGTTCGTGACAACGAACTGAGCGAGATAAAGCTCCCCGGCAAGATTAGTCAGATTTGGGCTGACGGCAATGCTTTCACGCTTGCTCAGCTGTATGCTTTGAAGAGCCAGGCCAACACGTTGACCTATGCCTCTACGTTCACTAAGGAGCAGGCTCAGCAGCCTTACGTCATCGCCGAGAGCATCAATGTTGGCGAGACTGTTGACCTGTCCTCTCAGGCTCTGCTGGGTGAGACCGCAACCGTCTTCGCCTGGAAGAAGGCCGATGGTACCGCTCTTGTGGAGGGCACCGACTATACGGTTGCTGCCGGCGTGTTCACGTTCCTGACCGCCCAGGAGGCTATTCACTGTGAGATGACGAATGCTGAATTCCCCTTGTTCACTGCCGAGAAGCCCTATATGACGACAGCCATGAAGGTCGTTGCCAGTGGCACCGGCATCCGCACCATCGCTGCCGACAAGGCCAATGGCGCATGGTACAACCTGAAGGGCCAGCGTATCGACGTTCCCAGTAAGGGTCTGTACATCCATAACGGTAAAAAGGTCGTGATTAAGTGAGTTTAAAGCACTGGTATTTGCACAGGATCTACTCCTTGTGCAAATGCTGTTGCACCACAATAGCAAAGAATCCGAATTGTTTGGCAGTTCGGATTCTTTTGTTTATCTTTGCATCGACAGAGAAAAGTAATACAGCATGAAGTTCCCGATTGGCATACAGAATTTTGAGAAGATTCGATGAGTACGACAAACCCCTGTTGCAGGCCATTGGCAACGAGGCGCTGCAGAACGAATACCGCGGGACGCTGAAGGCATTCTACGGGGCGCTGAAGTCGTGCAACCGCGAGGTCGAAGAGGGCTTTGTCAAGTACCTCGTTCCTTATTATAGTCCGAGTAAGGCGCACCATTTATAAGATAGGTATCAGCTTCTCCGGTGAGACCCGCCGCCTCACGGAATTCGAAATTAAAAAATAATGCTGACGTGGCAAAACGATTTTGGAAGATTAACGCAATTAGTCCTATAAATAAAGGCAATTCGAGGAAAATCGAGGAAAGTCCGCAAGGAGCTACAACGCAAATTGAGGCGGATTGCGGAACGAATTAGGTTTCTTATTCGTAACCCGATTGGGCTATGGTCGAAAGTTAAACTTTCTTAACCGACTATGCAAATCAAGGTATTTCTCGGCAGTTCGAACAGTTTTCATATTTCGCGTTTTCCTTTCCTAAATCTGCCGCGATTTGCGTAGCAATTTATTCCCAGAAAGGTATTACTTTTGCAGCCCGAATTTAAAAAAGGAATTAGAAGATGAGTAGAAGCACTTTTTCGGTATTGTTCTATGCGAACAAGAGTAAGGTAAAGAACGGCATCGTGCCAGTGATGGGCAGAATCACCATCAACGGAACACAAAGCCAGTTCAGTTGAAAGCGGAGCATCCCACTGTCGCTATGGGATGCGAAGGCCAACTGTGCCAAGGGCAGAAGCAGGGAGGCTCTTGATCTGAACCTTGACCTTGACAACATCAAGGCACAGATTATCAAGCACTATCAGCACCTTTCAGACCGTGAGACATTCGTCACGGCAGAGATGGTGCGCAATGCCTATCAAGGTTTCGGCAGTGAATACGAAACCCTGCTGGGCGCGTTCGACAAGGACATTGCCGATCTGAAAAGACGTGTAGGCAAGGACAGGGCTTTGGGAACATACAAACTGCAAGTGAGGTCGAGGAACTACGTAGCGGACTTCCTTCAGATGAATTTCCGTCGCAATGATATATCCATGCAGGTAATCGACGAAGTCGCTTCGCTTGTCGAAGAACTCACCCCCGACTTCATCAAGGAGTTTGCCGTCTATCTCAGCAATGACCGAGGTCTTGCAAGTTCCACCATCTGGCTGACGTGCATGCACCTGAAAGGAGTAGTAGGCCGTGCCCATGACAACGGCAAGATACAGCGCAATGTATTTGCCAATAACGTAACGGCACAGGTGATAAGGGACGAGAAGCGAAACTTGTTCCTGCATATCAACGAGACACCCATTACCCAATGGTTCAAGAAGTAGCTCGGGATAGAGCAAGAACAACGGAGAGACATTAGAGTGTAAGTTATAGAGTCTCAGAAGAGAGTATACTCATTTCTTTCTGAGACTCCTTTCCCTAACAGATGTTCACTGCAAAAGGTGATGGGAGGAACCCCAATGCATGGACGTTATTGCCCTATGACTTCATTCTCTTTTTCCTGAAATAGCATGTACCATTGTGTAAGTCCCTTTGTTGTACTATTTAGTTTCGAAATATGCTCCTTGACATTAGGAGAGTAAACTGTTTCTTGTGTCATTATATCATAATTTGTAATGCTTTGCGTAGGCTCTAGTGCAGATACGATATAATTCCATCCGCCTTTATTGCTGCCGTTGATGTTGTTGGCGATATTGTAAGCATTTGCAAGGATTTCAATTATTCTTTTAACCTTTAGTTCAACGTTTCCTTTGACTACAGTTTGTTTGTCTATATATAATTCAGGTAGTTCCATGTTCTTGTCATTCATTTGCTCATCAAAACAGTGCAGAGTATAAACATCATTACAATTTATCTTGCACAATGCACCGCCATAAACAGAAACAAAACTTTTAATAACATTCAGTGAAGAGTCGATTTCAACTCTAATGGCTTTGTCTCTGACTCTATCATATCCCTTTTTACCTGTGTTATCATCAAATTTGGCGTAATAAACAACGACGTTGCTATTTGGGTCTGTCTTGTATATTAACGTATGACCATCTTCCGTGTACGCCGAACTAAATCCATCAGTGTTTTCAACGACACTAATATATTTAGGAGAGGAAATTGAACCATGTACCGCCTTCTTTTGTCTTGAGCCGCAAGAAGCGATGAATATCAATAAGAAGAATATAACAAGAATCTTTTTCATAATTTATTACGAGTATTGTTATTCTAAAAATTTTACGACTCTTATACTGACTTCATACAATAGATATAATGGAATTGTTACAAGTACAAGCGTCATTATGTCGGGTGGTGTAATGATTGCAGCTAAAATCATTATCATTAGGAAAGAATGGCGACGGTAGCGCGTAAGCGTCTTTGAAGTTATAATCCCCATTTTGCCTAGGAAGAAAGCTATTACGGGCAACTGGAACACCACGCCCATGACTAGTGTCAAGGATACGAATGTGGAGATGTATGAGTCGAGCGTGATGTTGCTCACCACCTTTGCCGACACGCTGTAAGTGCCAAGGAAACGAAACGAGATTGGGAACAGCACAAAGTAAGACATCAGCACACCGAGCAGGAACAGTACATAGACAATGCCAGCCACCTGCACCGAATACTTCCGCTCGTTTTCATAGAGGGCTGGCGAAATGAAACGGAACAGTTCATATAGTATATACGGCGAAGCCCCCAGCAGTCCCAAATAGACCGCCGTCGTGATGTGCGTCATGAACTGGCTCGATAGGTCGGTGGCTATCATTTCTACGTGAAATTCTTTAAAATTGAAATTGATTCCTATTGCATGCATAGTTGATTCCAGCCAGCGATATGTACAGAAGTCCCATTCGCTTGGTGCCAATAACAGTTTCCACGTAGCGTCCTTAAAGCAGAATATGACAGCAGCTATAGCTCCTGCTACGCCGAGAATACGAAAGAGCATTTGGCGGAACACTTCTAAATGTCCGCCAAATGTAAGAAGCTCTGAACGTGTTCCCTCTCTATTTGGTTTTTGAGTCTTCTGTCTGCTCGCACTCAGCTTTTTCTTCCTGGCCATCCTCTTCTATTGCTTCTTCAATAGGCTCTTTCATACCTTTTTTGAAACTTTGCACCCCTTGTCCAAGCCCCTTCATCATTTCAGGCAGTTTCTTTCCGCCGAAGAGTAGCAAAGCGAGTCCGCCAATAAGGAGCATTTCTGTTGTTCCAATAAATAACAATTGTGTTGTCATATTCATTGTGTGACTAAGAAGATTTCACATGTATCAAAATTAATTTGCCATCTACCATTATCAGCAGATTCCCAATTATATTTCTCACCTTTCTTGTTCCACCAATCTTGAAATTTGGCGTTCGTGTCGCCTAAGTCGCTTACTATTTTTTCATATAGCTCAACATTATCTGATGTGACAATCTTGGCTAAATCTGCCAGACCAGAATGGCGTCTAAACAATTTCTGAATCTCGTCACGCTCTTCTTCCGTAACGATTCCTACTTTCTTTTTCTCCATATTAATTAAATTTTATGCCAGTCAATTCTAACATCAAACGGGTCAAGATAATCTATTTCTTTAATATCTTGTTCTGGGTAAAACTCCTTGTCCTTCCTCACTGATTCAAGAACTTTTCGGCTGGCGTTTCTTTCTAAATGTGCCAACACGCATTGCTCATGGCTTGGAGTGGTTATGTCGTATGTCATTTTACGGTTAATCCATACACAACGTTTACATTGGTATGCATCACAAATCCTACACAAGGGAGCATACGCCAATTTATAGAGTCTTGCAGCTTTTATGGCTAAGCCACTTTGCAAATCACCCACACAGAACGTTTCCTTGTCTTCTTCGGAATAATAAAATGCTGGGCAAACATAAAATCTTCCATCTGGAGCCAATGTAATATTATTGCTACCAGCATTGCAATTGTTCATTTGAGTTAAAGCTATACGGTCTGTTATCACGTTTAGTTGGGGTGATAATCCTGCCTTATATAGCTTTTCTGTTTCCTCTCCGAATGAATCCAAAATAGCTTGATATTTAGAGAAGTCATCCTCCGTGAATGTTTCCACGTCGGTAATAACTATGTTTAGTCGATTGACCTTACCGATAAATGTTTTTATAACATCTTTTTGAGCAAACAAGTCTTTCTTATTGATGCGTAGAACGTATGTAACTGATTCATCAAGAGAGAATCCTATAGTGTCTTTCCAGTCATTGAGCACAACAACATCAGCCTCTTCCACCAAAGGAGAATTTGAAGGTATTATCTTTGAATGGTCTATCGTCTCTATCGCTTCTTTATAATCATTAGGCAAGTCACTTTCAGGATAGACAAACTGAATCATCAAGTTTTCCTTCATTGCGAAGCGAATACCAGCCTTTAAGGTGGGCAATTCTATGAGATGATTGCTGGGACTTTTGGATTCGTAATGACAGTATGATGTACTGGCATCATCTAATAATATTATAAGATATTGTAACATAACACTAACACGTTTCTTGATTAGGCACAGGACGATTTTCTTCAAACTCTTCGCGTAGGCCTTCCAGTTCCAACTTGCGATAAAGCTTGTTCCAATAGTAATTATTTGCTCTCACCTGAGCTTTATGCATTTTGCATATTGCTGTTGCGCGTTGATACAAAGTTGGTATCTCTGCGGCATCATAATTTTCGCCTTGACACCATGCACAGCCACTCGCAACTTCACAGTCAATACACTTTTGAGGGCTTTGGGTACATCTATCAAGCAATAAGAATGGACGTAACTTGTTTTGATCAATACCCTCATTAACATTACCTATTATCCAAGGTTTTTTGTCTCTCAGAGAATACTTGGCAAATCGGGTACAAGGATAGAAACTGCCTGCCGCATCTACAGAAAGCATTCTTCCTGCACCACACCAGTTGTTATTTCGTTTAACTGGGTCTAAAGGCTTGCCAATTCTTTCATCAAAGAAAGAGCAAATATAGTCTTTATAATACCCACCGTCTATGATTGCATCTGCCAATTGTTCAACCTGTTCCTCGAAAAGCAAATCATCCCCTTCTTTGAACACGTCTTCAAAAACACAGTTTATATGCACATCGTGAATTCCTAAACCATACACATGCATAACGCTTTCTTTGATATAAGGAATGTCAGCACTGCTGATGGTTATTTTTGTTCCGACTGTAGGAAATTGTTTAAGCCATAAAGGAATATTCTTTAGCACATCCTGATACGAACCTTTGCCACTTCCTTTATAAACACGATTTAAGTCATGCTTCCTTTCTGTACCGTCAATCGTTATGGTTATGCTAAGATGGTCCTTGTTCTTTGCAATGTATTTCTGTAGTCTGTCGCTACTGTAATTAAGGCCATTTGTCGTAAAAGAGAAAATGTAGTCATTAAACCAATGATGATTCCTGACGTACATCTCAGATTTTATGTAATCGCATATTTTATCTATCAAGTCGATCTCCAGAAATGGTTCGCCACCAATGAAGTCCCAAATAATTCCTTCGTCTCGGAAATCATCCTCATGACTAAGGATGTAATCTACAGCTTTCTTCGCAACATCCCATGTCATCCTTTCTTTGTTGTTTTTCCCGATGAGGTAGCAGTATTTACACGCTAACTGGCAGTCCTTGGTAACTATAAATGTTATTGTCTTTCTCATTGTTCAAAACATTAAGAGGAGGGTATGCCACAATTGGCACATACCCTCCTCTGATTGATTAGCTCTTGTACTTTGACTCGCAGTAAGCCCAGCAGTCTCCACCGCAGAGTCCATCACAATTGTTGGTGCATCCACCATCACAGTCTCCAGAACACGAGGACTGACAGCCACCGGTACACATGGAGCCACAGCCACTACTACTAGATTTTTTGTCATCATCATCCTTTTTGCATGATGACAAGAAAGATGGGCCTAATACTGTGAACGCCAAAATAGGCAAAGCGCCTTTTGCTGCGCTCTTGAAAAACTCCCTTCGCGACTGGAGTTCTTCGTTCTTCTTTGATTTCTTCATAACGTTAGAAGTCTTTTTGTTGCCTCCTAACTCCCAAATTCAGCGTTATTGATTAAGTTCCTGGAAATAAAAAAGACGTGGGAGTTTGTTCTCCGTGCCTATCCCTGTTGTCAGGCTCTCGCATTGCCCCCTTTCAAGGATAAGCAACGCAAGCCAGCCCACGCCGAGTGACATTATATAGTTCGGCACAGAAGCTAACCACCATGATACAATGATAGCAACGAACAGCCGGGATATAATACACCCACGCGAACGCTTCGTTGCATTACCGCTGTGAAAGGATTCAAATTTGCGAGATTTGACAACACAGACAGGTAACGTTCAGAAAACGTCCTTTCCCATCAGCTGTCCATACAAACGGTGTTCTCAGCCTCTGGATTCCATCGATGTTTGTTTTGACCCGCCCTGCCCTCACAGTCATCAGCCATTCTTGCGTCCCTTACGGTAGCAAGCGAGCAAAGCTCGAGCGGCTGGCCTCCGATAGCTTGGACTGGCTTAGTCGGTGGCAAAATTACAAAAAAAACGGCAGAAAGAACTCTTTTTTAATAAAAATCTTCGAAAAAATTGCATTATTAAAGAAAATGTACTATATCTGCAGCCAATCTTATGAAGATTCTCGGATATATTGTCCGGAACTAACGATAACAGAACCCGTCGGCATCCCGTAGATCTGCTGGCGGGTCACCTTTTTTATAGACAGCAATGAGCAAAGCCACGCACGATAGATGAACTATCATTCAATTGTGAATCTCCTATTTGAGAGTGGGTTACTTAAGAAGGTTTCTTTTATTATTTCCCTCTAACACTTGCATCTGCTGGATAGCTATCCGATTGAGTTTTACAAGCCTTTCTCCCTGTGGAACACCATCATTGATAAGCACGGCATTGATATTCTCCATATTCGACAGACATATCAATTCATTGATGGTGGCATAGTCGCGGATATTGCCTTTTAGGTCAGGATTAGCCTCTCTCCACTGTTTGGCTGTCATCCCAAACATAGCAACATTCAGTACATCGGCTTCCTCGGCATATATGATACTTGCTTGTGCTGGAGTGACCTCTTCTGGTATCAGATGGCTCTTGATAGCATCTGTATGGATGCGGTAGTTAATCTTTGAGAGTTCCCTTTTGGCAGTCCACCCCAATTGTTTCTGTTCTTCCTCTTTCAGCCTTTGAAACTCGTCAATCAAGTAGAGTTTGAAGGTTACACTAATGGCGGTTCCAAACTCAAAAGCAATATCCTTGAAAGCGTATGTGCCGCCATAACGACCTTTCTTCACAATGATGCCAATGGCATTTGTCTTCTCAATCCACTCACTCACGCTCATGACGAAACTTGGCAAACCTGCCTGCATTCTAAAGTGGTCAAATTCGACCACTTTAAAATTGGGATTGTGTATCATCTCCCAAGTACCAAGAAACTCAATGGTGTATCTTGTGCGAATCCAGTTCTTAATGATGTCGGCAGCACGGCTTTCACTTTGTTTGCCATTAGCCATATCTGTAAGTGATATATAGTCCTTGTCATTGTGAGATAAGACCGTTATTTCCGTGTTCTGAACCGTTATCTTTGCCATAGGGTAGTGCTATTATAATTATGTGTGCAAAGGTAGCATAAAACCATGAGATAAAAGAACAAAAGGCGAAAAATCCCTCAAAAGTTTTGTAATCTCGCATATTCTATGTACCTTTGCCCCCGACAACGAGTCATTGAAACAGGCTGGTGGCTCAGAGTCGGGAGTTTTTCGCGGAGCGAAGCGACCAAAGGTCGAGCGCATTGACAAGCAAATCACGGCAGAATGAGGAAATGAGAACCGTTGCCAGTTCGTAACCCAGATTTTTCTCAATCCTCCGAACTGCCTTTATCTACAAAAGGTTTGCGATTTTATCCAAAATTAAAAAATAACCTTCACCTTCACCAATCCCTATTTACAGGGGTTCCCGAGAGGTTTTCGTTTTCCGAACCGTCACCGAACCTTCACCCGCGCGCGGACAAAAATGTTCGGCCGTACGTTCCTCGCGCACACAGGTGTGCGCATGCGTTCACGCACATACGCACATACACGCGCACGCGCACGGGCGCACACACGCGCATGCGAGCGCGCACATGCGCATACGCATGCGTGAGGACTTCGTTGTTTTCACTGACTTAGCCCGAACCAGCCAAAAGTGCTGAGCGTTTTGGCGCAAACGGTGAGCGTTTTTGGAAAAGTGCTGAGCGTTTTTGCCCGGGAACGGCCTTCCGAGGGTGAAGGATGGGTGACGGTTCACTGGGATGCGCCTCCACGCGCGGCGCCCCCGCGAAACCTTATTCTAAAAGGGGTTCCGAGAGGGCGGGTGAAGGTGAAGGTATTTTTTTTATTTCGAGTTTTTGTTTGGCAGTGTCGTGACTATTGCGTAACTTTGCACCCGCTAACAAAGGTGCTACGCATGAAACGACAGGTGCTAAGAGGTTTTGTCGGTGTGCTGCTCTGGCTTGTCAGTCTGACGGCCACGGCACAGTCGGCCATCGTCAAGGAGCGGGTGGAACCCCTGCTGACGACGGCATGGGGACAGGACGCCCCCTACAATGCCCTGTGTCCCGAGAAGGAGAATACTAAGGGCGAGATGCAGCACTGTAAGGTGGGCTGCGTGGCGTGTGCCATGGGGCAGGTGATGAACTACCACCAGTACCCTGAGGTGGGCATCGGCACGGGCACCAATATGTTCAACACGTCGCTCACCGTCAACTATGGCGAGACCTACTACGATTGGCAGCACATGCGCAACAGCTACGTCGGCAGCTACAGTGACGAGGAGGCCACGGCCGTGGCTACGCTGCTCTACCACTGTGGCGTGTCGGTCAACATGATTTACGGCCTGCAGTCGAGTGCCACCTTTACCGCCTTCGCCAACAACATGACGACAGCGCTGACCAAGTGTTTCGGCTACGACAGTGGCGTGCGCAGTGTCAGCCGCAGCAACTACACCAAGGACGAGTGGCTGCAGCTAATCCGTGAGGAATTGTCTGCCGGCCGTCCTATCATCTATTCGGGCAACAGTGCCACGATGGGCGGCCATACGTGGGTCGTCGATGGCTATGACGAAGCGGGTAGGGTACACATGAACTGGGGCTGGCTGGGGCTGTCGAACAACTACTACGACATCGACCTGCCGACGGGGGGCGTGGACTTCAACCAGAAGCAGTCGATGATCATCGGCATCCAGCCCCCGACGGCTACCGCCATCCGCCAGGTTGACGCCGACCGCTCCTCGCAGGTGTGGTATACGCTTGACGGCCGCATCGTCGAGCACCCAAAGGCCGGTGGCCTGTATATCAGAAACGGAAAGAAAGTATTGTTTAAATAAAGTAATAAGATGAAAACGAAGATCTATCTTACCATGCTCATGCTGACGGTCCTCTCGCTGTGGACAGCGACACTGCAGGCCGCCGAGTTGAAGAAAGCTAACCTGGTGTGCTTCGTGCGCTTTGCCGACGAGACCAACGGTGGCGAGGACGGCATGTTTGTTGACCATCCCTTCAGCTATTATGAGCAGCTGTTCAACGACAACACGGTGGGCGCCCAGAGCGTCTATAACTATTTCAAGCACTCCTCGTACGGTCAGCTTGACTGGACGACCTCGTTCTTCCCTGCCGCCAGTGGCGACCAGGTCATGTCGTACCAGGCCCAGCAGCCCCGCGGCTACTATCAGGAGAAGACCTCCATCAATACCATCGGTTGGGAGAATGCCACCACGATGGCTGCCCGCGAGCGTGGACTGATGAAGGAGATTATCTCATACATCGACCAAAACATTGACAAGAGCGTCGTGGTCGATGCCGACGGTGACGGTCTGTTGGACAACCTCACCATCGTGGTGAGCAGCTGTTCCGAGTTGGGCAGCCGCCACATGCTGTGGCCCCACCGCTCCGACCTCGTCTCGGCCACCAATGAGTTTATGATTAACAATGCCAAGGTGGTGGGTTACCTGCTCGTCTTTGACGAGTATCGTTCGCAGTTGACGGCACCCACTACGCTGGGTGTTATCTGCCACGAGACGTCGCACTCCTTGGGAACCTATGACCTCTACCATGTCAACGACAAACTGAACCCTGTGGGTGTCTGGGACCTGATGAGCGACAACCAGGACACGCCACAGCAGATGACCGTCTATACCAAGTACCGCTACTGTAAGTGGGGCTCGCTGGACGATATTCCCACTATCTCCACGCCCGGCACCTACGAGCTGAACCCCGTGGGCGGTACCACGCAGGAGAAGATTGCCTACAAGATACAGCCTGTGGGTAACGACAAGGAGTACTTCATGGTGGAGTACCGCAAGAAGGAGGGCTACGACAGCAGCATCCCCGCCAGCGGACTGCTCATCTACCGTATCAACACCAACTTCTCGGGCGGTAATGTGGGCTACAACGGTACCACACGCCTCGACGAGCAGTATATCTTCCGTCCCGGCGGCAGCACGACGACCGACGGTACGGTGACCAATGCCAACTTCTCGCAGGAGAGCGGCCGCAAAGCCTTCGGCGGACTGGCCGACGAGAAGCCGTTCTATAGCGACGGCACCGTAGCCAACTTCGCCATCGGCAACGTCTCCGCCTGTGGGGAGACCATCACCTTCGACCTGTTGGAGACCACCAAGCAACTCATCCTCTCTGAGAGCGAGCTGACGCTGAAAGGCTCCGCCCAGAGCGGTGCCAGCGTGACCGTAGCCTCCGACGAGGCGTGGACCATCACGGGTGTCCCCACCTGGTTGACCGTGACGCCCGCCAGTGGCAATGCCGGTACGACCACCGTCAACCTGTCGGCCAACGAGGATAACACCACCGGTGCCCTGCGCAGCGTCGAACTCACCGTCAGCAGCACCACCGACCCCTCGCTCTACAAGACGCTCACCGTCCACCAGGAGGCCAAGTCGTCGAACGTCATCCTCTTTGATGACTTCGAGAATACCGACAATCCCAACGGTTGGGTCATTGAGAACAGCGGAGAGTCAGGTACGGGCTGGCAGTACTGCACCGGTACCACCACCGGAAAAGCCAAGCAGATGACCAATAGCGGCACCCATGCCCTGCTGATGAAGGAAGCCTTCATGGGCGGTGCCCACCAGTTGTCGATGCTCACCTCCAAGGAGTTTGCCAACGCCACGGCGTTCTCGTTCTATTCGCACTGCAATGGTGGCAATATGACGCCTACACCTAAGCCCACCTACCTCATCGAGGTCAGCAGCGACGGCGGTACCACATGGACTCAAATCTTTGATGTCTTGACGGACTATCCGCGCAACACCGAAGGTAAGACCGTCAACCTCCTGTCCTATACGAAGATCAGTTTCGACCTCACCCCGTATAAGTCGGAGCACATGAAGATTCGCTTCCACTGTGCCGATGCCGACAACGATGGTCTGAACTACTGGTGGCAGATTGACGATCTGGAGATTCTGGGCGAAGGCACTACGGCCATCCGCGAGGTCCATACCGCCGACAGCCTGCAGCCCGTCATCTACGACCTGCAGGGCCGTCGCATGACCCAGTCCGGCAAGGGCATCTATATCATCAACGGCAAAAAGGTAATCAGATAATCAACACAACAAATCCCCTGGCCAACTGGTCGGGGGATTTGTTTGTAAGTAGGTTTTTTCGCAGATCTCTATACGATGCCCTGAGCTAACATCGCTTTAGCTACTTTCATGAAGCCGGCGACGTTGGCACCCTTGACATAGTTGATGTAGCCGTTGGACTCCTTGCCGTACTTCACGCACTGCTCGTGGATACCCGACATAATCTGGTGCAGACGCTGATCGACCTCCTCGGCAGACCATGACATACGCATGGAGTTCTGCGTCATCTCCAGACCACTGGTGGCAACACCACCGGCGTTGACGGCCTTGCCAGGAGCAAACAACTGTCCGGCAGCAATGAACTTGTTGACAGCATCGGCGGTGCAACCCATGTTGGACACCTCAGCGACGCACAGCGGCTTCTGGGCGAGAATCTTATCGGCATCGTCACCGTTCAACTCGTTCTGAGTAGCACACGGCAGATAGATGTCGGCCTTCTGCTCCCAGGGTTTCTTGCCCTCGAAGAACTGGGCTCCGTCGAACTCCTCGGCATAGGGTGCGCAGACGTCGTTACCCGAGGCACGCAGTTCCAGCATATACTCTATCTTCTCGTCGTCCAGACCTGCGGGGTCGTAGATGTAGCCGTCAGGACCGCTGATGGTGATAACCTTGGCACCCAGTTCGGTGGCCTTCTTGGCAGCACCCCAGGCGACGTTACCGAAGCCCGACAGGGCGATGGTCTTGCCCTTGATGTCGAGGCCGTGGGTCTTCATCATGTGGTTGACGAAATACAGGGCACCATAGCCCGTAGCCTCAGGACGCAGGATGGAGCCGCCCCACTCGAGCCCCTTACCGGTCAGCGTGGCGCCATGGAACTGGCTGGTCAACTTCTTATACATGCCGAAGAGGTAGCCAATCTCGCGACCACCTACGCCGATATCACCAGCGGGAACATCGACATCGGGACCGATTACCTTATACAGTTCACACATGAAGGCCTGACAGAAACGCATGATCTCGGCGTCGCTCTTGCCACGCGGCGAGAAGTCGGAACCGCCCTTACCACCACCCATGGGCAGCGTGGTGAGTGCGTTCTTGAAGGTCTGCTCGAAACCGAGGAACTTCAGGATGCTCAGGTTCACGGAGGCGTGGAAGCGCAGACCGCCCTTGTAGGGACCGATGGCGCTGTTGAACTGCACGCGGTAGCCGATGTTGACCTGCACCTCGCCCTTGTCGTCAACCCAGGGTACACGGAAGGTGATGATGCGCTCGGGTTCTACGATGCGCTCCACAATCTTGGCCTTCTCAAACTCAGGATGCTGGTTGTACACGTCCTTGATGGATTCCAACACTTCGCGTACAGCCTGTAAGAACTCTACTTCGCCCGGATGCTTCTGCTCCAGACCCTGCATGATTTTCTCAACGTTCATAGTACTAAATGGTTTTTTATAGTTATTAGATGTCATTATGTCACTTTGACCACGCAAATGTAGTCATTTTCTGTGTACCAACAAAGAAAAACGGCGAAAATTTTCTTTCGACAGTTACATTTTGTTAAATAATGTCCGTTCGTTAGGCTTTTTCACCGAATAAAGCGCCCCACGGATAGCTGCCAGGTTTCAAGGTAACCAGCGTGCCTTGGTCGGCACGCATCTGGACCACACCGGGGGCTACCTGACATGCTATGAGGAACGTGTCCCACCCCAAGGTCTGGAGCGTAGCCCATGCCGTGGCTCCGCCCTCAATGATGAGGTGGTCAGGACAATGGCGGGACACCAGTTCTTTTGCCTTCTCGGCCATCAGGGTGCGTAGGTGGATGGCCACGTCTTTCCCCGTACGGTGGGTGTAGGGGATGGACAGGATGAGGCTGTGTCCTTCTTCGTAGGCCGTGGTGTCCCACAAGGAGAGGTCGTCAGCTCCGTCATAGAGGACTCGTGGCATGGGCGCCACGGGAATGCCCAGGTCCAAGACCTTGCTCTGCGTGGAGCCGCAGAGGAGGAGGGTGGACGATGGGGTGTGGAGGGAGGAGGGAGGAGTGTGGAGGGAGGAGGGAGGAGGGAGGAGGGTGGAGTGTGGAGTGTGGGACAGGACGGTGGTGAAGAGGTCTGCCGCCCCAGCAAAGAGTGTCTGGCCGTCATCGTACTGTGCAACGACCTGACGGATGTCCTCCATACTTGTTGCGTCGGGCATGATGATGCCGTGTGCTTCGGCGTCAGGGAAACGCTCCTGCAGGACGGAGGTCTTGGCAGGGAACTCGGGGTCGTAGCTGAAGGCCGTCTCATGGATGGGCGTGTCGCCGATATAATAGACGCCATGGCGGATGATGCGCCCCTTCGAGGGGTTGGCGGGCAGGTAGATGGCCCGCTGGTAGCCCGTTGCCTCCATGAGGGCAGCCAGCTCCGCCACGACATGGCCGCGCAGGGCGGAGTCGGTCTTTTTATAAATGAGGAATGAGGAATGAGATTGCAACGCCACACTCTGACTGGTCAGAGAAATGAGGAATGAGGAGGCGATGCGGCGAGTCTCTGCCGCGGCCTCGGCTTCAGACATAGAGCGGGTGTCGGTGGCGATGACGAGGGAGGCTTCGGCTGCGACAGAGTCGCAGCATACGGAACCGTCGCAGGCAGGATGGTCGCAGGCAGGACGGCTGCAGAGCAGGCGCACCTGGTGGCCCTGCGAGAAGGCGATGCCAGCTATCTCCGCGGCTCCCGTGATATCATCGGCAATGACAACCAGCCGTCCTATCATTCCTTCATTTTTCATTTCTCACTCCTCACTTCTCACTTCTCACTCCTCACTCCTCATTCCTCACTCCTCATTCCTCATTCCTCATTTCGGCTTCGCCGATAGATCGCCATGCGGGTGGCATAGTCGATGGAGAGCGTCATGGCCGAGTCGTTGGCAATGCCCTTGCCGGCGACGTCGAAGGCGGTGCCGTGATCCACGCTGACGCGGATGATGGGCAGACCGAGGGTGATGTTCACACCGCTGGCACTCTCCATCTTGCCCGTCTCCTTGTTCCAGTTGAAGGCACAGACCTTCAAGGGAATATGCCCCTGGTCGTGATACATGGCGACGACCCCGTCAAACTGGCCGCACTTGGCCTTGGCGAAGATGCTGTCGGGGGGTACTGGACCATCGACGTCATAGCCACGCTGGCGCAGTTCCTCGATGGCGGGGATAATCTCCTGTGCCTCCTCATAGCCGAACATGCCGTTCTCGCTGCTGTGGGGGTTGAGGCCTGCAACGCCAATATGCGGTTTCTCGATGCCAAACTGTCGGCAGGCATCGTCGATGAGTTCCACACACTCCATGACGCGGGCCTTCTTCACCAGGTCGCAAGCTTTGCGCAAAGGCACGTGTGTCGAGACATGGATGACGCGGATGTTCTCGTCGGCCAGCATCATGGCATACTTCTTCGTGCCCGTGAACGTGGCGTAGATCTCCGTATGACCGTCGTAGTGGTGACCGGCGAGGTTCAGTGCCTCCTTGTTCAGCGGAGCCGTTACGGTGCCATCGACCTCATCGGCCATGGCCAGTTCGATGGCTTTCTTGATATACTGGAAGGCGGCATTGCCACATTGGGGCTGGACCTTGCCGAACTCAAAAGTCGAGAGGTCCACGCACTGCAGGTCCATGACGTCGATGGTGCCAAACTCAAACTTCGCCTCCTGGACGCTCTGGATGGCGTTCACCTGCAGGTTAAGGCCCAGCAGCTGAACTGCCTGGCGCATGATGGCGGCATCACCCGTCACGAGGGGGCGGCACTTCTGGTAGGTCTCTTGTCTGTTCAGGGCGCGTACGGTGATTTCCGGGCCGATGCCGGCGGGGTCGCCCATGGTGATGGCTAATATCGGTTTCATATTTTTTCTTTTTTTAGCTGCGATGAAATCGCAGCATACGGGACATATTTGTTAATAAAGGGAGTTGTAGATGTTGCGAGCGTCTTGTTCGGTGACCTCTCTGGGGTTGTTCTTCAGCAGGCGCTGTACCTGCATGGCAGCCTTGGCCATACCATCGACAGCACTCTGGGGAATACCCAGTGCCGTCAGTTTGCCGGGGATGCCTACGGCTGCGGCCAACCGGTAGATGAAATCGACACCACGCTGGGCAGTCTCCTCGTCATTCTTGCCAGGCTCACAACCGAGGGCGATGGCTACTTCGGCATGGCGCTTGATGTTGGCGGGCATGTTAAACTTCATCACGCTGGGTAGCAGGATGGCGTTCGACAGACCGTGGGGAATGTGGAACTCACCGCCCAACGGATAGCTCAACGCATGGACGGCAGCGGTATTGACGGGTCCCAGGCAGAGACCGCCATACAGTGACCCGAAGGCCAGTGCCTCGCGGGCTTCCACGTCCTTGCCGTCCTTCACGGCACGCTCCAGATTGGCAGCGATGAGGCGGATGCCCTGTAGGGCGTAGATATCCACCGAGGGGTGCGCAAACTTATTGGTATAGGCCTCGATGCAGTGGGTCAGTGCGTCCATACCGGTATCGGCCGTCACCTTGGCAGGGACGGTCCATGTGAGTTGGGGATCCACGTAGGCAGCATCGGCGATGAGGTAGGGCGATACGATGCCTTTCTTCAGGTGGTCGCGCTCGTCGAGCAGGATGGCGTTAGGCGATACCTCGCTGCCCGTTCCTGCCGTGGTGGGCAGACAGGCAAACCAGAGGCCACGTTGTTTGATGAATCCAGGCTGGAACATGTCACTCCCCTCGCCAGTCGGAGAGGGGGTGGGGGTGAGGTTTGCCACCAGTTTCGTTACGTCGAGCACACTTCCGCCACCGATACCTACCACGCTGTCGGCCTTGAACTGTCGGGCGACCTCCAGGATCTTCTTGAAGTCGTTGACCGTTGGCTCTGCCACGATGTCCTGATAAATCTCGATGCTGACACCTGCGGACCGGAGGGTAGCTAACGGCTCCTGGATGAGGGGAAGGATAGGTGGGGCTGTCAACACAAACAGGCGTTGCAGCCCCATCTTCTGATAGTCTTCTACTAAGGTTTGGATGCAGCCCGTACCAAACACGATTTTCTGTGGCTGCAATAATGTAATCGCTTTCATACGTCCTTATGTTCTGTTTTACATAAAGACGAATGCCCGCGCATTTTGTCATGTCTTCAACGACACTTCTTCCCAATTAATAGGCCTGTTCATGCACACCCTTGACGGCACGGCCTGATGGGTCGTTCATGCCCTTGAAGGCGGCATCCCATTCAAGAGCGATGGCGGTAGAGCAAGCCACGCTGGCCTCGCTGGGTACACTCTTGGCGGCGCTGTCGCTGGGGAAGTGTTCAGCAAAGATGCTGCGATAATAGTATTCTTCCTTGTTCTTCGGCGGGTTGATGGGGAAGCGCTCAGCGGCATGCGCCATCTGTTTGTCGGAAACCGCTGCCGTCGTTACGGCCTTCAGGGTGTCAATCCAACTGTAGCCTACGCCGTCGCTGAACTGCTCCTTCTGACGCCAAGCGACTTCTTCGGGCAGCATGTCGGCAAAGGCCTCGCGAACAATCTTCTTCTCCATCGTCTTGCCTGGACACATTTTTGCCTCGGGGTTGGTGCGCATGGCCACATCGAGGAACTCCTTGTCGAGGAACGGCACGCGACCCTCAACACCCCAAGCCGACAGACTCTTGTTGGCACGCAGACAGTCGTACATATACAGTTTCGAGAGTTTGCGGACGGTCTCGTCGTGGAAGTCCTTGGCTGTCGGTGCCTTGTGGAAATAGAGATAGCCACCGAATATCTCGTCGGCACCCTCGCCGCTGAGCACCATCTTGATACCCATCGACTTGATGACACGCGCCAGCAGATACATTGGTGTGGAGGCTCGTACGGTGGTGACGTCGTAGGTCTCGATGAAGTAGATGACGTCGCGGATGGCGTCCAGACCCTCCTGGATGGTATAGTTGATTTCGTGGTGCACGGTACCGATATGGTCGGCCACCAGTTTCGCCTTCGCCAGGTCGGGCGCACCCTTCAGTCCCACAGCAAACGAGTGCAGGCGGGGCCAGTAAGCCTTCGTCTTCGAGTCGTCCTCGATACGCATCTCAGAGTATTTCTCGGCAATGGCAGAGATGACGCTGGAATCCAAGCCGCCTGATAGCAGTACGCCATAGGGTACGTCCGACATCAGCTGACGCTTCACGGCAGCGGTAAGCGCATCATGGATGTCCTGCACAGAAGCCTTGTTGTCCTTTACGGCCTCGTAGTCAAACCAGTCGCGCTGATAATAGCGCTTCATGCCTGGCTCCTTGCTCCAATAGTAATAGCCGGGCAGGAACGGCTCATAGCGTTCGCACTGTCCCTCGAGGGCCTTGAGCTCTGAGGCCACATACACCGTGCCGTCGCTGTCGTACCCTATATATAAAGGTATCACGCCAATCGGGTCGCGGGCAATGAGGAACACGTCCTTCTCCTCGTCGTAGAGCACAAAGGCAAAGATACCGCTCAGGTCTTCCAGGAAATCGATTCCCTTTTCACGATACAGCGCCAGTATCACCTCACAGTCCGAGCCCGTCTGGAACTCGTACTGTCCAGCATAGCGACGACGAATCTCCTGATGGTTGTATATCTCACCGTTCACCGCCAGCACCTGTTTCCTGTCGGGCGAGAACAGCGGCTGTCCCCCACTCTCAGGGTCCACGATGCTCAGTCGCTCGTGGGCGAGAATGGCCGAGCCACCACAATAGATGCCACTCCAGTCGGGACCGCGGTGGCGAATCTTCTGACTCATCTTCAGGGCTTTGTCACGTAGAGCATGCCTCTGCTCCTGGACATTCAATATTGCAACGATTCCACACATGATTCTATTTGACTATTTGACAATTTACTATTTGTTCTTCTTGCGGATATGCTCCTCAGTGTTTGATGGACATCATCAGAGGTACGATAGATAGAGGTAGTTGGTCTGGGCGGGATACTCGGCAGCGAGGGTGTCAATCTGGTGGACGGTGGGTGCGATGCCGAACTCATGGCGCCACGAACGAACCAGCAAACCGGCTTTCTCCATGGACATGTCGGCCTCCAGACCCAGTGCGCGACCTATCTGGAAGTCGGAGAAACCATAGACTTTGGCCTCGTGCAACAGACCAACAAACTCCGGGGCTTCGAGGTATTCCAACAACTCTGAGGGCTCCATCCATGCCACCATGTCGGCCACCTGCGAGAACTCCTTCAGTCGGCTGTCGATATCAACGATATGGCGGAGTTTCTCCAAGAACCAGCGGTCAATCATCGTCAACTGATGAATCTGTTCGACGCTGTAGCCGACCTTCAGCGCCTTCGACACGACGAAGATGCGCATGTCGGTAGGTTCATGCAACGAGGTGGCGATGTCGGCGATTTTGATTTCGTGGTTCTCCACAAAGCCGTGCATGCCCTGGCCTATCATGCGGAGACCCTTCTGCAGGGCTTCCTCGAAGGTGCGACCGACGGCCATTACCTCACCCACCGACTTCATCGATGAACCCAGCTGGCGCTTCACACCGTGGAACTTGGTGAGGTCCCAGCGCGGGATCTTAACGACCACATAGTCGAGGGCAGGTTCGAAGAAGGCGCTGGTGGTCTTCGTCACCGAGTTCTTCAGGTCGAAGAGGCCGTAGCCGAGACCCAGTTTGGCAGCAACGAAAGCGAGCGGATAGCCTGTGGCTTTGCTGGCCAGTGCCGACGAACGCGACAGACGGGCGTTAACCTCGATGACGCGATAGTCCTCGCTGTTGGGGTCGAGGGCGTACTGCACGTTGCACTCGCCGACGATGCCGATATGGCGGATAATCTTGATGGCGAGGGCGCGCAGCTTGTGGTATTCTGAGTTGGTCAGCGTCTGCGAGGGAGCAACGACAATCGACTCACCCGTATGGATGCCAAGGGGGTCGAAGTTCTCCATGTTACAAACGGTGATGCAGTTGTCATATTGGTCACGCACGACCTCGTACTCTATCTCCTTCCAACCCTTGAGCGATTTCTCCACCAGTACCTGCGGCGAGAACGAGAAGGCTTCCTCGGCCTGTGCCAGGAGTTGTTCCTCGTTGTCGCAGAAACCAGAGCCCAAGCCGCCGAGGGCGTAGGCGGCTCTTAATATCACGGGGAAACCCAGTTCGTGGGCGGCCTTCTGTACCTCTTCAACAGTAGAGCAGGCCTCACTCTTGATAGTCTTCACATCTATCTCGTCGAGCTTCTTCACGAAGAGGTCGCGGTCCTCGGTGTCGATAATGGCCTGCACGGGAGTACCCAGCACCTTGACACCATATTTTTTCAGAATACCCTTTTCGTAGAGTTCCACACCGCAGTTCAGGGCCGTCTGACCACCGAACGACAGCAGGATGCCGTCAGGACGCTCTTTCTCAATGACGCGCTCCACAAACTCGGGCGTCACAGGTTGGAAATACACGTTATCGGCAACGGCTTGTGAAGCCGTACTGACCTCTTTATCTTTTTGCGAGGTCTGCACCGTGGCGATGTTCGGGTTAATCAGCACTGAGTGAATACCCTCCTCCTTCAGCGCCTTCAACGCCTGTGCACCGCTATAGTCGAATTCACCGGCCTGACCAATCTTCAGGGCACCGGAGCCCAACAGCAATACTTTCTTTAAGCCCCCTAAGTTAGGGGGTTGGGGGTCTGAAGAAGCCTTGTTTAGACCCCTGTTGTCCCCTAACTTAGGGGACGTAAGCATCTTTACGAATTCATCAAACAAAAATTCTGTATCGACGGGGCCGCTGCATGCCTCGGGGTGGAACTGGGCCGACATCCAGGGGTTCGTCTTGTGGCGGATGCCCTCGTTAGAACCGTCGTTCATGTTGACGAAGAGCGGTTCCCAGTCGGCAGGCAGCGTTTTGTCGTCAACGGCATAACCATGGTTCTGCGACGTGATGAAGCAGCGCGTCGTGCCTACCTGCTGCACGGGCTGGTTGTGTGAACGGTGGCCGTACTTCAGCTTGTAAGTATTAGCTCCAGCGGCACGTGCCAGCAGTTGGTTGCCGAGGCAGATACCCATGCAAGGCTTTACCTCCGGGTTATTGAGGAATGTGCGGATGTGCGCCACCGTCTTCTCGCAACGCTCCGGGTCGCCAGGACCGTTGGCGAGGAAGAGTCCGTCGAAGTCGAGCTGGTTGAAGTCGTAGTCCCAAGGTACGCGGATGACCTCGATGCCGCGACGGATGAGGCAGCGGATGATGTTCGCCTTGACGCCGCAATCGACGAGAACAACGCGTTTTGCTATTGGCTGTTCTCTCTTTGAGAGTGTGGCGTTGCGAGGGCTATTGGCTGTTGGCTCGTAGGTGATAACCTCCTTGCAGCTGACCTGCTCTACCCAGTTCACGGAGCCGTAGTCTTCTTTTTCGTTGGTCGCTGTGGTACAGCGACATACCGAACCTTCAACTTCAATCCTTCCCATCATCACGCCGTGCTCACGCAGCACCTTCGTGAGGCGGCGCGTATCGATGCCCGTGATGCCGGGCACCTTCTCGCGCTTCAGCCACGATGCCAACGACTCCTTGGCGTTCCAGTGGCTGTACTGCTCACTATAGTCGGCCACCACGAGTGCCTTGGCGTGGATGCGGTCGCTCTCCATAAATAGCGGAAGGCCGTTGTCGCCCAAGCCCGTGTCGGGTACGCCGTAGTTGCCTATCAAGGGGAAGGTGGATACCAATATCTGTCCTGCATAGCTGGGGTCTGTCAGACTCTCGGGGTAGCCCGTCATGGCTGTGTTGAATACCACCTCGCCCGTCGTGGGAGCGTCATAACCAAACGACCAGCCACAAAACTCTGTGCCGTCTTCGAGTATCAGTCTTGCTTCTCTCATCACTCTTTTTACCTTTTCTTTCTTCTCTGGGTTATTTTGCGCCATTTTGGGCGCAAAGATACAATAAAAAAGAAAGGGAGCCACTGACTTCCTTCCTTTTTTGATTGTTAAAAATGGGTTACGTTGACAATTTGTAAAGTAAAAGACCTAATATGCTTTCATTTTGTTTACGTCTTGCAAGAAAACCATATCATTCTGTTACAGATTGTCAGCGTCCGCTGTTTGTTATCAGAAGCGGAAGTCCAGTTCCGCATCAAAGAAGTTGTAGTTATGCTTGTCGGGATTGGCAATGGTGCGGTCGTTCACGCGGGCATACTCCACGTTGAGCTGCAACTTGGGCGTGAAGTAGTAGTTTACACCTACCTCATACATGGTCTTGGCGTGGTTCCACTCCTTGTTGTCGCGATAGGTCTGGTAGCGCGCCTTGGCGTGCAACTTACTCTTGATGACGGGTACGATGCCGAAGACATACCAACCGTCGGCCTTGTCGCCCAGCGATTCTTTGCTTCCCCATCCCTGGCTGTGCAGATACTCAGCACGGAAGGTGTATTCATTCAGGTCGTACTCGGCAGAGAGGGCATAACGGTTCTTGCGGGCACTGGGAACGGTGGTCGTCGTTCCGTCCAGCATCGTCATGGTCATCTCGCCACGGGTACCCGTCCATCCGAAGCCACCAATACGGAGACCCTTGATGGGCATCACCCACAGGCCGCCGATGATATCCTTCTTGTTGTCCTTGTCCTTGGTGTTCACACCTTCACCGTTGTAGATGCCCACCTGATAGTGGAACAGTCTGCGTCCCTCGCTATTGGGGAAGAGGTCACCCTGTACCTGGATACCGATGTCACGGCCTCCAGAGGCCTTCTCGCCCGTACGGTCGCCAAAGCCTGACAGGGCATTGATGACGTTGGCATAGGCATACCATCCCTGGGTGATGGGGTGCGTGGGGTTCTCAAAGGTGAAGGCACGCTTGAACTGTCCGGCACGGACCTTGAACTCGGGGAATTTGCGCCACTCGGCATAGAGGTCAACCAGTTGGACGGTGGGCTCTGCCGGACCTTTGGCATTCGTACCCTGAATCTGGGCGCGCCAGTCGATGTCGCCAATCTTGCCGTCCAGGATGAAACGGGCCAGACGGAGATTGAAGTCGTTGTGCTCGGCGCCGTCCTTGTCGTCAGCCTGATACTGCAGCATGGCATAGCCGCTGAACTTGAAGTTGTCATACCACATCTTGGGTTTCTCTTGTGCTTGCACACCCATGGTGAAAGCTGCCAAGGCAATTGATATAAAAGTCTTTTTCATAATGGTGATTGTATTAGATGATACATATTTATTATTTCTTGGGTGTCGTACACTGGTTGACCAGATAGACGATGCTCATATAGGGAATACCCGTGTTCGACTCGAGACCGATCTCACACGTACGGCTGTTGGAGTAGCCCACCTCGATGTGGTTCTGCTCTATCTGCGGACGGAGCTTGCGCAGTCCGTACTTGTTGAGTTCCGGGAAGGTGAAGCCGCGGTCGCCTGCGAAGCCGCAACAGCCCACACCCTCGGGCAGGAAGACATTCGTCGAGCACATCTTCGCCAGGTTGATGAGGTCGTCGGCCACACCCATCTGACGCGTGGAACAGGTGATGTGCAGGGCGATGTGCTGGTCGATGGGATGGAAGTCGAGACGATCGACGAGATACTTCATGATAAACTCGGCGGGCTCGTAGAGTTTCATCTTGTGCATCACCTTCTTCATGCGGTGCAGACACGGACTCTGGGCACAGAGTACGGGGTACTTCCCTTCTTCCGAGGCCTTCCACAGGGCGGCCTCCAGTTCGGCGCTCTTGCGGTCGGCAATGTCGAGCATACCCTTCGACTCCCAGATCTGTCCACAGCACATGCGGTCCATGCCCTCAGGGAAGATGACTTCGTAGCCGGCCTTGGCCATCAGTTGGATGACCTCGTCCACCAGGGCGTGAATCTTACCGCCATGCTTCGACTGTCCCATGGTCTGGTTGATACAGCTGGGGAAATAGACGACCTTCAAGGGTGAGTGCTCCTCCTCTTTGTGCGGGATACTCTTCTCGATGATAAACTGCGTCAGATCGCTGGGTTTGGGCTGACGCTTCTTCTTCGGCATGGCGGTGGTCCACAGGGGCAAGCCCATTTTGTTCATGCCGCGGGCAATGTGGGTCATCATCGTGGGACCGAGGGTGATATGGGCGGTATGGGCCACGTCGAGCACCACGCGGAGTCCCGACTTGATGCCTGCCATGTGGTTGGCGGCAAACTCGCCGAGCTTGTAGCCGGCAGGGCTCTCGTTCATATCCATCTGGCGGATGATGTGCGTCAACTCGCCGGTGTTGATCTTCATCGGACACGACGTGGAGCAGAGTCCGTCGGTAGCACACGTCTGGTCACCATAGTATTTATACTGTTTCTTCAGCGTGGCCAGACGCTCGGGGTTCTCGCCAGTCTGGGTAAGGTAGCGTATCTCACGCTGTACGGCGATACGCATCCTCGACGACAGCGTGAGGCCGCACGACATACAGTTGACCTCGCAGAAGCCGCACTCGATACACTTGTTGGCGCGCTTCACCTGTTCGATGGTCTCCTTGGCCGTCGATAGCGACGGGTCCATGAGGTAGTGTCCACCGTCGGGAACGCTGTCGAAGTCGAAATCGAGTACCGGCAGGGGCTTGAGGCACTTGATGAAGCAGTCGGGGTCGTCGTTGAAGATGACGCCTTGGTTCAGCACACCGTCGGGGTCGAAGATGTGTTTCAGTTCCTTCATGACCTCATAGGCCTTGTCACCCCACTCGTACTTCACGAACGGCGCCATATTGCGGCCCGTGCCGTGCTCGGCCTTCAGCGAACCGTCGTAGCCCTCGACCACGAGTTTCGCCACGTCGCGCATCATCTTGGCATAGCGGGCCACCTCATGCTCGTCGGCAAAGCTCTGGTTGAGGATGAAGTGGTAGTTGCCCTCAAAGGCGTGACCGTAGATGCAAGCGTCGTCGTATCCGTGGTCGGCAATGAGTTTCTGCAACTTCACGGTAGCCTCGGGGAGCGATTCGATGGGGAAGGCCACGTCTTCGATGAGACATGAGGTGCCCACGGGACGGGTGCCGCCCACGCTGGGGAAGATACCGCTGCGGATGGCCCAGTACTGGCCATAGACCTTCGGGTCCTCGGTGAACTCGGCGGGAATATACAGCTTGAACTGCTTCAAGCATTCCTGAATCTTGCCGATCTTCTCGAGTAGCTGCTCGTGGGTGATGCCCTTGGTCTCTGTGAGGATGGCCGTGAGGTGGTGGTAGTCGCCGGGCTTTACGCCCTCGATCTTGCCGGCATCAACGTCTTTCTTGTATTGCAGATAGACGGGGTCATCGACCGAACTGAGCGACTTGTAGTCGAGCATCTCGGCACTCTTCACCACCAGGTTCTCGGCGCTGTATGCCAGGTCTTCCTCGCCGGCCTTCATCTTCTTCATGGCCACCACGGCCTCGCAGCTCTCCTTCATGGTCATGAAGTAAACCATGGCTGAGGCCTTGTAGGGATAGTCCTTCAGCGTCTTCATGGTCACCTCGGAGAGGAAGGCCAGCGTGCCCTCGCTGCCTACCATCGAGTGGGCGATGATGTCGAACGGGTCGTCGTAGGCCACCAGGGGACGCAGGTTCAGACCCGTCACGTTCTTGATGCTGTATTTCTTCTGGATGCGCTCCGCCAGTGCCTGGTCGGCACGCACCTGGTCGCGGAGGGCCTCAATCTTGGCCAGGAACTCGGGGTGCGACTGCCTGAACTGCTCGCGACTCTGGGCGTCGCCGGTATCCAAGACGGTACCGTCGGTGAGGATGATGCGGGCGGAGAGCAGCATACGGTCGCTATTGGCATGGACGCCACAGTTCATGCCCGAGGCGTTGTTGGCCACGATACCGCCCACCATGGCCGAACCGACAGAGGCGGGGTCGGGTGGGAATACGCGGCCGTAGGGCTTGAGGATCTCGTTGACCTTGCCACCCACGATGCCGGGCTGCAACTGGATGGTCTCCTCGCCTTCGCCCAGTCGGTACTGCTCCCAGTGCTTGCCGGCCACGATGAGCACGCTGTCGGTACAGCTCTGTCCGCTGAGCGAGGTACCTGCGGCACGGAAGGTGAAGGGCAGCTGGTGCTTCTTGCACAGGGTGACGATCTTGGAGATTTCTGCCTCGCCGTCGCTGCGGATGACGACCTTTGGAATCTGACGATAGAAACTGGCATCGGTACCCCAACCCAGGGTGCGCAACTCGTCGGTATAGATACGGTCAGACGGCAACAGCTGTCTGAGCTCGTCAATGAATTCGCTTATCATCTTATTTCGTTTTTCATCTTTCATTTTTCATCTTTCATCTTTTATATCACGTGTAGTCCCAGGAAGACCATGAGACCGTTCATCAGGATCCAGAAGATGGCGAAGGGCATCGTCTTGCGCATGATGTCACCATCCTGACCCTCCATGTCGCAGGCGGCGGTGGCAATGGCTATCGACTGCGGGGACAGCAGCTTGCCACCCTCGCTGCCGGCACAGTTGGCTGCGGCGAGCCAGTTGGTCTCGCTACCACTGACGCCGAAGAACGTGCCCTGGTTCACCAGACCGAGGTCGCTGGCTGCTGTGGCCTGCAACTTGCCGAAGAGGATGTTGGCATTCGTCGCCGAACCCGTGACGAAGGTGCCGATAGAACCGATGAGCGGTGCGAAGAACGGGAAGGCGGCACCCGTCAGGAGCACGAGGCCCTTGGCGATGTCGTTGGTCATGCCCGTATTGTTCATCAGCATGGCCATTGCCACCAGACAGCAGATGGTCACCACCGTCTTCTGCAGGTTCAGCGCGGTCTTGGCCAAAAGGGTCATCAGTTTGCCGAAGCCCAAGCCCTGTATCAGACCACCGATGACGGCACCTAGGAAGATCATCAGACCGGCATTCGACAGCCAGCCGAACTTAAACGTGTTGCCGATGACGGGCAGGTCGAACTTCGTGACCAGCGTGTTGCTCAGCAGTTCGTTGACGGACGGCACAATCTTGCTGGAGATGAGGATGAAGAAGATGATGAGGCCATAGACGCTCCATGCCTTCAGGGTCTTGACGAGGCCAAACTGCTGGTGCTCCACCTGTACCATGTCGGCGCTGTCCTCTTTTCTGATAAACAACTTGTTGTAGATGAGCATGGCGATGATGGCGGCGACACTACCCAGGATGGCGGGGGTCTCCGGACCGATGAAGTGGGCACAGCAGAACTGTACGGTAATGGAGCACGAGCCCACAAACAGGGCGATGCTGAGGTTCTTGAGAATCTTCTTGCGGTCGGTCATCATTAGAATAAGGAATGGCGTGATGAAGAACATCAGCGACAGTTGCAGGATGATGAACGTGGCGACCTCGCAGAGTTCCTCGGGTGTAGCCACACCTGAGGCGGCCACCTGGTTGGCCAGCGTCGTGGCAGGTAGTCCCACGGCCCCGAAACCTACAGCTACCGTGTTGGCTACCAGACAGATGACCGCCGAGAACATAGGCTTGAAGCCCAGACCTATCAAGATGGCTGCGGGAATGGCCACTGCCGTGCCAAAGCCCGCCATGCCTTCCAGCACACCGCCTAAGCCCCACGTCAGCAGCAGCACCAGCAACCCCTTGTCGGAGGTCATCTGGATAAACTGCGTCTTGATGGTTTCTATCTCCTTTGTCTCACAAAGGATGTTATAGCTGAAAATGGCGCAGATGATAATCAGGATAATGGGGAAGCAGGCCTTCAGGAAACCCTCGACCACCGACCAGAGGGTGATGCCGTAGATGCTGGCATCGGCATACTTCTCCGGGATGATGCCCATGGCCGGAACGGCAAAGAGTGCGAGGATGATGGTTACAGCAAGAGTAACGATGGCACTCCGATAGCCAGAAACTTTAAATCCCATCATGAGTACAATCAGTAAGAGGATGGGAATCACGGAAATGAGTGCAGTCATAGGCTTAGATAGTTTGTTGTTATGCGAATAGTGTTAGATGTTTCAGGTATCTTGGGGACAAAGATAAGAAAATTTTCCCAAAATTGGATACCATAAGGTGTTAATAATGTTAAAAGTGGTAAAACACTACACAACCATGCCCGTTGGCCGTTGGTGGGGTAAAATAAATCGTGGTGTGTGGCGTTAATAGAGTATAGACCTATGAAGACGAAACATATACAGTATCAGACACACGGCACTTGCTCACAGTTGATTGACGTGACGGCCGATGAGAACGACGTTATCCGCCAGGTGTCCTTCCTGGGTGGATGTAATGGTAACCTGCAGGGTATCAGCCAATTGGTGAGTGGGCAACGGATAGACGACGTGATTCCCCGCCTCAACGGAATACGCTGTGGCCTCAAGGGAACGTCGTGTCCCGACCAGTTGTGCCGCGCCCTCGAACTGCTCAAGCAGGCCCCTGCCAAGGAGGAGTAGGGACTAAATACGCTGGCGGACCTATAGCTGGAACTTCAGGACCTGTTCCACGTAGTTGATGAAGGCGGTGTTGCAGAGGCGCATGCCGCCAGGAGTGGGGTAGTGGCCCGTGAAGTACCAGTCGCCAGGGTGGTTGGGACAGGCGTGGTGCAGTCCCTCGATGCTCTGAAAGACCAGTTCGATGGGCGTCTCCATGCGTTCCGGACGGAGCATCTCCACGATTTTGGCGTTGATCTCCTCGACGCTGAAGGGGGCGTAGATGGCACGGACGTGGTTGTTAGCCTCCCCAAACTCTTCCCCAGGAAGGGATGTCTGGGCTTTGCACTTCCGGTAGGTGTCGGCAATGACCTGTTCCATGCCCCGTTCCTTGATGAGTGCGATGGCTGCGCGGAAGGCGCAGAGCTCTTCCAGGCGCGACATGTCGATGCCGTAGTAGTCGGGATAGCGAATCTGTGGCGAACTGGAGACCATGACAATCTTCTTGGGGTGCAGGCGGTCCAGAATCTTGAAGATGCTCTCTTTGAGCGTGGTGCCGCGCACGATGCTGTCGTCGATGATGACCAGGTTATCGACGTGGGGCGTCAGCGATCCGTAGCTGATGTCATAGACGTGGGCTGCCAGGTCGTTGCGCTCGCTATTGGCTGAGATGAAGGTGCGCAGTTTGATGTCCTTCCACACCACCTTCTCGGTCCTGACGTCGCCATGCAACTTACGGATTCCATCGGTCATGCCGTAATAGGCCACCTCAGCGGTATTGGGAATATAGGAGAAGACGGTGTGGTCCACGTCGCCGTCGATGGCCTTGAGGATGGCGGGAGTGAGTTGTTCGCCCAGGCGCTTGCGCTCCTGATAGATGTCGCAGTCGGAGCCGCGACTGAAGTAGATGCGCTCGAAGGAGCAGGCGCTGAGCTGCTGGGCAGGCATGATCTGAGCCAGTTGGCTCTCGCCGTTCTTGTGGACGATGAGCGCCTGACCGGGCTGTAGCTCATAGACCTGCTCACGGTCTAAGTCGAAGCAGGTCTGCAGCACGGGGCGTTCGCTGGCCAGGGCAATGAGTTCCTCGTCGCGATAGAAGTAGGCCGGACGGATGCCCCAGGGGTCCCGCACGGCAAACATCTCGCCGGAGCCCGTCAGTCCGCACATCACGTAACCCCCGTCGTAGTGTATCATGGTGGTCTTCAGGACGTTGGCCATCTCCACGTGGTTGTCTATGTAGTCGGTGATGGCCGTGCCCTCAAGACCTTGCTCCTTGGCCTCCGTAAAGAGGCGCTCCACCTCGCGGTCCAGACGGTGACCCATCAGTTCCAGCGTGATGTACGAGTCGCCAAAGATGCGGGGCGACTGGCCCTGGGCGGTGAGAAAGCGGAAGACCTCGTCGATGTTGGTCATGTTGAAGTTGCCGCACAGACAGAGGTTCTTGGCGCGCCAGTTGTTACGGCGCAGGAAGGGGTGGACAAAGGTCAGACCGCTCTTGCCCGTCGTCGAGTAGCGTAGGTGGCCCATATACAACTCGCCGGCCATCTCCTGGGTGACGCGCGAGAAAATCTCGGTGATGGCGTCCTTGCCCTCGGCCTTCTCGCGGAACATATATTCCGTGCCAGTCTCCTTATTCATGCATACCGTGGCCAGTCCGGCACCCTCCTGTCCGCGGTTGTGCTGCTTCTCCATCATCAGGTAGAGTTTGTTGAAACCATAGGTCCACGTGCCGTATTTCTTCTCGTAGTAGTCGAGTGGCTTCAACAGGCGAATCATCGCCACACCACACTCATGCTTTAGCTGTTCCATACATATAATCTTTTTGACAACGAATTAAAACGAATTTCACGAATTGTTGAATGAGTGAAATACAAGGGCTTGAATACATATTCATTCGTATCATTCGTGTCATTCGTCTTAATTCGTTGTTGTTATACATTCCTTGATGAACGACATGAACAGGGGGTGTGGATGAAGCACCGTGGAGGAGTATTCGGGGTGGAACTGGGTGCCGATGTACCAGCGCTTCTCAGGAATCTCCACAATCTCGACGAGGTCGGCTGCGGGGTTGATGCCCACACACTTCATGCCGTTCTGCTCGTACTCCTCCCTATAGGCGTTGTTGAACTCATAACGATGGCGATGGCGCTCGCGGATGGTCGTGGTAGCCACTGTTCCCGTCGCGTCAACGGCGGGTTTCCCGTGTGTGCCCCGATAGACCTCCGCTGCCCGGCTGCCCTCTCGCAGCTCGCACTCGTAGGCTCCCAGTCGCATGGTACCGCCCATCTGCGTAATGTTCTTTTGCTCCTCCATGAGGTCGATGACGTTGTGGAAGACCCCTCCTTCGGAGGGGAAGGTCCTCATTTCTGCACTATTGGCATCCTTGTAGCCCAGCACGTTGCGGGCAAACTCGATGACCATCATCTGCATACCCAGACAGATACCGAAGGTGGGGATGTCGTGGGTGCGGGTGTATTCTGCCGCGATGACCTTGCCCTCGACGCCACGCGACCCGAAGCCCGGACAGATGACTACGCCCTGCAGACCCTCCAGTTGTGTGGCGACGTTTTCCGTCGTCAGATTCTCGCTGTTCACAAAGTGCAACTTGGCTTTCACGTCGTTGTAGATACCTGCCAGGTTGAGGCTCTCGCGAATGCTCTTGTAGGCATCCTGCAGGTCGTACTTACCCACCAGTCCGATGTGTACCTCGCGGGTGGCGTTGCGCTGCTTGCCGAGGAAGTCGTGCCACGACTGCATGGCGGGTGTCTCGCCGACGGGGATTCCTATTTTACGCATGATGGCAGCGTCCAGTCCCTGGCGCTGCATATTCACGGGTACCTCATAGATGCTGGGCATGTCCTCGCTCTGTACCACGCACTCCAGATCGACGTTACAGAACGAGGCGACCTTCATCCTCATGGCATCGTCCAGATGACGCTCTGTGCGCAGCACCAGGATGTCGGGTTGGATACCCATCGACTGCAACTCCTTGACGCTGTGCTGGGTGGGTTTGGTCTTCAGTTCGTCGGCAGCCTTCAGGTAGGGCACGTAGGTCAGGTGGACGCAGACGGCGTCGCGACCTAATTGCCAGCGCAACTGTCGGATGGCCTCCATGAACGGCGCACTCTCGATGTCGCCAATGGTGCCACCCACCTCGGTAATGACGAAGTCGAAGACCTCTCCTAACCTCCCCGAAGGGGAGGAACCATTCTCCCCTCCTTCGGAGGGGCTGGGGGAGGTTCTCAGCATCCTGCGCTTGATCTCGTCGGTGATGTGGGGCACCACCTGGATGGTCTTGCCCAGATAGTCGCCGTGGCGTTCACGATCGATGACCGTTTTGTAGATGCGTCCCGTGGTGATGGAATTGCTGCGGGTGGTGCGAATGCCTGTAAAACGCTCGTAGTGACCCAGGTCCAGGTCGGTCTCGAAACCGTCTTCCGTCACGTAGCATTCGCCATGCTCGTAGGGGTTCAGCGTACCGGGGTCGATGTTGATGTACGGGTCGAACTTCTGAATGGTAACTTTGAAGCCGCGGGCTTGCAACAGTTTACCAATACTGGCGGAGATGATTCCCTTGCCTAACGAGGAAACCACTCCGCCTGTAACGAAAATGTACTTTGTGTTCATATATTGATTATGGTTGTAGCGTAAAGCCAAATACCAGGTAGGCCCGCTGTGAGCAGGGGTTGGCGACCACCTGTCCGAAGAGGGGTATGGAGAACGTGTCGGTGACCTTGATCTCCTTGGTGGCTTTCAGGGCCAGGTTGGTGACAGCAAAACCATTGGTGCCGTACTGTGGCGAGGCAGCGGGGACGGCGCCAGCCGTAGCAGTCCATTCTATGGCAGAAATTTTAAATGGGACAACTACTTCCATGTAACTGCTGTAGGCTCGCTTGCCGTCCTCTTTATAGTCGTTGCCTGTGAAATTCGTAAACCACTGGAGTGATGCGAACCCGAAGTCGTAGCCTATGGTACCCTCGAAGACGTGGTTCGTGCTATGGACGTCATACTTGAAGTAGCGTCCCTCGGGGTCTCCGCCAGCGGGCATCGCATTGAACCAATAGTCGGTCACGCCGATGGTAAGTCCTCCGATGGAGTAGGCCAGTGTCAGGTCAAACTCCTTGGTGTCTGCGGGGTTGACAAGTCCATAGCTGCCCCAGGCCGTCAGCGACAGTCCCTTGTAACCTATGCCCAATGTCGGCTGTGCGGCGGTGCTACCCAAGTCCTGGCCACGCCAGATATAACTACTGACTACGTCAGCACTGATGGTTGTTTCTACCTCATCCTGTGCAAAGGCGGTCATGCTCATGACCATGCCCATTGCTAACATTACAATCTTTTTCATACTCTTTTCTTTTTTTAACAACGTCGTTATTAAATATTAGTTGTAGCACGCTTCACCGTGCTCGTAGATGTCGAGACCTTCCTCTTCGATGCGTCGGTCCACACGCAGACCATGCAACTTCTTGATGCCGTAGAACAGGGCGAAGCCACAGGCAGCAGCCCACAGGTCGATGACGAGGATGCCAAACACTTCGGCTCCGAAGAATCCCCAGCCGCCACCGTAGAAAGCGCCGTTGCTCGTGGAGAGCAGACCCGTCATCAAGGTTCCGAGGATACCGCAGACGCCATGTACGGATGATGCACCTACGGGGTCGTCGATGTGTAGCTTGTGGTCGATGAACTCGATGGCGTAAACCAGTACGAGACCACAGACAAGTCCGATGATGACGGCTCCTACGGGCGATACGAGGTCACAGCCGGCGGTGATGCCTACGAGACCTGCCAGTACGCCGTTCAGCGTCAGCGACAGGGAGGGTTTGCCGTACTTGATCCATGTGAGGAACATGGTGGCCACACCACCTGCGGCAGCGGCGAGGTTGGTGGTCAGGAAGACATGCGAGATGGCGATGCGGTTGACCTCACCACTGGCGGCGAGCTGCGAACCGGGGTTGAAACCGAACCAGCCCAACCAGAGGATAAAGACACCCAGGGCTGCCATCGTCAGGTTGTGGCCGGGAATGGCACGGCTCTTGCCGTCCTTGGCGTACTTGCCGATACGGGGACCCAGTGCCAAAGCACCAATCAGGGCCAGCACACCGCCTACGCTGTGTACGATGGCAGAACCGGCAAAGTCGTGGAACACATCACCAAAAGTGGACATCATAAAGCTGTCGGCAGCATCGTTGCAGAGCCAACCTCCACCCCAGGTCCAGTGACCCTCAATGGGGTAGATAAACAGCGAGATGCAGGCGCTGTAGATCAGATACATCGAGAACTTGGTGCGCTCGGCCATGGCACCGCTGACGATGGTGGCACTGGTGGCACAGAAGACGGTCTCGAAAATTAGGAAGCCCTCTACAGGCAGGTCGCCCTTATAGAAAGAGAGGTCGCCCCAGTTGGGCATGCCGATGAATCCTGCGCCCTCGCTGCCGAACATGAATCCGAAGCCGAGGAAGAAGAACAGCAACGAACCGAACATAAAGTCCACGAAGTTCTTCATCAGGATGTTGGCCGTATTCTTGCTACGTGTAAAACCAGCCTCACACAGCGCAAAACCCGGCTGCATGAAGAATACCAACATGGCTGCCAATAGCATCCATACTGTATCGAGTGAAATACCTATTTCGTTCATAATTGTAAACCTCCCCCTAACCCCCTCCAAAGAGAGGGGGAACCCAAACGGAGGTATGGGGTTTATGTTTCTATTGCCTCCCCCTCCTTTGGAGGGGATAGGGGAGGTTCCTACTTCTTGTCTCTCAGTACGGTGTCGCCATGTTCACCCGTACGGATGCTCCAGGTGTCGATCATGTCGCTCACGAAGATGCGGCCGTCGCCGACCTCGCCCGTATGGGCCGTTTCCAGAATGACCTTCACCGTCGGTGCTACCAGAGGGTCGCGACAGACAATGGTCAGTGCCACACGCTCTATCACGTCCGTCGAATATTGGACGCCACGGTATATCCTTTCCTGTCGGCTCTGTCCGATGCCATGTACGTTGTGGTACTCAAACCAGTCGATGTCCGAAGACAGCAAAGCCTCCTTCACATCCTCGAACTTCGTCTTGCGAATAATAGCTTCAATTCTTTTCATACCTTTTTACCTTTTTAATTAATACTCACTGAACCCGCTTGTCGGGTTACACTTTGAAACGTTTCGCACTGCAAAGGTATGACAAAAAAGAAAGGAGACCAATGGTTTCCTTTCTTTTTGAGTGTTAAAACTATAAACAGCTTACACTTTGTAAAGTATTTATTTATAATTATTTTCTTTTTGCTAACTATTTGGCTTGTTTTGTGTGCTTTTTGTTGCAAAGTGTCAACCCTTGCTCCACTTCTCGATGCGGTCGAGGGCTTCTTCTGTCTTCTCGTGACTGTTGAAGGCCGTAAAGCGGACATAGCCTTCACCGCTGGGACCGAAGCCGACGCCTGGCGTGCAGACGACGTTGGCACCATAGAGCAGGGCCTCGAAGAAAGGCCACGACCCCATGCCTTCCGAGGTGCGCATCCAGATGTAGGGCGCATTCTCGCCACCATAGACCTCATAACCCAGGGCGCGCAGGCGGGTGAGCATGCGCTGGGCATTGTCCATATAGTAGTCGATGGTAGCCTGGATCTGTTGCTTGCCCTCGGGCGAGTAGATGGCCTCGGCGGCGCGCTGCGAGATGTAGCTGGTGCCATTGAACTTGGTGCACTGGCGGCGCAGCCAGAGCTGGTTCAGGGGGATGCGCTCGCCCTCGAAGGTCGATACGCTGACCTCCTTCGGTACGACGGTATAGCCACAGCGGACACCTGTGAATCCGGCCGTCTTGGAGAACGAATGGAACTCGACGGCACATTTCCTGGCGCCACGGATCTCGTAGATGCTGCGGGGTATCTCCGGGTCGCGGATGTAGGCCTGGTAGGCGGCATCATAGAGAATCAGCGCGTCGTTCTTCAGCGCGTAGTTCACCCACTTGCGCAATTCTTGTTTGGTGATGACCGTACCCGTCGGGTTGTTGGGGTAGCAGAGGTAGATGACGTCCACGGGACGACCGGTGGGCAGTGGGGGTACAAAACCGTTCTCCGCCGTACAGGGCATGTAGCGCACGTTCGTCCATCGTCCGTCGCGGAAGTTGCCGCAACGGCCTATCATCACGTTCGAGTCGATATATACGGGATAGATGGGGTCGGTGACACCGATGAAGTTGTCCCAATGTAACAGTTCCTGGAAATTTCCCGTGTCCGACTTGGCACCGTCGTTGATGAAGATCTCGTCGATATTGAGGTGGATGCCGCGGGGCAGGAAGTCGTTCTTCAGGATGGCCTCGCGCAGGAAGTCGTAGCCCTGCTCAGGACCATAGCCGCGGAAACCCTTGATGGTACCCATCTCGTGGGCAGCCTTGTGCATGGCCTCTACGACGGCAGGAGCCAGTGGCTGTGTCACGTCGCCGATGCCCAGCGAGATGACATCGGCCTTGGGGTGCATGACCTTGAAGGCGTTCACCTTCTTGGCGATGTCGGCAAACAGGTAGTTCTGTTGCAGGTTCAGGAAATGAATGTTTACTAATGCCATGGGGTTATTTTGCTTTTTTACTATTTCACTATTATCGGTAATAGTCAAATTGTCCAATCGTCAAATGGCTTCGGTCTCGCCATCGAAGACGAAAGCGGCAGGCCCCGTCATATAGACGTGGTTGTCTGTCTCGCGCCACTCGATGGTGAGGGTGCCACCATCCATCACTATCTGCGACTTCCGTCCCGCCTTGCCCGTGAGGGCTGCTGCCACAGCGGTGGCGCAAGCTCCCGTACCACAGGCCTGTGTGATGCCGCTGCCCCGTTCCCAGACTCTTGTTCTGATGCTTCCGTCGTCCTCGACGTGGGCAAACTCAATGTTGCAGCGCTGGGGGAAGGCCGGGTGGCGTTCGAGGTCCTTGCCCGTCTCGCCCACCTGGTCCACGTTTTCCGTAAAGATGACGTAGTGCGGATTGCCCATCGAGACAAACGTTCCAACCTCACCCCCATCCCCTCTCCGAATGGCGAGGGGCGTAGTCAGACTTCTCCCAATGTGGGAATTATACAGGCTTTCATCCTCTAGTACCGGTTCACCCATATCCACAGTCACGCTCTCCACGATGCCATCACTAACGTGAAGATCCAAGATCTTTACACCCGAGAGCGTCAACAGGCGAATCTCCGTCTTGTCAGTAAGGCCTCGCTCGTAAAGGTACTTGCCGATACAACGGCTGGCGTTGCCGCACATCATGGCCTCGCTACCGTCGGCATTGAAGATGCGCATGGTATAGTCGGCCTCAGGAACGGGACTCTTGTCGATGAGCACCAGACCATCGGAGCCGATACCCTTGTGGCGGTCGCTCCAGACGATGGCTGCATGGACGGGGTCGGCAATGGCGTTCTCCATCATGTTGACATAGATGTAGTCGTTGCCGCAACCGTGCATCTTGGTGAAATGAATCTTCTCTGTCATGTTGGTTTCGGGGACAAAGTTACTGATTATTTTTGAAACTCAGACGTTGGAGTGGAGGAAACTATCGACCTTCGCAGCTGTCTGACGACCGCTGGCCATGGCGCGGACCACAAGAGAGGCACCGTTGGCTGAGTCGCCACAGACGAAAACATTCTTCGGGTACTCGGGGTGTTCGGGTTTCAGGAAACCCATGGCGAGGAGTACCAGTTCGGCCTTGATGATCTCGGGCTTGCCCTTCTCAACCATAATGGGACGTCCGCCCTCGGGATTGGGCTTCCAATCGATCTCCTGTACCTTGACGCCAGTCAGTTTGCCGTTCTCGCCCAGGAACTCCAGGGTGTTGATGTTCCAACGGCGGGTGCAGCCCTCCTCATGACTGGATGTAGTCTTGAGGGTGCGAGGCCACTCGGGCCAAGGGTTCTGTGGGTCTTCGGGACCCTCAACAGGCTTAGGCATAATCTCAATCTGGGTCACGCTCTTGCAACCCTGACGATGGGCTGTGCCAATGCAGTCGCTACCTGTATCACCACCACCGATTACCAGCACATCCTTGCCTTTGGCTGTTACGCGCTCGTCCTTGCTGAACTCCATGCCTGCCAGAACGCGGTTCTGCTGCGACAGCATCTCGAGAGCGAAGTGTACGCCCTTGAGTTCGCGGCCAGGAGCCTTCAGATCTCTAGCAGTAGGCGTACCAGTTGAGATAACCACGGCATCGAACTCCTTGGCAAAGGCGTCGTTCACCTCTACGGCCTCGCCGTATTTGAATTCTATGCCCTCGGCCTCGAGGAGACGGAGACGACGGTCGATGACGGCTTTGTTCAGTTTAAAGTTAGGGATACCGTAGCGCAGCAATCCGCCTGCAGCTTCGTTTTTCTCAAACACGGTAACGGTATATCCCATGTGGTTCAGGTCGTTGGCGGCAGCCAGTCCGGCAGGGCCGGCACCAATCACAGCCACCTTCTTTCCGTTGCGCTTGATATCAGTCTTAGGCACGATAAAACCCTCCTGGAAAGCCATCTCGGTGATGGCAGCCTCGTCCTCGCGGTTGGTGGTGGGCTCGTGGTTGAAGCGGTTCAGCACGCAAGCCTTCTCGCAGAGGGCGGGACAGATACGACCTGTGAACTCGGGGAAGGGGTTGGTGCTGTTCAGCAGACGATAGGCCAGTTCAAAGTCACCTTTGTACAGGGCGTCGTTCCACTCGGGTGCCTTGTTACCCAGCGGACAGGCCCAATGGCAGAAGGGCACGCCGCAATCCATACAACGGCTGGCCTGCAGTTTGCGTTCGCGAGTGCTGAGCGTCTGCTCTACCTCGCCAAAATCGTGGATTCTATCGTGAATCGGACGGTAACCCGCCTCCTGGCGGTGTATCTCTAAAAATGCTTTTGGATTTCCCATCTTGATATTTTGCTATTTTACGATTTCACTATTATACTATTTGATAGTCCAATTGTAAATTGTCCAATTGTCAAATAAATCAGTAGTCTCTCTGGATGTAGGCAATCTTTTCGTGAAGCTTCTTCATCTTCTCTTCTTCGAGTACGCGTTTGTACTCGATAGGCACTACCTGGATAAAGTCCTCGATGTAGCGGTGCCAGTCGTCGAGCATGCGTCCTGCCAGGGCTGAACCCGTGTGCAGATAGTGCTGACGGATGAGCTCGAGCAGTTCCTTGCGAGAGACGCTGTCCTCAACCAGCGAGAGCTCCACCATGTCCATATTGCAGAAGTAGTCGAAGGTGTGATCGGGGTCATAGACGTAGGCCACACCACCACTCATACCAGCAGCGAAGTTACGGCCTGTCTTACCCAGCACGACCACACGTCCGCCAGTCATGTACTCGCAGCAGTGGTCGCCAGCACCTTCAATCACAGCGATGGCACCCGAGTTACGCACTCCGAAGCGCTCGCCTACCTTGCCATTGATATAGAGTTCGCCCGATGTAGCACCGTAAAGTCCGGTGTTACCTGCGATAATATTTTCTTCAGCCTTGAAGTCGTTGCTCCTGCGGGCAGGAGGCAGAATAGAGATGCGACCACCTGAAAGACCCTTACCAAAGTAGTCGTTGGTCTCGCCCTCGAGGCGCAAATCCAGTCCCTTCACGGCAAAGGCACCGAAACTCTGACCAGCCGAGCCCTTGAATTTAATCTTGATGGTTCCGTCGGGCAGTCCTTCCTCGCCGTACTTCTGAGCAATCACACCACTCAGCATGGTACCCACAGCGCGGTCGGTATTCTTGATGGCATAATCGAGTGTTACCTCTTCCTGACTTTCAATGGCCTTCTGTGCGGCACGTATCATCTCCTCGTCCTTCACGCCGGTAACCTTGGTATAGGCACCGCGATCCCAGAACAGAGCCTTGTCGGTCTCGGGCTTATGCAGCAAGCGAGCGAAGTCGATGGTCTTGAGCTTCGCTCGAGTCCGCTCACGCTCGTCAGAATCCAAGCCTGCTTGGTTCTGACCTCGCTGAATCGCAGTCTTCTGCTTGTCGGTAGCGTTCTCGGTGTTTACTTCGATTAACTCAGTATGTCCGATAATCTCCTTCAGACTCTTCACACCGATTTCACTCAGGTATTCGCGAACCTGCTCGGCCAGGAAGGTAAAGAAGTTAACCACGTACTCGGATCTACCCTCAAAGTGCTTGCGCAGCTCGGGGTTCTGGGTGGCCACACCCATGGGGCAGGTATTGGTATTACACTTACGCATCATTACGCAGCCCAGTACAATCAGGGGCAGTGTTCCGAACGAGAACTCGTCGGCGCCAAGCATCGCCATGATAATCACGTCCTTGGCAGTCTTCAACTGGCCGTCGGTCTGCAGGCGAACCTGGTTACGCAGGCCGTTCATCACCAGTGTCTGCTGGGTCTCGGCCAGTCCAATCTCGGGCGAGATGCCAGCGAAGCGCATACTCGAAGCAGGGCTGGCACCAGTACCACCCTCGGCACCCGAAATCACAATCAGGTCGGCCTTGGCCTTAGCCACGCCAGCGGCAATGGTTCCAACACCGCTCTCAGCTACCAGCTTCACGCTCACGGCAGCTGTGGGGTTAATGTTCTTCAGGTCAAAGATGAGCTGTGCCAAGTCCTCGATACTGTAGATATCGTGATGAGGCGGAGGCGAGATGAGCGAGATGCCGGGGATGGCGTTACGCGTCTTGGCGATAATCTCGTTAACCTTAAAGCCAGGCAGCTGTCCGCCCTCACCAGGCTTGGCACCCTGTGCCACCTTAATCTGTATCTCCTCAGCATTCACCAGGTACTCGGCGGTTACACCGAAACGTCCCGATGCAATCTGCTTCGTCTTCGAGCTCAGGCTTACACCGTCAACCTCCGAGTGGTAGCGGGTGTTGTCCTCACCACCCTCACCGGTGTTACTACGGGCGCCCAGCTTGTTCATGGCCAGTGCCAAAGCCTCGTGGGCCTCGATGCTCAAAGCGCCAAACGACATAGCACCTGTTACGAAGTGCTTAACGATGCTCTCAACGGGCTCAACCTCGTCGATTGGGGTTGGCTTGGCGGCCTTCTTAAATCCGAAGAAGTCGCGGATAAAGATGGGGTTCTCCTTCTCGTCAACAATCTTTGCCCAATCCTTAAACTTATCGTAGTTGCCCTGACGGGTAGCCAGCTGCAGCTTGGCAATGGTCTCTGGGTTCCAGGCGTGCTTGATGCCGTCCTTACGCCATGCAAACTGACCCTGGTTCTTCAGCGTTCCGTTTGTTGCGACTGAGTCGCAACCCATCTCGTGCAGCCTGATGGCATCGCGGGCAATCTCCTTCAGGCCTACACCACCAATGGTGCTCACCTCGGTTCCGAAGTAGCGGCGCAGCAGATCCTCGCTCAGTCCGATGCTCTCAAAGATCTTGGCACCGCGATAAGAGCGGATGGTGCTGATACCCATCTTGGACATAATCTTTTTCAAGCCCTTATCTACTGCCTTGATGTAGTGGGTTTCAGCAGTGGCGTAATCCTCCTGAATCTTGTGCTTCTTCACCAGATCGTCGAGTACGGCAAACGTCATGTAAGGACATAGCGCGCTGGCACCGTAGCCCAGCAACAGGGCAGCGTGCATTACCTCGCGAATCTCACCGCTCTCAACAATCAGGGCCGTCTGCACACGCTTACCTACGCTAATCAGGTAGTGGTGAACAGCACTAACGGCCAGCAGCGATGGGATGTAGAAACCTCCCCCCTGCCCCTCCGAAGGAGGGGTGATTTCAACCTTGTCAGTTAGGATGATGTAGTTTACACCCTCATCCACGCTTGCCTCCGCGTCCTTGCACAATTTGTCAAGCGCATTGCGCAGCCGCTCCCCTCCTTCGGAGGGGCCGGGGGAGGTGACCATTGGCAATTTCTTGGTGTTAAAGCCCTTGTACCTTATATTACACAGTATATCCAGCTGCGTATTCGTCAGCACTGGCTGCGGCAAACGTACCATCTTACAGTTCGATGCATCGGGTGTCAGAATGTTGGTACCCACGGCGCCGATGTATTCGGTAAGACTCATTACCAATTCCTCGCGGATGGGGTCGATGGCAGGGTTCGTCACCTGTGCAAACTGCTGGCGGAAATAGTTGAACAGTACCTGTGGACGGTCTGAGATAACTGCCAGTGGTGTGTCGTTACCCATGGCAGCTACAGGCTCCTGTCCGGCTGTGGCCATAGGAATAATGGTTTTGTCGATATCCTCCTGACCGAATCCGAAGGTCACCAGCTTCTGCTGCAAGTCGCTCACGCCATTCTCTACATGGCGGCCACTCTTCAGCTTCTCCAACTGCACGCGGTTCTCGGCCAGCCATTCGCGGTAAGGATGGGCCTTGGCGAGCTTCTCTTTAATCTCGCCGTCGTAGTATATCTTACCCTCCTGGGTATCAATCAGCAGAATCTTTCCTGGCTGCAGGCGACCCTTCGATACTACATCGCTTGGTTCGAAGTCCATCACGCCAACCTCAGAGGCTACCACCATCATACCTTGCTTGGTGATGGTGTAGCGGCTGGGGCGCAGGCCGTTTCTATCCAACATGCCGCCTGCGTAGCGACCATCGCTAAACAGCAGTGCGGCAGGACCGTCCCACGGCTCCATCAGGATAGAGTGATACTCGTAGAACGCCTTCAGATCCTCAGAAATCGGGTTCTTATCATTGAAGCTCTCGGGCACCAGGATGGCCATGGCCTGTGGCAACGAGAGTCCGCTCATCATCAGGAACTCGAAAACGTTGTCCAAGCTGGCCGAGTCGCTCATGCCGTCCTGCACAATGGGGCGCAGGTCCTTGATGTCGCCCAGCGCCTCACTGCTCAGCACACTCTCTCTTGCCTTCATCCAGCCGCGGTTACCACGAATGGTGTTAATCTCACCGTTGTGGGCCAGCAGGCGGAAAGGCTGCGCGAGCTTCCATTTTGGGAATGTATTCGTTGAGAAACGCGAGTGAACCAAGGCCAGGCCGCTCGTAAAGTAATCGTTCGATAAATCAGGGAAGTAGCGTCGCAACTGTCCGCTAGTCAGCATGCCCTTATAAATGATGTTCTTACTACTCAGCGAGCACAGGTAGAAGTCCTCATCATCGATGCGGTTCTCGATACGCTTGCGTACCTTATATAATATACGGTCGAACACGGGTACATCGTCTTCCGACACTCCCGTTACAAATATCTGCTTAATATCGGGTTCCACCTCGCGGGCAGCCACACCTAGCACCTCGGGATTGGTAGGCACCGTGCGCAGATGCATCAGCTGCAGACCCTCGCGCTCAATTTCCTCAATCATCACGCTCAGTATCTGCTGCTGGGCCTTTTCTTCCTTTGGAAGGAACACCAGACCTGTGCCGTACTTACCCTTTTCGGGCACGGGGATACCCTGTAACAAAATAAACTCGTGGGGTATCTGTACCATGATACCCGCACCATCACCGGTCTTGTCGCGTGTCTCGGCGCCACGGTGTTCCATGTTCTCAAGCACCTTCAGTGCATTGTCCACCAACTCATGACTTTTGCCGCCGTGGATGTTGACAACCATACCCACGCCGCAAGCATCATGTTCGTAGTCTTGTTGGTAAAGTCCCATGTTATCCAACTTTCTTTTTGCCATAGTAATCTTGCTTTTTGCTTACACTTTGTTTGTTTCTGGGTGCAAAGTTAATATAAAAAGGTGTAGCAGACCAAGGAGCTGTTGTACTTTTGTTGGTAGAATATTGTACATCTGACACTTTGTGCCGAAATGATAGTTTTTACGTGCAAAGTGAAAGCAAAGCGTCAGATGTTATACGCAAACACTTTACAAAACGTCGTTTTATAAATATTTCTTCAAACAAAATGCTGTTTTTTCTTTCTTCTTCCTTGCAAAACGTCGTAACTTTGCAGCCGAAAGATTCACCAAGTTTGCAATTCAAGTAAATAGTTTATGGAAGCATTAAGATTTCAGGTTGTCGGTGAGGCATTCAAGAAGAAGCCCCTCGACGTAAAAGCACCCAGTGAGAGACCTTACGAGTATTTTGGTAAGAAGGTCTTCAATCGCGAGAAGATGTACAAGTACCTGCCGAAGGACGTCTATGAGAAGATGGTTGACGTCATCGACAATGGCGCCCGCCTCGATCGCCAAGTGGCCGATGCGGTGGCAGCAGGTATGAAACAGTGGGCCACCGAGAATGGCGTGACACACTATACGCACTGGTTCCAGCCCTTGACCGAAGGTACCGCCGAGAAACACGACTCGTTCATCGAGCACGATGGCAAGGGTGGTATGGTCGAGGAGTTCACCGGTAAATTGCTCGTCCAGCAAGAGCCTGACGCCTCGTCATTCCCCTCCGGTGGTATCCGCTCCACCTTCGAGGCCCGTGGCTATTCGGCCTGGGACCCCACCTCTCCCGTCTTCATCATTGACGATACGCTGTGTATTCCCACCGTATTTATTTCCTATAGCGGTGAGGCCCTCGACTACAAGGCTCCTCTGTTGCGCGCCCTCCATGCTGTCAACATCGCCGCTACGGAGGTCTGCCACTATTTCGATCCCACCGTCAAGAAGGTACAGAGCAACCTCGGTTGGGAGCAGGAGTACTTCCTGGTCGATGAGGGCTTGTATGCTGCCCGCCCCGACCTGCTGCTGACGGGTCGCACCCTGATGGGTCACGACTCAGCCAAGAACCAGCAGATGGACGACCACTACTTCGGTTCCATCCCCGAGCGTGTCGCTGCCTTCATGCGCGATCTTGAGATACAGGCCCTGGAACTGGGTGTGCCTTGTAAGACACGCCACAACGAGGTGGCTCCCAACCAGTTTGAGTTGGCACCCATCTTCGAGGAGACCAACCTGGCTATCGACCATAACATGATGCTGATGTCGTTGATGAAGCGCGTAGCCCGTAAGCATGGCTTCCGCGTGCTGCTCCACGAGAAACCCTTCGCAGGCATCAATGGTTCGGGTAAGCACAACAACTGGTCGCTCTCTACTGACAACGGTGTGCTGCTCCATGCCCCCGGCAAGACCGCAGAACAGAACCTGCGCTTCGCCACGTTTATCGTGGAGACGCTGATGGGTGTCTATAAGCACAACGGTCTCTTGAAGGCCAGCATCATGTCGGCCACCAACGCCCACCGTCTGGGTGCCAATGAGGCACCTCCCGCCATCGTCAGCTCGTTCCTTGGCAAGCAGGTCAGCGAACTTCTCGACCACATCGAGAAGGCCGACAAGGAGGATATCCTCGCCATGGCTGGCAAGCAGGGCCTGAAGATGGACATTGCCGAGATTCCCGAGTTGTTCATCGACAATACCGACCGTAACCGCACCTCACCCTTCGCCTTTACCGGCAACCGCTTTGAGTTCCGTGCCGTAGGCAGCGAGGCCAACTGTGCCAGTGCGATGATTACCCTGAACAGTGCCGTCGCTGAGGCCCTCGTCTCGTTCAAGAAGCGTGTCGATGCCCGCATCCCCGAATTGGAGAAGAAACTGGCAGGTACCGGTCATAGCGCTACGTTCCACGCCATCATCGAGGTGCTGCGCGAGGATATCAAGACCTGCAAGCCTATCCGTTTCGATGGCAACGGCTACAGCGACGAATGGGTTGTCGAAGCCGAGAAGCGCGGTCTCGATGTGGAGAAGTCGTGCCCGAAGATCTTCGAGCGTTACCTCGACAAGGAGAGCATCCAGATGTTCGAGAGCCTGGGCGTGATGACCCAGAAGGAACTCGAGGCCCGCAACGAGGTGAAGTGGGAGACCTATACCAAGAAGATCCAGATTGAGGCCCGCGTGCTGGGTGACCTCTCGATGAACCATATCATCCCCGTCGCCACACGCTACCAGAGCCAGTTGCTGAAGAACGTAGAGAATATGGCTGCCATCTTCCCCGTTGACAAGGCCGAGAAACTCTCTGCTCGCAACGTCAAGATCATCGAGGAGATTGCCGAGCGCACCAGTGCCATCGAGAAAGGTGTCGAGGAACTCGTCAACGCCCGTAAGTTGGCCAACAAGATTGACGACGAGCACCAGAAGGCCATCGCCTACCACGACAAGGTAGAGCCCTACCTCGACGTCATCCGCTATGAGATCGACAAGTTGGAGCTTATCGTCGATGATAGCCTCTGGCCGCTGCCCAAATATCGTGAGCTGCTATTCATAAGATAAGACACAAGTGTATGATGGAGGGACCCGAAACTGTGATAGCTTCGGGTCCTTTTTTTATGATGCTTCCTGCTGTTGCCGCTCCTCCAGGTATCCCCAAATGGTGAGTTCCTTGTCGGCCAACGGAGTCTTGAACAGATAGCTGGCCAGGTAGCCTACCACGAGGACGATGAGGTGGCTATAGACGCCCAGCATGTATTTGTGGTGCGCGAAGTTCCACGGGCCCAGGTCCAGCAGGGTCTCCTTGATGCCCGTTCCGTGGATATCGACCTTCGTACTCGTCAGCACGGCATAGGCCGTGAAGAGCACGGCGACGGCAATGCCGATATACAGTCCCTGCTTGTTGGCACGGCGACTGAAGAGTCCGAGGACGAAGATGCCCACGATACCTGCCGAGAAGATGGCATAGAGTGAGAACAGTGCACCCAGCACACCCTCGCCACCCCAGAAGATATACAGACAGGCCACCCCGATGGCACCGATGCCGGCCACCACGACCATCCACCGGCCGAAGCGTAGCTGCTGGTGGTCGGTGGCCTCCTTGCGGAAACGCTTGTAATAGTCCTGCACGGCGATAGCCGACAGACAGTTCAGGTCGCTGTCCAACGACGAGATGGCTGCTGCCGCCAGGGCGGCGATGATGAGGCCGCGGATGCCTACGGGCAACTCATGGGCGATGAAGTAGGGGAATACCTCGTCGGCCTTGATGCCCTCGGGCAATAGGGGAGCACCGTGGGCGTGGTAGTAGGCGAAGAGGGCAGTGCCGATGAACATAAACAGTGCCCAGATGGGCACGCTCATCAGGACGCCGATGTAGGCGGCCTTCTTGGCTTCATGGTCGTTCTTGGCAGCCAGGTAGCGCTGTACGATGGTCTGGTCGGTACCATATTTCTGCAGGGCGTAGAAGATGCCGTTGAGTACCATGACCAGGAAGCACAGCACTGAGAGGCTCCAGTCGTAGGGGCCAAACGATATCTTGTGGTATTCCGCTGCGATGCGGAACGTCTCTGCCGGGCCTCCCTCGATGCCGAACAGCAGAATGGCGATGCAGATGATGCCGCCACCGATGAGTAGGAATCCCTGGGCGACATCCATCCATACGATGGCCTCCATACCGCCGAAGAGCGTCAGAATGATGATGGTGACGCCCAGGACGAGGACGATGGCGTAGATGTTGATGTCCAGGAATGTCGCCAGGGCCATCGACACCAGGAAAAATACCGTGCCGGCCTTCGAGAAGTGGCCCAGCGTGAAGGCCAGCGATGAGTAGAGGCGTGCGAAGAGTCCGAAGCGTCGTTCGAAATACTCGTAGGTGGACAGGCGTATCACCTTGCGGAACAGAGGGACGATGATGCCGATGAGTGCCAGCAGGACGATGGGTACCATCAGTCCCTGGACCAGCAGTATCCAGTTGTCGGCATAGGCTGCTCCTGGGTAGGCGAGGAATGTCACACTCGATATCAGGGTGGCAAAGATGCTGATGCCTACTGCCCAGGCAGGTATCTTGCCGCCGCCGGCGAAATACTGCGACGTGTCTTTCTGCTTGTGGGCAAAGAACACTCCCGTGCCGATGGCTGCCAGTATGGACAGCGTCACGATGATATAGTCAATCCAGTGCATAGTTGTTTCATTTCTTCATTTACTCATTTACATTCCTCATTTCTCTGACCAGTCAGAGTGTGGCGTTGCAATCTCATTTCTCATTTGATTAACTATGGCTTTTTCTTCCTCGGCCGACAGGCGGGTGAGGGGCATGAGCATCCAGGGTTCGCAGAGGCCCTTGGTCTGCATCATCACCTTCAGGGCCGTGAGGCTCTGACCTAAGGTGCGGTCTTTCTGGTAGATCTTGGCTATCTCGTTGGTCTCGTCCTGCAGACGGTTGGCGGTATCCATGTCGCCACGGACGGCAGCGTCATAGAGTTCGCTAAACATCTCGGGAACGTAGTTGCCTGTGGAGGGTACGATGCCGTTGCCGCCCAGTGCCAGCGAGTGGGCACTCTGTGCCGCCCATCCGCAGAAGTAGGCGAAGTCGTCACGTCCCTGGGCAATCTCGATGCACTGTGCCATACGCTCCAGGTCTCGCTCCGAGTCTTTCAGTCCCACGATATTGGGGTGGTCGGCCAGTCGTCGGATGACCTCTACGGGTATCGACATGTGTGTCGTCGCCAGGATGTTGTAGAGCATCAGCGGACCAGTGATGCAGTCGGCCAGTGTCTGGTAGTATTCCTCCATCTGTGCGGCGGTCAGCGCATAGTAGGTGGGCAGCGTGGCCACGATGACGTCGGCACCCAGGGCAGTGTAGATTTCTGCCTGGCGCACCTGTTCACTGAAGCAGTTGCCCGTCAGTCCGGCGTAGATGACCATGCTACAGGCTCCATGCTCCTCGGCCCATTGATCACGGGCCTTGACAGCCGTCTCGACAAAGAGCTGACCGTCGGCCTGGCTGACGCTGTTACCCTCGCCGGTGGTACCCATAAGCAGCGGTGACACCTGGTTGTCTGCAAAGAAGTGGATGATTCTCTTGACGGCCTCGGTGTCGAGTTGTCCGTCCTGTGTGACGGGGGTGACCATCGGCACCACCACGCCACGGTATTTGCTGTTGTTCATACGTTTTAGTTGATTAGTTTATAGAAAGACGGTTGAGGCCCCGTAACGTCATCAAAAAAAGCGCCCTGCTTTTCGGAAAAAGCAGGGCGTTATTGCGAAGGGGTTGAAGTCTTATTTTGCCACGCGGCGCACACCGATGTAGCGGCGTCCGTAGTAGCCGTCAGTGGACTTGTTGATGGTGACACCCTCACTCGTGCTCGCATGGATGAAGGTAAAGGTGTCGTTGATGCGGTCCACATCGACGATGATGCCTACATGACCCACGCCACGTCCCGAGCGGGGACTGGAGAAGAACACGAGGTCGCCGCGGCGCATCTCCTCACGTTCGATGGGTTGGTTCTTGGCATATTGGTCGCGCGACGAGCAGCCGATGGAGTAGTCGTACTGACCGAATACGTAGCTGGTAAATCCGGAACAGTCAAAGGCGTTGGGGCCTTTGCTGCCACTGCGGTAACGTGAACCGATCAGTGAGGTGGCGCGTTCCATGATGTCTTCTACCGTAGCGAAGCTGATGGTAGGGATATAGGCGTTTGTATAAAGAAAGTCGAAATTGTCGATTTCCTCATACTGTGGGGTTTCAATGCGTTGGATCTTACGTGTCTTTTTCTTTCTGCCGCGGGCTGAGGCGGTGTCAACGGTTGACACCAGCATCAGGAGGATACAGAATAGAATGGCTTTCTTCATCAATATAATATCTCTTATCTCTTAACTCTTATCTATTATCTCTTAACAGAATCAGTTGTACTTCAGAATCTGTCCGGGACGCAACTTCACCGTCTTGCGGATGTGGTTCAGTTTGCAGATGGCATCTACACTGGTGCCGCGCTTACGGGCAATAGAGTAGAGGGTCTCGCCGCGTCTGACCTTATGGAAACGCGTGGAGGTGACAGCACGCTGGATGCTGGCAGTCTCGGCATTGTCTGACGGGTCGTCCAGATCGGCGTTGACATCCATGTTACCGACGCCACGCAGGCGGTTGGCCTCACGCGACTCGTAGTTGTACGTCGATTTACGGAATACGTAGTAGTCATCGACGACGTCCTGGTTGCGGAAGTCAAACATCAGTGCGGGGTTGAGGGCTACACCACAGAGGCGTGTCTCGAAGTGCAGGTGTGAACCTGTGGAGCGTCCGGTGTTGCCGCCGAGTCCGATGGGGTCACCGGCGCGAACCTCCTGGTTCTCTTCAACCAGCTGTGCAGACATGTGACCGTAGATGGTCTCCAGTCCGTTATGGTGGCGGATGACGACATATTTGCCGTAGCCGCGGCCTTCATAGCGTACGATGCGTACCTTTCCGGAGAAAGCGGCACGGATGGTGTCGCCGATATAGACCTTGATGTCGAGGCCCTTGTGCTGGCGTCCCCAGCGGGCACCGAAGTTACTGGTCAGGACGCGGCTGGTGGTCGGCATGCAGAAGTCGCGCAGCGAGATGCGGAAACTGTCGGGCAGTGCCGTAGCCTGGTGTGCATAGGTATTGTTCCAGTCGTTATACAGGTCGGCGGCCGGCGTGTCGTAGCTCTCTAAGTCGATGAGGCGCTGCAGGGCCACGCTGTCCACGGTCTGCATCTTACGGTCTATAGGAGCCTGACGAGCCAAAAGGTCCTGTCCCTGTGAGGGGATAGAGGCTACTGTGAGTATCGTCAGGAGTGCTAATTTCTTTAGTTTCTTGGTCATAAAACGTATCTTATTGTTGTAAGAACGGTTGCAAAGGTACGAAATATTATTGTAAATGAGACACTTCTGATGTCTGGTTTAAGGTTTATTTATAGCTTTTAACACTTCAGACTACGAAATGGCGCCCCAATTGATGTTGGTTTTGCGCAATTCTTTGAGCCTGTTCCACAGCAAGTTATACCGTGGGTCCTGACACAACGGGTCGGCCTCGATGATGGCGCTGGCCTCGTCGCGCGCCATCTGTACCAGTTGGCCGTCGCGGGCGATATCGGCTATCTTCAGGTCGAAGGCCATGCCGCTCTGCTGGGTACCCTCCAGGTCACCGGGACCGCGGAGTTTCAGGTCGGCCTCGGCAATGCGGAAGCCGTCGTTCGTCTCACACATGATGTCGATGCGCTTGCGGGTGTCTGCCGACAACTGGTAGCCCGTGACGAGGATGCAGTAGCTCTGGTCGGCACCACGCCCCACGCGTCCGCGGAGCTGGTGTAGCTGGGAGAGTCCGAAGCGCTGGGCTTCGAGGATGACCATGACCGAGGCGTTGGGCACGTTGACACCCACCTCGATGACGGTGGTGGCGACGAGAATCTGCGTCTTGCCCTGTACGAACTGCTGCATCTCGGCTTCCTTCTCGGCGGGTTTCATCTTGCCGTGCACCTTGCTCATCCTGAATTCGGGAAAAACCTGGCGCAGCACCTCGAAACCGGCTTCCAGGTTCTTGAGGTCTATCTTCTCGCTCTCCTCGATGAGGGGGAAGACGATATATACCTGGCGCCCCTCGTTGATCTGCTGGCGGATGCCGTCATAAAGCGTCCGCATGCTGTTGTCATAGACGTGCTGGGTGACGACGGGTTTGCGACCGGGTGGCAGTTCGTCGATGACCGATACGTCGAGGTCGCCATAGAGTGTCATGGCCAGCGTCCTGGGTATGGGTGTCGCCGTCATGACCAGTACGTGGGGCGGATTGACGCCCTTGGTCCACAACTTGGCGCGCTGGGCGACACCGAAGCGGTGCTGTTCATCGACGACCACGAAGCCGAGGTGTGCAAACTGTACGGTATCCTCGATGACGGCATGGGTACCGACGAGTATCTGGACGCTGCCGTCGAGCAGACCGTCCAGGATTTCCTGGCGCCTCTTGCCCTTGACGATGCCCGTCAACAGTTCCACGCGGATGGGCATGTCCTGCAAGAAGTTGCGGATGGTCTGCAGGTGCTGTTCGGCGAGGATCTCGGTAGGTGCCATGATGCAGGCCTGGTAGCCGTTGTCGATGGCGATGAGCATCGACATCAGGGCCACCAGCGTCTTGCCCGAGCCTACATCGCCCTGCAGGAGACGGTTCATCTGCCGTCCGCTGCCCATGTCCTTGCGGATCTCGCGGATGACGCGCTTCTGGGCTTCCGTGAGTGAGAAGGGCAGGTGGTCGTGGTAGAAGCCGTTGAAGTTCTCGCCGACCTTCGTAAACAGGTATCCGCGGTATTTGCGGCGCTGGTCACTGGCATAGCGCAGGATGTTGAGTTGGATGAAGAACAGCTCCTCGAATTTCAGTCGTACGCGGGCCCGTTCCAGTTCCTTGGCGTTCTGCGGATAGTGTATCTTGCGCAGGGCCTCGTCACGACTCATCAGGTGGAGCTTCTGGGTGATGAAGTCGGGCAGCGTCTCGGGCAGTTCCTCCTTGATGGTGGCGAGTAGTGTCTTGACGATGCGCTCGATGGCTCGCGAGTTGAGGCCCGCCTTCTTCATCTTCTCTGTGGTGTTGTAGTAGGGCTGCATGCCCATGGCCGACAGCTCCAACTTGTCGGCAGGGTCGATGTCGGGGTGGGTGACATTGATGCGTCCGTTATAGACGTTGGGACGTCCGAAGACGATATATTCCGTACCTATCTTGTAGCTCTGCTTGGCATATTTCCCGCCATTAAACCACGTCAGGTCCATCACTTTGCCGCTGCCGTCGGTGAAGTGGGCGACGACGCGCTCCTTGCGGGCACTCATCTTGAAGGTCTCGAAACTGAGGATGGTACCCTTGACCTGTACGAAGGGCATGTCACCCGTCAGTTCGCGGATGCTGTACAGCCTGCTGCGGTCGATGTGTTTGTAGGGGTAGTACTGCAACAAGTCGCCAAAGGTCTGGATGCCCAACTCGTCGCTGAGCATCTTCCGCCTGTTGGGACCTACGCCCGTCAGGTATTGGATGTCTTGTTGCAGGATATCGGTCATGTTTTTCCCTATACGATGTTAGCGTACTGTTTTTGTGTTTGAATAACGGCCTCGGCGACGGTCAGGTCGTAGGGGGTGGTAATCTTGATGTTCTCGCGGTTGCCCTCGACGAGGGTGACGTCGAAGCCGTAAGCTTCGACCACGCTGGCATCGTCCGTGAAGCCGTCGTTATAGGGTTGCCTGTTGGCGGCCTTTAAGAGCTGAATGTCAAAGCATTGTGGTGTCTGCACCAGCCGGTATTCGTCGCGGGGCACCGTAACAGTAGTCCTGTCGTCCTTGCTAATATGGCGAACCGTTTCTACGACGGGGATGACGGGGATGACGGCCTTTGCTGTGCGGGCGGTCTCATAGCAGCGGCGGATGACGTCGATGCTGGGGAAGGGGCGCACACCGTCGTGTACGCCGACGACGCCTTCGGCATCATCGGGTATCAGCGCCAGGCCGTGCTGCACGGAGTGGAAGCGCGTCTCGCCACCGTCGGCCAAGAGGAGCCTTCCCCTTCCCCCATCCGACTGGAGGGGGAACTCATATTCACGGCACAGTTGGTGCCAGTATTCCTGCTGGGCCTTGGGCAATACGAGGATTATTTGGATGTCTTTAGAATACTCCCTAAAGCGCTCAATGGTCCGCATCAGCACCGGCTTCCCACCTATCGGCAGGAACTGCTTGGGAATATCCGCCCCCATCCTCAGGCCCTTCCCTCCTGCTACGATGATAATATACTCCATACCTTTTTTGTTTTGCAAGGACTACAGGACTTAAGGACTTTATTCTTTTAAAAAGACTCTTTTGTAATCTCGTCCTTCACCAAAATTCAGTAATAATCCAACTTTTAATTGTGTTGCTGTTAAGTAATTGATGAGTTGTGCACTGTGAGCAGGGACAAGTTTGGATACAGCTTTTAACTCTAAGATGACTTTATTGTCAACAATAATATCTGCAATAAAATCTCCTACAATGCGGCCTTTATATTCAACAGTGAGGTGTTGCTGCCTTTCATAAGGGATTCCAAGTTCGTCAAACTCTATGCATAATGCATTCTCATACACAGATTCCAAAAAGCCCGTTCCAAGTTCTCTTAAAACAGTGAAATATGCTTTTAGAATGTTTGCTGACAACTCTTCGTATAACATAAAAGTCCTTTAATCCTGTAGTTAATGAATATTTTTGCAAGGACTACAGGACTTAAGGACTAATTATATGTATTCAAAGGAACTTTAAAAAAGTCCTTAAGTCCTGTAGTCCTTGCTAAAAAAATCAGGCCATGAGGTGTTTGAAGCGCATGCCTTCGGCAATCTGGTCGGAGGTTTGCTGGTTGACCAACTGGGCGAGCAGTTCGTAGGCCAGGGGGAAGGCGGCGGCGGGACCTTCGGCGGTGGTGACGTTGTCATCGACGGTGACGAGGTCTGCCGTATAGGTGGCTTCCGTCAGTGCCTGCTCAAAGCCCGGATAGCATGTGGCGCGCTTGCCGTCGAGGATGCCGAGGGGTGCCAACACCACTGCGGGGGCGGCACAGATGGCGGCAACCTTTTTGCCGGCGGCATACTGGTCCACCACGGCCTTGCAGACGCCTTTGTGGTCGAAGAGGTTGGAAGCTCCCGGCATACCACCCGGCAGGAACAGCAGGTCGGCGTCCGAGAAGTCGCCTTGTTCAAACATGATGTCGGTCTCGATGTTCACCCCATGGGCCGAGGTGACCAGGGGGAAGTCGGTGATGCTCACTGTGGTAACGTCAACACCTCCGCGGCGCAACACGTCAACGGGTATGAGGGCTTCGACATCCTCGAAGCCGTCAGCCAAAAAAACATATACCTTTTTCATAGTTGTTATGTTTTTTTTATTTTAATGCTTGTAGATATTGTTTGATGGTTTCTTCGAGGCCTAAGTACAGGGCGTCGCAGATGAGGGCATGACCAATGCTGACCTCGTCGGTCCACGGTATCAGCTGGTGGTAGTATGCCAGATTCTCCAGCGACAGGTCGTGACCGGCATTCAGTCCCAGTCCCACCCGGCGAGCCTCCTCGGCGGCGGCGACAAATGGGGCGATGGCTGCCTCACGGTCGGCGGCATAGCCCGAGGCGTAGGGTTCGGTATAGAGTTCCACGCGGTCGGCACCACAGACCTTGGCACCCTCCACCATCTTGGGGTCGGCATCCACGAAGATGCTGGTGCGGATACCTGCCGCCTTGAATGTCTGGCAGATGTCCGTCAGGAAGACTTTGTTCTCCACGGTGTCCCAGCCGTGGTTGCTCGTCAACTGGTCGTGGCCGTCGGGCACCAGCGTCACCTGTGTGGGTTTGACGTCCAGGACGAGTTCGGTAAACGAGTCGATGGGGTTTCCCTCGATGTTAAACTCCGTGGTGATGCGGGGCCTCAGGTCGCGCACGTCCTGATAGCGGATGTGGCGCTCGTCGGGACGTGGATGCACCGTAATACCTTGTGCGCCAAACTGTTCGGCGTCGTGTGCCACACGCAATACATCAGGGTTGTTGCCGCCCCGCGCATTGCGCAGCGTGGCTACTTTGTTGATGTTTACACTTAACTTTGTCATAGCAATTCTGGTGAGTTCGCTTGCAAAGTTACGAAAAAACGAGAGAAATACAAAAGGAATGCTTGCATTTCTTTTCATTTCCGAGTGCTAAGTAAGTTCGGCGAAGCCAAAGTTACGAAAAGTCGAGCGCAAAACAAAGAAACTCGTTTCTTTTTTTGCCGAGACGGAGTAATTTCGCCGCGGTTAGCGGCAGAGTTACGAAAATTTTTGTAACTTTGTAGCCGAATAGCAAAAAAACGTGGTTATGACTTCACGAAAACTACGATTCGCCATCTTCGGCAACACCTACCAGCCCAAGAAGTCGGCGTCGATGCGCCAGATCTTGGACGGTTTGAGACAACGCCAGGCCGACGTGTCCATGGAGCGCGAGTTCTACAACTTCCTGACGGCGGGTCAGCGTCTGGACGTGGGCAACGTCCGCGTCTTTGACGGCAGTGATTTCACGGCCGACTTCGTCATCTCCATGGGTGGCGACGGCACCTTCCTCAAGGCTGCCAGTCGGGTGGCCGACAAACATGTTCCCATCCTGGGAATCAATATGGGGCGCCTGGGATTCCTGGCCGACATCGACGCCCGTGACGTGGAGCGCACCATCCAGGCCCTCTACGAGGGCGACTACTCTACCGAGTCGCGCTCCGTAGTACGTGTGGAGACCGACGGTCTGCCGCTGACGGGCTACGACTGTGCGCTGAACGACGTGGCCATCCTCAAGCGCGACAACGCGTCGATGATCACCATCCACTGCACCATCAATGGCGACTACGTCTGCACCTACCAGTCGGATGGTCTGGTGATGACGACGCCGACGGGTTCCACGGCCTATTCCTTGTCTAATGGCGGTCCCATCATCGTACCGGGCACCCACGTCTTCGCCCTGACGGCGGTGGCACCCCACTCGCTGAGTGTGCGCCCCATCGTCATCTCCGAAGACTCCGAGGTACAGCTGACGGTGGAGAGTCGTACGGGTCAGTACTTGGTGGCCCTGGACGGTCGCTCAGAACCGCTGCCCGACTCAGTGCGGCTGACGCTGCGCAAGGCACCCTACCGGGTGCGGGTCATCAAGCGCGCCGGCACGAAATACTTCCATACTTTGCGTGAGAAAATGATGTGGGGTGCCGACCAACGTGGTTGACACTCCTCACTCCTCACTCCTCACTCCTCACTTCTTATGCCTATTCGCGCGCTGTTCGCGGTACTTGGCTTTCTGACGTGCTGAGCCACTGCCGTGGGCTCCCGTGATATACTTCTTTTTCTTGGCCTTGGTTTTCACCTTGTCTTCCTCCTTCCGGGGCCCTCCGCCCCGTCCGAAGCTGATGCCATTCTCCAGGATCTCCTGAAAGTCACTCTCCTTACTCATATTCTTTTTTTTTCTGCAAGGACTATAGGACTAAAGGACTTTTTTCTCAGTTCCTTTGACTATGTTTAATTAGTCCTTAAGTCCTGTAGTCCTTGCTAAAAATTAGTGGTGGAACAGGCGGACACCCGTAAATGCCATGGCGATGCCGTACTTGTCGCACGTCATGATGACATGGTCGTCACGCACGCTGCCACCGGCCTGAGCGATATACTCCACGCCGCTCTTGTGGGCACGCTCGATGTTGTCGCCGAAGGGGAAGAAAGCGTCTGAGCCCAAGGCCACCTTCGTGTTCTGGGCTATCCACTCCTTCTTCTCGGCCAGCGTCAGCACCTCGGGCTGGCGGGTGAAGAACTGCTGCCAGGCACCATCGCGCAGCACGTCGTCGTGCTCGTCCTCAGAGATATACACGTCGATGGTGTTGTCACGGTCGGCACGGCGGATACCCTCCTTGAAGGGCAGTGCCATCACCTTCGGATGCTGGCGCAGCCACCAGATGTCGGCTTTGTTGCCGGCCAGACGCGTACAGTGGATGCGGCTCTGCTGACCGGCACCGATGCCGATGGCCTGGCCGTCCTTGACGTAGCAGACAGAGTTTGACTGGGTATATTTCAGCGTGATGAGTGCGATGATGAGATCGCGCTTAGCCTCGGCAGTGAAGGTCTTGTTCTGCGTGGGGATGTTCTCAAACAGTGCGGGGTCGTCGAGTTTAATCTCGTTGCGGCCCTGTTCGAAGGTCACGCCGAAGCACTGCTTGCGCTCGATGGGCTCGGGCTTGTAGGCCGGGTCTATCTGGATGACGTTGTACGTACCCTTGCGCTTGTCCTTCAGAATCTCGATGGCCTCGGGGGTGTAGCCGGGGGCGATGACGCCGTCCGAGACCTCGCGCTTCAGGAGCAGGGCCGTCGTGGCGTCGCAGGTGTCGCTCAAGGCCACGAAGTCGCCATAGCTCGACATGCGGTCGGCACCGCGGGCACGGGCGTAGGCACAAGCTACGGGACTCTCGTCCAGACCCTCCACGTCATCGACGAAGTAGATCTTCTTCAGCGTGTCCGTCAGGGGCAGTCCCACGGCGGCACCGGCGGGAGAGACGTGTTTGAACGAGGCGGCGGCAGCCAGACCGGTGGCCTCCTTCAGCTCCTTCACCAACTGCCAGGCGTTCAGGGCGTCGAGGAAGTTGATATAGCCGGGGCGGCCGTTCAGTACTTCGATGGGTAACTCGCCCTCCTGCATGAAGATGCGCGAGGGTTTCTGGTTCGGATTACATCCGTACTTCAGTTGTAACTCTGTCATGGTGTATGTATGTGTCTGTTGTGTTGTGTCCGTTAAAACCAAAAAGAGGCATCCTTGCTGTCCTATGTGCGGGCGTGCGTGGATACCTCTTTTTATACTGTGCAGGTTCTGCTGCTTACTCGGCAGTGGCACGAGCACCGCTGCGCTTCTCCTTGATGCGGGCTGCCTTACCGGTGAGCTTGCGCAGGTAGTACAGCTTAGCGCGGCGAACCTTACCAACCTTGTTCACTTCGATGCTCTCAATATTGGGCGACTCCAGGGGGAAGATACGCTCTACACCCACGGTACCCGACATCTTACGAACAGTGAAACGCTTCTTCTCGCCGTGACCGCAGATCTTGATGACTACGCCACGATAGAGCTGGATGCGCTCCTTAGAACCCTCGATAATTTTGTAAGCGACAGTCACAGTGTCACCAGCCTTGAAGGTGGGATGCTGCTTGCCGGTTGCAAATGCTTCTTCAGCAACTTTAATTAAATCCATTGTTTTAATCTTTAATTTTTAATTTTTAATTTTTTGCTGTATCGTTCCAACGCAACATAACAGGTCTCTTGTTTCTCCTGCCAGCGATTACGCGGAAAGCGGGTGCAAAGGTACACATTTTTTTGCGAATAGAAAAATAATTGGAGAAAAAATTTATTTATCTGGTTGTTTTGCTTGCATTTATGAAAAGAAATGAGTATATTTGCACCATTAATTCTAGAACTATGAAAACTACCAAACTGTTTTTCTCTGGAGCACTGGTCATGATGCTGGCGGTGCTCGGCTCCTGCAAGAGCCATTACCAGGTGGCGTCCGTGGAGCGTTCCCGCATTGTGGTCGATGCCCGCTATGATGCACAAACCGACCCCGAGGTCGTTGCGTTCCTGAAGCCCTACAAGCAAGTCGTCGATTCCGTCATGGGTCCCGTCGTGGGCCGTGCCGCCCGTAACATGTCGGCCAATCGCCCCGAGAGTACGCTGTCCAACCTGCTGTGCGACATCCTGGTATGGGCTAGTGAGATATATGGCGAGAAGCCCGACTTCGGCCTCCATAACATGGGTGGCATCCGTGCCGACCTGACGCGTGGCGACGTCACCATTGGCGACGTCACCGACATCGCCCCCTTCGAGAACAAGATTGCCTTCGGTACGCTGAAGGGCTCCGAGGTCATGGAACTCTTCCAGCAAATCGCCTCCACCGGCGGCGAGGGTGTCAGCAAGGAGGTGCGCCTGGTCATCACCAAGGACAACCAGCTGCTCAGCGCCACACTCGACGGCCAGTCCATCGACCCCAATCGCGACTACCGCCTGGTGACCATCGACTACCTGTTGGGTGGCACCGACAAGTTGGAGGCCTTGAAGAAGTGCCGCAACATCAATAGTCCGCAGGAGTCCACCAACAATACGCGTTACATCTTCATGGACTACTTCCGTTACATGACGAAGCAGGGCCGTGAGGTCGATGCCCAGATTGAGGGCCGCATCACCGTACAGGGAGTGAAGGATTGAAGATGAAAGATGAAAAATGAAAGATGAAAGATGAAAAATGAAAGATGAAAAATGAAAGATGAAAAATGAAAGATGAAAAATGAAAGATGAAAAATGAAAGATTGAAGATATGAAGACACGTTATTTCCTGATGATATTACTGGCCATGGTCACGCTCAGCGGACAGGCCAAGAAGCAGAAGCAACTCGTCATTTTGCATACCAACGACACCCATTCCACCATCCTGCCCCTGAACCCCAATATGGCCGACACCATGAAGGCAGGACGTGGCGGTTTCATCCGCCGTATCGCCATGTTGAAGGCCGAGCGTGAGAAACACCCCGACCTGCTCTATTTCGACAGTGGCGACTTCTGTCAGGGTTCGGCATACTACACCCTCTTCAAGGGCGACGTCGAGGTGGGACTCATGAACCGCATGGGCGTTGATGCCGCCACCATTGGCAACCACGAGTTCGACTATGGCCTCGACAATATGGCACGCATCTTCCGCATGTGTCAGTTCCCCATCGTCTGCACCAACTACGACTTCACGGGTACCGTCGTCGAGGGTCTCACCAAACCCTGGATCATCATCAAGCGCAACGGCGTCAAGATTGGCGTCTTCGCCGTCTGTCCCAAACTCAAGGGACTGGTCAGCGACAAAAACTGTGTGGGTGTCAAGTACCTCGACCCCGGCAAGGTAGCCTTGGAGACCGCCACCATGCTCAAGCAACAGCAGAAGTGCGACGTCGTCATCTGCATCTCCCACCTCGGTTGGGAGAGCTACCGCGCCGAGGACGACCTCTACATGATCCACAACTCCCGTGACATCGACCTCGTCCTGGGTGGTCACAGCCATACCTATATGAAGAAGCTGGCCTACGAGAAAAACCTCGACCAACAACCCGTCCCTGTTGACCAGAATGGCAAGCACGGCATCTTCATTGGCAAGATCCTCCTCGACCTGCAATAGTTATTCGAAGTAGAACGTAAGGGTGACCATTTTTGACTGCGCGCTGCTGACGCTGCCGGCATAAGCCCGGAGGTTGGCATCGCGCAGTTCGTTGACGTGGTTCGTGTCCAGTATGTTCCCCAGTCCGAAACAGAATTTCAGTTCCGGAATCAGTTTGAAGAACGGCAGGTAGAAGTCACATCCCAGTCCTACCTCCAGCATCGTGTTAAAGCGTTTGATGCTTACCATCTCCTGGTCGCTACTCGTCAGGTTGAACATCGGGTTCACACCCGCCACGATGTACGGCCGGTGGTTGTTCCATCGCGGTGCCGAGAACTTCAGGTCTATGGGCACCGAGACGTACGTGTTCTTCATGTCCTGCGTCTCGCGCAGCGGCTGTCCCGTCTCGTCCTTCTTGTTGAAGTTGATGAATGTCAGGTGCTTGGCACCGAAGTGCATCGTCGGTGTCACGCGCAGCGCAAAGTGGGTGCTCAGCCTGATGTCGCCCACCACACCCACCGAGAATCCCGGTGCCCAGCGGTCTGCGTCACACAGGATGTTCTGTTCCTGCATGACGCCGTTCTCGTCCTCCATCAGGAAGGGTCCCGTCTGCTGCAGTTCGATGTCCTGCATGTGCAGTCCCACCAGGATGCCGAAGTGCATGGGGCGCAGGTCTATATACGGCTTGTGCTGCACGTGCCGGTCGGTTTGTGCTCCGGCGGCAAGTGTGGCGATAGCCATGATGATGCTTGTCAGTAGTCGTTTCATATCCATTGTCTATAACGCACTGGAGGTGCCGATTATTATTTCGACTTTGTATAAATTATGAAATTATCTCCCTAAAAGTGGGTATATTTCGAATTATTTACCTACCTTTGCATCACAAACAATTGGTATTTTATTAATATTTTTAATTTGTATAAGCATTATGGCATACGTAATTGGTGACGACTGCATCGCATGCGGCACATGTATCGATGAGTGCCCCGCAGGAGCTATCTCTGAGGGCGACAAGTATTCTATCAACCCCGATGTCTGCACTGAGTGTGGCACATGCGCTGACGTTTGTCCGTCAGAGGCTATCAGCCTTCCCTAAGGGATTCTGACAAACAGAACGAACCAAGAGGGCGTGTCATTATGAAGTGCCCCCAAGAAGTTGGACGTTAAACACGTTAATTATTCCCTAAGGTATTGAGCTCGGTATTGCACCGGGCTCATTCCTTTTAACTTCATTTTTATCCTTTTATTGTTATACCAATCAATATATTCCTTTAGATCCTTCTTAAACAG